>SXGQ01043728.1_pt1 | contig 12774 bp, 13 predicted proteins | sample 3178371 | NCBI WGS metagenome assembly SXGQ01 (sample SAMN11356859, study PRJNA531348) | freshwater metagenome | isolation source: freshwater sample F1-20 | place: China: Fuxian Lake, Yuxi | collected 2017-12-25
AATGTTGACGGCGGCATTCCTGCATCATTTGTTCGATGATTTGATATCAAAATAATTGAAATGAAAATCCCAAGAAATACAATTGATCTGCACAATGAAAAACTTTATGCTGCACACAAACGAAAGTTTGAATTCATTGCTGCAGAAATTCCACAGATAGAATCAATCATTCAAAAATTAGTTGAATTCAATGTAGCAATACCCAGTTGGGCTTTGGGAACGGGAGGTACAAGATTTGGAAGATTTCCTGGTGGCGGTGAACCGCGAAGTATTGAGGAAAAGATCGATGATGTTGGATTGTTGCATGCACTGAATCAGTCGAGCGGATCCATCTCCTTGCACATCCCGTGGGACATTCCTAAGGATTATCATTCCATCCAACAGCATGCAGCATCACTGGGACTTCGTTTTGATGCAGTTAATTCAAATACATTTCAGGATCAGCCAGATCAGCAATTATCTTATAAGTTCGGATCGCTTCATAACGTGGACAAAAATATTCGGAAGCAAGCTATTGCGCATAATATTGAAGTGATCAATCATGGAATTGCTTTGGGCTCAAAGGCATTGACTGTGTGGCTCAGCGATGGAAGTTCTTTCCCCGGACAATTGAATTTCAGAAAAGCATTTCAACATACATTAGAGGGGCTACAAGAAGTTTATACTGCACTTCCTGTTGATTGGAAAATTTTTATTGAGTACAAGGCATTCGAACCTAATTTTTATTCTATGACAGTGGGTGACTGGGGTCAGTCGCTTCTCTATGCAAACAAATTAGGACCCAAGGCATTTACCTTGGTTGATCTTGGTCATCATCTCCCCAATGCAAATATTGAGCAAATTGTTGCCTTGCTTTTAATGGAGGGTAAATTGGCTGGCTTCCATTTTAACGACAGTAAATATGGGGACGATGACCTCACGGTCGGAAGTATAAAACCCTATCAATTGTTTTTGATTTTTAATGAATTGGTGGAAGGAATGGATGCGCGTGGGTTGGATCACGCAAAAGATCTGGGTTGGATGATTGATGCGAGTCACAATGTGAAAGATCCATTGGAAGATTTGTTGCAATCCATTGAAGCCATCATGATAGCATATACACAAGCATTGTTCATTGACAGGCAAAAATTGAATACGGCACAGTTCTCCAACGATGTTGTTGCAGCGCAGGAAATCCTCCAGCATGCATTCCGCTCAGATCTGCGCCCCATTGTTGCTGAGGCAAGAATGCGTGCTGGTGGTGCATTGGATCCAATTGGTTATTTTCGAGAAAATAAAGTGAGACAAACCCTTATCAACACACGTGGCTCAAAAAATATTGCAACTGGGTTATAATGTCTAAGATTCCAGTCATACTTATTTTTGATGTTGGAAAGACCAATAAAAAATTACTTTTATTCGATCAGCAATATAAAGTTCTCCTGGAAGAAAGTATACAGCTCGGTGAGATAGCTGATGAAGACGGCTACCCTTGTGAAAATTTAAAAGTGCTGTCGGATTGGCTGCTAAAGGCGTATCGTCAATGGATCAACAGTGATGTATACGAGGTAAAGGCGGTGAATTTTTCTGCTTATGGAGCAAGCCTTGTATTGATGGATGAAAATAAGCAGCCCTGCTTGCCTCTTTATAATTATCTCAAACCATTTCCTGCCGACCTTCAACAACTTTTGTATCAATCATATGGAGGCGGAGGTCAATTTGCTCTAGAGACCGCTTCCCCCGAGCTTGGCAGTTTGAACGCTGGTCTCCAACTGTATCGTCTATCAAAGCAAAGGGCAGCCAAATTTCAAAAAGTGAAACATGCTTTGCACCTCCCACAATTCCTAGGTTTTTTACTTTCAAATCAACTTTGCACTGACATCACGAGCATTGGTTGTCATACAGCCTTGTGGAATTTCAATACAAATAATTACCACGATTGGGTAGCTAAAGAGGGAATAGCAGAGAAATTACTTCCAATGTATTCTTCTGATTCTTGTGCAATCAGCAAGCAATCAAATATTCCAATTGGAATAGGGTTGCACGATAGTTCTGCAGCGTTGATTCCCTATTTAAAAACTATCACTGACCCATTTGTTCTTGTTTCAACTGGAACCTGGTGTATTTCGCTGAATCCATTTAACCAACAGCCATTGACTGCATCAGAACTCAAACAAGACTGTTTATTTTATTTTTCCTATCAGGGCAAGCCAGTTAAAGCCTCGAGGTTGTTTGCAGGACATGAACACGATTTACAGGTTAAGAGATTGATGGAGTTTTTTTATGTAGATGGGAATTGCCATCCATTCATCAAGTACAATGGAGCCATCGTTGAAAAATTGCATTTGAATTCGCATGCGCAAAATGAAGATTATAATCCGCATCAATTTATTTTTTCATCTCGCAATCTGGAATCCTTCAAGGATTTTGAAGAAGCATACCATCAATTGATGCTCGATATTGCAGAAATGCAGGTAAAAAGTATAGAGTTGATCATCCAGCATACTTCAATCAGCAACATATATGTGGATGGGGGATTTAGTACCAATCATATTTACATGCAGTTGCTTGCCAATCATTTCTCTTCCTATAAGGTATTTGCAGCAACAGTACCACAGGCATCTGCGATGGGTGCAGCAGTTGCCATTCATGATCATTGGAATCAATTGTCTTTGCCTTCTGACTTGATTGGGTGCATTCAAATTTCTCCCATCTGAGCTGTCTCGAATACAGTACTTTTGCACCATTCTTTGAAAAGTGTGAAGCATGGAAAAACAAAAGAAGAGAAAGCTGATTTTCATCCTGGGACTGTTAACCTCTATTGGTCCTTTTTCAGTTGATATGTATTTGCCTGCTTTCAATCGCATTGCGGTTGAACTGAATACGTCTATTTCGAATGTGATGTATTCATTGTCAACTTATTTTATTGGCATCTCATTTGGCCAACTTCTTTACGGGCCTCTATTGGAACGATTTGGGAGGAAAAAGCCAATCTATTTCGGCCTCGTAATATATTTAGTGGCGTGTACGGGTTGCATTTTTGCTTCAAGCGTAGAAATGTTGATTGCCATGAGATTCTTTCAAGCAGTAGGCGGTTGTGTTGGAATGGTAGCTGCCAGGGCAATGGTACGTGATATTTTCCCACCAACAGAATTCGCAAAGATTTTCTCTTCACTCATGTTGATTGTGGCTGTATCACCGATACTTGCTCCAACATTTGGTGGATATGTTACTGCATCACTTGGATGGCATTATGTATTTGTATTTCTTTTTATTTTAGTTAGCATCATTTTTGTTGCAGTTTACTTTTTATTGCCACAAACCAGGAAGCCAGATCCATCAGTTGCTTTGAAGCCGTTGCCAATACTTAAAAACTATATAGGAGTTTTCAGAAACACACAATTCATTACTTACGCGGTTTCCGGCGCCATTTCATATTCTGTGGTATATACTTACATAACCGGTTCTCCTCATGTTTTTATGGATATGTTTCAGGCAACTGAAAAGTCCTATGGTTGGATTTTTGCCATCGTTGCTGCAGGGTTAATAGTTTCAGCGCAGTTCAACAGTCTCGCATTGAATAAATTCAACAGCAAGGATATTTTAAAGACTGCTTTTTCAATTCAAATAGTAGTTGGAATCATTTTTGTAATACTGGCATATCTGCATGCATTGGATATCTTCAGTACGATTGGTATGACAATCTGCTTTATCTTCTGTCAGGGTTTCATTTTCCCGAATGCATCCGCATTTGCCATGGCTCCTTTTGAAAAAAATGCCGGATCTGCATCTGCTTTATTGGGTTTTCTGCAAATGATAGTTGGTGCTGCATCTTCAGCATTGATGGGTATTTTTCAAGAGGGATCTTTGATCGCAATGACCATCATCATGACGTCTAGTACCATCACCGGCTATGTGATTTTTAGACTGGGTGAAAGAAAGATGGATCAGGCTGCATCCGCTGCCTTGGTTGCAGAGGAAGATCTTGAAATGATTGAAGGGTTTTAATCGTTTTCTCTTTTCTTTATTGATCAAAGTTTCATAATTTACTGCTCATTAAATAGAGCACTGTGAAACCAATTGTTCAAATATCTCTTGACCTTACAAATATCGACGAAGCATTGGAAACTGCCTCCATGGCACTGCGAGCTGGTGTAGATTGGTTGGAGGCTGGAACCCCACTTATTCTGGCCGAGGGTTTGCACGGAGTAAAAAAATTACGCGAAGCTTTTCCTCAGATTCCTATTGTTGCTGATTTAAAAACAATGGATGGTGGATACCTTGAAGCTGAAATGATGGCAAAAGCTGGAGCAACCCATGTTGTTGTGATGGCAAGAGCGCATCCAGAAACCATCAAATGTGTCGTAAAAGCTGGTAAAGACTTTGGAGCAAAAGTAATGGGAGATAATTTAGGTTGCCCTGATATGGTTTTGGCTGCAAAAGAACTGGAAGATCTTGGTTGTGATTATATCGTTCATCATATAGGATACGATGAACGAAGAGGCATTGCTGCAATGGGAAAGCGAATGCCAAGTCCTCTTGACCAACTGAAGGAAGTTGTCAATGCCGTTCAAGTACCTGTTCAGGCAGTCGGTGGACTGTCATTGGAACAGGCGATGGCTTGTCCTGCCTATGGGGCACCTCTGGTTGTGCTTGGGGCTCCATTGACGATTGATGCAGATGCATTCAAAACTGCTGAGGGAAATTTGGAAGCATCTCTTCGTGTGATTTGTGAAAAAATCCATGCATATAGAGATGTTGATCTAAATAAATAATTTTTATCATGGAAAAAATGATGGCTGTTGTAAACTTCGCGCCAGAAAAAGGGTCAGTGGAATTGAGGGAATTGAATGTTCCAGAAGTCAGTGAGGACAACGTATTGCTCCAGGTTGAAAATGTAGGTGTTTGCGGCAGTGATTTGCATCAGTGGACAGCAGATCACAGTTGGCATGTGAATTATCCGGTTGTATTGGGACACGAATTTGGCGGGCAGATTGTACAATTGGGTAAAAATGTGAGGGGTTGGAAGGAGGGTGACAGGGTTGTCAGTGAAACAGCAGCGATCATCAACCCTCAGAGCCCCATGACAAAAGCAGGACTCTATAATTTGGATCCAGATCGAAAAGGGTTTGGGTATGGAGTAAATGGTGCCATGACAAAATTTGTCAGCGTTCCATCACGTTGCCTGCATCATGTGCCTGCAAATTTATCTTTTGAACAAGCCTGCCTGACTGAACCCTGCTGTGTTGCATACAATTCAGTTGCTGTAAATGCGAATATCAAACCTGGAGACAGGGTCATTGTATTGGGTCCAGGGACAATTGGAATATTATGTGCTGCTGTGGCAAAACTTTGTGGTGCACATGTAGCAGTTGTTGGATTGGAAGCGGATCGGACGCGTTTAAATATTGCAGCACAATATGGTTGTGAGACCATCGTTGGAGATGCAACGCCATGGGCCAATGCAACCGATGGAATGGGTGCAGACGTTATCATTGATGCTGCAGGCATCAGCCAGACATTAAAAATTGCATTGCAGTTGGTCAGGCCCAAAGGTCAAATTATCAAAGTTGGATGGGGGCCGCAGCCATTGAATTTTTCGCTTGATCCACTTGTTCAAAAAAACGTAACCCTTCAGGGAAGTTTCAGCCACAACTGGCCCATATGGGAAAAAGTCATAGGATTGCTTTCAACAGGCTTGTTAAATGTTCAACCAATCATAGGGGGGGTTTGGCATCTGGAAGATTGGCATACTGCATTTGAAAAAATGCACAAAGGCGAAGTAGTGAAAAGTATTTTAAAACCATCTTGATTCATGAGGCTAAACAATAAAATAATCATTGTAACAGGCAGCACAACTGGAATTGGAAAGGCGATTGCAAGGAGATGTGTGAAAGAGGGTGCCAAGGTCATGATTCATGGGCTTGAAATCGAGTGGGCACATGAAGTGTTGAATGAAATTGGAAAGGAAAATGGAGCTATTTATATTGAAGATCTCTCCAATGAGGGGGCTTGTGAGCGATTGGTGGAAATAACTGTAAAAACATTTGGGAGGATCGATGCCATTGTAAACAATGCCGCGAAAGTTGTTTCATCTAATATTTCAACTACTGATACAGATTTCCTGGAAAGAGTATTTTGTGTAAATACATTTTCACCATTCATGCTTGTCAAACATGCACTCCCTTACTTGACAGCATCAAAAGGTGCTGTTTTGAATATCGGTTCAGTCAATGCATACAGTGGTGAACCCAATCTACTAGCGTACAGCATGTCAAAAGGTGCTTTGATGACCATGACCAGAAATTTGGGAGATACCCTGCATAGAGAAAACGGGGTGCGTGTCAATCAAATCAATCCGGGTTGGGTTCTAACCGAAACCGAAAAGAAAAGAAAAAATGATCATGGGTTGCCGGAGGATTGGTACAAAGACTTGCCCAGTGTATATGCACCAGCAGGAAGAATTTTATGGCCCGATGAAATAGCCGCAGCTGCTATTTATTGGCTTTCAGATGAGAGCGGACCCGTGAGCGGGCAAGTGGTGGACATAGAACAACATCCATTTATTGGAAGAAATCCGCCGAAAGATTCAAGCACCATTTCTCCCAAAAAATAACTCCATGCCAAAGCTCGCAGTATTTCCCAAAGCATTCATGCATGCTCTTTGTAAAGATGGAACCATGAAGCTAGAGCAGTGGATTGGTCTGGCCTGTGAACTGGATATCGATGGGCTCGAATGGTACGCGGGTTTTCTTGAAATGCAGGATCCAAAAAATTGGAAAAATTTTCGACAGCAAGTAGAGGACAATGGAAAACATATTCCCATGATGTGCTGCTCGCCTGATTTTACACATCCTGATCAATCATTCAGAGAAAAAGAAATCATCAAACAAAAAAAGTGGATCGAAATGACCCATGCAATGGGTGGGAAGTTTTGCAGGGTTTTATCAGGGCAACGAAGACCTGAGTTGTCTATTGAAGAAGGCATCAAGCTTGCAGCTGATGCGATACAGTCTTGTTTGCCTTTCGCAGAAGAACGAGGCATCACATTGATTATTGAGAATCATTACAAGGATGATTTTTGGCTATATCCCGAGTTTGCCCAAAAGATGGATGTATTTTGTTCGTTGGTTGATATGATTCATCATCCCAACTTTGGCGTCAATTACGATCCCAGCAATGCATTCCTGGCAGGAGAGGAACCTCTTGATTTATTGTACAGGGTTTCCAAGCGTGTTGTAACCATGCATGCAAGTGATCGCTATCTTCTCGAAGGCACCATCGAGGATTTAAGAAAAGAAGAGGGGGGTGCAGCAGGCTATGCAAAGCGGTTGAGTCACGGTGAAATTGGAAAAGGATTAAATGATTACGATGCTATTTTCACCGAATTGAAACGAGTGGGTTTCGATGGTTGGATCAGTATTGAGGATGGTGTAGACGGGATGGATCAATTGAAAAGAAGCGTTCAATTTGTAAGAAAGAAGATCGAACAATATTGGAAATAAAAAAGGCTTCAAATGAAGCCTTTTTTATTGTTAGAATTTCAACGTCTTGGGAAGAAATTTTTCTATTAAATCTGTATAATATGATTTGAGCTTTGTCCAATCTGGTGGCTCTGGATTTTTTGAATACAAATCATAGGGATTGAAAAGCTTTACCCACTTCAGCATGGCCCTGTCATGGTCATCACAAAGATGATCATATGCACCCTCTCTGTGCCAAGCATAGAAAGAATGGAAGCGCAACATGTACAATCCTTCTTCCGGCAGATGATTTTTCATCATTTGATAAATATATTCATCATGTCCCCAACTCATGTGAACATTGCGGAGTCCACAGTTTGGTTGATAAATACCATACTTGGTATTGTATGCTGGATTGTTGTAATCAGGGTTGTCTTTGAAAAATTCTGGATAAATGATTTTGTCGGAGTGAGCACATCCAATAGGGAAGGTATCTCCAACTACAGCCCATTGTGGTTCTCCAAAAAGGCAAAGCACCTTTCCCATATCATGCATCAAACCAGTCAGTACCATCCAGTCTGGGTGACCATCTCTTCTGATTGCTTCTGATGTTTGCAACAGGTGTTGGAATTGGTCCAAATCAGTATCTGGATCAGAATCATCCACCAATTGATTCAAAAATTCAAACGCATCCCATACGGCCATTTCTTTTTTATCAAATGACAAGTACTGTCTGTGCTTTTCCATCACAAAATCATAGGTCTGATAGGTGTGATTGAGTCTGTAAAACTCTCTCACTGTATCTCTTCCTGGCTCATCATAATTTCTGTATGCTTCAGTTGTTTTGGATATGGCTATTTTTTCTGGATCAGGATATCTCTCCAGCAGATCGTCTTCCCATTCATCTAAGCTTCCAAGAGGATTGATTTCTTTAGAAGTGAATTCTTTGTTTGACATGGCCTTTGGGTTTGTCGGGCTAAGTTAAAAACAATTTTTCTTGATTTTTTCACAAATCAGATAAAATTCAATCTTTTAGAGGCTTTTAAACCAAAAATGGTTTATTTTAATGGAATCAACCGAACGATTGCCATGCGTCTACATCTAGCAGACTATCTGATCATTTTTGTTTATTTTTTATTTGTAATTGCTGTAGGTTTCATCATCAAAAAGCGGATCAAATCCAGCAATGATTTCTTGAACAGCAATAGAAGCATCCCGCTTTGGATTACAAGTATAGCCTTTATCTCCGCCAATCTCGGCGCACAGGAGGTGCTGGGTATGGTGGCTTCAGGTGCCAAGTATGGAATCATGACGGTCCATTTTTATTGGGTTGGCGCCATTTTTGCAATGGTCTTTTTGGGAGTATTCATGATGCCATTTTATTATGGCAGCAAAGCAAGAAGTGTTCCAGAATATCTGTCCATGCGTTTTGATGAAAAAACAAGGGCATTGAATGCCATCACTTTTGCAGTGATGACTGTTTTCTCTTCAGGCATCTCGCTCTATGCACTCGCAAAACTACTAGAGGTTATTTTACATTGGGACTTTGATCTATGCATTTGGTTGGCAGCCGGAATCGTAATGGTGTATACATTCTTGGGTGGATTGACCAGTGCAGTTTACAATGAGGTATTGCAATTCTTTTTGATTGTCCTGGGGCTCTCACCATTGGTCATTGTTGCATTGCATGATGCAGGAGGTTGGAGCAGTATTCAGGCCAATCTTCAACCTGAACTTACGCATGCTTGGAAATACATGGACAAAGCAGAGAACAATCCGTTGGGAGTAAATTTCATGTCATTGATATTTGGTTTGGGATTCGTCATGTCTTTCGGATATTGGTGTACAGATTTTCTGGTGGTGCAACGTGCCATGATTGCAAAAAATATGAGTGAAGCTCAGCGCACTCCTATCATAGCTGCCATTCCAAAAATCTTCATGCCACTGATTGTGGTTCTTCCTGGAATTATTGCTATTGCACTGATGCAGCCTGCTCTTCAATCAAAAGGGTATGCCATCCCGATGGATGAAAATGGAGGCATCAATTATACCATGACACTTCCTTCTATGATAGCACATTATTATCCAACCGGATTATTGGGAGTGGGCATCACAGCATTGATTGCATCTTTTATGAGTGGCATGGCAGGGAATGTAACAGCATTCAATTCCGTTTTTACCTACGACATCTATCAATCCTATTTTGTAAAAAATAAATCAGACGATCATTACCTGACAGTAGGAAAACTGATTACACTTTTTGGTATTTTGTTTTCAATTGCCACGGCATACATAGCAGCAAGTTTCAATAATATCAATGACTTTTTGCAGTTGGTTTTTTCATTTGTAAATGGTCCGCTATTTGCAACTTTTTTGTTGGGGATGTTCTGGAAACGAACAACCGGACACGGCGCATTCTGGGGATTGATGATTGGAACCATGGCAGCTGCTGCAACACATGGCCTTACCATCGCTGAAGGGAAAGGAGGATGGATAGCACCTCTTTTTGAAATTGGCTCTGGTATGGGGCAAGCATTTATCGTTGCAGCATTTTCTTGGATTGCAAACTTTTTTTCAACCATTGTTGTCAGCTTATGTACAAAACCAAAGCCTGATGAGGAGTTGAGAGGGTTGGTTTACTCGCTTACTGAAAAAGTGTATGCGCATGAAACCAAATGGTACCTGCGTGCAGGTCCGTTGGGATTGATATTGTTGGCCATTACAATTGCACTTAATATTATTTTCTTTTAATTGATACAATATGTTTGAAAAATTAAATGAATTGAGCTTTGTGATCGGTGTATTTTTTATCATCATTTCTTTGATCCTGATGGCTGGCTATTTTCTTTCACCAACACTGCATTACGAGATTAATTTATATACAGGAATTGGGATGATGGTATTTGGAATTGTGATGGTAAAAATCAAGGGCTGATAACTTAAAACCTACAACATGGCACAACAACCTTGGCGTACAGGAAAGATTATTAAGATCGAGAATGAAACCGCTGCTACCAAGAAATTCTGGATTCAGATTCCCGAATTGGACCACTTTGATTTCATACCAGGGCAATTTGTAACATTGGACCTGCCCATTCATGAACAACCCAACAAAAGATGGAGAAGTTATTCCATCGCTTCACCACCCAATGGCACGAATGTTTTTGAACTGATCATTGTGCTGATGGAAGGTGGATTGGGAACGACCTATCTCTTCAACGAAGCCAGTGTTGGAACAGAGTTTCCCGTAAGGGGTCCACAGGGACATTTCGTTCTCGAGGATGCCATCACCACAGATATTTTTATGGTTTGCACTGGAACGGGAATTGCTCCTTTTCGGTCCATGGTTCAACACATACAACAAAACAACATACCGCACAAGGAAATCTATCTTATTTATGGAACAAGAAAATGTTCTGATGGATTGTATCTGGAGGAGATGTTTGAATTAAAAACAAAACTTCCAGGTTTTCATTATTTTCCGACTTTCTCACGTGAACAGGAAGTGCCAGATGGACATTACAAGGGATATGTACATGGTGTTTATGAACAATTGATGCAAGACAAAAAAGAAATGCCTCAATTTTATTTATGTGGTTGGAAGGATATGATAATGGATGCAAGACAGAGAATTCAAGCCATGGGGATTGATAAAAAGTCTATTCATTTCGAATTATACGGTTAAAACCAACACGATGAAGCAGTTATTTATTTCAATGCTATTGTTCTCATTTATTGCTACTCAGGCTCAACAAAAAATCAACGACAATTGGGCGGATTGGGCCAATTTCAAGAAGTATGCAGATCAAAATAAATCAGTGCCTGCAAAGATAAAAGGCGAGCGCAGGGTGGTATTCCTTGGAAATTCAATATTTGAAGGTTGGCTTCGTTTGCGACCAGAATTTTTTGCAGGAAAGCCCTACTTTGACAGGGGCATCAGCGGACAAACAACTCCTCAAATGCTGTTGAGATTTTATGAGGATGTGCTTGCTCTGCAACCGGATGTGTTGGTATTGAAATGTGGCATCAATGATATTGCCCAGAATACTGGTCCCTATGATCCTCAAAAAACGATCAACAACATTAAAGCCATTGCGCAACTTGCCCGCGCCAATAAAATCAAGGTAATTCTATGTTCTGTTCTTCCTGCAAGTGATTTCAAATGGCGTCCCGGATTAGACCCGGCGGACAAAGTCATTGCATTGAATGCAGCCATCAAACAATTTGCAGATGAACAGTCTTTTTATTACCTAGATCTGTATTCATCGGTTGTTGACGAAAACAAAGGAATGAAAAAAGAATATGCCAATGACGGCGTACATCCAACCGTGGAGGGGTATAAAGTTTTGGAGCCTCTGGTAGAAGCGGCCATTCAAAAAGTAAAAAAATAATTGCATGAAAATATATGGTGTTGCAATCCTCGCGGCCTGTTATTTTGCTGGATTGGTATTGGGGGAAATGCTGGGTGGTTTATTTGGTGTCAAAGGAAATTTAGGAGGTGTAGGGTTTGGCATGCTTTTCTTCATTCTGCTGACAGACTGGATGAAGAAGAAAAACAAAATGACCGAAGATTATGCAGCGGGTATTTTATTCTGGACCTCATTGTATATCCCGATTGTAATTGCAATGGCATCCATCCAAAATGTAAATGCTGCTGTCAACAGTGGTGCAGTTGCGATTGTTTCAGGTATTGTTGCAACTTTCCTGTCATTCGTATCAATCAGATTTTTAATTTCTCTTTTAAAAGAAGAACGCGGAGTATGATGGATTCAATCTACCAGATGTTCTTAAAGAACGGTCTTGTGTTGTCTTTCTTGGCAGTGGGTTTTATCATGCTGATAACCCAATTTGTTTCTCAAAAAATATTACGAGATAAAATTCCTGGCGTTGCACTGGCGATTGCCTTGGGGCTGATCCTTGCCTCATTTGGTGGCAATGCGGGCATTGCAGACATCCCACTTTTTTCCGGCATGGCTTTATTAGGCGGAACCATGTTGCGTGATTTTGCAATAGTATCAACTGCATATGGCGCAAGCATGGATGAAATAAAAAAAGCAGGTTGGGTAGGAGTCGTTTCTCTATTTGTTGGAGTGTTCTTCAATTTTATTGTGGGAGTTACTTGTGCAATCTTTTTTGGATATTCAGATCCTGCTGAAATTGCCACATTGGCATCCGGCACATGTACATTCATTGTTGGTCCAATTACAGGAAATGCAGTAGGTGCAAGTTCTGAAATAATTACTTTGAGCATTGCTGCAGGTGTGATGAAAGTGCTGATTGTTTCAGTGGTGACACCCCTGTTCAAACAATTGATTGGCATTGAAACCAAAAC
>SXGQ01107760.1_pt1 | contig 12774 bp, 11 predicted proteins | sample 3178371 | NCBI WGS metagenome assembly SXGQ01 (sample SAMN11356859, study PRJNA531348) | freshwater metagenome | isolation source: freshwater sample F1-20 | place: China: Fuxian Lake, Yuxi | collected 2017-12-25
AACCCGGTTCTGGAGCGGGCCGAAGAAGAAGCCCCGTCCGAAGCATTTGGACTGGACCAAACCGACACTTATGTCAGCCAAGGCGACCGCGTGAGCGAAAGCGCCAGCACAACCAGCAGCAGCGACGACAGCCCCAGCGAAACCCGCGATGAAGCGGTCACCGATGTGGCCGAAAGCTGGGATGGCGACGGCAGCGTGGACATGCGACCGGACGACAGCGAGTGGGGCGGCGATGCCGGACCCCGCCAAAACAACGGCGAGGAAACGGCCGACGCCGTGGACCTGGCCCGCAGCATGGGATCGCTGACTGACTTTTTGCACCGCCAGGCCTTGTCGCTGCGTTTGTCCGAGGTAGACCGCGCCGCTTTGCGCTTTTTGATCGAGTCGCTCAACGACGACGGCTACCTGACCGACAGCCTGCCCGAATTGGCCGCCAGCCTGGCGGGCAGCGACGATTACGAGCAGCTCGACGAACTGGTGCACCGCTTTACCGTGGCCTTGGGTTTGCTGCAGTCGCTGGAGCCTGTGGGCGTGGGGGCCCGCGATTTGGCCGAATGCCTGCGCATTCAGATCAAGGCGCTTTTGAAAAATAAGCCGGACGATGCCGTCTGCCAAGCCGCCTTGGTGATTTGCGCGCAACCCCTCGAGATGCTGGCCAAGCGCGATTTCAAACGCTTGGCCGTGCAGTGTGGCTTGGACGAATCGGTGGTCAAGGCCGCGATTCCCTTCATTGCCCGGCTAGAGCCCAAGCCCGGGCGGCCTTTTGTGGAGGCCGAGCAAAACATCATCGTTCCGGATGTGTTGGTCATCAACACCAGTAAAACTGGCACGCCCAAGTTTCGCATTCAGCTCAACCCCGACGTGATGCCCAAACTGCGCGTGCACGACATTTATGCCAACGCCTTGCGCGGCAGCAAAGGCGCATCGCATGCGGGTTTGCAACAGCGGCTGCAAGAAGCGCGCTGGTTCATCAAGAACATTCAACAGCGTTTTGACACTATCCTGCGCGTGTCTACTGCCATCGTGGAACGCCAGAAAAACTTTTTCACGCACGGTGCACTGGCCATGCGCCCCCTGGTGTTGCGCGAGATTGCCGACGAACTGGGCATGCACGAGTCCACCATCAGCCGGGTGACCACGGCCAAATACATGTCCACGCCGCAAGGCACCTTCGAACTGAAGTACTTTTTTGGCTCGGGCCTGGGCACGGACAGTGGCAGCGCTGCATCGAGCACGGCGGTGCGCGCCTTGATCAAGCAATTTGTCGACGCCGAAAAACCCGCCAAACCCCTGTCGGACAACCAGATTTCTGAAATGCTCAAGGAGCAAGGCATCGACTGCGCACGCCGCACCGTGGCCAAATACCGCGAAGCCCTGAAGATTGCCCCTGCCAACTTGCGCAAAACCCTCTAATTAGATTGCTCCCGTGAATTCATTGAATCTGTTCATGCCTTGCGCCGCTGGTGTCGAGGGCTTTTTGGCCGACGAGGTCCACGCCATCACCGGCCTCACAGGCCAAGACCTGTTGACCGGCCGGGGCGGCGTCATGGCCCGCGCTTCTTGGCGCGACGCCCTGCGCATCAACTTGCACAGCCGCCTGACCCAGCGCGTGTTGGTGCAACTGTCGGTGACCGACTACCGCAACGAAAACGACCTGTACAACGCGGCCAGCGAAGTGGCTTGGGAAATCTGGTTCACCCCCAAGCAAACCTTCAAGATCGACATCACCGCGCAACACAGTCCGCTGAACAGCCTGAACTTTGCCGCCCTCAAGATCAAGGACGCGGTGGCTGACCGCTTCAGGGCCAAACGCGGCGAACGCCCCAGCGTCGACACCACCTGGCCCGATGTGCGCATATATGCCCACGTCACGCCTGAAACCCTGACGCTTTACATCGACACCTCGGGCGAGCCTTTGTTCAAACGCGGCTGGCGCACCGACAAAGGCGACGCGCCCCTAAAAGAAACCCTGGCCGCCGCCATGATTGCCGCCAGCGGCTGGGATGCCAGCTTACCCCTGTACGACCCCTGCTGCGGCAGCGGCACCATTCCGATTGAGGCGGCCCAAATTGCCTGCGGCATTGCCCCGGGCTTGCAACGGCGCTTTGGCTTCGAAAAGCTGCTGCCCTTCCAAAACCATGTTTGGCAAGGCCTGATCGAAGAAGCCCGCGACCACGAACACGAACCCACTGCGCCCATTTTTGGCAGCGATGTCGCCTTCCGTATGGTGGACTTTGCCGAACGCAACGCCGAACGCGCGGGCGTGGCGGGCGTGATCGAATTCCGAGGGGGCGACGCCTTGCAACGCATGCCGCCCTGCGAAACCCCAGGCGTGATGCTGCTCAACCCACCCTATGGCGAGCGCATTGCCGCAGCGGGTGTGGCCGGGCGTGGCCGTGACAGTTTTGAGCCGGGTGCGCTGGCCGATGCGCGATCCAGTGGGCGATCCAGTGAGCGTGCAGCCGACCAAAGCCACCACCGCGAAACGGCGCAAACCGACGATGGCGGCGACTTTTTTGCGCAACTGGCCAGCCACTGGAAAAAGAACTACACCGGCTGGAGCGCCTGGATGCTGACGCCCGACCTGAAACTGCCCGGCAAAATGCGCCTGAAAGAATCGCGCCGCGTGCCCATGTGGAACGGCCCCATCGAATGCCGGTTGTTCCGTTTTGACATGATCAAAGGCAGCCTGAAGCGCACGCCTGCCGATGGCGCAAGCAGCCCGGCAGGCCAGTCTGGCACGTCCGACCCCAACGCATCGGGAACGCCGGCACCATGAGTTTGGAGATGGGCTTGAACAGGAGCGAAGTGCTGAGCGAAGAGAGGAGCGACGGTCTGGGCACGGTTCTGAGCGATGCTCCGGGTGGGGTTCTGAGCGACAGCCAGGGCGCTGACGGTTATCCAACCCCGGCACGCCGGGTGCTGGACACCAACATCGTGCTCGATCTGTGGGTGTTTGACGAACCCCGGGCCGAAGCCCTGCGCGTGAGTGTCGAGACAGGCAGCACGCACTGGCTGGCCACGGTCGCCATGCGCGAAGAATTGGCCCGCGTGCTGGCTTACCCCCAAATCGTCAAACGGCTGGTACACCGCGAAATGCCCGCCAGCGCCGTGTTGGCGCACTTTGACCGCTGGGCGCAACTGCAGCCCGATGCGCCCAAAGCCGAATATGTCTGCAAAGACCCCGACGACCAAAAGTTCATTGACCTGGCCGTAACCCACAACGCCGCCCTGCACAGCAAAGACGCCCAAGTGCTCTGCATGCGCAAACGCCTAGAACGCTGCGGCGTGGTGATTAACCCGGCGACGTGAATCGCTAGCTCCCACATGGGAGATTCGGGGATTTGTGGGAGGCTGCCCCTGCGGCCGAATGTGTGTTGTGGCTATGGCGGCCATTCGCGCGCAGGGGCGCGCTCCCACGGGGAAGGGATTTGGGCATTTGTGGGGGCTCCCACGGGGAGGGGATTTGGGCGTTTGTGGCGCGCTCCCACGGGGAGGGCATTTGCGGGCCTAGGCTGCTTCTACAATCCCAGCCTGCCTAATAGGAACACCGCATGAACACCACCGCAGGCTTGCAGGCCGAAGACTTTGACACCCTAGACCACATTCTTGACGACTTGCGCGAGCGGTTTGAAGAGACGCCCCAGTGGGATTTTTGTGAGGGCTTTATGGCGGCCATGGTGTGCTGCCGCCGCCCTTTGGCCGAGGACGAGTGGCTGCCGATGTTGCTGGGCATTGACCCGGATGATGCCGAAGGCGGCAGTTTTGCCGACGATGCCCAGCGCCAGCAGTTCATGGCACTGTGGCAGCGCCGTTATGACGAAGTCAAACTGGCCTTGGACACGCCCGTGGAGGCCTTGGACGACGACAAGGCTTATGCCCCCGAAGTGATGGATGTGCGCGGGGCCATTGCTTCGTTGCCCCCCGAGGAGCAGGCAGAAATTGAGGACAGCGAGATTCCGGCTTTTGCCCAAGTCTGGGCGCTGGGCTTCATGTTTGTGGTCGAAAACTTTCCTGAGGAGTGGGAGGCCCCCAAAGACAAAGAAGCCAGCAAGTGGCACGACTTGTCGCTAGAGGCCATCGTGGCCCTGACCGAGGACGACACCGACGTGCCCACTTTGTCGGCCTTGTCCGAAGATGGCCCGCCCAGCGTGAGCGAAACGCGCCTGAACCTATATGGCGAGGCTTTGTGGGCCGTGTACGACTTGCGCGAGATCTGGCGCAACATCGGCCCGCGTGTGGCACAAGTCTTTAAGGCCGACACCCCAGGCCGCAACGATCCTTGCTCTTGCGGCAGCGGCAAAAAATACAAAAAGTGCTGCGGGGCCTGAAAGGGTAGCAGTCATGGACCCCCGATCAGGTCGGGGGTGACAGTTTTGTCATACCCGCGCACGCGGGTATCCATCGCAGCCGAAGGCATGGACCCCCGATCAGGTCGGGGGTGACAGATTCAGGTCGGGGGCAGCTGTCACACCATGAAGCCTGTCAGTGCTTCGCTGGTGGCTTCGGGGAGTTCTTCGGGGATGAAGTGTCCGGCGGGCATCAACTGACCTTGCACTTGGGCTGCACATTGCGCTTGCCACAGATCAACCGGCTTGAACATGCGGTTGACCACGCCCCGTTCACCCCACATCACCAGGGTGTCGCAGGCCAACAAATCGCCGCGTTCACGGCCTTCGCGGTCGTGTACCAAATCAATACCGGCACTGGCCCGGTAGTCTTCGCAAGCGCTGTGAATGGCGGCTGACCAGCCTTTTTCGTTCAAGTGGGGGTTGCCAAAGCAGCGATCGTATTCGGCCAGCGCTTCGGGTTCTATATAACCCATGCCCTGGCTGCCCCAGCCGCCCAGCTTGGCGTGCAGGTAGGCGAGTGGGTTGCCGCCGATCATCAGTTCGGGCAAGGGTGCGGGCTGGGTCAGGTGGAACCAGTGGTAATAAGCTTGTGCAAAAGCAAAATAGGGGTCGGCCACAGGCCCGGAAGCAATGGGTGTTTTGCCCCAATGGCCGCCATACATGTCGAGCGTGGGGGCGATGTCGATCACGCAGAGTTTTTTGACCAGGTGCGCGTGGTCCAGCGCCAGGCGGTGCGCCACCCGGCCACCCCGGTCGTGGCCGCACAAATAGAAGTCGTCCACGCCTAGTGCATCCAGCAGCCCCACCACCTCTTGGGCCATGGCGCGTTTGCTGTAGTGCAGGTGCTGCGCATCGCCCAAAGCGTGCGATGAATCGCCATAACCCCGCAGGTCCGGCAAGACCAGTCGGTAACGACCCCGCAGGTTTTGCGCCACCCGTTGCCACATGACATGGGTTTGCGGAAAGCCGTGCAACAACACCAGCACGGGCAAATGGGCTTGCGCAGCCCAGTCGGCCGAGCGCCTGAAACACACGGGCAAACCCGCCACCGTCAAGGTTTGGCGTTCAAAGCCTTCAAACCAGCCCATCAGTCCACCTTGGCGCCGGAGGCTTTGACGACTTCAGCCCATTTTTTGTGCTCGCTGTCGATGAGCGTGGCAAATTGCGCCGGGGTGTTGCCGCTGGGAATGGCCCCCAAAGTGGCGAGCCGCTCTTTCATGGCGGGGGTGGCGAGCGATTTGGCCACTTCTTGCTGGATGCGGTTGACCACATCGGCGGGCGTACCGGCCGGGGCCAACAATCCGAACCAACTGCTGGCCTCAAAGCCCTTGAGCCCGGCGGCTTCTTCGACAGTGGGCAGCTCCGGAATTGCCGCTGAACGCTGGCTGCTGGTCACGGCCAAGGCCTTGAGTTTGCCGGCCTTGATGAGTTGGATGGCCGAGGGCAGGTTGTCAAACATCACGTCCATGCTGCCACCCGCCAAATCGAGCAGCGCAGGGCCAGACCCCCGGTACGGAATGTGGGCCATGAAGGTGCCGGTTTGGGTTTTGAACAACTCGCCCGCCAAGTGAATCGAGGTGCCGTTGCCACTGGAGGCCATGTTCAGCTTGCCGGGGTTGGCCTTGGCGTATTGAATGAAGTCCTTAACGCTGTTGATCTTGTTGGCCGCCGCTTTTTCGGCGTTGACCACCATCACGTTGGGCACCCCGGCCACCAAGGTAATAGGCACAAAGTCTTTGAAGGGGTCGTAGGGCAGTTTGGCATACAGGGCGCGGTTGATGCCGTGCGTGCCCACCGTGCCCATGAGCAAGGTGTAGCCATCGCCAGCCGACTTGGCCACGATTTCGGCCCCCAGATTGCCGCCCGCGCCGCCTTTGTTTTCAATGACAAATTGCTGGCCAAAGACTTTGCTGAGGTCGGGGGCAATGGCCCTGGCCAAAATGTCGGTGGTTCCACCCGGCGCAAAAGGCACCACGATCTTGACCGGCTTGGAAGGCCAGGCCGTTTGGGCATGGGCGGCTGGCACTAAAAACGCCATCGCGGCAGCAACCGCCAGCAAGGGACGACGAGAGATAGAACGCGGGATATGCAGCATGTTGGCCTCCAGACAAAATATGCAAAGCATGATGCCATGCCCCCCTACAAACGCTGTCACACAAGTGGCGATTAGGGCCACAACCAAGGGTTTGCTCTAGGACCAGTCAGCCATCTGCATCTGTCATGCCCGGGTATCCATCTGCATCTGTCATGCCCGCGCACGCGGGTATCCATAACCGCCGGAGGCATGGACCCCCGATCAGGTCGGGGGTGACAGTTTTTGAGGTCGGGGGTGACGGGTTCAAGGTGATGGGCACGGGGGCGTGCCGGTTGACAGCAGTGCCTGCAGCTGGGCTTGTAAGGTTGGTTTTTGTACTTTGCCCAGGGCGCTTTTGGGCAAATTGTGCAACCACACCACACGGCGCGGCAGCTTGAAACGGGCGATGCGGTTTTGCAGGTGTTGCATTACGCCTTCTGGCGTCAAAGCCTGACCTGGCGCATCGGCGCTGCGCACGATGACCGCCACGGGCACTTCGCCCCAGCGGGCGTCGGGCATGCCGACCACTGCACATTCAAGCACCCCGGGCAGGGTCACCAGCAGGTTTTCTATTTCGGCGGGGTAGATGTTTTCGCCTCCCGAGATGATCATGTCTTTGCTGCGGCCCACGATGGTGACGCAGCCGTCAGGCGCTTGCTGGCCTAGGTCGCCGGTCGCGAACCAGCCGTCTTGCAGGCCAACACCATCGCGGCCAGTGTCTTGCAGTCCAACACCGCCCCGGCCGTCGGCTTGCCAATAACCGCGCATGACGTTGGGGGCGCGAACGCACACCTCGCCTGTTTGCCCCACGGCCACGCTTTGGCCTTGCTCGTTGCGCAAGGCCAGTTGGGCTTCAGCTTGTGGCCAGCCTGTGCTGCCCATGCGGGCCACGGCTTGGTCAAACGGCAAGACGATGGAGACTGGCCCGGTTTCGGTGGTGCCGTAGATCTGCCCCACCGGAATGCCCCGGTCATGAAACGCCTGCAAATACGCGGCTGGAATGGTGGACGAGCCCGTCATCAAGCCACGCAAGGACGACAACCGCGCCAAGGGCCAGTGCGGATGATCGATGACAGCACGCAAAGTGGCGGGCACTAAAAGCGACAAACTGGGGCGACTGGACTCAATCTCTTCAAGCCAAGCTTGCGCGTCAAAACGGGCATGCAAAATCACCGTCACCCCGGCCAGCAGGGCGGGCAAGGTCTGAATGCACAAGCCCCCCACATGGAAAAGCGGCAAAGTTGAAAGCACTTGGTCGCTGGGCACAAACTCGTGCGCGGCCTGACTAGCCCGGGCATTGGCCAGCAAATTGTTTTGTGTGTGCAGCGCGCCTTTGGGCTGCCCGGTGGTGCCCGAGGTGTAGACCAACAACACCGGGGCATCGCCCGTGACTGCAGGCAAAGACAAGCCGCGTGGCGCGGGCGCATTGATCAACGCGTCTTGGTGTGTACGGCGCAGGCCCGGCCCGTTGAGCGATGGGGCCACCGGGTGGTGCAGGCTGTCGTGCACCAGCAAAGCTGGGGTGGCGTCGGCCAATACTTGCTGCAATTCGGCCACCGCCAAACGGTAATTGAGCGGCATGAACACCGCCCCGATGCGGGCGCAAGCCACCAGCGCAACCAGTTGCAATTCGTGGTTCAAACCCAGCCAGGCAACCCGGTCACCGGCCTGGATTTGCCAATCGCTTTGCAGGTGCGCCGTGACCCGCTCCACCCGTCGCCAGAATTTGGCGAAGTCGCAGGTCCACAAGGCTTTGTCTTGCCTGAAGTGCAAAGCAATGTGGCTGCCTTGCTGCTGCGCCAAGGCCTGAAAACGCTGCGCCAGCGGGCTGTGCTCGGGCGTGGCTTGGGTGTCCGGTTTCATTCGTCTTTTTCGCCGGGGCCGTACAGGGCTTCGCGGCCAATGCGGTCCATGCACAACTCGGCCGTCCAGGGCAACATGAGCGAGCCGCATCGGGCGTCGCGGTACAAGCGCTCGAGCGGCAAAGACTTGAGCATGGACTGCCCGCCACAAGTGCGAATGGCCAAACGGGCAATGTCTTGTGCGTTTTCCATGATGCTGAACTGCGCGGCATAGGCGCGCAAGCGGGTGGACTTGCTGGGGTCCACACGGGCATCGGTGATGGCACGCAAAAACAAATTACGCGTTTGTTCCAGTTTGATGAACATCTCGGCCACCGCGATTTGTTTGGTGGCGAACTGGCGGCGCTTGACGGGGCCCGTGCCCGGAATTTCGCCGCGCAAATAGGCCACCGTGAAGTCGTAGGCGGCTTAGGCAATGCCCATGTAAGTGGGCGACAGCGTCATGAACATATGGGGCCAGCGACTGGCCGCCTGAAAGTACAGGCCCTGCGGCATGAGGGCTGCGTCTTCAGGCACAAACACATCCTTGAACACCAGGTTGCGCGACACAGTGGCCCGCATGCCCAAGGGGTCCCAATCGCCTTCAACCGTGAGGCCGGGGGCGGTGCGGGGGATGGCCAGGTACAAGGTGTCGCGGCGCGAGAGGTCAGCGTCGGGTTTTTTCTCGGTGCACAACACCCCAAAGTAGTGGGCGGCATCGGACAGGGATGCAAAGATTTTTTTGCCATTGACCCGCCACCCGCCCTCGACCTTGACGGCAATGGTGCCAAAGGGCTGCGCCCCAGCGGCGGCGGCGCCCCCTTCGGAAAAGGGCTGCGCATAAATGGCCCCTTCATTCACCACACGGCCAAAGTGCATTTTTTGGTGCTGGCGGTGGGTGGCCCGTTGCTCGGGGGTCATCTCCAGGTCTTCTGACAACAAGCCGCTCCACAACATGGTGCAGACGTGCATGTTGAAAGTCAGCGCCGTGGCACCACAGTAGCGCCCGATTTCGGCCGAGACCATGGCGTAGGTGGCGTAATCGGCCCCCTGCCCCCCGTGGGCTTCGGGCACGCACAGCGCCAGCAGGCCGGAGCTGCGCAGGTCGTCGTAGTTGGCAAACGGAAACTGCGCATCGCGGTCGAGTTGGGCGGCACGCGGGGCAAATTGGTCGCGGCCCAGTTGCCGGGCCAGCGCCATCAGGCGTTGCTGTTTGTCGGTGAGGGGGAAGTCGTCGCCACAAATGGGCATGGGATCGGCTGCGGGGATGTAAGCGGTCATCAGAATCTCTGCAAAAAAGGCAGCAGTGCATTGGTAAAGCTGTCGGGTTGCTCAAAGGTCATCAAGTGGCCCACGCCGTTCAGGCACAGGGTTTGCGCGCCAGGGATTTTTTCGGCCATGCGTTGCACGACGGCGGGGGATGCGGTGCGGTCGTGTTCAGCGGCCAGGCACAAAGTGGGCACCGTGATTGTGGGCAGGGCGGCGCGTTGCTCGAACTGCACCAGCGCACCGAGTGCGGCTTTGTAGGCGGCAGGCGAAATTGAGCCCATGCAGGCTTTGGCTTGCGCCAATCCTGGGCCTGCATAACCCGGCGCCAGCATGGTGGGCACCAAATTATCAGCAACGTCGGCCATGCTTTTGCCTGCCTCTAGGGGAGCCAGACGCTGCGCCAAAAAGGCTTGCTGAAAGTCACCACTGCCATGGCCAAACGCCGGGCTGCTGGCCGCCAACACCAAGCCCGCCACGCGTTCGGGGTGACGCGCCCACATTTGCAAGGCCACCATGCCGCCCATGCTGTGGCCTACCAACACGGCTTGGGGCAGGCCATGTGCATCCATCAGCGCGGCAAGTGCATCGGCCAGACCGTCAAAAGTAAAGGGCTCGACGCTGGGGCTGTTGCCGTAGCCCGGCATGTCCCAAGCCAGGCCTGCATGGCCGGCTTGCGCACAGGTTTGCTGAATGGCCGCCCAGCCACTGGCGCGGCCACCAATACCGTGCAAAAAAATAAGGGGAGGCTTAGCGGGGCTGGCACCCTGAATGCTCTCGGGTGCGACTTTTGCGCCGGGGTGGGTGCTTGCATGCGCAGGCACGGCGATGCCATGCGGGATCTCTTGCATGCCATTGCGCATGGCGTTGTTCATGCTGTTGTGCATGTCGTTGCTCATGTCGTTGTGCAGGTCGTTGTGCATGCTGTTGTTCAAGCCAACGCCGCGCTCACCACTTGCCCCGCCTCCACCACCACCGTGTCGTCTAGGCGGATGGTGCAGTGGCGCATGGGCAAATCAAAGTGCCCCAGGGTGTGGCGGCCCGCCACTTCGTTGGCCCCGGTGGAGTACAAAAAGTTGCCCGCAAAGGCCCGCAGCTCGGTGCCGTTGCAATCGCGTTTGTCATAAAAGGCCATCGAATCCCAGCGTGCTGCCGGGTTCAGTCCAAAGCCCACATGCGAGACCGCATAGGCTGCACGGTGCCCTTCGGCCTCCTCCCAGGCTTTCCAGTAGCCGCGCATCATGTCCACATCGACGCCTGTTCCGTCGATGCGGGTCACACTGTCGTTTTCAATCGTCAGCTGAATTTTGTCGCGCAGATAGCTTTTAAAAGTCAGGTTGACATCGCCCGGGGCCATGACCAAAGTGCCCTGCACGCTGCCCGCCGCTGGAAACGCCAGCGCCAGCCCGCCGGGCCAGTGCGAGACCATGCCCGGTTTGGTGCAAAAGCCCCACACGCCGCCCACCACCGCTTGCTTCAAGTGGATGCGCAAATCGGTTCCGGCTGCCGATGTGACGTGCATTTGCTGTGCGCCCCGCAGCTTTTTCATGGCCGAGCGCACCACGCCCTCTAGTGCCGGGTCGGGTACGGTGCGTTCCAAAATTTCGGGATGTTCGTTGGACACCATCAACAAGCGGGGCATGTGGCCGTCGGCACCTTTCAAGATGGCGGGCAACTCGGGGGCGTGCAGCAAGCCCTCGACTGTGCAGTCGACCACCATGTCGGCACGGGCCAGTGCAGCCACCACCGGGCCTAATTGCCCAATGGCATCGCTGGCACCCGTCGATCGCACGGGCGCTGGGGCCGTGAGCGGGGGCGAGGTGAGTGTGATTTCAAACACTTTGGCACCCATGCTCTCCAGTGCCAAACGGGCCAATTCCACATTCACCCGGCGCGACTGGGTTTCGGCCAACACCGCCACCACTTCGCCCGGCTGTACTTTGCACAGGGTGAAGGTGCGGACAAAGGCCGCGATCCATTTGTGCTCTATTTTTTCTACCAACATGTTTTTCTCCAGAGCCGCTGAGCAGCCGAGCCAACTCGCATTAAACGCGTCACAGAAAACAGTTTATATGAATATTCATGTAATTTCATCCATAATGACCCTATGCCCAAAACCCCCGTTTCGCAGCCACTGCCACTGCCCGCTTCACCTTCACCTTCACTTTCACCCGGGTCGGCGCTTGGGCTGAGCATGAACAACGCCCCCGGCTTTGTGGACGATTACCTGGCGTATTTGCTGGCACGCGCCAGCCACTTGATTTCGAGCGAGTTCCATGCGGTGGTGGAAGCCAATGGCTTGAGCCTGATGGAGTGGCGCGTCATGGCCAGTTTGTCGGGTAAAGATGCTTTGAGCGTGGGCGAGTTGGCCAACATCGTGCTGGCCAAGCAACCCACTGTGACCAAGTTGGTGGGCCGCATGGAAGATGCGGGCTGGGTCAAACGGGTGGATGCACCGCATGACAAACGCCAGTCCCTGGTGAGCCTGACGCCTGCTGGTCAGCGCAAAGTCAAACCCCTCTTGGACCAAGCCCGCGCCCATGAGTCGCAAGTGATGGCAGACATTGGCACAGCCGAAGTGGCCCTGCTCAAGCGCACGCTGGAAAAAATTATCCGGGTTCGGGCTTAGGACAAATCCGGCACCACCGCCGTGACTTCGATCTCGACCTGGGCGCGGTCTTCCACCAGATCGGCCACCTGCACCAAGGTCATGGCGGGGTAGTTTTTGCCAATGACCTCTTGATAAACCTTGCCCAGTTCTCTGCCTCGGGCCAAATACTCTTTCTTGTCTTTGACGTACCAAGTCATGCGGGCCATGTGCTGCGGGCCGGCTCCGGCACAAGCCAGCGTGTCGACAATGTTTTGCAGCGCTTGGCGGCATTGGCCCACAAAGTCGTCGGTTTCAAACTGGGCCTGCCCGTTCCAGCCGATCATGCCCGCGACGAACACCATGCGGCCGCGCGCTTCAATGCCGTTGGCATAGCCCTTGGCGGGTGCCCACCCTTCTGGTTGCAAAACGTTGAACATGGCAGTTCCTTAGCTATTGAGTTGACGCAGCTTGAAGCGCTGCAATTTGCCGGTTTCGGTGCGCGGCAGCACGTCTAAAAAGACGATTTTGCGCGGGTACTTGAAGGGCGCAATGGTTTGCTTGACGTGCTCTTGCAATGCTTTTTCCATTGGGGCATCGCCCACATGCCCGGGTTTGAGCACCACAAAGGCCTGCACGATCTGCCCCCGGTCT
>SXGQ01667336.1_pt1 | contig 12774 bp, 10 predicted proteins | sample 3178371 | NCBI WGS metagenome assembly SXGQ01 (sample SAMN11356859, study PRJNA531348) | freshwater metagenome | isolation source: freshwater sample F1-20 | place: China: Fuxian Lake, Yuxi | collected 2017-12-25
ACAATCCAGTTGTGAAAGCAATTAACGCATGGTTTGGATCCCTACCAGTAGCACAGGCATTTGGCGCCGGATCATCAACGAGTGCAACCTTTGGCATTGGCAGGCCAGATGCAATGCAGACCTCATTTACTAAATTAAACAGTTGAGGATGATCGGTTTGTTGAATAACTTGGGCTCTAGTCATTTTTAACACCAATTTATCTGAAGCGTAATAAGAGCCCCAGACTGTGAATAAGGAAATACCAACAGCAAGTGGAATTACTCCAGCTCCTGAACCACCAAAACTTGCGATTGCAATGTATGCAATAAGCCAAACAAGTACGCCCATAAAAAAGAGCAGAAAAAAGGTTTTTCGGCGGTTAACACTTTGTAGTGCGCGAAAATTAGCCATATTTAAAACTTGACATTAGGAACATTACGAGCAGATGGATCATCTACTTCGTAAAATTCTCGCTCTCCCACCTTAGCTAGCCCAACAAAAAAGCTAGTAGGAATTGTTTTTACCGCAGTATTTAAACTGCGCACTGTCTCGTTATAAAACTGGCGAGAGAAAGAAACCTTATTCTCAGTGGTAGCAAGCTCTTCCTGAAGTTGTAAGAAATTACTTGAGGCCTTTAGATCTGGGTAAGCCTCAGCTACTGCAAGTAAGCCACGTAGTGCATTAGTTAGAGCGCCATCTGCAGCAGCAATTGCTGGCAGTGTTGATGCGCTGGTTGAGGCAGCTCTTGCCTGTACAACATTTTCTAAAGCCTCTTTCTCATGGGCGGCGTACCCTTTTACAGTTTCAACCAAATTTGGAATCAGATCGGCGCGACGTTTTAACTGCACCTCAATTTGTGAGAATGATTCATCAACTTGAACATTTAATCTCATCAAACGGTTGTATTGAATGATGGAGTAAATAACTAAAAAGAGTGCTAACAAAATTACAATTAGGGATATGTCCATGGCAGTACAGTATCAAAAGCAGATTTCTCATATTCGCTCTTAGGATCGAGTTAGGTGGTGATATACCCCTTTCACCCCGCGCTATTACCTAAAAGGTTGGCCTTGTTCTAGTAATGCCACTTACTTAACTTCCCATCAAAGAAAAGTTATGTAGGATCAGTATGTGGCATCGATTCCAGATAAAGATTTCCCCAGCCAGATCTCAGCATTTTTAGCATCCCGTAGATCAACTAGAGAGTTTCTTCCGACTGCGGTTCCGCAGGAGATCATTGATCAAATATTGACCGATTCATTAACTGCGCCAAGCTGGTCAAATACCAGACCATTTAAGGTCGCAATTGCAACTGGTGAGATACGAGACCGAATTAGTAACGAGTTTCTTTCCAGGTGGGCGGTGCTATCCCAGATTATGCGCAAAGGGGTACGAAATAAGTTACGACTTATCTACTCTTGGTATGGCCTACCAACTAGCAATAGATCAATAGTTAAGCCTTATGTAAAAGAGTTAAGACCAAGAGCTCAACGTGTTGGTAAAGAGCTTTATGAATTATTTGGAGTCAAACGTGGAGACCGAACTGCAAGAGATGCGCAATGGGGAAAAAATTACTCCTTCTTTGGCGCTCCGGTGGAACTTTTCATCTATATACATAAAAGTCTTCATGTTTACGCCGCATCAGATGCTGGCTTGATGATGCAAAACCTGATGCTCTCAGCCCATGCTCACGGTCTTGGCACCTGCGCACAAGGGGCGGTAAATATTTGGGATGATGCTGTAAGAAAAGAGTTTGATATTTCAAAGGATTACCGACTTTTGTGCGGAATGGCAATTGGTTACCCGGCAGATACTCCAGTTAATAAGTTCCAAGCCAATCGAATTGGGTTAGATGAGTTGATCATTAAGCCAAAGAGATCAAAATAAATATAAACACCAAATTATGGTGGATCTCTTACACCTTGCTCGACTTTACAGGAGATAGCAAATCTAAGATTAAAACAGAGCCGATAATCACCAAGAGTGCGCCAAATAGCTGTATCAAAGAGATAGCCTCATTAAGATAAAAAGCACCGACTAAAACTGCGACCACTGTTACTAAAAACTCAACAGAGATAGATCTGGTTGCTCCAATCTTTGCTACAAGTGAGAAGTAAATTACATAACAAAATGCACTGCAGAAAACAGCTAATAAGACCATATAAAGCCAATCCATAGCTAACACACCAGATTTGATTGGCACAAAAAATAAAATTGGAGCAGTAAATAAACCACCAAAGAAGAAGGCGCCAATGACCTGCTCCCAATTACCAGCTGCTGACATTTTAAGCTTTGAGTAATTGCTTCCAAATGCAGCGCTTATACAGCCAATCACGCAGACGGAAAATCCTAAAAAGAATTGATCACTAAATTGCCCACTTGGAAAACCTACTAAAAATACAATTCCCATAAACCCAAGAATTAATCCATAAAAACCTTTTCGATCTATCTGCTCAATCTTCATCATCCGGCCAATCACAGATGAGAATAAGGGAATCGCCCCGACCAATATTGCAGTTAATGCTGTTCCTATTCGTGGCACAGCCAGAGATAGACCTATTAATTGAATTGAGACAGTTGCTGTACCCAGAATTGCAAAGTGTTTGATGCCAATTGAAAAATCCAATTTTCTTCGCATTAGAACTGCTAAAAGATATAAGCAACCACTTGCTATAAATGCTCTAACTGAGATCGCTGCCGCCCAGTCAAAGGCTTCAACTACTCTAAGTAGTAATAGAAATGAGAAACCCCAAATTAAGGATAGAAGTGTGAATTTGGTAGAGATCTCAGCCTTCATTTGATAAGGCTAGCGCAACTACCCTTTCAGATTTGGCGGTGATAATCGATATTCAACTGGAGTTTTACTAAATGAGATTGGATTTGCAACTGATTTAACCCCATCAATCTCAACTATTGAGTTTAAGCCCAATGATTGAGCAAGATCAAAAGCCTCTTTAATATTATTTATCGCACCCGCTGGAATCTTCACCTTCGCTAATGTAGAAATCCAATGATCTGCACTTTGTTGAGCAAAAATAGGCTCAAGCTGAGCAATTAACTGCTGAAGGTTTTCAACTCGAAGCTGATTGGTGGCAAATCGCTTATCTGCTATTAACTCTGGCTTAATGCAACCTGCAAACTTAGTAAATTGCTGATCACTTCCAACTGCCACAATAAATTTTTTATCCTTTGCCTCAAATACTTGATAGGGAGCAATTGATGGATGAGCATTTCCCATTGCCTTAGGGATTACACCTGCTGAGATATAGGCCGATGCTTGATTTACTAAAGCAGATAAAGTGGAGCTAAGTAAATTTAACTCAACCTTTTGCCCAACTCCCTGTTCATCTCTTGCGCGAAGTGCTGCCAGAATGCCAACTACAGCATGTAAGCCGGTGATTACATCAACTAGTGCAACGCCAACCTTAGTTGGATTGTTCTCATCACTGCCGGTGATACTCATTAAGCCACTCATGCCTTGCAATAAAAGATCATAACCAGGAAGTTCGGCAGCTTTTTCAGATGTACCAAAACCTGTAATTGAGCAGTAGATCAGCTTTGGATTATTAGCAATTAACTTTGAATAACCTAGGTTGTACTTCTCCATGCCACCGGGTCCAAAGTTCTCCACAACAACATCGGATGAGTTAATCAATTCAACTGCACGCACTTGATCTGCTTGATCTGTCAGATCAAGCTCTAAACCCTCTTTGTTGCGATTTACCGATAAAAAATAGGTGGCATTACCAGTTTTATCAAAGGGTGGGCCCCAGGTGCGGGTGTCATCTCCTACCCCTGGCCGTTCAACCTTAACTACCTGCGCACCTAAATCTGCCAGCAACATAGTTGCATATGGGCCTGCTAAAACTCTTGAGAAATCTGCAATTTTAATTCCTGCCAATGGTGGTTTCATTTTTTCCCTAACCAATCACCCATCACATTTAAGAGTAGGTCAACATCACTCTTTGTAATTACCAGTGGTGGTTTTATCTTAAGCACATTGTTATCTGGACCATCACATGAGAGTAAAACCCCTTTTGAAAGGGCAAACTCCATAAGATCACTGACCTGCTCAGTTGCGGGTCTCTTTTCATCTAGCATCATCTCAACACCTATAAACAAGCCACTGCCCCGAACATCGGCAATGATTGGATAACTCCTCATTAAAGAACCAACACCATCTTGTAGGTATTGACCCACATTTTTGGCATTAAGTTGTAATTTTTGATCATAGATAACTTCAAGTACAGCCTGCCCTATTGCAGCACTTACTGGATTTCCACCAAAGGTATTGAAGTACTCCATGCCATTGTTAAATGAGGCAGCGATCTGAGGGGTGGTAACTACTGCAGCTAATGGATGGCCATTACCTAAGGGTTTTCCTAGCGTGACAATATCTGGCACAACACCATGTAATTCAAAGCCCCAGAACTTTTCTCCTACTCTTCCCATGCCAATCTGCACCTCATCACTGACACAAACTCCACCATTAGCCCTGACCACTTTAAAGGCTTCAGATAAGTAACCTGGAGGCAGAACAATTTGCCCAGCGGTTGAAACGATAGATTCAACAAAAAAAGCAGATAGTGGTTGTTTTAATGAAGTGATGCTTTTCTTAAGATTACTTAAATACTTTTCAGTCGCACCTTTGCCGGTAAATTTGCCACGGAAGAGATCTGGTAGTTCAGCTACTGCAACATGTTTTGGCGCACCAGCGCCACCTTTGCCTAGGAACTTATAAGGGCTGATCTCAACAACTGATTGGGTGTGGCCGTGATAGCCATGGCGTAGTGCCACTACCCCTTTTGCATTTGTGTGCGCTCTTGCTAATCGAATCGCTAAATCATTTGCTTCACTACCACTATTAACAAAAAATATAACTGAAAGCGGATCAGGCATGCTGCTAGTAATTGCTTTGCCATACTCAACAACTGTTTGATGCAGATACCTAGTATTGGTGTTTAACACCGACATCTGTGCCGCTGCTGCTGCCACCACCCTGGGATGGCCATGCCCAACATGAGCGACATTGTTAACTAGATCTAAGTAACTCTTGCCTTTCTCATCAAATAAGTAAGCACCACTTCCAGCAACGATATTTACTGGATTTTTGAAGTTAAGTGAGAGATTTTGGGAAATTACTACCCGCCGATCACTTTTAATGCTGGCGGGTGAGATTTTTGCATGGGCATCTGTGCCGCTTTCAATACCCAAAATTAAATTTGGGTTTAAAGAAATCCCTCGCCACAGTGCGATCTCATCTCGTGGCGCAACCCCATAAATATCAATCCCCATGCCACATAAATCGGTAAGTAATTGGAAATGGGTGTGTGGTGGCCAACCAACATTTTCTTCCTCTTTACCCATACGCCCAATCAATCCACCAGCCTTAATCTCTTTTCCAACCTTCCAATCCGGCATGGAATCAATAGATAGGTGGCCATAAAGAGTCCAAAATGGAACTCCTTGATCAGTTTTATGACGCAAGATGACAACTGGACCGTAATCTAAATGTGTTGAGTTGTTATTAAATATCTCAATCACGCCATCTAATGGGGCATAGATTGGCGTGCCAGCTGGCATTCCAACATCTACTCCTAAGTGAAATGTTCTGGCGCTATCTGCAGCTGGATTAAAAGCTTCACCCTGGTAAACATTTCGATTCTCGCAGTAGTAACCAATTGTTACCTGCGCACCACTCTTGGCCATTAAATCTTCAATCTCCTTGGTACTTCGGGCAATCTCTGGATTATCAAATGACCAGTTGATATTCACCCGCTTTAGCTCTGAAAATGATTTTTCCAACAAATTAGCTGGCTTTGTTACAAGCAAGTAATCTCGAATCGCTTTGGCATTTGGATTTGCCTCAAGCCCGATCGCATTTCTTAATCTAAAGAGTGCGAAATTAGAGTTAAATTTATCCAAGGCAATTAAGCAATCAGGCACATCTTTTTGAGAAATTGAGAGGTAGTCATTGCCTGGATTATTTGATCTCTGGAGTGCTGCATTTGCAACACTTGATGCCAATCTAACCTTTACTAACTCGATAAAAATTGCTATCTCATCTAGGGAAAGTGGATTAACGCTGTGATAGCCACGGACAAACTGAGCAATCTGTTTTACTGGGTCATTAGATTTCAACCCAACATATGCTGCTGCTACTGCAGCTCCAACTACTTTTGGTGCATAAATCATGTCTCCAAAATCAATCAAAACTAGTTTGTCTTTATCCTCGATAATGTTGTAATCATTTCCATCATTGTGTATTACCTGCATCGGCATCTGCTTTAACTTTGGCAGCACATTTTTCTTAAAATTATTTAATGTTTTATCAACTACACCCTGCAGCTTAGAATCGGTAATCTTTGAACTCCAACCCAACAATTTTACTGCCTGCAACATATTCCAAATAAAGGAGGCATCCAAAGACTTACGCTCTGCCTTACTAATCTTCATCGATATTAGATTTTTATCAACTGTTGCAATTAATCGCCCTAATTGCTCAATCTCATCTGCTGTGTGTTCACCCTTAACGCCCCAAGCAATGCCTTCATGGAAGGTAAGAAGCCTGGCAGCTGAATTCTTGCTTAGATTTATTAACAGTTTCTTACTCTTGGTGGGTACCACTGCTGGTGAAGTATTAACTTTGTTATCTTCTAAAAACTTTAATACTCTGTTTTGTAGATTTAGCTTAATCTTTAACGATGCATCTACCTTTGGATAGATCTTTAAAACGTAATTATTCTTGCTAGTAATTTTAAAGTTAATATCTCGCTCACTTGGTAGAGTAGAAATCTCTGCCTCTAATCCCCAGTTTTTCTTAAGAAGGGATTTTGCCTCTATATCTTTCACTTAAATCCCCCTCATTATTTTAAAATTTCCCATTTGCAAGAATGAATTCCGCCAACGCGGCGTCTTGGATACCAAGCCCGACTGAGAAATAGTAAATAACTTGTTCTTTATTTTCTCTGCCCTTGATATTTCCGGCATAAACTCCACCAATTGATTGAGGGTATTGCCAAGAGCGTTCATAATTTTCCAGGGTTTTAACCACTGATCCTGATTGCTCTGAAATTGTCTTTGCATCATCACCAAAAACCTTATCAGCCTTAGATAACGCCGAAACTGATACTTCTAGCCGGTTAGGCGCAAATGAGCCAATAGAAATGCATGTGGAACCAGAATTTAACGCAGAGTTAATGATTGGCTCTTGGGAATTGGTGCAGATGAAAATCAAATCGCAATCATAGGCTGCTTGTATATCTTGAGTTATCTCAATGCCTATATCACTTTTCTTTAAATCCCGATCAATGCCAATGATTGTCTCTGGTTTAAAAATGTGTTTTGCAGCCAGAAGATGGGCTGTCCCTTGATGGCCAACACCAATGACTGCAATCTTTTTAACTGGATTAGATAACTCCTTTGCAGCCGCCATACTTGCACAGACAGTTCGCCACTTGGTTACCGCTTCGCCATCTAAAAATAATTTGACGCTACCGGTTGTAGCATCAATAACTGAGACCGTGGTCTGTACTACTGGAATATCTCTGCTGGCGTTACTAGGTACTACCGTGCCAAATTTAACAATTGTCGGACCATCTGTTGAAGCTCGAGCAATATAGGAAAATTGTGCATTTTCATTCTGGGACAAGATTGCTCTGGGTCCCATTACAGCTTGATCTAGAAAATAGTTTTTAAAAACTTGCCGCTGATTTTCAATTATCTTTTCATAGGAACACAGTGCGTTTATCTCCTCAGCCGAAACAAAGGGAGTTTTTACTAGTGCCATAAGCCCTAGTGTAGATAAGAACTCCACCAATAAGCAGATGCAAAAGGTCACACCGAACCGATGTGGGCTAAACTAAGCACATGAGATCTGGCTTTATGTTTTTTTGGGCGATAGTAGTTTCTGCCTACATGATCATTTCCTATCGAAATAAGGTCAAGGCTGACAAAAACTTAGCCAAAGTGAATTGGGATACCTACAAGCTAAAACTGAGCATGAGTTGGTGGACAGGATTTCTTTGGGCCTCTGTGATTTTCACAATTTACTATTTTATTATCAACGCTGGTTTAACCAGGTAAGTACCTACTCCTCATTCCACCTTGGACTTGTACTTTTTGGTGGATAAATAGATTCGGTTATTAAAACAATACTTGGCGTGCTGCTCACAGATCGTTTAGCTAGTACATCAGAGAGTTGGTTCAAATTACTTTCAGTAAAATCTATTCCGAAGGATTGAGCCAAAATTTTCCAGTCTGGATTAAACAAATTGACGCCTCGCTCTGGATGATTCATCACTTTTTGATCAAAGCGCAACATTCCATATCCACCATCATCATGGAGCAAAATTGTTAATGGCAATTGTTCTTGCGCAACTGTTGCCAACTCCCCAAGGCCAAATGCAATTCCACCATCACCGCAAACAAGAAGTGTGGCAATCCCAGCGGAGGCTGGACCCAAACTAGCCGGCAAACCAAAACCTAATGTTCCCCAGCCAACTGGATAAGCAATTTGCCGAGGTCGCCTAGCTTGTAAATAAACACCACTCCAATAACCAGAAATTGCCATGTCACATACGATGGTGTTCTCACTTGGCCAGCTTTTCTCAATTGCATCAACTAATGCCATCCCAGATTTGCCCTTATAACTGCCGGCAATTCTCTTGCGAGCATCAATTGAAGTTTGTGCCACATCAACCCAATTAGCTTTATCATCGATACCCAATAACTGATCAATTACTCCAGATAGATTTGAGCTTTGAATGACCACATCTGCTGAGATATTTCGAAGAGCCATCTTAGGATTAGCATCAATCAAAACTATTTTCTTAGGAAAATTGATACTCCAATTCTTTGTATTCATCCCGTCTAACTGGGACCCAAATACCAATAAAACCTCACACTCAGCTAAGAGTTTTTCTGCTTCAATTTCATGTATTGGAATATTCAAATAGTTTTTACTAGAACTTCCCACGCCTCGGCCTGCAAAGGAGGTAAATATTGGAGCGCTTAGGTGATTAGAAAGTTTTGCAATCTCACTTGTTACAGCGGTTGCTCCACCCCCTGCCCAGATTCCAATTTTCGTAGATTCTGCAAGTAGTTGCTTCACTGGGTTTAGATTAAAAGTCTTACTCTTGGATTGATCAGCAAATGCAGATGCTTTGTCGCTTAGCTGTGGGATTGGCCCGGTAAATTCTTGATTCAAAACATCAGCTGGCACTCCGATATAACCCGCTCCAACTGGTGCTGTTGATAGATACTTTAAAAAATCAACCATAGTGGCAATAGCTTCAGCAGCTGATTTACAACTCTTTGCTAAAACTAACTCTTCGCTGCCAAGCATTACCCGCTTAGCGAGTGGTGCGAATAAAGCACTTTGATTATCCATTTCATGCAATATTCCTCTGGCACCTTCAGTAGAGCGATTTTTTATTGGTGCCTCTGATGAAATCAACAAAATATGTGACCCCGAGATGGCTGCTTCACCAAATGCACCTAAGGTGTTGGCTGCCCCTGGCCCAGTTGTTGTAATGGCAACTGCTAACTTTCCGGTTGCTCTAGATAGACCATCAGCAGCATAGACACAGCTCTGTTCATGCCTGACACTGATAATTTCTGGACGTTCTTTTGATAACGCGTTCCAAAAACCTAGATTGTGAACTCCTGGAATTCCAAAAGCTTTTTTCACGCCCTCCTGTGCCAGTAAATCTAAAATTACTGCTGCAACAGACCGATTTAAGCCTTCCATGTTCAAACCATATCGGCATTTTCCAATTTTGCTTATCTAGGAGACAATGCCCTTATGTTCACATCAACTAACCCATCAGATATCAAGGAAGTAATAGCAACTGTTCCAGAGGCTTCGGCAAGTGAAATTCTGACTGTGCTTCGTACTGCAAAAACTGCACAAAAGAGTTGGGCAAAACTTCCAGCACCAACTCGTGGACGAATCATTGCAAATGTAGGTCGATTAGTTGAAGGTAACAAAGAGGCGCTAGCTAAATTGATTACCAAAGAAATGGGTAAGGTTTATAGCGAAGCTTTGGGCGAAGTGCAGGAGGTGGTAGATACCTGCGATTTCTTCCTTGGTGAAGGCCGTCGCTTATATGGACAGACTGTGCCAAGTGAGATGCAGAATAAAAATTTATTTACTTTCAGAATGCCAGTTGGCAACGTCTTCATAATAACTGCTGGAAATTTCCCGACCGCTGTGCCATCTTGGTATATCGTTCCGGCGCTCTTAGCTGGCAACACAGTAGTTTGGAAACCATCAGAGTTCACACCAGCAGTTGCAAATGCTCTAACTTCAATTTTTCATGCAGGAGGAGTTCCAAAAGATGTTTTGATGACTGTGGTTGCAGATGGTGTTCAAACATTTGCCGCCTTGGAATCTGGTCTAAAAGAGGGTGCAATCAATAAAGTAGGTTTTACAGGTTCGACAGCGGTGGGTAAGAAAATCGGAGCTAAAGCTGGTGAGTACATTCAAAGTGCTTGCTTAGAGCTTGGTGGAAAAAATCCGATGGTAGTAATGGAAGATGCCAATATTGATTTAGCTTTAGATGGCGCATTATTTGCTGGTTTTGGTACCGCCGGACAGCGCTGCACCTCCCTTGGAACACTTTGGATTCATGAATCAATTTATGATGCTGTGTTGGCGAAATTTGCAGCGTTAGTTGAAAATGCAGCAGTCGGTGACCCTTTCAAAGATGTTTTGTTTGGGCCAATGATTAGTCAAAAGTATTTGGATAATCACTTGGATCACCTTAAGATGATTCGATCACATCATAAAGTTTTGGGATCCTCCGCCACTGGAAGAATTACCGCCGCTAACCCACGCAAAGGTTTTATTGGAGATCCTGAGAAAGGCATCTTTGCTCATCCGGTAATTGTTGCTGGAATCAAAAAAGATGATGAGCTTTACTCAACCGAAACTTTTGGCCCTCTTGTAACAGTTGGGAAATTCTCGACACTAGATGAAGCAATCGATCTAGCAAATGGTCACGGCTATGGTCTTTCCTCAGCGATTTACACAAAAGATCCCCAAAATGTTTGGCGATTTAGAGAAGGTATCTCGGCTGGATTGGTCTCCATAAATAACTCAACCTCCGGCGCTGAAGCCCATCTGCCATTTGGTGGTAATGGTTTAAGCGGTAACGGTTCAAGGCAGAGTGGAATTTGGGTACTAGATCAATTCACAAGATGGCAATCAATGAACTGGGATTGGTCTAATAAACTGCAAAAGGCGCAGATGGATCTTATTGAAATAAAACATGATCCAAATTTCCTCTTAGATATCTAAGTATGTCTCTACCTAGCCACGTAGATGTAGTTATTGTTGGTGGCGGAGTTATGGGCACCTCTGCTGCATTTCACTTAGCTGAATCTGGTGTTTCAGTTCTCTTATGTGAGAAGAGTGAGTTAGCCAGCGGCTCCACCTCAAAGGCAGCCGGCGGCGTCCGGGCAAACTTTTCTGATGAGTTTAATGTCGCCCTTGGTGCCAGGTCGTTGGATCTTTTTGCCGAGTTTAAATCCCGGCCGGGTTATGAGATTGATTTACACCGCTCTGGTTATCTATTTGCTTTGACCAAGCAGAAAGATGTTGAATTATTTGAAAGCTCGACCAAAATACACAATCAATTTAATGTTGAATCAAGAATGCTCACGCCTAGTGAGGCTGGAAAAATCTCGCCATTGCTAAATACCAAAGATCTGATTGCAGCTTCCTTTACTCCCAATGATGGTCACTGCACTCCTGAGGCTGTAGTTCTTGGATATGCAGGCGGAGCAAAGAAACTTGGCGCGACTGTTTTAACAAATACTGAGGTAAATGCCATCAAATTAGACTCAGGTGAAATTACATCAGTGGTTACATCCGCTGGTGAGGTGCGAACTGATGCAGTCATCAATTGTGCTGGCGTTTGGTCACCACAGATAGGTTCGATGGTTGGGTTGGATTTACCTGTTACACCATATAAACGTGAGTTGGTAATTACCGAAGCATTGGGTGAATCCTTCGCTGATTTACCTGCAAATATGCCGATGACAATTGATTACTCAACATCTTTGTACTGGCATCGAGAAGGAAAAGGATTGTTAATGGGTTTTTCTGATAAAACAATTGAGGCTGGATTTGATTTAAAGCGGGATCCACAGTTTTTGGAGAAACTAGGTGCAATTGCGATGGTACGAGCACCTCGACTAATGGATTTAGGAATTGGCAAAGGTTGGGCAGGTTTGTATGAGGTGACCCCAGATCACAATGCAATTTTGGGTGAGTTTAAAAAAGTATCTAGGTTTTTCTATGCAACTGGTTTTAGTGGCCACGGATTTCTACAAGGACCTGCAATTGGTGAAATCTTGCGAGACCTCTATTTAAACAGGGAGCCGTTTGTGAAGATTGATCAGTTAAGTGCCGACAGATTCCTCTCCTCTGGGCAATTACGACCTGAGTACAACATTGTTTAGTAATGAGATTTGTCACCAAGTGATAAATACCCCTGCAGAAAACTTCCAACCTAAGAAACTCACTCGGTAGACTTTCACCATGAGTAAACCCGCTGCCTCTCCGATACACCCACTTGTTTTAATGCAGGTTGAGTCGCGCTTAACTGAAGAACAAAAAGCTATCCAAACTGTGGTCAGAGATTTTGCTGTCAAAGAGTTAAAACCAAACAGTGCAACCTGGTATGAGGAGGGACATCTGCCAGCTCGTGATTTAGCTAAAGCCCTTGGCGGAATTGGCGTGCTAGGCATGCACTTAAAAAATTATGGCTGTGCTGGAACCGATGCAA
>SXGQ01887528.1_pt1 | contig 12771 bp, 11 predicted proteins | sample 3178371 | NCBI WGS metagenome assembly SXGQ01 (sample SAMN11356859, study PRJNA531348) | freshwater metagenome | isolation source: freshwater sample F1-20 | place: China: Fuxian Lake, Yuxi | collected 2017-12-25
CGGTGGTGGTGCATTTGCAGCGACAGCATGCCCCCGGGCTTGACCACAATGCGCTTGACCTGAAAGCGTTCGCCCGCATCCACGCTGTCGTACCAGCCCCAGGGCCGGAACACTTTGCGGTGCAGGCTGCTTTCGCTGCGCCCGAGTTGCTTGAGGCGGTCAACGACTTTCTTCACATCCTGGGTTCGGTCCTTGTGCACCACCAGCAAGGCATCGGCGGTTTCTACCACCACCAGGTCACGCAGGCCGATACAGGCCAGCAGGCGGCCTTGCGAGATGCTCAGCGTGTTCTGGCAATCGTGCAACAGCACATCCCCCTGGGCCACATTACCCTGGGCGTCTTTGGGCAACAGGTTCCACAGCGCGTCCCAGGCCCCAACGTCCGACCAACCGGCATCCAATGCCAGCACCACCCCCGGGGGCAGTTGGCGCGCTTCGGGGAGCTGGATGGCTGCCTCGGCGGCGATACGTTCCATCACCGCATAGTCGATCGAATCGGCCGGGCACTGGGCAAAAGCCTGTGGGTTGACCCGCACAAACTCTCCGTCGGTTTGGCCCTGGTCCCAGGCAGCCTGGCAGGCGGACAGGATATCGGCTCGGCAGCGACCGATGGCGCTGAGCCACACCGAGGCCCGCAGCATGAACAGGCCGCTGTTCCACAGGTAAGTTCCGGCATCCAGGTAGGCCTGGGCGGTGGCCAGATCTGGTTTTTCGACAAACCGGGCGATCTGGCGCGCAGCCCCATCAGCGCCCGGGTAGGGCGCGCCGGCCTCGATGTAGCCATAGCCGGTTTCGGGTGCATCGGGCGCGATGCCAAAGGTCACCACCGCGCCCTGAGTGGCCAGCGCCGCCCCAGCGCTGAGCACCCGCCGGAACGCGGCCGCGCCGGTGATCACATGGTCGGCCGGCATCACCAGCAAAACTGGGTCTGTGCCCGACTGAGCCGCTGCCAGGGCTGCCAGGGTTAGGGCCGGGGCGGTATTTTTTCCGCAGGGCTCGAGCAGGATACGCCCCGGCCGCTCCATCAGGCGCAGCTGCTCGGCGATCACAAAGCGGTAGTCTTCATTGCACACCACCATGGGCGGGCACAGGGTGGCGCCGTCAATGCCTTCGACCCGTCGCACGGTGGCCTGCAAGAGCGAATCAGCGCCGGTGAGTGCCAGCAGTTGCTTGGGGTATTTCTCGCGCGACAGGGGCCACAGCCGGGTGCCAGAGCCGCCGGACAGCACGATGGGTTGAATCAGCATGGGGGTCAAGGAGTTGAGGGGTTTTGCGTTGCTTGCCCAGGCGGTCAGGCGCGGGCATCGCCCCAGCGAAGCTGACTGGTGTCGTCGCCCCGGTACAGGGTGTCGCCGTGGCGGTCCACGCAGTAATCGGGCGACACAGTCATGTCGGTAAAGCGCATGTCCGCAGCAATTCGGGTGTACTCGAACAAAATGCTGCGCACCACCCGCGCACCCGTGCGAATGTGGCTGCCGTGGCCAACCCAGCTGGGACCGATGATGCTGGCGCCGGGCTCAATGCGTACGCTCGAGCCGATGTAAACCGGCCCCTCGATCGTCACCTGGTCCCAGGCCACCGAGGTGTTCAAGCCGACCCAGATGCCGGGCCGCACCTGCCGCCCGGGCATGTTCATTTGGGCCACCTCGCCGCGCAACACGCGCTGCAGCACCGACCAGTAGTCGCTGACCCGGCCGATGTCTATCCAGTTGAAGGGCCGGTTCTGCACATAAAAGGGCAGACCTTGCGCGACCAACTGCGGGAACAACTGCGAGCCGATGTCATACACCTGCCCGGGGGGTATCAGGGCCAGCGCTGAGGGCTCGAAAATATAGATGCCGGTACTGGCCAAGGTCGACTTGGCCTGGGCTGGCTGCGGTTTTTCCTGAAAGGACTCGACCCGGCCGTCGGCCCCAGCGACCACGATACCGTAGTTAGACACATCGGCAAGCGGCACGTCCATGGCAACCAGGCTGGCAATCGCTCCCTTGTCCTGGTGTTCGGCCAGCGCGGCGCCAATGTCCAGGTCAACCAGCGCGTCGCCGCACAGCACCAGGGTGGTTTGGTCAAAGAAGCCACTGAAATCCTGGATGCGCCGCAGACCACCGGCCGAGCCCATTGGGCGGGGCAGGATCTCGCCGTGGTCGCGCACGCCTTCGTAGGCGTAACCGATTTGCACGCCCCAGCGGTGACCGTCGCCAAAGTATTCCTCAATTTTTTGGTGGTGCCAAGCAACATTGACCATGATCTCGGTGATGCCGTGGCGGGCCAGATGCTCGACCAGGTACTCCATCACTGGCTTGCCTAAAATCGGCACCATGGGCTTGGGCAGGTCACGCGTGAGCGGCCGCACGCGGGTGCCTCGCCCGGCTGCCAAAATCATGCCTTTACCCATATGTGCCTCGGTTGACTCAGTTGATTGCGGGCGCTTGCTGGCGCGCATTGTAGTGATGCAACCCAGTCTCAGCCGCCTGATTCAACAGCCCAGGCCGCATGCCCGTCTTGCGCGAGTTGTTGGACGAGTTGCGGCAGCGCCCCCTGCAAGGCCGCCTTCAGAGTGTGTGGTGGATTGACGATGAACAGGCCGCTTGCAGGCAGGCCGGGGCGCTGCACCTCGCCCATCGCATCGGTCGTCAATTTGCTGTTTTTCACGGTCAGGCTGGCATTGAGCCAAGGGCGTTGCGCTTTGACTGCCAGTGTCTTGAGCTTGCGCGGCACATCATGGGCCTCGGGGCGGGGAATCAAGGGGTACCAGGCAATGTAGGTGCCGGTGACAAAGCGCTGTAGCGCATCTGCCAGCATGGCAGGTACGCGGGCGTAATCGCTCTTGATCTCGTAACTGGGGTCGCACAGCACCAGGGCCCGTCGGGCCGGCGGGGGCAAAAATTTCCTCAGGCCCTCAAATCCGTCTTCCTGCAGCACAGCGACCTGGCGCCCTGCCGCCAATTGGGCGATGTTTGCGCCCAATGTCTTGGCGTCGGTTGGGTGCAGCTCGAACAGCTTGAGCCGGTCACGCTCGCGCAGCAGGCGCTGAATGATGAAGGGCGAGCCGGGGTAGACCCGTTGGTTGTTTTTGCTGTTAAAGCTTGCCACCAGGTCGAGGTAATCCTGCAGCAGCAGCGCGGTAGGCGCGCTGTTTGCCGCATCAGCGGCAGGCTGTGGGTTGGCTTTTGTCGGCAGCAGCGGGCCAGGGGCAGCAAGGAGGCGTAAAAAACCCTCCGCAGCCTCCCCGCTGGTGCGCGCATAGTCGCCATCTAGCCGGTACAGCCCAGCCCCGGCATGGGTGTCAAAGACAGTCAGGGCAGTCTGTTTTTGGGTCATGTGGCGCAGCACTGCCAAGAGCGTCATGTGCTTGAGCACATCGGCATGGTTGCCGGCATGAAAAGCGTGGCGGTAACTGAACATGGCTCAGATGGTAACCGCCACCCCCTGGCGCAGGCAGCGAATCTCCTATAATCTTGAGCTTCGCAGCGTTTTTGTGGCTCCGCGGCGAAGCCATTTTTCCCACCATCTCCAGAGAGTGCGCTGAATGGAACCCCACCTAAGAGATTCCCGCCAGAGGAACGCCGACCGTGGAAAAGAGCCCGCCAAACCCTCTTAAAAAAGAGAAAGCTCATGACCAAAACTTTCAGCGCGAAACCCGCTGATGTGGTGCACGAGTGGTTTGTGCTTGACGCGACCGACAAGGTCCTCGGACGAGTAGCCAGCGAAGTTGCTCTCCGTTTGCGCGGCAAACACAAGGCCATTTACACGCCCCATGTCGACACCGGTGACTTCATTGTCATCATCAACGCAGCCCAGCTGCGTGTCACCGGCGCCAAGCCGACGGACAAAATTTACTACCGACACTCCGGTTACCCAGGTGGTATTTCAGCCACCAATTTTCGAGACATGCAGGCCAAGCACCCTGGCCGCGCTCTGGAGAAAGCCGTCATGGGCATGCTGCCCAAGGGCCCTCTTGGCTACGCCATGATCAAGAAGCTCAAGGTGTACGGTGGTGCAGAGCACCCCCACACTGCCCAGCAACCCAAAGTGTTGGAAATTTAAGGAGCCAGGACATGATTGGTGATTGGAACAATGGTACCGGCCGTCGCAAATCCAGCGTCGCGCGGGTTTTTCTGAAAAAGGGCTCCGGCCAGATTGTGGTGAACGGCAAAGACATCGAAAAATTTTTCGGCCGTCAGACCTCCATCATGATTTGCAAGCAGCCGCTGATGCTGACCAACCACGCGCAGACCTTTGACATCATGGTCAATGTTGCGGGTGGTGGCGAATCAGGCCAGGCCGGCGCAGTGCGCCATGGCATCACCCGCGCCCTGATCGACTACGACGCCACGCTCAAGCCAGAGCTCAGCAAGGCCGGCTTTGTGACTCGCGATGCCCGGGAAGTCGAGCGCAAAAAAGTTGGTTTGCATGGCGCGCGTCGCCGCAAGCAGTTCAGCAAACGCTAAACCACCTGAGTTGGCCCCAGGGCCAAGCCCCGGCCCTACAACAGCCGCCCAGAAGAGATTCCTGGCGGCTGTTGTCATGGGGTCGCCTGCTAGACTGCAAGGCCCATGCGAACCCGTTTGTTTCTTCGCCGCCTGACGGTCAGTGCGCCCAGAATGGCAGTGCGCAGTGCATTGCCCTGGCCTCTGCGTTGGGTGGTGCTGGCCATCGCCCTGGGTTTCTGCGCTGCCCTGGCACTGTGGGCCTTCGAGTTCGGGCGCGATATCGCGGGGCTGGAGTCTTCCAGCCGCGAGCGCTTGGCGCAAAGCCGAGCCGAGTTGGCCACACTGCGGGTTGAACTTGGCTTGGCGATTGAAGCACGGGACAAGGCGCAATCGATCGCCAACACATCGGGCACTTTGCTGACATCTGAAAAAGTCGCCCAAGAGCGCCTGTTGGCGCAAAATAAACAGCTCGAAGCAGAAAACCGTGTGCTGCGCGACGACCTTGGTTTTTTTGAGAAGCTCATCCCGTCGGGTGGCGGTGGTAGCATCACCATCCGGGGTTTTCAGGCTGATGTCAGCGGCGGCAGAGAGCTAAAATGGCAGATTTTGGTGATACAGCCCATGAAAAATCCGGGCGAATTCAATGGCCAATTGGAGTTGAGCTTCTCGGGTTTGCAAAACGGCAAAGCGTGGACGACTAGCTTGCCAGACGGTACGTTGCCTTTGAAGCTGCGGCAGTATGGGCGGCTAGAGGGCGTGTTGGCCTTGCCGCCGCAAACCGTGGTGCGAACCGCCACGGCCAGGGTGCTAGAGGGCGCGATGGTCAAAGCGTCACAAAGCTTGAAGCTGTAGTCGGGGAGCCAATGCACAGCCAAACAGAGGATAGAGCCATGTTCAACAAGAAAAAACAACCCCCCATCAGAAGCCTGATTGCGCAAGGCAGCCTGATTGAGGGCAATTTCAAATTTTCCGAGGGGCTGCGGGTAGACGGTGAAGTCGTCGGCAACATCATGGCCCGGGCGGATGTGCCGAGCATGCTGGTGGTGTCGGAGACAGCGGTGGTGCAGGGCGAGTTGCGTTCTGATCACATCATCATCAACGGCAGCGTCAACGGGCCGGTCTATGCGGCGGTGCTCTTGGAACTGCAACCCAAGGCACGTATCCGGGGCGATGTGCACTACGTGGCGCTAGAAATGCACCAGGGAGCCATCATCGACGGCCAGTTGCGGCCCATCGTGGCCGAGGGCGAAAAGCCCACACTCGTTTTGGCTGCAAACAACATGGCAGTTAATTCCTGAGCAAATTGCTGTAGTATTGCCCCGACACCAATTTTTTTGGAGATCCCATGAGCGCCCTTGCCGAAATTGTCCAGTCTGAAATGCCAACCCCCATTCTGTTTACCGACAGTGCGGCCGCCAAAGTTGCCGATCTGATCGCTGAAGAGGGCAACCCCGAACTCAAGCTTCGGGTGTTCGTTCAGGGTGGCGGTTGTTCTGGTTTTCAATATGGTTTTACTTTTGACGAAATCACCAATGAAGACGATACCACTATGTTCAAAAATGGCGTGTCATTGCTGGTTGATGCCATGAGCTACCAGTACCTGCTAGGCGCTGAAATCGACTACAAAGAAGACCTTCAGGGCGCGCAGTTTGTCATTAAAAACCCCAATGCGACCAGCACCTGCGGCTGCGGTTCGAGTTTCTCTACTTGAGTGACAGGGCTGGCACAAAGCCGCTCTCATCGCAACAAACAACAACGGGCGCCACTGGCGCCCGTTGTTGTTTGCGCGCCCCGCGCATCTAGGGCCGAGTTTTCGGCGCTACCTAATCGGCTGTGGCGCGTTGCAAAGACGCGGCACCCGCCAGGGCTACGCGAGCTGCGTCTGCCCGTTGGCTGAAGGCTGGTCGGGCGGTGGCACTCACCGGTATCGCCTCGCTCTGCCGGGCAAGGGTGAGCGGGTCTTGGTGCTGGCCATTGACCCTGAACTCGAAATGCAAATGCGGCCCTGTGGCCCACCCGGTGGCGCCCACCGCGCCAATCTGCTGACCCTGTGTTACCGCTTGCCCATGGCGTACCAACAAGCGGCTTAAATGGGCGTACACCGTGGTGTGTTGGTTGCGGTGCTTGACGAACACCACATTGCCAAAACCGTTTTGCACACCCGCGAACTCCACCACGCCGTCCCCCACACTGCGCACCGGGGTGCCGGTGGCGGCCGCGTAATCAAGGCCGCGGTGGGCAGCCCATTTTTGCAAAATGGGATGAAAGCGCATTTTGAAGCCGCTTGTGATGCGGGAAAATTCCATTGGCGAGGCCAGGTAGACACGCCGCAAGCTTTGCCCGTCGAGCGTGTAGTAGCCCCCCTTGGCGCCAGCTACTGGCTCACGGAACCACATGGCCTGGAATTTTTTCCCGCCGTTGACAAATTCGGCGCTCAGCACCCGCCCACTGCGCAGGGGTTCGCCATCGCCTTCAAGGGTTTCGTAGACGATGGAGAACCGGTCGCCCTTGCGCAGTGCGCGATGGAAATCGATGTCCCCAGCGAATATTTCAGCCACCTGTACCGCAACCGCATCAGGAATGCGCGCCTCGTCGGTAGCAGCAAACAGCGAGCTTTGGATACTGCCGCTGGCCAGTCGCGTCGAGACAGTGAGCGCTGCGGTTTCCAGCCTGGACGCCCAAGCCCCGCCAACGGGTTCGATCACCAGGCGTTTGAATTGGCCGTCATCCTCGGCGCTCCAGCGCGCGCTGAGTTTTTGCAGGGTGTTCTGCCGGGTGGCCTCAGCGCTCACCAAGCGCCCGCTGCGGCCCAGCAGCAAGCGTGCCTTGGGGTCGGAACGCAAAAATTGAGCGGCAAATGGATCGTCCACGCCCAGGCGCCGCAGCAGGCTATCGGCAGTGTCTGAGGCGCGGGTCAGGTCAGAGCGGTACAGGTTCAGTGCTGGCGCGTCTAGGTTAGCCGAGCCAGCGAGCTCAGGCAGGGCAATCGATTCAACAACTTGGCGAATGGTTTGCTCTGCCGGGTCGGGTGCGAACGCAGCGAGGGCGTAGGTGGCGCCCACGCCGCCGAGCAATAGCGCGGCAAACAGTCCGGCAAACTGCTTGGGATATTGCGCCAAGCAGGCCTGCGCCGAGCGGCGCGAGGATTGGATGGCGGTGATGAGGCGGTGCAACAAAATGAGACGGTTGTAGGTTGCCGGGATGGTGCGATACGGTTTGACAGTTTTACACTGTGTTTGAGCCGACTAAAATTCAAGCACAAGAGGAGCGGCAGTATAGCCGCAGCAAGCCCCTCGTCGTCCCCGGTAAAACCCTTATGAATCAAGCGCCTGCCCCCCAATTTCCCGTCACTGAGCGCGTCCAGCAGTCCTTGGCCGTGTCCCTGCGGGGTTGCGACGAGCTGATCCCGCAGGAGGACTGGGTCAAAAAACTGGCCCGCTCAGAGGCTACCGGCGCACCGCTGCGCATCAAGCTCGGCCTGGATCCAACGGCGCCCGATATTCATGTCGGGCACACCGTGGTGCTCAACAAGATGCGCCAGCTGCAGGACCTGGGCCATACCGTGATTTTTCTGATCGGCGACTTCACCACCCTGATCGGCGATCCGTCCGGGCGCAACAGCACCCGCCCGCCGCTCACGCGTGAGCAAATCGAGGCCAACGCCCAAACCTATTACCGGCAGGCTTCGTTGGTGCTGGACCCGGCCCGCACGGAGATTCGCTACAACAGCGAGTGGGGTGACGCGCTGGGCTCGCGCGGCATGATTGAGTTGGCGGCCCGCTACACCGTGGCGCGCATGATGGAGCGCAATGATTTTCATGACCGTTTCAAAGCCGGTTCGCCGATCAGCGTGCACGAGTTTTTGTACCCGCTGATGCAGGGCTACGACAGCGTGGCCTTGAAAAGCGACCTCGAGCTTGGCGGCACCGACCAAAAGTTCAACCTGCTGGTAGGCCGCCACCTGCAGGCCGAGTATGGGCAGGAGCCCCAGTGCATCCTGACCATGCCGCTGCTCGAGGGTCTCGACGGCGTTGAGAAAATGTCGAAAAGCAAAAACAATTTCATCGGCATCTCGGAAGACGCTAACACCATGTATGCCAAGGTGCTGAGCATTTCTGACACCCTGATGTGGCGCTGGTACACCCTGCTGAGCTTTCGCAGCTTGGCCGAGATCGAGACGCTCAAGGCTGAGGTGCGGGCCGGGCGCAACCCCAAGGAGGCCAAGGTGGCGCTGGCGCGCGAGATCACGGCGCGCTTCCATTCGGCCGGGGCGGCTGAACTGGCCCAGCAGGATTTCATCAACCGCAGCCAGGGCGGCCTGCCCGATGAGATCGCCGAACTCAGCCTGCCACTGGCCGACGGGGGGGCGCCAGTTGCCATTGGCGCATTGCTGCGGCTGGCCGGCCTGGCCGCTTCAAGCGGCGAGGGCAATCGTTTGATCGAGGGCGGCGGCGTTCGGGTCGACTCGGCCGTGGTCAGCGACAAGGGCCTCAAGCTCGGCGCTGGCACCTATGTGCTGCAGATTGGCAAGCGCCGCTTTGCCCGGGTCACGCTGGCCTAGCGCCAAGCCGCGACTGGCAGCCCCATGATGGCCGGTGCAGCTGCCAAAAAACTGCCCTCGGCGCGCGCCCTGCTGCGTCTGTCGGTGCTGGTGGCGCTCATCACCATCCTGCTCAAAACACTGGCCTGGCACATCACCGGCTCGGTCGGCCTGTTGTCAGACGCCATGGAATCTTTCGTCAACCTGGCCAGTGCAATTTTTGCCCTGATGATGGTCACCGTGGCGCAGCGCCCGGCTGACCAGGCGCACCCTTACGGGCACCACAAGGCGGAGTATTTTTCGTCCGGCTTTGAAGGGGTTTTGATCATCGCTGCGGCACTGGGCATTTTTTGGGCGGCGTTACACCGCCTCTTTGTGCCTCAGCCCATCGAGTCGGTGGGCTGGGGTGTAGCCCTGTCGGTGCTGAGCTCAGTGCTCAACGGTGGGCTGGCCTGGGTGATGTTTCGGGCCGCGCGGGAGCACCGCTCGATTGCGCTGGAGGCCGATGCCCGACATTTGGTGACCGATGTCTGGACCTCGGCGGGCGTAGTCCTTGGTATTGCGGCGGTAGCGGCGACCGGCTGGCTGTGGCTGGACGCTCTGGTGGCGATGGGGGTTGCAATGAACATTCTCAAAGAAGGAATCCAGCTGATGTGGCGCTCCTCCCAGGGCCTGATGGACCAAGCGGTAGAGCCCGAGGTGCTTGTGCAAATCCACAGCACCTTGGCTGAATTCAGTCACCGCACGATCCGCTTTGACCACCTCACTACGCGCCGTTCGGCCCAGCGCCGTTTTGTCGATTTGCACATGCACATGCCGGCGAGTTGGTCGCTGGGCCGGGCAGCGGCCTTACGCACCAGTGTCGAGCAAGCTTTGATGGCGGCAGTGCCCGGCCTGCGCGCCAGCATACAGTTGCTGCCCAGCGATGTAGAGGCTCATTTCGACGGCCCTAAAGAGTTGGACTGAAGCCTTTTTCTGCTGGTTTTTTCTTTTGACTGCAGGAATTTGGCAGTTATCATGGTTGCATTAAATCGAGCCCCCCAGGGGCCACAGTTGCATCAGGGGGATGTCATGCGATCAAAGTTGTCAATCAGGCCGAATCAACCGGCCGGGGCTGCCACTGCCTCAATGCTCAGGGTGCTGGGGCAGTTTTTGTCCGCCCTGGGCTGAGCCCGGTGCTCATCCCTCTGAGCCTGCGGGCCAAGCTGCTCCTGTTTGGCATGGCCTTGCAGCTTGGCGTGCTGGCGGTGCTGGCCCTGGGCGTCCCGATGATGGTGGAGCCCCACTTTAGGGCCGAACAAGCCGCCGATAACCAACGCTTCAAATCCATGGTCAGTGCCGCGCTGGCGCTTGCAATTGCCAGTGGCGAGGACGCCTCGGTCACTGCGGTCTTGCAGCACAGCCGCGACTACCAAGAATTGGTCTATATCGCGGTGTACGGCACCAACGGACGACTCATTGCCGGGGATGCCGCCCCCAGCCCTCAGGCAGCCAAAGCCGGGCCCCTTGAGGCGGTTTCCTCGGTCATCAGCCTGGACGGCCAGGCCTTGGGCGAGCTCAGGTTTGCGCTGTCTGGCAGCGAACTCGGGCGCGCTCACCAGGCTTTTTTGCGTGGTCTTGCGTGGCTTGGCCTGCTGACTTTGGCGCTGTTCTCGCCCCTGCTGTGGTGGGCCAGTGCCAGCCTGAGCCAGCCAGTGCGGGCCCTGCTGACTGCCAGCCGGGATATTCGGGCGGGCAACTATGACATTGATGTCAAGCCCGGCAGCGCTGATGACATCGGCGCATTGCAAGCCTCATTCATCCGCATGAGCGCAGAAATTCGCCGTAAGGTGAGCGAACTCACCCACAGCGAAGCTTTGCAGCGGCGCTACCTTCGCCAAGCGCTGGACCAGCGGGGCGAGCTGGTGAACGCCTTGCAAAGGGCCGAGGCTGCAAGCACCGTCAAGACAGAGTTCTTAGCCCATGTCAGCCATGAAATCCGCACACCTTTGAACGCCATACTGGGCTTCTCGCAGCTGCTGCAGTCGGCGCCGCTGCAGGGCCAGCACCGGGACTATCTGGGCAGCCTGGAGGTGGCCGGACAAACCCTTTTGGACGCCACCAATGATTTGCTGGATTACGCAAAGCTCGAGGACAGCAGGCTGGTCTTGGTCCATGAGCCCTTTGTTTTCAGCGAGTTGCTCAAAGACCTGGACCGCCAGTTTGGGGCTCAGGCGCGCGCCAAAGGCTTGCTGCTGCGTACCCGGCTTGGCACCGGCCTGCCGCCGGGCTTTGTCGGCGATGCCCAGCGCCTGCGGCAAATCCTGGCCATTTTGGTGGGCAATGCCATTAAATTTACCGAATTCGGTGAGGTGCTGATCGATGCCACTTGTGCCGAACCCAGCAGTGCCACGGTCAGCCTGAAAATCTCGGTGCGCGATACCGGTATTGGCCTGTCCGAAGCGCAGTTAAAGCATATTTTTTCCCCGTTTGTCCAGGGCGATGCGTCCAGCACACGGCGCTACGGCGGCACCGGGCTGGGACTGTCGATTTGCCGCAGCCTGCTGGCGCTGATGGGTAGCGAGATCACAGCCATCAGCAAACCCGGCGCCGGCTCGAACTTTCATTTCACGCTTGATTTACCCGTAGCCACTGGCAGTTTGGCGCCAGTTGCTGCTGCGGCCGACCCGGCCCCCCTGCGCGGCCGCAAGGTCCTGGTGGTTGAGGACAACCCGGTCAACGCGCTGGTCGCTCGCGCCTTGCTCGAAGCGCTTGGTCTGCAGGTGACGGGTGCTGGCGATGCGCAGCAGGCGCTGCAGCGGATTCTGGTGGACCGGTTCGACCTGGTGCTGATGGATTTGAAACTGCCCCGCATCGACGGCCTGGAGGCCAGCCGGCGCCTGCTGATGCAGCTCGGAGCGCTGGCGCCGCCTGTCATTGCCCTGTCTGCAGCCGATGGGCCTGGTGTGCAGCAGGCCTGCCTGGCTGCGGGCATGGTGGACTGCCTGACAAAGCCAATCCGGCGCGAGGTCTTGGCAGGCGCGCTGCTCAAGTGGCTACCGGCGCCGCCCACCGAGCTCAGCGGCAATGCCGAACCGCAGCCAGAGCAGCTTGTGCAGTTTGAGATTGACCGCAACAGACTGCGGCCCGCGCTGCGCCGGCTCGAGCGTCTGCTGTCCCACAACCTGCTGTCCGCCCGACACCAACTTTTGGCGATCGAAGCCCTGCTCGGCGATGGCGCGGCCAAGACCGCGTTTGAGCCAGTGGCCCAGGCTACGCGAGCCTTGCGCTTCAAAACTACCCGTGTGGCCCTGGATCTATTTTCTGAGCAGCTCGGGCTTGAGCCCGGCCAGGCCTGAACATGCCAAACCGAGCCCGTATATTGATCATCGACGACATCGCAGCCAACCTGGTGTTGCTTGGCGAGGTTTTGTCTGACCTGGCTGAGGTCCAGTTCGCCACCTCAGGCGCTGAAGCGCTGGCACTGGTGCAACAGTCCCAGCCTGATTTGATTTTGCTCGATGTCATGATGCCGGAGATGGACGGCTATGCAGTCTGCGAGATACTCAAATCTGGTCCTGCCAGCCGGGCGATACCGCTGATCTTCGTGACCGCCAAAAATGACCCGCATAGCGAGTCTCGGGCACTGGAGGCTGGGGCCGTGGATTTCATTCACAAGCCGATCAACCACGCTGTGGTGCGCTCGCGTGTGCGCTTGCAACTTGAGCTCAAGGGGCGTGAGCTTGCCCTGCAGCGGCTCAACGCGGATCTCGAAAACACCGTTGCGCTGCGCACCCACGCCCTGAGCGACGCCCTCGC
>SXGQ01166212.1_pt1 | contig 12768 bp, 10 predicted proteins | sample 3178371 | NCBI WGS metagenome assembly SXGQ01 (sample SAMN11356859, study PRJNA531348) | freshwater metagenome | isolation source: freshwater sample F1-20 | place: China: Fuxian Lake, Yuxi | collected 2017-12-25
GAACGGCCAGAAGGTGTGGTGCAGCGGCGGGAGGTGCAGCAACTGGGGGATCCTCATGGCGCGCACCAACCACGACGCACCGAAGCACGAGGGCATCTCGTTCTTCCTGTGCCCGATGGACCTGCCCGGCATCGAGGTGCGCCCGCTGCGCCAGATGACCGGCGAGGCGGAGTTCGACGAGGTCTTCTTCACCGACGTCGAGCTGCCGGCCGACTCCCTCATCGGCCCGCTCCACGGCGGGTGGGGCGTGGGGATGGCCGTGCTCACGAACGAGCGCGGGCACATCGGCGCGAGCATCATCGGCCTCGAGCGGCGCATCGACCAGATGTCCGCCCTGGGCCGCGGCCGCGGACTGGACGAGTCCCGTCGCCAGCAGCTCGCGCAGCTGGTGTCGCGCGGGATCGCGTACAAGGCGATGGCCCAGACACAGGGTCCCGTCGCGTCCACTGCATCGTCGCTGATGAAGCTCGGCATCACCGAGATGATGTTCGACGTGGCGATGCTGCGCGGCGACATTGCCGGTGCGGATGCCATGCTCGAGGGCCCCGACGCCCTCGGGATGCTCGCCGCGCCGGGAGGCCGCATCGCCGGCGGGTCCAGCCAGGTGCAGCGCAACATCATCGGCGAGCGCCTGCTCGGCCTGCCGAGGGAACCGAAGTGACGGGGCACATCGCCTGCAGCGACGCAACCGTCATCCCCTCGCTCGACGGGGTGAGGATCGCGATGCACGACTTCGGCGGGTCGGGCTTGCCCGTTCTCCTCTCCCACGCCACGGGATTCCATGCGCACTGCTTCGAGCCGATGGCGGCGGTGCTCGTCCGCAACCACCGCTGCATGGGTCTCGACCACCGGGGGTACGGGGACGCCGAGCGGATCGACCCCGCGACCGTCGAGTGGCTCCCCTACGGCGATGACGCACTCGCGGCGGCGCGGCACCTCTCGACACTCCACGGCGGCGAGCCGGTCGTCGGCATCGGCCACTCCATGGGCGGCGCGTCGCTCCTCATGGCCGCCCACCGCGAGCCTGCGCTCTTCCGTGCGCTGTTCGTGTTCGAGCCGATCGTCTTCCCGCCGCCCGCCGATGACGCGCCGCGCGGCGAGAGCCCGCTCCCGGCCGGTGCCCGCAAGCGGCGCGACAGGTTCGAGTCCTTCGAGGCGGCACTGGAGAACTTCACGGCAAAACCGCCGATGAATTCCTTCCATCCCGGCGCGCGCGAGGCGTACGTCCGCCACGGATTCGCGCCCCACCCCGACGGCGGGATCACGCTGAAGTGCCTCCCCGAGCACGAGGCCCGCACGTACGAGACCGGGGCGACCTCGGGAATGTTCGCGCGGCTCGGCGAGGTTGCGGTGCCGGTGTGGGTGATGGCAGGTGCACTCGCGCCGTTCCAGCCGTCCAGTTTCGCCGGGCGCGTTGCCGAGGAGATCCCGCATGCCACATTCGTGAGGTGGGACGGGATGGGGCATTTCGGTCCGCTCGAGCACCCCGAGACCATCGCGGCGTTCGTCGAGCGCACGCTCGCCGCGCAGTGACCACGGCACCGGCACGCGGAGCCGTCGAGCGCTTCGACCGGGCGTGCGACCGCCTCCTGGAGCCGCTCCGCCGTGTGCGCGCGGTGCAGGCCGTCTCGGCCGCAGCGAGCACTGCCGGTGACTTCAGCGTGGTCTGGCACACACTCGGCATCGTCCATGCGCTGACGCCGGGTGGCACGTTCGGGGAGGCACTCTTCCTCTCCGCTGTGCTCGGCGCGGAGAGCCTGGTCGTGAACCAGGCGGTGAAGCGGATGTTCCGCCGGGAGAGGCCCACCGCATCCGGTGACGAACGGTTCGCCGTGCGGACGCCCAGCACCTCCAGTTTCCCGTCCGGGCACGCCTCTTCCGCGACGGTCGCCACGATGGTCCTCGTGTCGTTCGCGGGCTGGCCGGCGGGCATCCCGGTGGTCGTGATCGGCGTCCTCGTCGCGGTCAGCCGTGTGATGGTCCGGATCCACCACGCGAGCGACATCGTGGGCGGGATCGCGGTGGGCGCCCTGCTCGGGACGCTCGCGCTCACGGTTGCGCCACTCGTGCTCGTCTAGGGCGTCTTGGCGACCTTCACAGGAAGGTTCTGGATCGTCACAGTCGTTGACTTGCCCTTGATCTTCTTCCCGGCGATGTAGACCTTGAGCACATAACTGCCCGGCTTGGCAGTCCGCGGGATTCTTACGTCAGCACGCCCTCCCGAGGCAGACTTGACGGTGCGCGAAGACTTTGCGATGAGCACACCTGCTTTACTCCGAAGCTCCACAATGAGCGTCCCCGAAGTCTTCGATGCCGTCTGGTATCCGATGTCAACGAACTTGCCGGCCGATGCATCCGACGAGGCCTGCCAGGCCGCCGCCCCAGTGCGCGAGACCGTGAGAACCGGCGATGAGTAGTGGATGTCCGCGTAGATGGACACGCTCAACTCCCCCTCCTCGTCGATCACCAGGTCGACCTCGTCCGCAAGGCTGGGCTGCTCCGATGAGGTCAACCGGAAGTCCCGCGCGACTTTCGATTCGAGTCTCGTGACCTCGGCGGGCGAGAGCAGCCTCCCGTCCGTGATTGGCCGGCCAGCAGAGTCCGTCAGGTAGTAACCGGCGCGCTCGAGCATCGGCCTCGTCAGCACCAGCCGGTAGTAACCGATGTTGAGGGACCCGTCCGCCTTGAAATGCGGTGCACACACCTTCGCCGAGAAAGTACCGGTGCGAATGTCGAACACCGGAAAGGCATCACCCGTGCCATAGGCGTCAGACTCCAGGACCGCACCGTCGAACAGGGCGAACTTGGTGTAGATCTTTCGGTCGAAGAGGCTGACGGACCATGCCGCACTGTGGCTGCGGGTCGCACGTGCCGTCGGGTTCGTGCAGACATCCGTCGGGGGGATCAGAACGCTGCGAGCGCCCGGTCGCGACGAGATCGTCAGCACCCTCCCGCCGGACGCCTCGGTCGCCTGGGAGAACCTGCCGCCTGAGCCGACCGACCGCATGACTGCCATGTCGTAGTCACCGATGTGCAATGTCACCTGGTACTCGATCCCGGGGTCGAGGTCGTTCACCCCGTCAGAGACATCGATGATGAGGACCTGGTTCACTGTCCGTGCGCTCGGGCTGACACTGCCCCCGATGCCGGTCGATCCGTTCGACACCGTCCAGTCTGAACTCCATGACGGCGACGCCGGGTCAGGATCACGCAGTTTTGGCGTCAGCTTCGTCCATGACTCGCTCTCCCCCCGGCGGGCATTGACGGCACGCAAGCAGTATGTGCCTCGGCCGCCCTGGTACGCGGAGCCGTCACTGAGTGTCGTTCCGGTGCACACGGGCCAGAAAGCCCACTTGGTCGGGCTTGTCGGGTTCGACTGCCACCCCGTCTCCTGTGGGTACGACAAAAAGTCGAACGGGCGGCCACTCGACGGGTCGAGGCTCCACGACTGCCCTGGATCTGCCATGGCGGGGCCGGGCAAGCCGAGGAGGGGGAACAACATTGCGAGGGCTGTCAACACTGCGCGGACACGGCCGGTCCGGTGCTTGGCGTGCACAATCATCGGCGCAACCTATCCCAAGCCGTCGCAAATGACAGGCAATGTGCGGAATAGCCGCAGGGCGGGGACGGTTGGCTCACAGGTCATGAAGCCAGTGTTCGCGATCACGTACGACTACCGGTGCCCGTTCGCGCGTCTCGTCCACGACCACGTGGTGGTCGGACTGCAGAACGGCGCCGACTGGGACGTCACGTTCCTCCCCTTCTGCCTGGGTCAGGCACACGTGGAGGAGGGCGAGACGGACATCTGGGACCGCCCCCACGACGACACCGGCCTGCTGGCCCTGCAGCTCTCCATCGCGATCCGCGACAACCAGCCCGGCAGCTTCCTCGCCGTGCACCACGCTCTGTTCGAGCACAGGCACAACGGCGGCGGCAACATCCGCGACGAGGCCACGCTCCGCAGGGTGATCGGGGACGCGGGCGCGGACGCCGACGCCGCATTCGCGGAGGTGGCCACCGGGCGCCCGCTCGCCGTGATCCGCGAGGAGCACACGAGGTACGTCCGCTCGCACCACGTGTGGGGCACCCCGACGTTCGTCATGGACGACAAGGCCGTGTTCGTGCGCCTGCTCGACCACTCCCACGGCGACGCCGCGGCGGCACGCGCCACCGTCGACCGCATCGTCGCCGACATCCGCTGGCCGATCCTGAACGAGTTCAAGCACACCTCCGTTCCGATGTAACGGGCGGCCCACGGGCGATCCCCGCGGGCCCATGTAGGTTGAGGCCCATGCCGGGTGCCGAACGCAGGATGAGCGACACAGAGGCGCTGATGTGGCGCCTCGAGAAGGACCCGTACCTCGCGTCCACCTTCGCGAACATCACCATCCTCGACCGACCGCCGGACATGGACCTGCTGTACGCGCGCATGGAGCGCACATCGATGCTGTTCCCCCGCCTGCGTCGCCGCGTCCAGCTGCCCCCCGGGAACATCGGCAACCCCACGTGGGTCGACGACCCGGGCTTCGACATCCGCCACCACGTGCGGCAGATGGCCCTGCCCGCCCCCGGCACCATGCGCCAGCTCCAGGACCTGGTCACCCTCCTCATCGCGGACCCGTTCGACAGGTCACGGCCGCTGTGGCAGTTCATCGTCATCGACGGCCTGGAGGGCGGGCGCAGCGCCATGGTGCTGAAGCTCCACCACACGGTGACCGACGGCGAGGGCGGCGTCGAGCTGTCTCTCCAGTACCTGGACCTAGAGCGCGAGCCGGGCCCGCTGCCGCCCGTCGACCCGGAAATCGTGAACTCGTTCGCGGAGACGAAGGAACCCGATGCGACAGATGCGCTCCGCGGCGCCATGAACGACTCGCTGCGCATCCCGATCGCAGTGCTCAAGCAGGTCCGTGACGTGCTCGCCAACCCCTCGGTCCTCGGGGAGATCGGGTCCTCGACGTCCGCCACGGTGCGCAGCCTCGTGTCCCAGCTCTCGGAGACCGACTCCGCGCGTTCGCCCCTCTGGACGGAACGCAGCCTCCGCCGCCGTCTCGAGGTGGCACGGGTTCCCTACGCCGAGATGCGCGCGGTGTCGAAAATGCTGGGCGGCACACTCAACACCGCGTTCGTCACGGCGGCCGCGCACGCGGCGGGCCGTTACCACGACCAGATGGGCGCGCCGGTCGAGTCCCTCAGGGCGTCGATGGCAGTCAGCACACGAACCGCAGGCACGGAGGGGAACGCGTTCTCCCTAGTGCGCATGCTCGTGCCGACCTCCGACATGCCGGTCACTGACAGGTTCGAGGCCATCAACGAGATCCTCGTCGCGGCCCGTTCGGGCGGGGCCTCCGCCGCGCTCGATGCGATCGCCACGGTCTCCACGGTGATGCCCACCTCCGTGCTCACAAGGCTCGCGAGGGCCCAGGCGGAGACGGTCGATTTCGCCACGTCGAACGTCCGTGGCGCGGGCGTGCCGCTCTACGTGGCCGGCGCCAAACTCCTGGCCAACTACCCGATCGGGCCGCTGGCCGGGGTGGCCTTCAACATGACCCTGCTGTCGTACCTCGGTGGGCTGGACGTGGGCATCAACATCGACGAGGCCGCCGTGGAGAGCCCGGAGCTGCTGCGGGAGTCGCTGCAGATGGCGTTCGACGAGATGGTCGCGCTCGCCCCCGCACAGGAAATGGCACCGGACGTGCCACCGCCGCCGCCACCGCCGCAAGCGCCGTCACGGCGCCGGTGGTTCAGGCGCTCGCGCTGAGCAGCGAACGCAGGTCGAGCAGGAGGTCCGCCACCTCGGTGGCGGAGACGAGCTCGCGGCGGAGCATTTCGGCGAGCGCCTTGTCGATGAGGGCAATCGCCTCGGTCACCACTGGTTCGCGGGTCTCGATCATCTCTTGCTCCTTCTCTTGGGAGCGGCCGCGGCACCGAGTCCGGCACCCCTTCCGCCCTTTGGCACATCGTACAGACGCGCGGTGCCACGGGGCGGATACCCCCGTCCGCACCGGGTGACATTCGACCACCGTCGTTCGCATAGGGTTCGGCGATGGACCTGAACGGGAAAACAACAATCGTCACCGGTGCCGCGAACGGGATCGGTGCCGCCCTCGCCCGCAGGTTCCATGCGGCCGGGGCACGCGTGGTTGTGGCCGACCGCGACGCCCGCAACCTGTCCGCGGTCGAGTCCGAACTCAACGGCATCCGCCCCGGCTCGGCACTCGCGGTGGTCGCCGACATCAGCACCGAACAGGGCAACATCGATCTCATCGAGGCGGCGCGCGCGAAGTTCGGCTTCGTCAACCTCTTCTTCGCGAACGCCGGCGTGGCGATGGGGACCGACCTCACCGAGACCGACGAGGCAACGTGGTCCACGATCATGGACATCAACCTGAATGCCCACCGCTGGGCCGCGAAGCACCTCATCCAGGACTGGCTGGCGGCCGGCGAGGGCTACTTCTGCAGCACGGCTTCCGCCGCAGGCCTCCTCTCCCAGATCGGCAGCGCCACGTACAGCGTGACCAAGCACGCGGCAGTCGCGTTCGCGGAGTGGATGTCCATCACGTACGGCGACCTCGGCGTGCGCGTGTCCTGCCTGTGCCCGCAGGGCGTCAACACCAACATGCTCAACCCCCCAGACAGGCAGAAGGACCCGTCAGGGGCGATCGCGCGCACCGGCGGCGACGTGGTCAAGGCATCGGGAGAGGTCCTGGAGCCCCACGAGGTGGCCGACATCGTCTACGCCCACATCCTCGAGGAGCACTTCCTCATCATGCCCCACCCCGAGGTGCACACCTACGAGAAGCGCAAGGTGGAGGACCGCGACCGCTGGCTGGCCGGCATGCGCCGCCTGCAGTCGAAGATCCTCGGCTGAGGCCGGCGAACGGCCGGGACGCCCCCGGCTGACGGGCGGGGCACGGCCGCGCCGTAATGTGCGGGGCATGGGAGTACGCCTCGAACCGTCCGACGAGTACATGCACGAACTGGGCCCGGAGTCCAACTTCAACGAGAGCATGTACATCAACTGCTTCGACCCCGCCACCCGCATGGGCGGCTGGTTCCGCATGGGCAACCGTGCGAACGAGGGGTACGCGGAGATGACGATCTGCATCTACCTGCCCGACGGCAAGGTCGCCTTCATGTTCAAGCGCCCTGCGATCGAGAACAACGACGCACTCGACGCCGGCGGCCTCACATGGACGATGGTCAAGCCGTTCGAGGAACTCCGCATCGACTACTCGGGCAAGGTGTGCGTGCTCGCCGACCCGCACGACATGGCCGACCCGAAGTCCGCGTTCGCGAACAACCCTTTCGCGGAGTGCGAGGTGCATGTCACCTTCACCGGCCAGGGCCGCGAGTCGATGTTCGGCGGCGAGCCGGACACGCCGCACGAGGCACCCGGAGAGGAGTTCGCGAAGGGCCACTACGAGCAGCTCGTGCAGGCGACCGGGTCCATCCGTGTCGGTGACCGGGAGTTCGCGATGAACGGCTTCGGCCTGCGCGACCATTCGTGGGGCCCGCGCTACTGGCAGGCGCCGTGGTACTACCGCTGGCTCACCGCGAACTTCGGCTCCGACCTCGGTTTCATGGCGAGCCGCGTGGCGAAGAAGGACGGGCCGGGCTCGCGCGGGGGTTTCGTGTGGGACGGCGGGCGCATCCACCTCTGCGACGACGTGCAGATCAGCACCGTCACCGAGGGTGCCGATGCGTACCACCAGAAGGTCACCGGCGTGATCCGCTCGTCGAAGTCGGACAAGGAGTGGGGCTTCGAGGGAGAAGTGGCGAGTCTCATCCCGCTGCGCAACCGCCGCCAGGACCCGGACGGCAACTGGTTGATGACGCGCATCAGCGAGGGAATGACGCAATGGACCATCACCTCCGGTGAGCACGAGGGCCGCACCGGCTTCGGGATGTCGGAGTACCTGGACCAGATCATCGACGGCCAGCCCGTAGGCATCGCCGAGTAGCCGCCAGTAGCGGGACGAAACGGGAGAGCACGACCCACGCCACCGTTACGGTGGCCCCATGGGAAACCACCGTTCACTGCCCGCACACCGAGCCACCGGGCGACTGCGCAGACTCTGCGCCATCATCCTTGCCGCGGCTGTGTCGGCCGTTCTCGTCGTGGCGGCATCTCCGTCCGTCGCGTCGGCCGACCCGTTCACCTACGTGGACGTCTCCACCGGGTACCACGCGGCCTGCGCCGTGACCGACGAGGGCTCGGCCGTGTGCTGGGGCTGGAACCAGGCCGGCTCGCTCGGCACCGCCGACACCTCGGAGAGAGTCGTCACGCCCTCGCGCGTGGAGCTGCCCGGCGGCCAGAGATTTGCGACGATCGCAGCCGGTGAGTACTTCACCACCTGCGGCATCACCACTGCGGGTTCCGTCTACTGCTGGGGCCAGCACCACCTCGGCAGTTACTTCTCGCCCACGAGCACGTCCCCCGTGCGCACCGAGCTCCCGGCCGGGGTGCGCGCGCGCAGCATGGCGAACGGCGGCTCCATCGCGTGTGCCGTCTCCACGTCTGACGAACTGTGGTGCTGGGGAGACGTCCTCGACTTCGGCAACGGCAGCACGGAGGGAACCCGCACCCCGGAGCGCGTGCCCATGCCGGACGGTTCCGGCGTGAGATCCGTCGATGTCGGCCCCGGGGTCGCCTGCGCCGTCACCACGTCGCAGCGCCTGTACTGCTGGGGCACGAACGGCGACGGCGAGACCGGCATCGGGTACGTCTCCAACAAGGTGAACCTCCCGACGGCAGTGCTGCTCCCCACCGGCGTGGTGCCCTCATCTGTGTCCGTGGGGCTCGGCCGCGTGTGCGCGCTCGACACCACCGGCACCGGGTGGTGCTGGGGCGACAACTACGAGGGCTCCTTCGGCGACGGCACGTACACCGACAGCCGCACCCCGCGACGGGTCCTCACGCCGGGGGGCGAGGCGCTCACCCACCTGCAGACCGCGTGGTACCACACCTGCGGCATCGGCACCTCCGGCACCACGTGGTGCTGGGGCCGCGGCGGCTTCGGCGAGCTCGGCACCGGCACCACGCTCGGGGGCAAGACGTTCCGCCAGCCCGTCCTCCCCGACGGGGTGACGCTGCGCACCGTCGCGGCTGGTCTCGCCACCACGTGCGCCATCGACAACTCCTCGCGCATCTGGTGCTGGACCGGCAGCGACTGGGGAGTGGCCGGAACCGGGGACCTCACCAAGTCGCTGTTCCCGCGCCTGATCGCACCGATCGGGTCGCCCACCGTCTCCGTCGCCGAGCCGCGCGAGACCGGGGCAGAGCACGCGGTGATACGTGCGAACGTCAACCCGAACGGCTCGTCCACCACCTTCCACGTGGAGGTGGCCACGGACCCGCAGTTCACGGACGCCGTGCGCCACCCCGGCACCACCGTGCTCCAGGGCGGCCGCTACCTCCCTGTCGACGTCGGCGTCAGGGTCACCGGGCTCGCCCCCCGTACCGTCCACCACGCCCGCGTCGTTGCCGTGAACACGCACGGCACCGTCACCGGCGCCGCGGTCTCGTTCACGACGCTCGGCTCGGAGCCGACCTTCGGCGCACCGTCGTCCGGGGGGATCGGCGGCACGACCGCCCGGGCATCGGTCACCGTGCACCCGGGCCTCCTGCGGACGACAGTGCACGCGGAGATCTCGGCGTCCGCCGATTTCGACTCACCGCGGCGCGTCGACCTGGAGGCACTCGCCGGCGCCGCGGCCGAGTCCCGCGGGGCAACGTTCGTCTCCCTCACGCCGCGGACGGTGCACCACGTGCGGTTCGTCGCCACCAACAGGCTCGGCACGGTCACATCGGCCGCCCTCACCCTCGTCACTCTCGGTTCCCTGCCCGCCGTGTCCGCCACTACCGCATCATCCACAGCCGGGTCCGTCACGGTCTCGGCGGCAGTCGACGGCGGGGACCTCGCCGGCAGTGCCGTCGCCCAGCTGTCCACCAACGAGGACTTCGGCGGCACCGTGCGCTCGGAGGCAGTGGAGTGGCCCGAGGGGCAGGATGCCTCGCCTTCCTTCACGTTCCGCGATCTCGTCCCGCGCACGCAGTACTGGGTCCGTGTCACCGCCAGCAACGCGCTCGGCTCGTCAACCGGGGAACCCGTCAGCGTGCGCACCCGCGGGGGCGTGCCGGTGGTCGGAACGTTGATTGCCGCGGCAACCGGCACCACGTCGGCGACGGTGGAGGCAACCGTCGACGCCACGGGGCTCTCCACCACTCTCATCGCCCAGGTCGCCACCGACGACTCGTTCACCGCGGGTCTCGACGAGCACTTCCTCGGGAGGTTCTCCGGCGAGGGCTCTTCCGTGCGCCGCCTCGTGCTCTCCGGCCTCGCACCCGGCACCGGGTACCACGTCCGCTACGTCGCCTCCAACGACGCAGGCATCACCACGTCCGCGGCGGCCTCCTTTGTCACGCCGCGGCCGGTCGGGGTCGAGATCAACGACGGTGATGACACCACGTCCGACCCAGTCGTCACGCTGCGCATCACGGCCCCGCCGGGCGCGGTCGCAATGAGGCTGGCCGACAACCCCGCGATGCGCAACGCCAGGGTCCTGCCGGTCACCTCCACTGTCACGTGGACGTTCCCTCCCGCGTCAGGGTCGCCCGCCACGCGCGGGGTGTGGGTCACTTTCCACCAGGAGGACGGACGCGCCTCGGCACCCTACGGGGACACGATCCTGCTCGAGCCTCCGGCCGCCGACGAGCCCGGTGACGGACCCGTCGATGACGAGCCCGTCGATGACGCCGCGCCCGTGGTGGTCTCGGCGCGCATCGTGAAGGTCTCCGCGACCGCGGCGGGCCGCGCGTCGACAGCACGCACCAGGCTCTCCGTGTCGGGGCGCGACGCTTCGTCGGGAATCACGCAGGTGCAGATCCGCACCAAGGCAGGCATCACCCGTCACAGCGTGTCGGCCAGCCGCAACCTCGCGAGGGTGTTCGCCTCTCCCGCCCGCACCGGCGTGTGGGTGCGACTCGTGGATGCCGCGGGCAACGTCTCGAAGTGGGCGCGGGTGCGCGGCTGAGCCAGGCCGGCGCGGGCGTCAGCCCCGCAGCATCCAGCCGTCGATCAGGCGGCGCGCGATGGAGATCGAACCGGGGATCATCGGGATGTCGTCCCGGCGGCACCACCTCGCGTCCATGATCTCGGTCTCGTCGAGCACGAGGTCCCCGGATGCGTAGCGCGCGGTGAAGCCGAGCATCAACGAGTTCGGGAAGGGCCACGGCTGGCTCGCCACGTACGAGATGTCCGACACCGTGATGCCGACCTCCTCCAGCACCTCGCGCGCCACGGCCTGCTCCAGGTTCTCGCCCGGTTCCACGAAGCCGGCGAGGCACGAGTAGAGGGGCATCGGGAAGTTGGTGCCCCGAGCGAGCAGCGCCTCCTCGTCATCGCCCTCGCCGCGGGTGACGAGCGTGATGATCGCGGGCGAGAGCCGCGGGAACGCCATCAACCTGCACGACGGGCACCTGAACGCACGCTCGTTCGCGGCGAGTTCCGTGGGGGTGGCGCACCGCCCGCAGAAACGGTGCGTGCGGGCCCACTCGACGAGCTGCACCGCGCGGCCCGCGATCGCCCAGTCGGTCTCGGTCACCCTCCCGAACAGCGAGTACAGGTCGGTCTCCGCCCCGAACGCAGGGTCCTCGCCCGCCGGCACGTCGATGCCCCAGCACGCCACGCTGCCGTGCATGCCCAGGAAGTGGTGGTCCCACCCGTCCTCGGCTGGTCTGTCGTCCACGAACACCTTCGTGCCGATCACGTGGATGTACCGGTGCCCCGAGGCCTCGGGGTGGACGGCAAGGCCGGGGACGAATGGGTCATGCTGCGCGCTCATCCCGACTGACGGTAGTTCGCGGGGGCGTGCGTAGGATGAGCCCATGGCAACCAGATCATCCAATGTCGTCATCGTCGACGCGGTCCGCACCACCATCGGCCGCCGCAACGGTGGACTCTCATCCCTCCATCCCGCCGAGGTCCTCGGCCTCGTCCAGAAGGGCATCGTCGACCGCACCGGGATCGACCCCGCCCAGATCGAGCAGGTCGTGGGCGGCTGCGTCAGCCAGGTGGGCGAGCAGGCGTTCAACGTCACCCGCACCGCATGGCTCGCCGCCGGACTCCCGCTGACCACCGCGGCCACCACCGTGGACACCCAGTGCGGCTCGTCCCAGCAGGCCACCAGCCTCGCCGCCTCGCTCATCGGGTCCGGCGTCGTCGCTGTCGCGCTCGCCTGCGGTGTCGAGGTCATGAGCCGCGTGCCGATCGGCGCGGGCGGCAAGAAGGAGCTCGGACTCGGCGTGCCGATCCCGAAGACCTACTTCGGCCGGTACGAGATGACCTCACAGTTCGAGGGTGCCGAGCGCATCGCCGACCACTGGGGCATCACCCGCGCCGACACCGACCTCTTCGGCTACAACTCGCAGGTGCGCGCCGCGCGCGCATGGGCCGAGGACCGATTCGCCGGCCAGTACATCGAGGTCACCGCACCGGACCGCGACGAGAACGGCAACGCCCTCGACACGATGCACACCGTCACCCGTGACGAGGGCATCCGCGAGACCACCCGCGAGAAGCTCGGCACGCTGAAGCCGGTCGCGCGCGAGACCGGCGTGCACACCGCCGGCAACTCGTCGCAGATCTCGGACGGCGCCTCCGCCGTGCTGATGATGACGGAGGAGAAGGCCAAGGCCCTCGGCCTCACGCCGCGTGCACGCGTCATCGACTCGTGCAACGTGGGCGTGGACCCCGTGTTCATGCTGAC
>SXGQ01118269.1_pt1 | contig 12766 bp, 19 predicted proteins | sample 3178371 | NCBI WGS metagenome assembly SXGQ01 (sample SAMN11356859, study PRJNA531348) | freshwater metagenome | isolation source: freshwater sample F1-20 | place: China: Fuxian Lake, Yuxi | collected 2017-12-25
AAGCTATTATTAGATATACCTGTTGACAGGGATGAAGAAACTGGTCCATTATAGTTTAAGCTTCCACCACCCATATTCTGACCTATAGTTAATACATGGCTTCCACTTTCGCCAGCCTGTATTTGTGCAATTGAACGAGAAGGTGAATTTATAGTATAACCGCCTCCTAAAATTAAGTTAGTAGAGATTGTAGTTTGACCAGTAGAACCCAACATATTAAATGTCTGGGTTCCACCCTGTATAATATTATTAGAGTAAGTATGTGCGCCAGGATTTGCAGATTGGTTTATATTCCAAGTGGTGTTATTTCCCAATATGTTACCATTCATTGTTGGTCTGTTTCCACTTACACTTGCTGCTGAAGCAGTAATCTGCGGAACTCCGGCTGTGTGTAAATAAATGTTACCACTACCACCTACATATCTTGTAAAGTTTGTAGTTGGTGCATTTGCATTTGTGAATATGTTTGAACTACCTGATATGATTGTATCGGCAGTGTTATTATTTGTTTTGAATATTAAATTCGTATTTGCGTTTATTTGAGAAGAACTCAAGTGTGATAATGCTGCATATGTAGGCGTTGCTGCGCTATTACCTAATACCAAACTACCACTTCTACCTAATAAGTAAACTTCACCTGTACCCGTTCCGGTGATATCACCAATTGTCTCAACACCTCTAAAGTTATTACTTCCTGTTGATGCTAAACCATTTATTGGGAATGTAGTATTATTACCTTTTGTAAATGTTAAGTTTTTAGTTGCATCACTATACGATGCAGTTACTAATGAACTTGCAGTTATAGATGAACTTACAAAACCTAATGCTGTTATTTGTGCACTACCTGATATTGTTCCTGCAGGTACACTACCACCAGCAAATGATGATGTTGCTACTGCTCTACCTATATTTTGAAAATCACCAACCCATGCATATCCTTGTTGTAGAGATGCTGTAAATGTTGAATTACTTGCATCTATTCCTACAGGTGAGTTTGATGGGCTAATACCAAAACGAACTTTACCTGTGCTACCTGATACTTGAGAAACCTTAAATAAAACATCACCACCTTCAAATAGAATATTATTTCCTGCTCCACCCTGTTGGTTTATAAATGCAATCTCACTACCTGTTACTCTATTGATAAATTTAATATCATTAGTTCCACCAGGACCTGCAGGAGGCTCTGTAATAAATTGTATTGTAGTTGCTGCACCTATTTCAGAAATGCTTCCACTATTTCCTCTTAAACTAAAACCATTACCAAATAATAATTGGGAATTGTTTAGTATTTCTTGACTGCCTGTAAATTGATTTGGCCCTAATGATGCAAATGAGCTTAATGGGAATGTAGAGCCGTCTCCTTTTGTAAATGTTATTGTTCCTAAACTCAATGATGCAGTTGTTACGAAACTACCTGTATTTGTAGTAACATTACCAAAACTTAAATTACCTGCTCCATCAGTTATTAGGGCTTGTCCGTTTGTTCCATCAGCATTAGGATAATCTAATCCTTGTATAGTAACTCCACTTGCACTAACATTTAAATTACCACCAAATCCAATTATATCTAAATTACCATTGCTATTTGCTTGGAAATATGCATGAGTTAAGTTTGGATTTGTATAATCAGCATTTGCTCTTATTTGTGCAGTTCCACCATTCTGTGTTCTTAAATCGAATGATGCAGATGGGAATGCGTTAAATTGAATAGTGTTACCTGAATTTACGATTGACCCACTTGTTAAAAATAATCCACCTCTATTAAGATAAACGGAAGCAGAAGTTATATTAAGTGTTTGTGAAGGGCCACCACTATTCTCTGTATACATTGATGCAGATGAAGCAGAACCCCAATTAACTTTAAACTCATCTGATATACCATTATTAAATGTATTGCTACCAAAGAATGTATTAGAGCCTGTTGTAGCAAAACTACCTGTAATGCCTGATAAATTATCTATTCTTGTATTAAATGATGCAGATACATTACCTAAATCCGCATTACTACCCGATTGAGTGTAAACAATTTCTCTTAATGCAGTTAAATCAACAGAAGAAGTTCCATAATATAAATGAGTATTATCGCCTGTTCCATCACCAACTATCTCTCTATCACCTAAAAAAGATAATGGGAATGTTTCATCTCCAACTCTTAAAGTTCCTACAGCACCTCTACCAGTTGTATTAAGTGAACTACCTTTCAATTGTCCGTTAACAACTACCTGGTTCCATTTGTATGTATCAGTTCCCAAATCACCTTGTCCATCAACTAATGGTAAAACATTACCACTAATTATTTGATTACCATAAAATGTGTTACTGCCTGTTGTAGCGAAACCATCTAAACTAAATTGTGATGCATCTCCTTTTGTAAATGTAATATTAGTTGATGCAAATGATGCAGTTATCAATGCACTACCAGTAGTTGCACTTGTTCCTTGCACACCTTGTACGCCTTGCGCTCCTTGTGCTCCATCACTACCACTAATACCTTGCACACCTTGTACCCCTTGTGTACCAGTTATTCCTTGAATGCCTTGCACCCCTTGCAGTCCTTGTATACCCTGTGTACCCTGCGCACCTTGTAATTGGATTGAGGCAGTACTAACCGCTAACGAAAATCCATTGGGTTGTCCTAAAAATATATGGCCATCAGCCAATGATGCAGTTAAACTTCCTGATATAATCTGACTACCAATAAAAGTATTAGAGCCTGAAAGTAATGCTGACGAAGTTATCCAACTATCGTTTAAATCTCTTACAGCAGATGCAGATATACCACCTGATGTATTGGTAAAGTATGTTGCGTTACTTGCTGATATTAATTGTGCTTTTGTATATTGTGGCATATTCTATTGTTGATTTGTTGGGGATTGTATATTGCCTATACCTTGTGATATTAAGGCGCCTTTGCAGCAATCTCTACCATATCTATCCTCATTTACACAAAGACATCCTCTACGATTATTTTTTGGTGAAGATAGGCCGCGAGTGGGACCTATGTATATACCTGAATTGTTTTCTCTATTTACAGAGTATCGCAGGTTTCCGTTACGTGAATTAGACCAAATTGCCATAATATGTTTATATCTTTAACACCACTTATGGAATAAATTGTATCCTTATATTGGTTTTTTTAATGCAGCATCATGTAACATATTTTGAAGCATTGCTTTATCACCTTTATACGATAATAATAGTAAGCACTTTTCTAAAGGTTGTTGTGTAATCTCATCAATTTTCGTAACATCTCCACCTGCAAGTTCAACGATTGTTCCATAGGCTCTCCACTTACGAGAGAAGTTTGCGGATAATCTGTCCCCATCCCCACCATCTCCATCAAAGAGTTCTGGGTATCTTTCGCTAAGTCCATTGATAAATTTACAAAAAAAAACAGAGTGCCAAAGTGTACATCCATTCCAACTGCTGACCAATCTACTCCTGCGGGTTTGCCTGTATAAGGTTCGATATTATATAACTCACCCTTTCTATTCGTTACAGGTCTGTATAGTATGTCCATTATAGAACTCCAATTCTTATCTATACTTATTACATCCCAACGGGTAATATCTGCATATGCACCATAAGCCATACGAGATAAATCAGTTTCAAATCCATAATACTTTCCACCAACTTCGATTATCCTTTGTAGTGGACATTCAGTTTTATTTATAAACTCACTCAATGCACCCTTCAAACGCATAAATGTTTCTTGCGGTAGAGTTTGTAAGCACTCACCATCTACACCACATAACTTCCATAAGAGTATTGCAGCTGATGCTTCCTCATCATCTTTATAGTTTTCTAATTCGTGCATCAACTCTAAATACTGCTTTAAACTAACATCATGCCAACCTTCAGGTACCGATATCTCGATAGTTTTTTTCATATAATAATATTTTTATTTGTAATTCTAACCTCTTTACTTTTGCCTCTTCGTTTTCTAACTTTGCATTCATCATAATCATCTTTGCTTGCAAGTCCTCATTCAATTCACTAATTTCTTTTATATACAGACCTAACTGCCTGATTTCTTCTGATGTGTATGTCATCTTATACTGATTTGATATTTACCTGCATTAATTCTTTTGCCGCTTAATCTCTCTTGCACTACATAACGGATTGCATCTATTGAATGGTTTGAATAATCTACTGGTATGTTTTCAAAATCACCATTCTTATTCACTGTCCAAACATATTCACCAAACTCTTTGATTGTATTGCTACTGCGTTTAGTGCAAAACAATTTCCATTGCTGCATTAAATCTATTCCTAATCTTACACTATCCTTACCTTTCTTTACAGGCTTTATATTGAAACCTGCTCTAAATATTTCTTCTATTAATCTGCCTTCCGCACTATCACCCCATATCTCATTTCTATCTATTTGTAGTGATTTTAATTCTCTTATGATATCTGCTGTAACCATTCCTGTGCGGTAAAGCAACTCATCTATATACAATTCGTTATCTCGTCTGCTTACAGCAATTAGAGTTGTTGGGTCAATACTCCACCCGTAATCCATACCAAACGCAACAAAAGATGCATCATCCGGCACTTCATCTACTATGCCGATTGAGAATATCGTTCCTACATTATTGCCAGGTATTCCCATTCCGTATATTTTATAGTAGTCAGGGTTAATCGCTTTTAATCTTTCTATCTCTTGCACTAATTGTGTTTCTAAATATGGGTTATCTCTGAATGTGCTTATATACAAGTCCGACTCGGGATGTGTTTGTATCTCTGTGAATATATAGTGATTGGTTCCGAATGATGGGTTATATGCTATAATAGATTTCTTACGAGTTCTGATAAATAACTGAAACCAATCTTCGCGTGATAACTCATTTGCTTCATCAACAAAAAGAAAATCTCTTGAACTTCCCTTTCTCTTTTCTGAACTATCAATAGACATAAACTCAACCATGCTTCCATTATCAAAAGTGTAGATATGCTCTGTTGCTGACCATTGGTTATCATCCCATATCTCTACCTCTTTTAGTATGTTTATCCAATCTCTCATAATACTTACACGCATTGATGGAAATGATTTACGCACAATAGATATCACTTGATTAGGATGCGTTAGTGCTTGAACTAATAACCATTGTAGTGTTGAATGTGACTTGCCGCTTCTTGTACCGCCTTGCAATATACAAATTCTTCTACTGCTATCTATATCTTTATAAGTCTTTGTCGTATTTATGTTGAGATGCATCTTGTATATTTACACTTATCTGTTGTATCTTTTGTTCTATTTCTGCTCTCATCTCTGTACGGCTGAGTTTAGGTAAATTAAATTCTAATAGCTTTATACTTAAATCAATTGCTTTCGCAGGGTCTTCCTGCATTAAATCACTCAATAGCTGTGGCAAATTATCTAACACTTTATTAGTAGCTCTTGCAACTGATAACTTCATCATTTCGGTGCTTCTATTCAATGCGCCTACTGGTCTACCTGTTGCTAACTTATGTCCTTTGGTGAACGGCATATTAAATCTGTATTATTTAATTATATAACACCTCTTTCGGTATTTGTAGTTATCCCATCGATAGTATCATGCCTAATAGAATGAAATACCAAAGTAGAAGCGTTAATATTGCTTCATTCTTCACTATCCATTTCGTTATCAATCGTTTCATATCCCCACATTTTTATTATTTTGCCCCATTTGTCTGCTATTATCAGTACTCCTTCTCTTTCATCTCCTTTCCATATTAGCTGATTTTCTTTTACTTCATTCCAATTTATGTTGAAATGTACATATCCGTAATGTATAGCCATATCATTCATTATATCCTCTTGTATCAGGATAGTCAGAACGGATTTGACTATCTCTTTTCTTTTTATCCTTATTCAGGGTTTCACTATCTCTTCTATCCCATATCCATTGCATTATACCATTCTTTTCAATCTCTTCAAATATTTCACTATAAAAACGGGTCAATGCCTCTCTACCTTCATTCCATGCTTTACTATTCCTCGCTCTTATATTTAAAAAGTGTTTTTTAGCAGAACCTTCCCAACCTTTAAAACTTTGGTGGTGATATGGATAAGTACCTTTCCTTTGGTATGGATTTTCCTTTCTCTTTTCCCCTTGAATTATTCTTTGTGCTTCATTTGTACAGGATTTACATCTACATAACGGCTTTAGAGTATGAAATGATTTACCACATACTTTACATACTCTATCCTCACCATCTTTGTAATTAAACTTTCTTGCCCATAATCCTGCCATAACTTTAATCGTTTGTAAATGGATTTTTAATTATACTTTTCATATGTTGTCTCACTTTTTTTAAGTGAGTAAACACGGTGCTTTTAGAAATACCTATCTTATCTGCAACTTCTTGTAGTGTATCATCTGATGTCCAATAGATTTCATAAATCATAGCTGAAGAAAATCCTTTTGTTCTTTTTAGTTTTTTTATTTCATTCATTACCGCTTCATATGCATCCATTATAGCTTCATCTCCTTCCATATCATATTCTACATCACTACATTCCGATTGAATAGAACCAAAATATTGCATCTTCTTTGCTCTTTTGTTTCTATTAATCCAACGGCTTTGTATAAATCTCATACAATAAATTAGGTTGTATGAATTATTATAATAAAGTTTAGGTGAACATTTCTCTGCAAGATATAGGTAAAGGTCTTGTACTAATTCAGAACTCTCTAATCTGCTTTTACAAATGTTATAAGATACCTGCAATAACCATATGTGTGATTGTCTATATAGATTATCCAATCTTTGATTACATTCTGCTCTCAAACTACTTGTTATTTCATTCATTATTTGATTCTACTTTAGTTACGAAATCTCGTAAACCTTCTACTGCTCTTTTCCAATGTCCTGCAGCAGAACCGCATGCGCATGGTTGTGGCTCAGTTGTCTTTGTAACTTTTAAGTAGTTGCTCCAAACATATCCCATCTTATCGTTAGGTATGTGTGTGGTTATTACTTGTAATACGGCTTTTAATTCGTTATATTCCGCTTGAGTATATGGGTGATATCGGTTAAGTATTTCCATATGTTCTGGTGGTATTGTAGTGATATTTGTTTCCATATTACTTAACTGATTTTAATTTAGGTAGTTGCAACTTCTTTTCTTGTGCTTGTCCGACCTGTTGTGGGTTTCCAATTTGTATAGGTCTACTTAAATCTAACAGGTGTATAATATTATTGAATGCCGGATGTTGTGGTGAGAAACTAAATCCTACTGCTGCAAGTATCGTAATTAAATCCTCTACTTTTTGCATTCTACTGAAATCTACAAGATATACTGCATCTTGTTGAATTGCTGGTGTTCCATCTAAATTTGCTTTAATTGTGTCCATTTGTTGTGCTTTTAATTTTTGTTCGTTTGTGTATTTAAAATATTCTTGTTCGTTATACATGCTATAATTTTATCATGTTACATTCTCCATCATAAGTTTTATCTGTTAATCTATTCAACCACTGCTTTCTTTCACAACATCCACATGAGTTCTTTCCGAATAGTTTTGCAATCCATAATGAAATCCTTTCACCAAATCCTAATGTAAGCACATGAATAAGTGCTTCGGTATAATCACCAAGTTTAATCCATTTCATATTGTAAATTTTTTTGTAAGTATTTTTTATGTGCAGCACCACCTGTTGGCCGACCTGCTGCTTCTCTATGTTCTCTATTCTGTGCATCTGTCATTAAATCTAAATTAGCAAATGCATTGTTTGTTTTGTCATGGTCAAAATGATTACATTGTAAGTCCGGGTCAATCATTTCACCTGTCCAACATTCGTAAACAAATCTGTGCACTAAATACATTTTGCCTTCATTTCTGCTGAATGACATTCTAAATTGTCTATATCCTCTTCCGTGGTGAGAATCTTTTATTAAACGGATTTTGCCAAATTAGAATGAGTAAATGTTTCCATCTAAATCTGCTCCGTAATCGGTGTAAACTGGGTGTATATTAATCTCTATGTGTGCCATATAATTTATTTATAATAAATATTATCAGGAATTAAAATCGTAATACTATTTTTTATAATATGTAATATACGAATAATTCCTGATATTATCAAATTTATTTTGATTGAATGTATTTTCTAATAATGTTATTTGTTAGAGCTGACATCTTAAATCCATGCTCTTCACAATAATCTTTTAATAATTTGTGAGTATCAGCGCGAACCTGTATCAATGCCCATCCTCTTTCTTTTCTGTCTGTTGTTTCTGTTTTTGTTTTTTTTGTCTTTGCCATTTTTGTTGCCCGTTAGGGACTTGTTTTTATTGTTTGTTTTTGAATAAATCCTCTATCTTAATTTCTTTTCGTTTAACTTCTTATATCATTAAATATTTTATCAAACTCTTCTTCATTGAATTTGTTTTTATCTTGAATTTTATCTTGGTCTTTTACTTCTTCTTTGTCTTTGGGGGTATCAATAGACATTTGATAGGGTATAGATAGGGTATCAATAGTGTTATTAAATGGTATCAATGGAGTATAGATACCATTACTATCTACATCTAATAGACCAGCAGTAATCAATTTTTTAATTGCTGATATAACTGCTTTATTCTTACTATTTAAGAAATCAGTTCCATATTGGAAAACACAAAATTTATTAACAATACATTTATCAGCATTCAATTTATGTATTCTACCTCTAAATGTTTCTAATAGTTCAGATTCTGTAATGTTAATTCCACAGTTAAAGTTTAATAATCTAATATTGATTTGAAATATACCAGCGTTATCACAAATATCTAATAAGTAAAGCCAAACTATTTTGTAATCATTGGATAAGTTTGAAAACCAATTGTCTAACCATTTGTTAGAGTCTGTAAATCTTTGAGCCATATAATCTATTTTTAGTTTCTTTGTTGTATACAATATACGAATTATTTTTTAATTTACCAAATAAAATTGTATATCTTTTACTTTGTTATAATAATATATACAAGATTTACAAATAAAAAGCATAAATGTGGATAACTTTTTTAATAAATCTATATTCTCAAGTAATAACACAGTTTCCAAAAAAAGTCGTCAAATTGTAAAAAAGTGGAAAAATCAATTATAGTTTGTTAAATTAATAGGAGATTAAAGAATGCCAATCCGCGTATAACGCATAATTTTATTGGTTCTCCTCATATAATCTATACCACCTCGTTTGTGCCATTCGGGGTGGTTTTTTATGCTATGTGGTTTATGCATGAAAAAACCCCCATTCCTGAGGGTTTAGTTACTTTTGGTATATTCTACTTACTTTACAAATAAAGCATCTGTATTTGTCTTAAAATTAGGTTGTAACTTATTTTACCTACCTTGTCCTCTATATTGTTTTACAGGTTTCACTTTAGGGCCTGAAGTCTTTTTTGCTTTTCCGGTCTTTCTTTTTCCGAAACTAACTTTGTTATTTGTTTGTTTAAAGGCCTTTGCCATATCTTTCGTTAGTTAAATAATTTATTTCTGTTCTTAATTCGTTTATTTCTCTCGATAGTATCAATACCAATTCTCTTAATTCATCTATTTGTTTCTGATGTGATTCCATCTTCAACATTAAATTGTAAAGATTACTATCAAACTTATCTTTATGCTTGAATAGTTTAAACATTGTTTTTATTTTGATTTTGGATGCCCCTTTGGTAAAAGGTCATAATCAGTATCATACTTTGGATTTTCTGGTCTACCATTCTTTAATAGATAAAGAAATGCGTTTACCCTTGCATATGCCCATTGTTCTGCTGATTGTACCTTTGGAGAATGTGAAGTATTGAATGCACCTAATCCTCTTTGGAATACTGATTTCAATGCTCCCAATCCTGCTTTACCATTTTTAGTATTGCTTTCCTTTTTATTAAAATCATCTACCTTACCTTGTAAAGTTTTCTCTTGCTCTGCTGTTACCTTTGCACCTCTCTTACCACTTGCATCACCTTTTGCACTACCTTCACCTTTTGGATTTGGATTTTTAGTATCACTCTTTGGTGCTTTATCACTTTCTCTTATACCACCTCTAGGGCCTACTTCTGCCATTTTAACTGGTACACAATTTGGTGTTCCATCATCTTTCATACCTATCATTTCATATCCATCCCAACATGGGTCATCACCTTTAGCCATTAAGTTAATACCTCTAAACTTTGTATTATATGCAACCGCAGCCATTACTTTGGTTGTTGTATCTTTTATCTTTGACATCTTATCTTTATCGTATGTGCTTTTACACACCGCATAAGCCTGTCCTTCTACATCGTATTCACTTCCGATTTCACTTATACATCTACTGATATACTTGTCCTCTTGTTCTCCTCCTTGTGGTTTTGGTATTGGCATTAGTTATTTACTTTATAGGTTTTATTATTGAAACGGACTTTATAGACCGTATTAAAATCTAGTGTTCTCCAATCTCCATCTAATCCAACAACAGGAACATTATACATGTCCATTACTGCTTTAGTATCACTACCGCCGGCAATACCATCACCAATCGGCCCATCAATCCAATACATATCGTAGTATCTTTTACGACCTGTTTCAGTTATCCAACCTACTCTAACAGGGTTAGAAAGTGTTGCTTGATTCAAAAGAATATCTTCAAATTCAGCAAAACTAATTTCTGCTGAAATAAACTTTTGTAATTTATTATGAACAGAATTATTTGTCATCTTTCTTTTTCTTTTTAGTTACTTCACCAGGATATGTAGAACTAATTGATGGTTCTGCTAAATCCTCTTTGTGATAAAGATATTCACTATCCTCTGTATGTGTTTCACCTGTCATTAATCTACCCTCACTATCTTTATGTGTAGGGCCTTCCCATAGTTTACCATCTGCTGTATAATGAGGTACACCTTCTTTTGTTTCTGTAAGTAATCCTAATTCTCTTAATTTATTTCTTGACCAGCCGAGTCCTGCTTTACCACCCCATGCATCATACATCAATTTACCACAACCGTCTCCGTATGCAGTACTAGTTTCCAAATCACCTTCATGTCTACTTAAAAAAGAATACATGCGCTTTATAGTATCCACCGAGATTGCTTCACCTTTTGCTAACTGGTTTGCTCTTTGTTTGCCCACCGGTGTTCCGCATGAACCCCAACCATTCTTATCTGCATACTCTAATGCTCTTTTTGCATTATTCTTTACACCATCTGGATAGTCTGAATAACTTTCCATTTCTATTCTTTGTTTTGCTTTATACCTCTTATCTTTGCGTATAATTGCTTTTAATTGACCAAGGAATACTTCTGCTTCTTCTTCTGTAAATTCCTCTATATTCTTTTCTAATGAAAGTTTAACATCACTTTTCTGATGTTCAAATAATCCTTCAATTGAGAAACCATTAAACTCACCACTCTTTACTCTATCCCATACTTTAGGATTATCAGCTGCATCGTATATTGCAAACCAACTACCTTTTGGGAGTGTAAAACCATACAAATTACTTTTATCTTTTGTTGGATGTTCTACAATCCAGCTTTCCACCATATTAATTCCTGAAGTTTTATTTCCATGTTCCAAAGTAATTTGGTCTAAGAATTTATTTTTCATAAACTTTCTTGCAATCTTTTCAATTGTTTCAGGTTTAAAATAAACATAGTATTTAGTTCCATCTTCTTTTAATCTTAATATCTTCTTATTTGGGATTAACATAGGGCCAGCTATAAGCATCTTTTCATCACTTACAGCTGCAAATGTATATTCCTGATTAAAATAAACAAAGTCTCTTTCAATAGCACCTGCAGCGACTAATGAATTTGCGAATACGCCATCTTCCTCATCAACTAAGACGAGCTCAAACAACTCTTCTATATTTTCGTTCTTTATCATATTATGTATTTAACAATTGAGATTTATCTTATCCACCACTAAATGTTGCAGCAACATTAGTTCTCCTATCTAAAGCCTGTTGTGAACTAACATCTTGTGATACAACATAAGCACGAATTGGAGATTGAGCTGCACCTATTGTTTGTGCAATTTGAGAACTTGGATTTACACCTTGTGAAGCCTGAACTTGTGGTACACTCAATGCTGCAGGAGCTCCAGCATAACTTGGTGGTGGCGTTGTTCCTGATGCACTCGCTGCTCCGGAGGATTGTGATTCATAAGTTTGTGATTTAATCAATGCAACCTTCTTATATCCAAAAAATAATGCTGCTGCAGCTGCTGCCGCACCTAATGCAGGCCCAACAACTGGAATTACTGCAAGTGATTGATATGCTTGAATTGCAGCTTGTAATGTTCCAATAATTGCTTGTGCAATTTGTGTTTTCTTATTTTGCTCGAATGCTCTCTTTCTTATCTTTTCTTCCTCTACTGCATTACCTTTAGCATTTTTAAGGTCTTGCTCTTGCTGCATTTTATTTACTTCACTTGCAGCTGAGAATATATTATTGATTGCACCTAAGATATTTGATGCATAACCTAAGTATGCATTTAGTTCTTCTGTGTTTGTATTCTTTCTTTGTTGTGCATATTTTGATTGTATATCTGTTGTAGCTTTTTCAAACTCTTCTTTAGATATTTTCTTTTGTTCGTATTGAGCTTTTAAATCATTTAACTCTTGTTGCTCCAATGCGTTGATTAATGCTCTTCTATTATCGTAATATGCTTGTGTTCCTTGTAATAAAGCCTGTCCGTTTAATTCTAATAATCTTAACTTCTTAGTTAATCTATCTTGCTCTGCTTTGATTTCTATGTTTGTAATATCATTCTCAGCTGCTTCTCTTAATGCTTTTCTTACTTCTTCTTTCTTA
>SXGQ01196884.1_pt1 | contig 12766 bp, 11 predicted proteins | sample 3178371 | NCBI WGS metagenome assembly SXGQ01 (sample SAMN11356859, study PRJNA531348) | freshwater metagenome | isolation source: freshwater sample F1-20 | place: China: Fuxian Lake, Yuxi | collected 2017-12-25
GATGACCACCCACCAACGCGCCGTTTCGAACCCGCCGATGAGCACCAGGAATTCGCCCACGAAACCGTTGAGTCCCGGAACACCGATGCTCGACAGCATGACCACCATGAACGCGGCGGCGAAGATGGGCGCGACCTTCTGAAGACCCTTCAACTCGGCAATCTGACGCGTGTGACGACGCTCGTAGATCATGCCCACGAGAAGGAACAAGGCTCCGGTGGACACACCGTGGTTGATCATCTGCATCACACCACCGCTGACGGCCTCCGAGGTGAAGGCGAACGTGCCCAGCACGATGAAGCCGAGGTGGGCCACCGACGAGTAGGCGACCAATCGCTTCAAGTCCTTTTGCATCGTCGCGGCGATCGCTCCCCAGATGATGCCGATGACGGCCAGAGTGAGAAAGATCTCCCGACTCCACAAGGCCGCCTCCGGGAAGAGATACACACCGAAGCGGAGCAGGCCGTAGGTGCCCAGTTTCAGCAACACACCGGCCAGGATCACCGCGCGGGCGGTGGGCGCCTGCGTGTGCGCGTCGGGCAACCACGTGTGCAACGGGAAGAGCGGTACCTTCACCGCGAAGGCGATGGCGAAGGCGAAGAACAGCCAGCGACCGGTGCTGGCGGCGAAGTTCGCTCCCTCGGCGATCTCGACCAGGTCGAAGGTCATGCGACCAAGATCGGACTTGGCCAGCAACGCGGTGGTGACGATGCCCACCAACATGAAGGCCGACCCGACCATGGTGTAGAGGAAGAACTTGGTGGCCGCGTAGATGCGCTGGTCGTAACCCCAACCACCGATGAGGAAATACATCGGTACCAACACGATCTCGAAGAAGAGGAAGAACAAGAACAGATCGAGGCTGAGGAACGAGCCCATGACACCGGCCTCGAGCAACAACAGCCAGGCGAGATAGCGCTTCTCATCATGATGAGGATCGCAACCGACGATGACGAGGGGGAAGAGGATTCCGGTCAGCACCACCAGGAACAAGGAGATTCCGTCGATACCGAGGTGCCAGCCGATGCCCCACGACGAGATCCACTCGTGCTTGGAAACGAACTGGAATCCCTCCTCGCCGGTCTCGAACGACGCCAACACCCACAGGCCCACCGCACCGGTGAACACCGAGGTGACCAAAGCGATCAACTTCGTGAATTCGGGGCGACGCGACGACGAGAACAGAGTGAGGATGGAGCCGACGAGCGGCATCAAAACCAGCAACGTCAGAACCGGGTAGGGCAACGAGTGTGTCGCTTCACTGGCCAGCATCAGAGCACCACCCCTCGGAGGAAGAACCACACCAACAGGGCGACCACACCCAAACCGACCGCGGCGGCGTAGTTACGAACCGCGCCGGTCTGTCCCTTGCGCAGGAAACCGCCGGCCCCTTGAACCAGGCGTCCGACTCCGTTCACCGCGCCGTCGACGATGGTGCGATCGGCCCACGCCACACCATCGAACGCCCGCCGGCCGGGACCGCCCATGAATGAGGTGATGGCCTTGTCGTACTTCCATCCGTCGGCGAGCAACGCCGGTTCGATCGCGGCGATCTTCTTCTTGGCGTACACCGCGGCCGAGAGCAGTATTCCGGAGACCGCCACCACGATGGCGATGCCCAACAGGATGTACTTGTTCTCGTAGGCCCAGGAATGATGAATGTCGGCCTCACCGAATTCGATGACCGGTTCGAGCCACTTCTCGAGGAAGTGCAGATCCTTGGTGAAGGGCAACTGCATCGCGCCACCGACGACCGACAGACCAGCCAACACCACCAGTGGCAACAACATGATCTTGGGACTCTCGTGCGGCTTGAAATCGCCGTGCGCCCCGTGTTCCTCGCTGTGATCGCTCCAACGCGCCTCACCGAAGAAGACCATGATCACCTGACGGGTCATGTAGTACGCGGTGAGCAGAGCCGTGATCATGCCGACCACGTACAGGATGGGGCTCTTGGCGAAAGCGAAGAGCAGGATCTCGTCCTTGCTCCAGAAGCCAGCGAACGGTGGAACACCGGCAATGGCCAGCCAGCCGATGATGAACGTGAACGCGGTGACGGGCATCAACTTGCGCAACGCGCCCATGCGACGCATGTCCTGTTCGTGATGCATGCCATGAATGACCGAACCGCTACCGAGGAACAACAAGGCCTTGAAGAACGCGTGCGTGACCATGTGGAAGATGGCTGCGACGTAGGCGCCCGAGCCGACGGCCAGAAACATGAAGCCGAGCTGGCTGACCGTCGAGTACGCCAGAACCTTCTTGATGTCGGTCTGGGCCACGGCGATGGTGGCGGCGAACAACGCGGTGGCGACGCCGACGATGGCGATCAAGGTGGGCGCCCAGTCGTACGAGATGGCCAACACCGGGTTCACGCGGGTCATCAGGAACACGCCCGCGGTCACCATGGGGGCGGCGTGGATGAGGGCCGACACCGAGGTGGGGCCTTCCATGGCGTCGGGCAACCAGATGTACAGCGGCAACTGCGCGCTCTTTCCGCAGGCTCCGATGAAGAGCATCAAGCCGATGGCGGTGGCGGTGACCGCCGACAGGGCCCCCGACTCGGCCGCGTGGTTGATGCCCGAGTAACTCAAGGTGCCGGTGGCGCCGAAGGCCAGGAACATTCCCATCATCACGCCCCAGTCACCGACGCGGTTGGTGACGAAGGCCTTCTTGCCGGCGGTGGCGGCGCTCTCGCGGGTGTGCCAGAAAGAGATGAGGAAGTACGAACAGGTGCCCACGCCCTCCCAGCCGAGGAAGGTGACCAGAAGGTTCTCGCCCAGAACCAACATCAGCATCGAGAACACGAAGAGGTTCAGATAGATGAAGAACTTGCTGAATTTCGGATCGCCGTGCATGTAGCCGATGGCGTACAGGTGGATGAGGGTGCCGATTCCGGTGACGAACAAGGCCATCGTGATGCTGAGCGGATCGGCGAGGAAGGCCAAATCCACGTGCAACGACCCGACCGGCACCCACGAGAACGCGGTCACGACGTGGTGACGTTCCTCGGTGGGCATCGAGATCAGATCGAAGAACGCCCCCACGGTGACGGCGAACGAACCGGCCACCATGAGCGCCGCCAACACACCGGACTTCGGCTCACCCAGAAGACGACCGAAGACGACGTTGACGAGGAAACCCAGCAGCGGCAGGGCGGGAATCAACCAGATCAGATCGAGCATCGCACTAGCCCTTCAGCGCCGAGATGTCGTCCGCGGTCGCACCGGGGCGACGGCGCATGATGGACACGATGATTCCGAGACCGATGACCACCTCGGCGGCGGCCACGACCATCACGAAGAACACGGTGGTCTGACCACCGATGTCACCCATCTTCTTGGCGAGAGCGACGAAGCTGAGGTTCACGGCGTTCAACATCAGTTCGATGCACATGAACATCACGAGCGGATTGCGACGGACCAGCACTCCGACGGCACCGATTCCGAAGAGGACCGCGGCGAGGATCAGGTACCACGTGGTGGTGGGGGTGGCGGCGGCGAGAAACGACATCACGAAGCCTTCCCCGAACCCTTGACACGACGGGTGAGCAACACCGTGCCGACGACCGCGACCACCAGCAGCACCGAGGTGACTTCGAAGGCCACCACGTAGTCACCGAACACGCTGCGGGCCAACTGCTTGATGTTGGTGTCGCCGTCACCGACGGTGTCGGCGACGTTCAGCCCCGTCCCGCGAACCATGATGGCATCGCGCGACGAGACCACCGCGGCCACCACGAGCCCGATCACACCGAGTCCGACGATGGCCGCGAGCGGACGCTGAATCCTGAACGGTTCGGATGACAGGTCCTCGGAGCGATCGACGCCGAGGAGCATGATCACGAACAGGAACAGAACCACGATGGCGCCGGCATAGACGATGACCTGAACCGCCGCCAGGAAGTGGGCGTTCTGAGCCACGAACATCACGGCCACTCCGAACAGCGTGAGGATGAGGCTGAGCGCGGCGTGCACCGGATTGCTGCGCACGATCACACCGACTGCGCCCACCAGGATCATGGCGGCGGCGAGAACGAAGACCACCAGTTCCATCAGCGCTCACCCCCGTCGCGCACGGTCTGCTCCGGTTCGGGGGCTCGTTCGCCGTAGCCGAGTTCTCCGCTCCAGCCGACGACACCTTCGAACGTCGCGTCACCGGAGGGCGCCGTGGCCCGCACCCAACCCGAGGTCGAGAGATCTTCGCCTTCGCGCCAGTCCTCCCACGGGAGTTGCTGCGGGCGTCCGTCGTCACCGACCACCAGCTCGGCTTTGGTGTAGATGGCGTCCTTGCGATTCGTGAACGAGAATTCGAACAACTTCGTCTCGGTGATGGCCTCGGTCGGGCACGCCTCGACGCAGAGATCACAATGGATGCAACGGAGATAGTTGATCTCGTAGACGAAACCGAAACGCTCGCCGGGCGAGGTGGGGTTCTCGGGATCGTTGTCGGCACCACGGACGTAGATGCACTTCGCAGGACACACACCGGCGCACAACTCGCACCCGATGCACTTCTCCATACCATCCTCGTAGCGATTCAGGACGTGTCGACCGTGCAACCGCTCGGGCTTGTCGGCCTTCTCGTCGCGCTGGGGCTTGCCCTTCTTCAGTTCGCGACCGCCCGAGTACTGGCGGGTGACCTTGTTGCGTCGACCCACCTGACGCAAGGTGACCAGGAATCCACCGAGATAACCCATCAGAACATCGCCCCCTCACGTTCGCGATTGGCCCGGCTGGTCCGCACGGCCGCCGACATCAAGCCCGCACAGCCGGCGATGACCACGCCCGAGATGATCCCGACCACACCACGGTTCCAGCCCTCGTCGCGACCCAACTGGAGAACGGCCATCAACATGAACCATCCGAGGGACGCCGGGATGAGGATCTTCCAGCCGAGGTCCATCAATTGGTCGTAACGGAAACGCGGCAACGTCGCGCGCATCCACACGTACACGTAGAGGAACACCAGCACCTTGGCGATGAACCAGATGGTTCCCTCGATCGCGCCCGGGATGACCGGAATGTCGAAGAGTCCCTGCGGGCCACCGAAGAACAGCGTCACGATGATGCCGCTCATGGTCACCGTATTCATGAACTCGGCCAAGAAGAAGAGCCCGAATCGGATGCTGGAGTACTCGGTGTTGAATCCACCGACCAGTTCCTGCTCGGCCTCCACGAGGTCGAACGGCGGACGGTTCATCTCGGCCGTGGCCGCCAACATGAAGATGATGAACGGAACGATGCCCGTGGACACCACGTGCCAATCGGTGAAGCCACCTTGATTACCCACGATCCCGCTCGTCGACAACGTGCCCGCGAGCAACAGGACCGTGGCGATGCTCAGACCCAGGGCCGCCTCGTAGGAGACCATCTGCGCCGACGCGCGAACCGATCCCAACAGTGGGTACTTGGAACCGCTCGACCAACCGGCCAGCATGATTCCGTAGACGGCGACCGACGACAGCGCCATGAAGAGCAGGATGCCGACGGGCGGATCCGCCAACTGCACGCGCGTCGTCTGACCGAACCATTCCACCAATCCGTCCTTGCCGTCGGAGAAATCGCCTCCCAGCGGAATGACGGACCACACGAGGAAGGCCGGGACGAAGGCGAGATACGGCGCCAACTTGAAGACGAAGCGGTCCGCGCGATCCGGGAGCAGGTCCTCCTTGAAGAAGAGTTTGATGCCGTCGGCCAGGGTCTGCAGCAAGCCCCACGGACCGGCCTTGTTCGGTCCGATGCGGTTGCCCATGCCGGCGATGGCCTTGCGCTCGAACCACACCATGAACATGGTGACGAGGAGACCGAGAGCGAAGATCACGACGACCTTCAACAAGATGATGAGGAGTGGCGCCCAGATCAGGTCGCCGATCGCGAGGGGGTCGAGACCGAGGAGAGCGGTCATCAGAGCGTCTCCACCCGCACGTCGTTGACCCACTTGGTGGCGTCGATGAGCTCACCGATGTTGGCACCGGATTGTGCCCACGCCGCCCACACGGTTCCGCGCTGAACGGAATCGTCGGCCACGACGTTCATGACGATCGAGGTCCGGTCACCCGACACCTTGACCGAGGCGCCATCGGCCGCGCCGAGGCGTTCGAGATCGAGCGAGTGCATGTGCAGGTACGAACCCGGAGCCAACGGAGCGAGGGACGGGGATTCGGACACGTTGCGACCGTTGTCGTACAACTTGCGACCCACCACCAAACGATGACCGAAGCCAGGCTTTTCGGCGACCGGGGGGGCGACCGGGGTCGAGGTGGCCGTCGCAAGCGGTGCGAGCACCACGCCATCGGGATGCGCCGACAAGGCGGCTCGCGTCGCCGGGCCGAACACCGGATTCGACGACACCAGATCGGCGTGAACCTCGGCCACCGACGCGACGCCCAGATCGTGGCCGAGGATGTCGGCCAACTCGAGGGCCACCATCCAGTCCGGTCGTGACGTGCCGTTCACCGTCACCTTGCGCGCGAGTCGAGTGACGCGTCCCTCGAGGTTGGTCGTGCTTCCGTCCTTCTCACCGAAGGCCGCCGCCGGCAGGAGCACCGTGGCCTTGGTCGACGACGCGGTCGCGAAGGTGTCGACCGCGATGATGTTCGGAACGGCCGCGAGCGCGCGACGCGCCAGGTCGGTGTCGGGGAAATCGGCGATGGGGTCGGATCCGACCAACACGAGACAGTCGATCTCGCCGTTCGCCGCATCGGTGAGGATGTCGACGGCATCGCGTCGACCGAGACCCGCGCTCAACGCACCACGCACGTTTCCACGACGCAACACCGGAAGAACCGTGGCGCTCGGGTGCGCCGCCATGACGGCGTCGAGAGCGGCCATCGTGTACTCGTCGCTCTCGGCGAGATTGGAACGACCCACCACCACCACGACCGAACCCTTGGCCAGCTGCGCCGACACCACGGACTCGCTCAGCGTGGATGCCACGACCTTGGCCTGATTCCCCGGCATGTGCGGCACGGACTTCCACGCGTACCGGGTGAGGCCACTGCCCTTCGACGCGAACTCGAGGATCCGTGAACGCTTCTTCTCCGAGGCGTCGCGCAATCGCAGGTACAGGATCGGCAACTCTTCCTTCAGATCGGGGCTCAGCAGAATGATGGTGGACGCGCGGGACGCGTCGTCGATGGTCGCTTGCGGGTACGCGAGAACGGCGGCCGGCAGCCCGTCGCCCAATTGCGCATCGACCGAATCGATCGCCAGGGCGTCGGCCAGCTTCGCCCAGGCGTGGGCGTCCTCGTTGGTTCCGCGTGCACCGCCGAGAACCGCCACGCGCGTCGCGCCACCCGACCGCAGAGCCGACGTGATGATCGACGCCGCGGTGGACAGGGCCGAACTCCAGGAGGTCTCGACGAGGGATGCGCCGTCACGAACGAGAGGGTTCGACAGTCGAGCGTCGGACTTCACCGACTCGAAGTTGAACCGGCCCTTGTCGCACAACCACCCGTGATTGACCGGGTCGCTGTCGACGCCTTGATAACGGAGCAATTCGTCGCGACTGCTCTCGAGAGTGATCCGACAACCGACGGAACAGGTAGTGCAGGTGCTCTCGGTCTTCTCCAGGTCCCAGGGGCGGGCCTTGAAACGGTAGGGCTGCGCGGTGAGTGCTCCCACCGGGCAGATCTGCACGGTGTTGCCCGAGAAGTACGAACTGAACGGCTCGTCGGGGAACGTCTGCACCTGGGTGTTGTTGCCGCGCGACGTGAAATGAATGAGCGCGTCTCCGGCCACCTCGTCGGCGAAACGCGTACAACGGTCGCACAGGATGCAACGCTCGCGATCGAGCAGCACGAGATCGCTGATGGCTATCGGCTTCTCGTAGTGGCGCTTCTCCTCGATGAAGCGACTCTCGCCCGGACCATGGCTGAACGCCTGGTCCTGCAGCGGACACTCGCCCCCCTTGTCGCAGACCGGACAATCGAGCGGATGGTTCGCGAGCAACAACTCGATGATGCCCTCTTGGGCCCTCTTCACCTGATCGGTCTCGGTGCGAACCACTTGGCCCTCGGCGACCGGGGTCATGCAACTGACGACCATCATCGGACCGCGGGGACCCTCCACCTCGACCAAGCACTGACGGCACATGCCGACCGAACTCATTCGCGGGTGGTAGCAGAAGCGCGGGATGTAATCGCCACTGCGATCAGCGGCGGCGATGATCAGTTCGCCCTTGCGCGCGGCCACGGGCCGACCGTTGATGGTGAGGTTGATCGCGTTCGGATCGACGACGACCTCGGGAGTCGGTTCGGTGGTGGTCATGACGCGGCTCCGACTGCGGTGACGGGGATCATCGTTCGCTTGGTCACCCGCGCGGCAAACTCCTCGGGGAACAGGACCAACGCCGAATTGATCGGCGCGTACGCCGACGGACCGACGAAGCAGATGGTGTTCATCTTGTACGGGAACGGCACGGCATCGAGACCCAGTCGCTTGCTGGAGGCGTGCGGGAAATCTCCGGGACAGATGGACGTGCCGACCTCGACCAGTTGGGCCAGGTCGGCGTCGGTGCCCTTGCCGTCCACGATGCGGCTGAGAATTCGCTCGAGCCAGGTGCCACCTTCGCGGCACGGAGTGCACTTGCCGCACGATTCATGCGCGTAGAAACGAGTCAGGGTGAGTGCGGCGGCCGGGATGTCGGTCGTCTCGTCCATCACCATCACGGCGCCCGAGCCCAGCATCGAACCGGCGGCCCCGGCTTGCGGGCCTTCGAAGGGGACGTCGAGTTGATCCTCGGTGAACCACGGAGCGGAACCGCCACCGGGCACGAAGGCCTTGAGCTTGTTGCCGTTGCGAATGCCTCCGCAGTATTCCTCGTTGAAAATGAGATCACGGAACGTCGTGACGCCGTTGATGATCTCGTAGACACCGGGGCGCTTCACGTGACCGCTCACGGCGACCATGCGGGTGCCGGGTGACGTCTTGGTGCCGATGGCGGTGTAGGCCTCGGCCCCGTTGCGCATGAGCCAAGGAAGGTTGGCCAAGGTCTCGACGTTGTTCACGATGGTGGGTTGTCCGTACAGGCCGATGGCCGCCGGGAAGTACGGCGGCTTCAGACGCGGCATGCCACGGTTGCCCTCGAGGCTCTCGATGAGCGCGGTCTCCTCACCCACCACGTAGGCACCGGCACCCCAGTGCAGCACGATGTCGAGCGAGAACTTCGACCCGAGAATGTTCTTGCCGACGTATCCGGCGGCGTACGCCTCGTTGAGGGCGGTGGCCACACGCTCTTGAGCGAGCGCCATCTCTCCACGGATGTACAAGAAGCACTGCGACAAGCCGGCGGCGTAACAGGCGATGAGACATCCCTCGATCAACTGATGCGGATCGCGCTCCATGAGCAAGCGGTCCTTGTAGGTGCCGGGCTCGCTCTCGTCGCCGTTGACGACCAGGTAACGCGGGAACACACCTTGCGGGGTGAGTCCCCACTTGGTGCCGGCGGGGAAACCGGCACCACCACGACCGAGAACGGTTGCGCTCTTTACCTCGTCGTGAACCTCGTTCGCCGGACGACCGAGCGCCGCTCGCAACCCGGCGTAACCGTCGGTGGCGAGATAACGCTGCAAGGTGTACGAGTCGGCGTGTTCGAAACGCGACGTGACGATGCGGGGACGCTCGCCCGCGACGAAACCCGGAGCGTGCGGATACGTGTTCGTGGAATTCGGCGTGTTCACAGGGCCGCCTTTCCGTCCATCCAGGTCGGTGCCTCGGTGACGTCCTCGGGCGGGACCGCACCGACACCGCGGTCGACCGGAATGTGCTGACGCACGCGAGCCACGGTGCCGTGCGCCGGAATCTCGTCGTTCAGACGGCCGGCCTTCAGGTCGTCGACGAGAGAATCGAAGTCGGCGTCCGCCACGCGGAATCGGTAGCGATAGTTGACCTGCAAACACGGTGCCTCGGTGCACGCCGCCTGACATTCGGCACGTTCGAGGGTGAACATTCCGTCGTCGGTGGTTCCGCCCAACTTCACGCCCAAACGATGCTCGGCGTGGTGCATGAGTTCCTCGGCACCCATCAATGCGCACGACATGGTGCCGCAGATGTTGATGAGATACTTGCCCACCGGTTCGAACTTGAACATCTCGTAGAAGGACGCGGTTCCGTAGACCTCGGCCGAGGTGGCACCCACGAGTTCACCGATGTGAGTCATGGCTTCGTTCGTGACGTGTCCGTCCTGCTCCTGGGCCAGGTGCAACAACGGGATCATGGCCGACCGCGCGCGCGGGTAACGGCCGATGATCTCATTGGCGAGACGCACGTTCTCTTCGGACAGACGAGCCATCAGCGATCGACCTCCCCGAGCACGGGATCGACGGACGAGATCACGGCCACCGCGTCGGCGACCAGTCCACCACGCATCATGTGGGGCAGGGCCTGGATGTTCACGAAGCTGGGGGCGCGCATGTGGATGCGGTACGGCTTGGGACCGCCATCGCTGACGATGTAACAACCGATCTCTCCGCGCGGACTCTCGATACCCACGTACACCTCGCCCTCGGGCACCTTGAATCCCTCGGTGAAGATCTTGAAGTGGTGGATCAGAGCCTCCATCGACTCGTCGATGCGGGCGCGCGGCGGCGGAGTGACCTTCTTGTTCTGGATTCGGTAGTCACCGAGCGGCATGTGATCGAGGATCTGATACACGATGCGGATGGACTCACGAATCTCGTTGAGTCGAATGGCGTAGCGATCGAACGCGTCGCCGTAGGTGCCGACGATCACGTCGAACTCGACCTCGTCGTAACGCAGATAGGGCTGATCACGACGCAGGTCCCAGGCCACTCCGGTGGAGCGCAGGATGGGTCCGCTCGTTCCGAGAGCCAAGGCCTCGTCGGCGGTGATGACACCGACTCCTTGCAGACGTTCGCGCCAGATGGGCTGGTCGGTCATGAGGATGTCGTACTCGGCCAATCGCGGCGGCAACATCTCGAGGATCGACAGCACGTCGTCGCGCCAGCCCGCGGGCAGGTCGGCGGCCAAACCACCGGGGCGGATGAAGTTGTGGTTCATGCGCAGGCCGGTGACCTTCTGGAAGAAGCGCAACACTTCCTCGCGCTCGCGCCAGCCGTAGAGCATCATCGACACCGCACCGATGTCCATGCCATTGGTGGCCAGGAAGAGCAGGTGGCTGCTCATGCGATTGAGTTCGCTCAGCAACATGCGCATCCACACGGCGCGTTCGGGGATGTCGTTCTCGATGCCGAGCAATTTTTCGACGGCCATCGAGAAGACCAATTCGTTGTTCAGGGGACTGAGGTAGTCCATGCGGGTGACATTGGTGCCGCCCTGGAGGAAGGTGAGTTCCTCGCCGGTCTTCTCCATGCCGGTGTGGAGGTACCCGATGATCGGCTTGCAACGCAGTACGGTCTCGCCCTGCAGTTCGAGCATCAGTCGCAACACACCGTGGGTGCTGGGGTGCTGCGGACCCATGTTGATGATCATCGTCTGATCCTCGTCGGGGTCGACCGGGATCTGTCCGAGATTGGCGGCCTCGGCCTCGCTCATGCGAAGCACCGCGCCGACCTCGCGCAACAGTTCGCGCGCGCCGATCTCGCTGCGCGAGCGCATCTCCTGCGCACCTTCGTTCGTCTGACGAACGTTCTCCACCGCGGTCACGAGTTCGCTCCCTTGAACTGAACGGGAATGCGGCCGACGGAATAGTCCTTGCGTAGAGGGTGCCCGTCCCAATCCTCGGGCATGAGGATGCGCGTGAGGTCCGGGTGGCCGTCGAAGGACACTCCGTACATGTCGAATACCTCACGCTCCATGGCCTCGGTGCCCGGCCACAATTCGAACAACGACGCGATGGTGGCATCGGACTCGGGGACCTGTACCCGAACTCGGATGCGATCACGGGTGGCGATGGAAGTCAGATTCAGCACGACCTCGAAGCGTTCCGCGTCGACGCCCGACGGCAACTCACGACCCGGATGCGTGAGATAGTCGACCGCGGTCAGATCGCTGCACATGGCGAAGCCGTCGTCGAGCAACTTCTTCAACACCTTGACGTAGTCGGCGCGCGACGGATGGACGACCTTTTGACCACGCGAATACGAGACGGGACTGCCGTGCAGCGTCTCGGGTTGCGGTGCCTCCTGTACGTCGGTCATGCCGGGACTCCACCACGTGACGCCGACAACTGCACCGGCGACACCTGGGCACCGATCTCGGTGATGTGCAGGTTCGCGCCCGCACCCGTCTGCGCGCGTCGACGCATGATCTCGCCGTCCTCGATCTTCTGGTGAAGGGTTTCGATGGCGTGAATCAGGGTCTCGGGCGTTGGCGGGCATCCCGGTGCGTACACGTCGACCGGAACGATCTGATCGACACCCTGGATGATGGCGTAGGTGTTGAACATGCCACCGCTCGAGGCGCACACGCCCATGGAGATCACCCACTTGGGTTCCATTCCGTGCATTTTTTCCATTGCTATAAAGTTATTTAACTCCATAGCTCACGGAAAAAACTTTACTAATCGGTTTGGTAGGGGTGACCCCTGAATTGGTTTGGAATATTTCGCCCCCCCCCCTCAACTGCCCCTCACAGGGAAAATTTTCCCTATACACCTCTAGAGGGGCACATCATTTTTTTATTTCACATCACCCTATTTACATTTTCTAGGGTACCAACCTACATAATCCTTTCTAATAGTAAAATAAACTGTCTTCTTTACGACCTTAAATCATTCATTATTTATGCAACAATTCCCGGGCGGGAAAAAAGGAACTTTTGGGCGGGTTTTATTTTTCCCCCAC
>SXGQ01473286.1_pt1 | contig 12764 bp, 16 predicted proteins | sample 3178371 | NCBI WGS metagenome assembly SXGQ01 (sample SAMN11356859, study PRJNA531348) | freshwater metagenome | isolation source: freshwater sample F1-20 | place: China: Fuxian Lake, Yuxi | collected 2017-12-25
GAATGGAGGATCAAAAACCACGCTTTTAATGCTTGAATCCGCCAGCGGCAAACAATCGCTAGATGCTTGCGTTACTCCGGGGCATTGAGGATCAATGTCAAATTTTAACGCTGGCGGAGTGATAGCCCTATAAAAAGCACCGTTTCCATAAGTTATGTCAGCATCAAATCCGTTTGGGCAATGCAGCGAAATAATGGCGCGCAAGATGTCGTCTTGATCAAAATAGACTGATTAGTAAACCTTATTTGGCGTCAGCATATCAAGTTGCATTCCACGTCCACCCACTGATAATCCTGCATACCGCCGATTGACTGATCTTGAACTGTTCCGCCAGTTGCTTTTGCGTTGCCTGACGCGAAAAATACAAATCGCGTATGCGTTGTGCATCCTCGCGTTTTAAGTGCCTGTAGTGGCTTTTAGGGTTATACGGTCTCATTTCACCACTTCGCCACCAAAAGCAGCCCTGAAAGCTTGCGCCTCCATGCTGGCGCACAAATCAGGATTGACGATCAATTCGGCGCTGGCAAACGTCACGGCATCCTTGCGGCCATTACGGATATGCAGGCCGTTGATGTTAAACACCTGCACGTCATCGTCAGGTATCGTCTGCCAAGGCACCAGATCGTCATGCAACGCATGGTCATCGCAGCCGGTGCGCTGGAACTCGACGGGAATGTCATCAGCATCGTGGCGCTCGCAACGCCAAGTGCCGTCAGGCTTGGCGGTTGACCACGCGCAGGTACGGCAATTGACCTGCTTTGTCAGCTTGGTCTTATGGCAGAACTCATGCGCCGCGCAAAACTTGCACTGGTACCATGATGGGTTTGTGGATAGTGGCTCCGGCATCCGGTCGGACACCACGATGCGCTTGCCTCTATCTAATGCGTGCTGTGCGTGTTCTTGATCAAAGCGCACGCGATCTGTGTAAATGCGGTCATCATCCTTGCAGATAGCGACGTATAGCGCCCGGTCGATGCCGGGGCCTTGTACGCCATCGCCCATGATCGAGCCGAGCATATACAATTGCATTTGCGTGTAATGCTGTGGCTTAGACTTCTGGACGCCATCCTTTTCAACGTCATCAAATGACTTACGGGCATGGGTCTTAAACTCCACGATGTGGCGCTTCTGCGGCGCCTCTGGCACGCCATACTCAATAATGCCATCAATGCTACCGCTGATGTGGCAACCAAGGCTCACGCGGCTTTGTGCGCCTTCGGTGGAATGAATCGTCACGCCAGCATCCCGGAGGTCATCAACTATCGTTGATTCCTCATTCCGGCCACGGCGGAACATCCTAAGCACGCGGCCTGGGAATTGCTCCACTACGGCCCAACGGAAACTAAGCCATAGCCAACGGTCGCAGGGATGGCCGAGTTGTGAACAGCCCATGTGCGGCCTTGGCGGCTCCTGTTGCGCCTCATGCGCTGAGTCAATCAACGATGCCAGCGTGTGCATCGGTTCGGGGATCTTCATGTTGTACCTGCGGTTCGAAATCGGTTTGCAGTAGATGCCCCGGATTTCACCGGGGCGAGGTCACTGTATCACTTTTTCGCCCATGGTGGCTGTTTGCCAGCAGGTGCGGCAGCCGGTGCAGAGGGCGGCACAAAAGCAGGAGCCGGGGCGGCAGAGCCTTGCGTGGACTTCCAGCCCTTAACCTCGTTCTGCGCCTCGTATCCGTTCTGCGCTTCCCGAATGGCGACCTTGATGCTCATGGTCAGGCCGATCAACTGGTCAGTGTCGGTCACACGCGCCAGGCCAGTTGCCCGCATAATGTCGCCCAGTTGCTGGCGGCCGATTTCCTCGGCTTTCGGGTTGGCGTTGCGGATATTGACGTTGCCCCACACGAGACGGCCTTGATGCGTCGGGCCGAGGATGCTGTACTTCACAGCAATCATCTGGCCGCCAGTCTTAGTGTCGCGCAGCTCCGCGCCGGCCACGGTGGCATCGTACCAGCCTGGCGGCAGGAGTTCGTAGGACGTGGTTGATTGTGGGAGAGTGTCGAGTTCAATCGCTTGGTCGAGAAATGCCATGTGGCTTACTCCTTGGTAGTGATAGTGAAAGAGGGACGGCCGGGTGTAACGGTGATGGCATCGGCCAGTGCGCTGGTGATAGACGGGTCAGTGGCCTTCCACGACTTCATTTCGATTTCCGGCTTCCACCGGAACAGCGTCGAGAGGTGATCAGTAAGGCCAGCCTCGGCGGCCAGTTCTTGCAGTTTGTCGCTATCGATCTTGCGGTTAAGGCGGCCTACGGCCTTAATGACAAAGGCCCCGTCTTTTTTGGTCACGGTGCTGTCGAGTTCAGGCGACAACTCCATGACCAGCGCCAGATGATCCTCAATAGCGCGGCGGCGTTCGACTGCAACGCGCTCTGCTTCTTTGGATTCCATCCATGCGGCTGAAAGCTCGTCTATGTTCATCTTCAGCGGGTTCATTTAGCACCCCCTGTAATCTTGGCGATGATCGCGCCGAGGTCGGGGCCTTCCCACGGTGACAGCTTGCCGCTGCGGTCTTTTGCAACCCACAGGCCGTCAGAATCAGTCATTAGCGCCCGCTGGCTGTTACCTTCGGCGTCGCGTTCGACCCGCAGGGCCAGCACCTCATCGAAGAAGTACGGCAGCGCCTGGCCGGTCTTGTTGCCAGGCATCGAGGGGCTGTAAAGAATCCGACCCATTTCGTCTTGGGCCTTTTCCAACTTTGCAGACATGTAGACGTGCTTTGGCAGGTCTCGAAATGCGCGGATTATATCGGCCATCTGTTCCTGCATGGCACCGTATGCCTGCCGGGGGTCTTTAGTGGCTTTTTTCTCGGTGTTCAGCACCACCTCGGCAATTTCCGAAATGGAGTCCAGCGCGATACTGGCGTACTGTGCAGCCTCGGCGCTGCTTTGCAGCCATGCGTAGGCTTCCTTCAAGGTCGCCATGCTGTCCACCTCAATAAAAGGCACGTCTGCGTCTTGGATAGACAACAAACCGCCTTCTGCGCTAAGGACGATTGGTGCTGGTAGCGTTGGGATCAGGCTGGTTTTGCCTGCGCCAGCTTGCCCGTATACGAGCAGCTTGACGGCATTGGCAAGGGCTTGCCCACTGCGTTTGACTTTAATTGCCATTGGTTTTTCCTTCGTTGTATACGCCAGTCGGGGAATCCGGTCGGCGGTTTGGTCAGTGCGTGCTTGTGCCTTACCGGACGTCAGGCAGGTGGATACTTATTGGTCTTCCGCTCCGATTTCGACAACGTAGCGGCCTCCTCCAGCCCCGAAGGGCATCAGACACTCCCCATTGGGAAGGTCACGGTGGATGTGCTCAAGGCAAACCGACACCGACGTCCCCCGTCCGCGTTTGAACCGGGTAGCGCCTGCGTGAGTGGGGGCAAGGACTACACCCGCACGGGTGTATCGCCGCACCTGCGCGGCTTCCTTCTTTTTCTTGTATGTGCTCATGCGCACCCCTCCTCGTTATATTGAATCCCGAGCACCTGCCACTGACCGTCACGGCGCTTGTAATAGCGCCACTCCCCCTGCAAGTGACTCCAAGAATAGTCTGGTACCACCACAGTCACCCCACGTGGGGCTTCGTCGAGCCAGCGGAGAACGTCCCCGCAGGGGTTGATGCAGTTGTCCACCTGTCGATGAGTGTTTGCATACCGCACCTCAGTGCGCACCGGGGCATGTACTCGATCTGGGTAGAGGGTGCCCGAGGTGCCGGGCTTGGCGTAATACGGGGTGTCGTTGTGCCCGTATTCACCGACGTAGTCGGTGGCGCGGTACCTGCGGAGGAATGCCGCGAAGCGGTGGCGGGGAATGATGTTGGGGGTGTTGGTGGTGCTCATGGTGCGTCTCCTTTTGGCCTCTGGCCGGGGCGGTTTGCTTACTTGACCTTGACCAGTACCCGCTGGTGCAGGCGCTGGATGTTGTACCCGCCGGCAAGGATTGACTCAATCGTTACAATCCGGTCGCCGTTGATTTTGAAAAAGCCGTTAAAGCCGTCGATGCATTTACCTACCTCTGCATTTTCGACCGATTCGACGCCAGCCTTAATCAACTTGCTGGCGATTTTGGCGTTACGCTTGGCAATCGTAGCCTCGTGGTTTTTGGTCATAAACTTAATCACGCCATCTTTAGTATTGCCGTGAAACATCTTGTAAAAAGTTTTTCCACCAGCGATGGCAAACATTTTTTCATATAGGCGGAATTGGTCATGGATTTGTTTGCGTTCGTCGGAACGCATAAACTCCTCGATGGCTTTCTTGCGATCAATCGCCCATTCAATGTCTGATGCCAGCACTTTGGCATCCTGGTCTGAGAAAAAGGCATCAAGGGCGGTGGTGATTTGGGCTACTGCGTTCATGTTCGGTTCCTCGTTTGGTGCCGGTCGGCTATTCCGGTCGGCATAGGTGAATAATAGGGCAAAGCGCCTCTAAGCGTCAACCAGATATTTCACCTTGATGGGAATTATTTGATGGTCTAGTCTTTGGATTCCACCAACAGGAGAAAATCCTATGACAACCAAACAGGCCATAGACCACTATGGCTCAATCAAGGCTTTGGCAGACGCCTTAAACGTATGGCCACAGGTGATATACAGATGGGGAAAGTATCCCCCAATGTCTAGGCAGTACGAACTACAGGTCAAAACAAATAACAAACTCAAGGCCGAGAAAGATGACAAGAAAGCTTGAGGCGGCACTTAGTTACGCTTCATGGGGCTGGCGGGTGTTGCCAGTGGTGCCAAATGGCAAGCTTCCGGCCACGCAACACGGTGTCCATGATGCGACCACTAACCCTGACCAAATAGCCCGCTGGTGGAATAGCAACCCGGACTTCAACATTGGTATCGCAGCCGGGCAAGATTCCGGCATCGTGGTCTTTGACATAGACCCGCGCAATGGCGGGGATGAGTCATGGGCAGACTGGATCAAGACCAACGGCAGGCCGCCAGACTGCGCCATGCAGCTTACGGCAGGCGGTGGCCAGCACCACCTGGCTCACTGGGATGAATCCATTCGTTCTTGCAAGCTGGCAGATGGCATCGACCTCTTGAGCAGCGGCCGCTACTTTGTGGCTTATCCTTCGACCATCGAAGGCAGGGCTTACGAGTGGGAAGGCTCCAGCGATCCGTTTGAAGGCGTCGGGCCATTTGAGGTACCGATCCGGTGGAAGATCGCCATAGATGCCAAGAAGCGCACGCAGCGCGAGGCCAAGGGCGTTGCCAGTGGCGGGCTTATACAAGGCAATCGGAATGACGGCTTAACCTCGCTGGCCGGGGCCATGCGGCGCTTTGGCATGTCAGAGGCCGAGATTCTGGCGGCTATCAGCATTGCCAATGAAACCCGGTGCGAGATACCGCTACCGTCCAGCGAGATCCGGCAGATTGTGCATTCTGTCTCCAGATACGAGCCTGAAACAGACGTGGCCGCCTCGATGGCTTTGGGCAGTGAAGCCGCCGAGGCCCTGCTGGCGGCCGCAACAGCCGAGAAGTCTGGCGAGGACTACTACCTTACCCGCGCAACCTCGTTCCTTAGCCAGCCGGCGCCGTTACAGTGGATCATCAAGGGGTGGCTGCCGGCCAACTGTACCGCCATGATGTTTGGGGAAAGCGGCGTCGGGAAGACCTTTGTGAGCCTTGATCTGGCCTGTTGTGTGGCAACAGGAACTCAATGGCACGATAAAAAAACCGCCAGCGGGACAGTTGTCTACTTAGCAGGGGAAGGCAACTACGGTATTCGCCAGCGGGTCGCCAGTTGGGCGCGGGCGCACGATACCACAAACCTCGACAACCTACTTATATCCAATAAGTCCATCGACATGGACAGCCCAGGCGCAGCCGCGCAGATACTCAAAGCCATCAGGACATTGACTGATGGCACCGTCACATTGGTGGTGGTCGATACTCTCAACAATCACATGTCAGGCGACGAGAACAGCGCCCGCGACACTCGGGCCATGCTGAATGCCTGCAACATCGTGGCCACGGCTGTTCAGGCTTCGGTCATGCTGGTGCATCACGTTGGGCATCAGGCTGAGAAGGTACGCGCAAGGGGATCATCCGCATGGCGGGCAGCACTGGATACCAGCATTGCCGTGACGCGCTCTAAGGACAACGAAAGCCTCATAGAAGTGACCTGTACCAAGATGAAGGATGCTGCTGACCCTGCGCCGTTGTATGGCCGACTTGAAAAGGTAGACCTAAACTGGTGTGACGAGGACGGCGAAGTCATCTATGGGGCAGTCTTTACCCTTGATGAAAAGCCAGCCGAGAAGGAAGCAAAGCCGGAATCCGAGCATCGTTCCGAGATACGAAAGTTCTCAAACGCATGGTGGAAAGCAGGCGCTCAGGAACAGAATGGCTCGCCCTATGTGGCCCGAAATGACCTCATTCAATACCTTGTTGAGAACGAAGGAGTGAGCGAGTCCACGGCCAAAATGTACGTCAAGGAAGGCAAGAAAGGGCGCTTAGTATACAACCTGTTGACTGCCGAAATTATCACTCACCATGACAAGGGATGGATAGTTTCTGATCCAGTTGTGGCTTCCAGTCTGCTTCTCAGGAAGGGGCAGAATTGAAAATCATGGGGGGGGGACAAATGGGGACAAACAGGGACAAATGGGGACAAACGTCCCCACGGCAAAGGCGAGGCAGAGGGGGACAGACAGGGACACACTACTTTAGTAGTGTCCCCACTTGTCCCCCCCACGATGCGGCGAAGTTTGTACTAAGCTGTTTTAGGGTGTTGAACCTGTTACTACCATCAAGACAACAAAAAATGTAAGGATATGAGAATGAGCAGTTGGGGCACTGTTGACCTTCACGCAGATACCAGATTAGACCGGCCAGCTTCGACGCAGACGGCGATGCAGCAGAAGGAGGCCGAACGGCAGGAGATCCTGTCGGCTGTGGAAATGTTCCTGGCGCAAGGGGGGTTAATTAAGACCATACCCTCGACCATCAGCAAGGAGTCTCAACTGGCTAAGATGCGTGAGGGTCATCTGGATCTGATAAGCTACACGCAGATAGCCAAGCGTTGGGCCGTCAGCCCCAAGGTGATTGCTAATGTCCTCTCCAAATGGCCCACGCTTATGTACATCATGGAAGGGCAGGAGCGCATGTACTGGATTGAGGACATACAGCGGGTTGAAAAACAACCAAACTATAAACTACGCTCATCGGTGCTATGATGAAACTATGGGAGCGTCTTCTTGCCGTAGGCATTATCGCCTTGCTCATCCCGGTAACCCTGCTAAGCTTCTTTGTGGTCTGCGGGGCGGCAATCTTGAAGACGCTGTTTGGGTCAGATAAGCCGGACGATCCGGACTTCTGGCAGAGCTAAGGTAGGTTAGGAGAGGTTATGCCACCAGGACCACCGAAAGGCGTCCGGTATGGCGGTCGCCAAAAAGGTACGCCTAACAAGAATACGTTAGACATTCAAGCCAAACTCGATGCGTTGGGCTGTGACCCCATTCAGGGCATGGCTGAGATTGCCGCCGAGGCTCGCGCCTCTGGGGACTTCAACCTGGCAGGGACGATGTACAAGGAACTGGCGCAGTACGTTGCACCCAAGCGCAAGGCCGTTGAGGTTCAAGGCGACGTGACACTGGGCGGTGGTCTGACGATCAAGTGGGCGGAATAAGGTAGTCTGTATAAATTATATTTGCTAGGTTTGCGCCCCCGTAGTACAGTGGTAAGTACAGTAGATTTGTAATCTTCAGACCTGAGTTCGATTCTCAGCGGGGGCTTATAATGAGCGAATGTACTTATTGCAAAAAACAATACGTAAAAGGCAAAAACACACTTGGAAAATATTGTTCAAACAAATGCCAAGGCTTTGAAAAATCAGAAAAAGTAATCAATTTTTGGTTAAATAATGAGTCAATTGAAAGTTATTATTCTGGAAACCAAGTAAGACCAGCAATAAGAAAGCATTTGATTAGTTTGGCAATGTTTAAGTGCAGTTTGTGCGGATGGGGGGAAAAACACCATTCAAGCGAATTGCCTCCGCTTGAGGTGGACCACATTGATGGGGATTGGAAAAACTGCTCTTTTTCAAACTTGAGAATAGTGTGCCCAAATTGTCATAGCCTGACTGATTCATACAAAAGCAGGAATAGAGGGAAAGGCCGTCACGGACGAAAGGTAAAAGATCACCAAGAATGAGGGGGCGTGCCATACCGCCATCTGACGCGCACCCTCACCGGAGCCTGACCGGACAACAGGCACCTGGAGACTTATGGCGGAAGTCATCATTCCTTACAAGCCGAGGCCATTGCAGCGCGAGATTCATGCGTCTCTTAAGCGCTGGAACCTTCTGGTCTGTCATCGGCGCTTCGGCAAGACGGTCTTTGCCATCAACGAGCTGATTAAGCAGGCCGTCAAGAACCAGCAGAAAATGCCGCGCTACGCCTACGTCGCGCCGTACTACAAGCAGGCCAAGCAGATCGCTTGGGACTATCTCAAGGACTTCACGCGGCCGATACCAGGCATTAAGGTCAATGAGTCGGAGCTTCGCGTAGACTTCCCTTGGGGCGCTCGTATCCAGCTTTTCGGGGCTGACTCGCCCGATTCCATGCGTGGTCTGTACCTCGATGCCGTGGTGCTGGACGAGTACGCCGACATGTCGCCTAGAATCTTCTCAGAGGTCCTACGGCCTGCGCTGAGCGACAGGGAAGGGTCAGCTATTTTCATAGGCTCTGCGAAAGGCGGTACGCCATTCTATGACCTCTGGGAGCGTATCAAGGATGAGCCAGACTGGTTCGTGAAGGTCTACAAAGCGTCCGACACTGGCGTCATCCCAGACGCTGAGCTTGAGGATGCCCGTAAGATCATGGACGAGGACGAGTTTGCACAAGAATACGAGTGCTCGTGGACCGCCAGTATCAAAGGCGCGTACTACGGCAAGCAGCTATCAGAAGCGCAGACCGAAGACCGTATCGGGAAAGTGCCCTATGATCCACGCCTGCCGGTACACACCGCTTGGGACTTGGGCGTAGGTGACTCGACGGCGATCTGGTTCTACCAGGTGCTGGGACAGGAAATCCGAATTATAGACTTTCACGAAGACTCCGGGGAAGGTCTGCCGTACTACGCCAAGATTCTCGACCAAAAGGACTACAAGTACGGCGAGCATTGGGCACCCCACGACATTCAAGTCAGAGAACTAGGCTCAGGCAAGAGCAGGATTGAGACGGCCAAGATGCTAGGAATTGAGTTCCGCATCGTGCCGAACCTCAGCATAGACGATGGAATTAATGCCGTCCGGAATACCATTCCTCGCTGCTGGTTCGATGCCAAGAAGTGCGAACTGGGCCTTCAGGCCCTGCGTAACTACCGCAAGGAGTACGACGACAGGCGGCAAGAGTACAAGCCAAGGCCGCTGCACGACTGGTCCAGTCATGCGGCAGACGCCTTTCGCTATCTGTCAGTCAGTCTCCGGGACAAGCAAAAAACTAAATCAAACAAACAGCCGAGGCTACAACTGGCATGAGTATCGCCCTGACACAGAAGGTAAAAGAGCTTGAGACCCTGGTGCGGGAGCTTAAGGCTAGGCTTGAGGCGCTGGAATCAGTCTATAATGCAGTTCAAGACCCCGTAGATCCTCCAAAGCGTCGAGGAAGGCCGCCAAAACATGAAAATGAGTGATGACGAAATCAACCGCATAGTGGCGGCAGAGGAAAACGATTCCATCGACTTCCAGTCACAGATCGGCAAGGATCGGGCGAAGCTCTTGGACTATTACAACTGCTTGCCCTACGGCGACGAGCAGGAAGGCCAGAGCCAGGTCGTGACCTCTGACGTGTCAGACGTGATCGAAGGTATGTTGCCGTCACTGGTGCGGATCTTCACTCAAGGCAAGTACATTGCCCGCTTTGAGGCTGATAATCCCGAGTACGACAAGGAGGCCGACCAGAAGACGGCATGGGCCAACTACGTCTTCACCCGGCAGAACGATGGCACTCTGATCCTGCACAACATGTTCAAGGATGCCCTGCTTCAATACACCGGCACCGTAAAAGTCTACTGGGACGAGCGCAAAGAGGTCACGAAAGAGAAATACCGCGGGCTGTCGCTGTTTGAGCTGCAAAAGCTTCAACTGGACGAGGAGACGGAGATTGAGGAACAGGAAGAGCGTATCGAAGTTGTCCAAGGAGCGCCTTTCACCGTTTACGATGTATCTGTCAAAAGAACAAAGACGATTGGCCAAACACGAACTGATAATGTACCGCCTGAGGAGTTCCTTATCTCGCGCCAAGCGCGTGACTTCAAGAACCCAAGGTTTATCGGCCATCGCACTCCAAAGACCCGCAGCCAGCTCATATTGATGGGCTTTGACCGGGACAAGGTTGAGAACCTGCCGGCTGATGAGTACTTTGATTTCCTCGTCAGTGAGGAAAAGAATGCTCGCTACTGGAACTACGATGGTTTGGTAGAGACTAACCCCGGCGATCCTTCCAACGACATTATCTACCTGGGCGAATATTACGTTTACATGGACACGGACGGCGACGGTGTTGCCGAACTGTGGCAGGTATTCCGCGCAGGTAATGAGATTCTTGCCAAGGAGCAGGTAGATGAGCATCCATTTTGTGTTGTCGTGCCTATCCCTATTCCTCATCGTGCTATTGGTTCTTGCCCTGGGGAACAGGTAGCAGACATTCAGTATCTCAAGTCCACGCTGATGCGGCAGGCGCTGAACAACGTCTACCAGACCAACTATATGCGTACCATCGTCAACGAGCGCGTGGACCTCGATGATTTGTTGACTCCTCGAGCCGGTGGCATCATTCGCGTCAATGACGAAGGCCCGATTGGCGATTCTCTCCAGCCCTTGGTGGTCCAGCCCATCGCTGAGCCCATCCTTCGGATGATGGAGTACGTGGATGTCATGCGCGAAGTGCGTACTGGCGTCACCAGATACAATCAAGGACTGGACTCCGAGGCCCTGAACAAGACGGCCACCGGGTTCCGTGGAATCATGGAAGCCAGTCAGCAGCGCATTGACATGATCGCCCGGATCTTTGCTGATACCGGCGTGCGGGACATCTTCCGCAAGATCGTCAAACTGGCTATGCAGTATCAGAACGATGCCATGCAGATCCGTGTCATGGGCACTCCGATGGAGATTGACCCTACAGCATGGAGGCATAACCTTGATTGTCGCATTGACGTTGGGCTTGGGTCTGGTGATCGGCAAGAGAAGATCATCAACCTCAACGCCATACTGACCCTGCAACAGCAGTTTATGCAGCAAGGGTTGGCCCTGACCGATCAGGCCAAGATGTACAACACGCTGGAGCGTCTGGCGGTTGAGGTTGGTCTAAAGGATGCTGCGCCGTATTTCAATGATCCGAACCAGCCGCAGCAGATGCTACAGGCTCAGGTCGAGCAGTTGACGGCCATGGTCCAGCAGATGCAGGCCCAGATGCAGAACCCGCTGGCTGAGGCTGAGCAGATCAAGGCACAGGCCAAACTAGCAGCAGAACAGCAACAGCAACAGTTCGACGGCCAAAAGATGCTGTTGGAAATGGAGCAGCGGCAGCGTGAGTTCCAGGCCAACTACCTGACGAAACTGACTGAGCTTGAATTGAAGTACGGCCAGAATGTGCCGGGAGCCATGGTATGAGTGAAGAACTGGATTTGCGCCAGCAGATCGCTGATGCGGAGCGTGCAAGGCAGCTTTTGAAAGACCCGATGCTTGTCGCCGCACTTGACGACATGCGAAATACGGTCTACACGAATATTAGAAGTTCCAGTTTTCGGCAGAAGGAGGAACGGGAATACCTGTACCTTCAGTTGAAAGCCATAGACGAGTTTGAGCGTAAGTTCAAAATCCGTATTCAAAACGGGAAGCTGGCGGAATCTCGCCTGTCCGAGTTGAAACGGAAAATACAACGAGTCGTGAATTTGAGGTAATTTATGAGTGAGCCAACCCCAACGGGAGCCACAAATGTAGACGGCGCTAGTGAGCGCATTAGAAGCGCATTGTTCGGTTCGGAGCCTAAACAGCCACCCGTAGAAGAACAGAGCGTAGAGACTGAGAACGAAGCAGAAGTTGTGGAAACTGCCGATACCGGCGACACAGAACCAACGGAAGCTAAGTACAAAGTCAAAGTCGATGGTGAAGAGCTAGAAGTCACCCTCGACGAGCTTCAAAAAGGGTACATGATGGGTAAAGACTATACCCGCAAAACCATGTCTCTTGCGGAGCAACGCAAACAGGTCGAAGCAAAGGTTGCTGAGATTGATTCAAACCTCGAGGAAGCCAAGTCGGTCATCGACTTGGAGCTTGACTGGTTTGACTCAGAGGAAGCAAAAGAGCTTCGGCAATATGACCCTGACGAGTATTTGAAGCGGTTTGAGAAGATCAAAGGCAAGGCTGACAAGTTCCAGAAACTGAAAGCCAAGCGTGAGTCTGAAATAGCCGCAGTGCGTCAAGATCAGCTCAAGAAGGAGCAAGAGCTTCTTCGCCAGAAGATTCCCGACTGGCTGGACGAGGCAACGGTACAACGCGAGTACCCGAAACTTGTCGAGTCCATGAAGTCTATCGGGTTCGGAGAGGATGAGCTGACAGGCATTTCCGACCATCGCATGATGGTACTAGCGCGGAAAGCCATGATGTATGACCAGATCATGAGTCAGGACATAACGGGTAAAAAAGTGAAAGCTGCACCTAAGTCAGCGTCACCGGGGACACCGAAAACCGCCGCAGAGGTCTCAGACCGTAAAGTGAAAGAACTGCGAGAGAAGGTTCGGCAATCAGGCGACATGAGGC
>SXGQ01001154.1_pt1 | contig 12763 bp, 13 predicted proteins | sample 3178371 | NCBI WGS metagenome assembly SXGQ01 (sample SAMN11356859, study PRJNA531348) | freshwater metagenome | isolation source: freshwater sample F1-20 | place: China: Fuxian Lake, Yuxi | collected 2017-12-25
ACTCATGGACCTTCTCGAAGAACGCGGGGTCGTCGGGCCGAGCGAAGGTTCAAGGGCGCGTACAGTTCTGATGTCCGTTGAGGAACTCGACGCCCTGCAAGGTGGCGCCTAGTTCCTCGTTCGAAGGCGAGGCGTCATGTCCGGTCACACATTCACTGAACTTGCATCGGGACTTCGGTTCCCCGAGGGTCCCGTCGCCATGCCTGATGGCAGTGTCATCGTCACCGAAATGTTCGCGCATCGACTCACGAGGGTGCGTGCCGATGGAAGCACAGAAACTGTGGCAGAAATGGAAGGTGGGCCAAACGGCCTGGCTGTCGGACCAGACGGAAACTTGTATCTGTGCAACAACGGAAATGCGTTCACGCCGATTGATCTCGGAGAGTTGTTGTTGCCCGGAGATGTCGACATGGACCGTTACATCGGTGGACGTATCCAGAAGGTCGACATGGCGACAGGAACGGTCATAGATCTCTACACGCACTGCGATGGGAAGCCATTGCGTGCCCCGAACGATCTCGTGTTCGATGCACATGGTGGGTTTTGGTTCACCGACCACGGCCTGCGGACGCATGACCATGCAGACAGAACCGCCATCTATTACGCCAAAGCGGACGGCTCGCTCATTAGTCAAGTGGTGGCACCCGTTGATTCGCCAAATGGCATCGGTCTGTCACCAGATGGATCGCAGTTGTATTGGGCAGAGACGCACACTGGGCGAGTGTTCCGGCGCACAGTCGCATCGCCAGGTGAGCTCGTTGCTGCATCGATGATCGACCCGTCGGTTGTGTTGCATGGTCTTCCCGGCATGCAATTACTCGACTCGCTCGCCGTGGACGGCGACGGCAATGTCTGCGTCGCGACGTTGGTGAATGGGGGAATCACGGTCATCGCAGCCGACGGGACGCTCCGTGATTTTGTTGCCACGGACGACATGTTGACCACCAATATCTGCTTCGGTGGAGCGAACTTCCGCACCGCGTACATCACGCTGTCGGCAACTGGTCGTCTCGTGTCGATGACATGGCCATACAACGGTCTGGTGCTGAACCACTGAGCACATATTCCGGCGCCGATAGGCTCACGACTCGTGGGTGAGCGGTTCTATGTAGAGACACTCGGATGTCCGAAGAATCAAGTTGACTCCGAAAAGATCATTGGTCGCCTTCTCTCCGATGGGCTAGTAGCGACAGATGACCCGTCAAAGGCCGATCTGGTCGTCGTGAACACCTGTGCATTCGTCGAGGACGCTCGACGAGAGAGCATCGACACGCTGCTGGCACTCCACGACCAACGAAAGAAGTCTTCTCGTCTAGTGGTGACCGGTTGCATGGCCGAGCGATACGGCGACGAACTCGCAGAGGCCCTTCCTGAGGCCGACCAGATCGCCGGCTTTGGAACCCCGATCGCGCTCGGGCGCAAACCATTGTCTGTGTCGGCAGAGGTGCCGACATTCGACTTGTTGAATCTTCCACGTCCCCGCTCAACTGCACCGTGGGCATACGTAAAGATCGCCGAAGGGTGCGACCGGATGTGCGGATTCTGCGCCATTCCGTCGTTTCGCGGACCTCAACGAAGCCGTGACGTGCAGTCGATACTCGACGAAGTCGATGCGCTGTCCGTACGAGAAATTGTCCTTGTTGCTCAAGACCTCGCCAGCTACGGCAAGGATCGGCCAGACGAACTTGGAGCTGGGTCGATTGTGTCGCTTGTGAAGCAGGTTGCTGATCGCGTCGATCGGACCCGACTCCTGTATCTCTACCCGAGTGACCTGAGTGACGAGCTCATCGACGTCATCATCGCCACTGGTGTCCCGTACTTCGATCTGTCATTGCAACATGTGAGCAAGGTGCACTTGCGGCGCATGCGTCGCTGGGGCGACGGCGGACGCTTTCTCGAACGCATCGAATGCATCCGGACCCTCGAGCCTGCAGCAGCTTTTCGTAGCAATTTCATCGTCGGATATCCCGGAGAGACTGAAGACGACCACGATCAACTGTTGCGCTTCGTGGAATCAGCGCAACTCGACTGGTGCGGTTTTTTTGCCTACAGCCCGGAAGAGGGCACCCACGCGGCAACGTTGGGTGACCAGGTGGACACATCGCTCATGAACGACAGGTTGGCTGAGCTCCGCGAGTTGCAAGATGACATCACCGCCAAGCGCCGCGACGACTTGCTGGACACTACGGTGACGGTGCTGGTCGATGAGCCAGGTGTCGGGCGTTCGCATCGCGAAGCACCCGAGATTGATGGTGTGGTCCAAGTGCCCGAGATACTCACTGTCGGTGAGTTCTACCGAGTCGACATCGAGCAAGTCTTCGGTCCTGACCTCATCGCTCGCGAGGGTTCGGAAGTTCTTTGCACTCCAGCGGGGGCGGCCCGATGAAGCGAACGGTCGACGAAACAGCAATCGCAACATGGGCAAACGCAGTCACCGTGGCTCGCATTCTCGTGTCACCGCTCTTGTTCGCGATCATTCCTGCCGACACGAATGGCTCGTGGGTGGCGCTCGCGATGTGGGTGGTGCTCTGCGTGAGCGACGGGTTCGACGGATACTTGGCACGTCGACATGGCACGACGAACAGCGGAGCGTTTCTTGACCCGTTGGCGGACAAGGTGTTGGTTCTCGGGGCGATGTTCACGCTTGTCAGTCGTGGCGTTTTTGGTTTGCTCCCAGTTCTCATCATCGCAGTTCGCGAAGTGATCGTGAGCGTCTATCGTGTCGTCGCCGGTTCGCGCGGAGTGAGTGTGCCGGCAAGTCGTACTGCGAAAGTGAAGACATTCAGCCAACAGATGGCAGTCGGCTTTGCCCTCGTGCCGGTCACTGTCGACGATGCGACGTGGACATGGACGGTCTTTCTTTGGATAGCAGTCGGCCTCACGGTATTGAGCGGCCTGCAATACGCCGCTCGAGCTTTCGGAATCGGAAAGAAGAACTGACGCCGTGCGTTGTGACGTCGTTGCCATCGGTACCGAACTGCTGCTCGGCCAGATTGTCGACACCAATTCGTCATGGATCGGTGAACAATTGGCCGCCGCCGGTATCGACTCTTTGGTGCAGGTGAAGGTCGGCGACAACTTGGGCCGCATGGTTCATATCCTGCGTGAGCGGCTCAGCGAGGCTGATGCGGTCGTCGTCTGCGGAGGATTGGGACCGACCCACGATGACCTGACGAGAGAAGCCATCGCCGAGGTGATGGGGGCAGATCTCGTCGAGGACGAAGAGGTCGCCGAGCGCATCATCTCGATGTTCTCTGCGCGTGGTCGACGAATGTCGGCGAACAACATGAAACAGGCACTCGTCCCCACAGGGGCCTCGGTCATTGCTCAGACCCGTGGAACGGCGCCGGGGCTCATCTGTCCGGTCGGTGACAAGGTTCTGTACGCGGTACCCGGAGTGCCGCATGAGATGCAGGACATGCTGACGCGAGCCATCATTCCCGACCTTCTCGCACGCTCTGGATCCTCGGCGATGATCATGAGTCGAGTACTTCGCACATGGGGTGAGAGCGAGTCCGGGCTGAATGAACGTCTGCAAGGAATCATCGATGACCTCGACGTCGTCGGAAATCCGACGCTGGCGTTTCTTGCCAGTGGCTGGGAAGGCATCAAGGTTCGCCTCACCGCAAAAGCCGCGACAGAAGACGACGCATGGCGACTGATCTCAGAGTGGGAACGTCCCATTCGCTCAGAAGTGTCCGATGTGATCTTCGGAGTAGACGAACAGACAATGGAGTCTGTCGTGCTCGATCTTCTTGCCGAACGCGGTCTGACGCTCGGTGTCGCAGAATCGGTTACGGGAGGTCTTGTCGCTGGTCGCTTGACCTCGGTCGCGGGTTCTTCGAAGGTGTTTCGTGGCGGCATCGTGTCGTATGCAAGTGCCGTGAAGCATGATCTGCTCGGTGTGCCCGCTGGGCCGGCGGTGTCACACGATGCTGCAGCAGCGATGGCGCGTGGAGCTCGCCATGTGCTCGGGTCTGATGTCGGACTCGCGCTCACCGGGGTGGCTGGACCAACCGAGCAAGACGGACAACCGGTCGGAACGTTGTATATAAGTGTGGCGATGCCTGATGACACCGTGAACACACATCACCTTCGGTTGCCAGGCCAACGTGACCAGATGCGTCAACTGAGTGTCATCTCAGCGCTCGACGTGCTGCGCCGCACGCTGTCGAACTGATTCAGCGTCGAATCAACCTCAACGCTTCACACTGATCATCGTGATAAGTGGGCGAGTGATGACGCGGAAATCGAGCGTGTCAAGTTTCGTGGTGAACGATTCGATGACGGTGAATCCGATCGGGTTCGCTTGACCGGCAGCTGACACCAGAGGCACCACCGCGGCAGGAAACGTTCCACCAGAGCTGAACATCTCTGCATAACGAGCATCTGATGCTTGCTGAATAGAGCGAAGCGCTCGCTTCACCGACGGTCGGGTGCGTGCTGCGACGTAGGTCTCAAGCCTGAAACGACGCCAGTTGGAGCGGTCTGGTGCGACAGCAAGTTGATAGATCTGCGCTGTTGCATCGGGTAAGTCGTTCGCCTCGATGCCAGAGGTCGTGATAGCACCAGTGTCGGCTGCTGCGTTGAAGAGAAGGGTCTTCATGGCATCGATGAGGAGTTCCTCTTTGACGTCATATTGGGTGTACACCGCACCACTCGTGAGGTGTGCGCGCCGTGCGATCCGCGACACGGTCGTCTGTTCGAAACCTGCGCGACCCATCACTTCAGCGGTTGCATTGATGAGCGCATCACGCAACGGGTCGCCCGTTGTGGCCGCGACGAACGGCGTCGCTTCGAACGTCGGAACAGCGCCACGTATGTCGACGGGTGTGCGCAGGGCGTGAGAATAAATCGGCACGATGAGCGACCATTCGTCGGGTCGTTGATTCACGAAGCTGAACAAGCCCATTCCGAGCAGCACCGAAAGAGATGTCAAGCGTCGAACTCGCTCGTGCGGCGCCGTCGACTCGTCGAGACCATTCGCAGCGAACCACTTCGGCATCCAGTCACTCATCTCCTCGTTCAACACATCGTGTCGATGGGCGACGGCGAGACATTCGAGGCCAGCGGCGATGGAGGGTGTCGGTTTTACCAGTTTCTTGACGACCGTCGACATCGTGTCGGCATCGCCGCTCATCATCGCTTCGATGCCCGAAGAGAGAAGTGAGAGAGTCGGCTCGGCCAGACGATTGGTCCACAGCCCGACCGCAATTTCGGCTGCGTTTTCGTAGCGCCCGTACATTGCTCCACTCGTGAGGTCGACGCGACGAGCCACTGAGCGGAGAACGATGCGGTCGATGCCGACATCGCTGACTTCGACGAGAGCAGCATCGAGAATTCGATTGTCGTTGTCAACAGAAGACTGGGATCGACGCCGGGGGTTGAGCGGCACATAGAAAGGGTAGCCCGATAGCATCATCTCAACGCGAAAGTTGCCCCTGTAGCTCAGTCGGATAGAGCAACGGACTTCTAATCCGCAGGTCGCAGGTTCGATTCCTGCCGGGGGCGCGCACCAGCCCGATGACACGCGTGACAGCACTCATCGACTCGTCTCGAAATCGTGGAATCCACAGCCCGATGGCCTAGCCTTGAAAGTCGTGAAATACAAGAAGGGTGACACCGTCATCTACCCCCAACACGGTGCATGCATCGTGATCGGAACCAAGCAGGTGAACGCCTTCGGAACACGTCAGGAATACCTCATCCTGAAGACGGTCATCAACGAAATGACTCTCCAGGTGCCGACCGCAAAAGCCGATCAGGTCGGCGTGCGTCCTCCAGTTTCTGCAAATGAACTGGAAGACCTCGTGTCTGTTCTTTCAAAAGCCGACCCACGCGTGCCGTCGAACTGGTCGCGCCGGTTCAAGAACCACCAGGAAAAATTGAAGAGTGGCGACGTGTATCAGGTCGCCGAAGTGGTGCGTAACCTCGCGGCCCGCAATCGAGACGCTTCGTTGTCGGCCGCCGAACGAACCATGTACGAGCGCGCCCGCATCAACCTCATCTCTGAAATCGCGCCGGCGTTGAAAGTGTCGAACGAAGAAGCCGAGCGATTCCTGAACGAGGCGCTCGAAAAGGGTGTCTTGAAGCCGGCTAAGGTCGCCAAGAAGAAGGCCGAGGCTGCGCCGAAGAAAGCAGTCGACGAAGACGACGATTTCTGACGCAGGCGACATGACACGAGTTGCATACTGCGGACTTGGTGTCATGGGTGCACCCATGGCGCGACATCTGGCCAATGCTGGCCACGAGGTGCGTGTGCACAATCGCACCGCGTCGAAGATGAATGAACTCGCCGCCGTCGCGAAAGTGACTGCATGGTCTTCTCCGGCCGAAGCGGCGAGCGAAGCAGACGTCGTCATGGTCTGCGTGGGCAACGACGATGACGTTCGATCTGCCGTCTTTGGAGAGCACGGCATCGTCCATGGCCTCAAACGTGGGTCGGTCGTGGTCGACCACACGACGACAAGTGCCGAACTGTCCCGAGAGATGTCGCAACGTCTCGCTGAAGTCGGGGTCGATTTCGTCGATGCTCCCGTGAGCGGCGGCCAAGCCGGAGCAGAAAATGGAACGCTCACGGTCATGTGCGGATCAGACAGCCCCGCAGCATTCGAAAAGGTCGCACCCGTCATCGACGCCTACTCGAAGAGCTGCGTACTTCTTGGTCGCGCTGGCTCGGGTCAACTTGCGAAAATGGTGAATCAAATCTGCATCGCCGGAGTGCTCGAAGGTCTCGCCGAGGGGCTGAACTTTGCAATTGCTGCCGGCCTCGATGCGCACGCAGTTGTCGACGTGATCTCCAAAGGTGCGGCACAAAGTTGGCAAATGGAGAATCGTGGTCACACGATGATCGACGGAAAGTTCGACTTTGGTTTTGCGGTCGAGTGGATGAAGAAGGACCTCGGTTACGCCCTCGCGGAAGCCGAGCGACTGGGAGTCCCGGCACCGCTTGCTGCAGAGGTGCTTCGTTTCTATGACGAGCTGAATGCTGCTGGCGATTCGCGCAGCGACACGAGCAGTCTCATTCGGCGCTATCGCCGTTGATCATTTACCGCTGGCTGCGGTGGCGAAGGCGTCGAGCAAGGTGTCAAGTTCGTCGTCACTGATGACAAGCGGGGGACAGAATGTGTTCGCATCGTTGATGGCGCGCGTTATAGCACCAAGCTCGAGCATGCGGTCACGGATCATCACCGCGTCCTGATCGGGACGGAGGGCAGCTGCCCACACGGCGCCGCATCCACGTACCCCAGCAATCGTCCCGTCTTTGGCGAGCGCAGACAGGGCATTTTCGATGCGGCCTCCGATGTGCGCCACTCGTCCGAGGAGGCCTTCGTTCTGGAGGGCATCGATGTTGGTGTGCGCGGCAGCACATGCAACAGCATGTCCGCTGTAGGTGTAGCCATGACGCAAGATGAATGTCGGGTCAGACTCAAGTGGCTCGCACACCGAGCGTGCCAAGACGACACCACCCAGAGGCACGTAGCCCGATGTCACCGCCTTCGCAAAGGTGATCATGTCCGGAGTGACATCGAAGAATTGAGCACCGAACCATGTTCCGAGGCGCCCAAATCCGGAGATCACTTCATCGAAAATGAGAAATGCCCCGTGCTGGTCGCACAGGCGTCGCAGTTGTCGCAAGTAGCCCTCGGTCGGCGGGAACACTCCTCCTGCTCCTTGAACGGGCTCAGCGATGACAGCTGCGATGCGACCAGAGTTGTTGCTCATGAGCACTGACATGGCCTCGGTGTCATCGGCATCGACCTGAATGACTCCTTCGAGCAACGTTCCGTAACCGGCTTTATTGGGTGCGATTCCTTGTGCGCTGGTTCCGCCATAGTTCGTTCCGTGATATCCGCGCGTGCGGGAGACGATCAGCGTCTTTTCTGGGTGTCCGGCCTGGACATGTGCGAGGCGTGCGAGTTTCATCGCGCTGTCGATGCTCTCTGAACCAGAGCCGCACAGGAACACTCGCGCATCAGTGATAGGAGAGAGCGTCGCGATGCGTTCCGCGAGTGAGTCGGCAACCTCGGTGGTGAACGGGTCGAACGCGGAATAGGACTCAATCGTCGTCATCTGCCGTGCCACTGCTTCTGCCATGTCCGCTCGACCATGTCCGATGGCGCAATACCAAAGGCTCGCCATGCCGTCGACCAACTCGCGACCGTCGGTGGTCCAGACCTTGGCGCCATGTCCTCGGGCGATGGAGAGGAACGATTCGCGTGCAGGTTTGGCGAACGGGTGAAGAAAACGACCGACCATGGGGGGAAACCTAATCGGGTTGCTATTGGGCGATCCTGCTGATAGAAAATGAGAATGATTCTCAATTCCAAACAAGCGCAAAATCTGAATGCAGGGGGTCGGGCAGGCCTCGTGAGTCCGCGAGAACGGCTGACATTCGTCGTGGTGGCTGCGTGTGCGGTTGTACTCGGCGCATGTGGTGGGACCTCCGAGGTCGCTACAGAGAGCACGCCCGACACCACGATGAAGCGACCGCTTGTCGTCGTCACTCACGAAGTTCTCGGTTCGATCGTGCGAGAGATCGCTGTCGATGACGTGGACGTTCGAGTGATCATCCCGAATGGCAAAGACCCGCATGACTACGAGCCAAGTGCACAGGACATTGCGCTTCTCAATGCAGCTGACATGGTGGTGGCCAATGGTGAGAAGTTCGAGTCGGCTTTCGCTGACATTCTCGACCGGCTGGTCGCTGATGGTCAGTCGGTCTTTTTCGCCACCGAACATGTGACACTCCGTGACGGCGACGAGCACGACGAGCACGGAGAACACTCTGACGACGAGAACGGAGAACACTCTGACGACGAAGCCCACGACGGCGACAAAGACGTACATGGCGAGCACGACCCACACTTCTTCACCGACCCAGTGGCCGTCGGTGAATTGGTCCCCGCACTTGCGGAGGCACTCACCGCATCGACTGGTGTCTCGCATGGCGCGCGACCAGCGATAGCCGCAGACGCTTTTGCTGCGGCCGACACGGCGGTCCGTGAGGTGTTCGCGACGTTGTCGTCGGGTAGCTGCAAGATCGTCACGGGGCATGACAGTCTCGGATATCTCGCCGATCGCTATGGCTGCGAGATCGTCGGTGTCGTCATTCCGAGTCTGTCCGGTCTCGCGGAAGCGACAGCACAAGATTTTGCCGATCTTGCCGAGGCCATGAAGACCGAGAAGGTATCGGCGATTTTCGTCGACGAGGGAACGTCGACGCGTGTGTCTGACCGCATTGCCGCAGAGACCGGAGCGCGAGTTGTCCCGCTGCCGTCTCATTCCGTGCCGTCATCGGGTCGCTACCGTGACTACGTGACGTCAGTCGCGCGCGTAATCACTGACGGACTGACAGGTTCGTGACCGACTATTTCCTTGCTCCGTTTCTTGACAACGAGTTCATGCGCCTCGCACTGCTCGCTGGTTTCGTGACAGCGGTCATCTGCGCGATTGCGGGCACGTTCATCGTCTTGCGCGGGCTCGCATTCATCGGAGATGCGCTCGCCCATGGAGTTCTGCCCGGTATCGCCGCCGCGACCCTGCTCGGTGTGTCGACGATCGTGGGTGCTGCTGTCGGAGCAGCAGTGCTGGTCGGCGGCGTGGGCCTCATCACGCGACGTACACGTCTGTCCTCGGACACGGCCATCGGCCTGTTGTTTGTCGGAATGCTGGCACTCGGAGTCATCATGACGTCGCGGTCTGAATCGTTTGCCGGTGATCTCACGCAGATTCTCTTCGGTGAGCTTCTCGGTGCAGATTCAAGCCAATTGGCATGGATGATCGGCTCGACGATGGCGGTCGGTGTCGTGACGTACGTCTGTCGACGCCCTTTCATGCTGCTCTGCATCAGTCGCGACTTGGCGCGAGCCAATGGCTTCAATGCTTCGCTGTACGAGGCACTGATGATGTCCGTCATCGGCGTCGCGATACTCGCGTCTTTCCAGTCCGTCGGCACGTTGCTCGTCTTTGGTCTGCTCATCGCGCCACCGTCGACTGCTGCATTGGTGACGCGACGATTGCACACCATGATCATCGTCGCGAGTATCAGTGGTGTCGTTGCGACGTACTCAGGTCTGCTTGCCAGTTACCACTACGACCTCGCAGCCGGTGCGAGTGTCGTCGTCAGTGCCAGCGCCATATTCGTGGTCGTGTTCGCAGCGTCGACCCTTCGTCGACGTCAACTGTCAGGCAGTCATCCCGCCGTCGCCCATGGAGGAGGTCATCACCATGCCCACTGACATGATCGTCGCCACTGACTTGTCAGTGGGGTATGGGTCGCACGCTGTCGTCGACCACGTGAATCTTCGACTTGCTCCGGGAACTCTTGTCGCGTTGATGGGTTCAAATGGTTCGGGGAAGAGCACCATTCTGAAGACTCTCGTCGGGCTCCTTCAGCCGGTCAGTGGTTCGGTGTCGGTGCTCGGCGATGTGCCCGGTTCTCATCCGGCACGGGTCGCTTATGTGCCACAGCACTCGGCCACGAGTGAGACATTGCCACTTCGTGCACGCGACGTCGTGGCGATGGGCCGGTACGCCCGGCTTGGTCTGCTCGCACGATTCAGTCGCCATGATCGAGATGTTGTCGACGAGGCGATGCACACCATGGGAGTCTCTTCTTTTGCTGACAAGCCTCTGCAGTCGTTGTCGGGCGGTCAATGCCAGCGTGTGCATCTCGCACAGGCAATCGCCCATGAAGCGGACGTCTGGTTTCTTGATGAACCGACGGCTGGACTCGACGCTGAGGGTCGCGACACTGTGACAGCGTGCGTGTCTGCGGCGCGCGAACGAGGGGCCTGCGTGGTGGTGTCGACTCACGACATCGACGATGCACGTGAGGCAGACATCGTGCTGCTGGTGGCCAAGGAGGTCATCGCTCAGGGTTCTCCGAGAGAGGTGCTCACCGACGCGAATTTGCGCCGAATGTATGGCTTCACCGGTCAGCACTAGCCGTGCGCAGGTCCTGCCAGCGACTCTGCAACTAGGCTGAAAGTCGCATGAAGGGGCTCATTCTCTCTGGTGGTGCGGGAACCCGCCTGCGTCCGATCACTCACACCAGGGCGAAGCAGTTGGTGCCGATCGCCAACAAGCCCATCTTGTTCTACGGCATCGAGGCCATGGCAGAGGCCGGCATCAGCGAGATCGGCATCATCGTCGGTGGCACTCGCGACGAAATCATGACTGCGGTCGGCGACGGATCCCAGTTCGGTGTCAAGGTCACCTACATCCCACAGGACGCACCGCTCGGCCTCGCGCACTGTGTGCTCATCGCCCGCGATTTCCTGCAAGACGAGGATTTCGTCATGTATCTCGGCGACAACATGCTCGAGCAGAACCTCACGCAATTCGTGTCGGGTTTTCAGCAGAAGCGCACATCGTCGAATCCGCCCAGCGCGCAAATTCTGCTCTGTGAAGTCGAAGATGCATCACACTTCGGTGTCGCGGTGGTGAACAAGGATGGACATGTCACCGATCTCGAAGAGAAGCCGAAGAAGCCGCGCTCGAACCTTGCGCTTGTCGGCGTGTATTTGTTCGACAAGTCGATTCACGTCGCAGTGTCGTCAATCAAACCCTCCGCTCGTGGCGAGTTGGAGATCACCGACGCGATCCAGTGGTTGGTCGACAACAAGCATGTCGTCCATCACGAGGTGCTCGCCGGATGGTGGATCGACACCGGCAAGAAGGATCCGTTGCTCGAATGCAATCGTCTGGTGCTCGATGTCATCGAAGCCGACAACAAAGGAATCGTCGACGACGCCTCGCGCGTCGAGGGCCGAGTGCGCATCATGGATGGCGCAAAGATCGAGAACTCACGCGTTCGTGGCCCGGTCGTCATCGGTCGTAATGCGGTCATCGTGAACAGCTATATCGGCCCCTACACATCTGTCGGCGACGACTGCACCATCGCAGACACCGACATCGAGCACTCGGTGGTCTTGTCGCGCAGCAGCATCTCTTGCGCAGGTCGCCTCGTCGATTCGCTCATCGGGTACGACGTGGCGGTGAAGCGCACAGAAGCGCTTCCCAAAGCGCATCGTCTCATGTTGGGTGATGACTCCATCGTCGAGATCGGCTGACCGCGGGTCACACAACAGGCAAGAACAAGAGTCGAGGAGCAGCAGCGTGGCAACAATCGAGAAGTCAGACGTCATCGAGGGTGTTTATGTCGTGACGCCCGACGTGCACGGCGACGCACGCGGCTTCTTCGTCGAGACCTACCGTCGCGAGTGGTTCCCAAAGGGACGCGAGATGATCCAAGGCAATCGTGGCGATCGTCAAGCCGGGGCAGTCGTCGGATTGCATTACCACCTGCATCAGGCTGATTATTGGTACGTGCCGTTCGGCTCGTGCCGGGTCGTGTTGCACGATCTGCGTGAAGGTTCACCAAGTGACGGTCGCACGCAGATCATCGATCTTGGTGCACGTAGCGACGGCACACATGACCATCGTGGTGTGTACATTCCGCCCGGAGTGGCACATGGCTTCTCAGCCCTGTCCAACATGACCATCACTTATCTTGTTGATGGCTACTACAACCCGAAAGATGAGCTCGGCGTGGCCTGGGACGACCCTGCCATTGGCGCAGATTGGGGAGTCACGCAACCAGTTCTCTCTGGGCGCGATCAAGCCAACCCGTCCCGTGCTGCCATCGTGCCTGAACTTCGACCGCACTTTGCTTTGAGGACATGACATGAAGTACTTCGTCACCGGTGCTGCCGGTTTCATCGGCTCCAACTACGTGCGTCATGTCCTGGCGACCACG
>SXGQ01447681.1_pt1 | contig 12763 bp, 9 predicted proteins | sample 3178371 | NCBI WGS metagenome assembly SXGQ01 (sample SAMN11356859, study PRJNA531348) | freshwater metagenome | isolation source: freshwater sample F1-20 | place: China: Fuxian Lake, Yuxi | collected 2017-12-25
ACCAGCCTCTTCGGCTATTTTCGCTTCATCAGCGTTGACCACATCCATAATCACGCCGCCCTTCAGCATCTCCGCCAACCCGCGTTTGAGAGTAACCGTTCCAGTTTGAGGTTCCATTCCGTTGCTCCGTTTGCAAGCTATTGAACTTGGAGTTTACCACTTTCAGCACACAAGGCTGCTCAGCCGCAAGCTGCGCCTCACACCCCCGGCGCGTGAAATCCACTCCAAATTACGGGTGTTATCGGCAGATTCGACACCTTTCCCACGAAATTTGAGTGCTAATGCCGGACACCAAAAAACTTCCCTATTTGCAAAGCAATAAAATTTCGGTGAGGAGTTTAGAGGGAGTTTGTTACCTGAAATTCCCCTTATGGTTGGATGTTGCGACACCTGATCTTGGCGGCAACCGTGATTTCTGGAGTACCTTTTCAAAAAACCCTTGGTGAGCACGGCGCCGCTCCACAGTCTATGGCACGGGCAGGCCATCGCAAGGCTAGGGCGAAACCCCGTAAGTTTCGCCTGATTCTTGCCCGGCTATTTTTTCTTACTTCGTCATTTTCTCCTTTGTGAACTAAGAAACTTAGCGGCAAAAAGACAGGTCAGCACTCTTGACAAAACCTATTTTTTTGATTATTACTGCGCACTATGGTAAGTGCATACCATGCGAACACAATGGGAGAACATCATAAATCTCACCCATTTCTGGCCCTTCATTTTTTCTTACTTCGGCATTTTCTCCTTCGAGAATCTAGAAACTTTAAGGAACAAAGACCGGGTGACACCCTTGACGAAAACATACAGCTGGATACAATTACTGGGTGCTGTGAAAAACGGTTGTGTGTGAATTATTCTAAGGAAAAAAGGAGAACTAGTTAGTCATGAACGGCAAGAAGATTACCAGACGAACTTTCATTGTGGCCGCTGGCGCTGCTACTGGATCAAGCCTCTTGGCAGCCTGCGCACCCGCGCCGGCTGCGACACAAGCAGCCGCCGCGCCAGCTGCGACTGCCGTGCCGCCTACAGCTGTACCTCCAACGGCTGTACCAGTGGCCACCGAAGTGATGCCTACAGCTGCACCAGCTCCCGTGGTGATGGATGTGTGGTGGAACACTGATGTGCCCGATTTGGCAGCGTTGGCCGGCTGGAAGCAAGATCCTGAAAACGAGTTTTTTAAGAAGAACTGGAATTGGGGCGGACTTGCCTACACAAAATTCACCCCGTTCGTTGAGCGACACCCGGGCGTTACCCTCAACATCACCTCCCACTCTTGGGATTCAGATCTGCGCCAGAACCAGCTGATGGGACTTGCAGCTGGAATAATTCCTGACACCACTTATGGCGAAGCGTACGTCAACGAGTTTGTCCAGTTGGGAGTTTTTGCTCCCGTGTCTGATGCTGCGGCTGCACTGCTGGCTCCAGGCTCAGTGGCTGGTGCCACCAAAGACGGAAAGGTTTACGGTCTCGCAAAGTCGTCTGGCGCTGATGTACTTTTCATCAATCTTGATAAAGTGATAGCGGCCGGCCTCGATCCAAAAAAACTTCCGACAACATGGGATGAACTCGTTGCCATGTGTCAGGCAATCTCTAAAATCAACAAGAGTGAGAAGTTTGGTAACACCGCTTACTATACGTATGGTCCCAATCCTGAAACCTACGGCACCGCCATGCGCATTTTGCATTGGTTTAATCAAAACAATGCGCCCTTTGGTAGTAATCTAGGTGTACCTACGGCAAACGTGCCAGGCGCGGCAGCGACATGGGCTTTTCATAACCAGCTCCTTTGGACCTCGTCGGAAAACCTTGTTCTCAATGCAGAGGGCGAAGGCGGGTCCGGCCAGATGTTTAATGATGGCATTATTGCCGTAAAACCGGGGTGGAACAACGATGCCACCTCAGTCGGTGCGGGAAATATTAATGCTGCTGCGATTCAATTTCCAATTCCGCCCGGCGGCAAGCCAGCCACGATCGTGATTGGAAACGACATGGAGTCTGCCCTTAAGAATGGGAAAAATCCGGATTTGGCAATTGCACTAGTTGAGGAAACCTGCACTGATCCGGTGGCTCAGGCTTGGCTTGGACAAAACGCAGGCATCTGGATCCCGGCACTAAAGTCGCTTTTGGAACAGGGCGACAGTTACAACCAGCTCGACGGCTATAAAACCGACACAGCCAAGACCATGGTGAGAGTCACTATGAAGGCTCTCTTGGATGGCGGCTCTGGGCCGCTACCAGGGTGGAACAAGAACGGCTCACGCATTTGGGCTGAGTGGAACAATGCATATCTTCGGATCTGGAAAGGTAACCTGAAGGAAGCCGAAATCCAGACTGAGCTCGATGGCCTTCAGAAGACAATCGAGGGCTTGATTGTGAAGACCGGATAGAAGTTCAGTTTCTCTAAAACGCAAATGAAAGGTTGCCTAAGATAGGTTGACCTCTAGTTGGGGGGATAAACAGCCACGGGGTAGTCTATCTGTGGGCTACCCCGTGGCTGTTGTTTTTCCAACGGAATCTAAGCTTTTTGCCTGCGCTTTTTTTATGCAGCCTGCAGCATATTTACAACCTTTAGATGCGACAGTCTATGGGGGAGTAAGCCTGTACGGCTCTGCGATGGAACCCGGATACAGCACCGCCCAAATCAAATGGTGGTAAATAATTTAGCCCGCTGGAATGAGGCAAACCGGCCTTGGTTCCAGCGAAACAGGCAAGCGGTGATAGCGTGGCTCCTTCTTGCGCCTATGGTCCTGTATTTCGTCGTCATGACTTATGTTCCACTCATCTTTCTTTTTGGCATGAGTATGACCGAATGGAACATCATTTCCCCTCCTGTTTTTGTGGGTCTGAAAAATCTAAGGTTTATCCTGTCAAGCTATCAAAATTGGTTTTATATCAGAGTGATTGGCCGCACAATTCTCTACGCAACTTCTATCTTAATTCTCAATATCTGTGGCGGATTTGCGGTTGCCCTGATCATGAATCAGAATCTGCGCTTCAAAGGTTTTTTTAGGACAATGTGGTACCTGCCATCAGTCTTTTCCGGCGCTGTGATTGCGCTGCTAATTCGAATTTATTTGAACGGTTCAGCTTACGGCATTTTAAATATGGTGACCCGCAACTTTGGTTTCGAGCCGGTCGACTGGCTCCAAAGCCGCACAGCGATGCCAATTATCGCCGTATTGTTTGTGGTCTGGCAAAGCATTGGATTTACGGTCCTTTTCTTTTTAGCCGGCCTTCAGGGTATCGACGAAAATCTATACGACGCCGCCAAGATTGATGGCGCTGACGACCTTCAGCTCCACCGCTACATCACCATTCCTCAGATGGTACCGGTTCTGCTCTTTATCTCTGTCACCGGTATGATTGGCTCCATGCAGATGTGGGAAGTGCCCAAGCTGATCACGGTTGGCGGCCCTGATCAATTGACCTACACCCTCGTTTACAGCATTCAAAATGATGCGTTTGGCAATCTTGAGTTCGGCCTGGGGACCGCCCAATCGCTCATACTGTTTATGATGTTGTTGGGGTTGATTGGCTTTCAACTCAATGCATATCGAAAACAACACATTGCCTAGTTTATTGCGGTAAATAATCGAATGAAGCAACGTCAGGTGATTATCCGCGGGCTAAGCTATTTATTTCTGGCAGTTTCAAGCTTTATTATGATTTATCCGGTGCTGTTTATGGTGTTAGGTGCATTCACCACCAAGGAGCGGTTTCTAAGCGCCACCTTTCTGCCAATTCCTAACACGTTCAACCTCCCTTTATTCAAGCGTGCGTTCGGCGCCGGGGTGTTGGATGCGTACATTTTCACTATGCTACGGGTGATGTTTTACATTTCTGTCACCGTAATTATGGGAACGGTTGGTGGCTATATCTTCTCAAAAATGAGGTTTCCCGGAAGAAATCAGGTGTTCCTGCTCTTCTTGTCGGGCATGGTTATGCCCGGTATCCTGATGCTGGTACCTATGTTTCTAATGATGGCCTGGTGGCCTATGACAGGCGGGAACAATTGGCTGGGCCAAGGTGGACACGGGTTGGTTGGTCAGTGGCAGGCGCTATTTATCTTTGGTTGGGTTCCACCGTTTGCCATATTTCTACTTAAACAGAGCTTTGACATGTTACCCACCGAATATGAAGACGCCGCCAAAATGGACGGTGCCGGAATGTTCACCATAATTTTCAGCGTATACGGTCCGATGCTTAAGCCGCCGCTTGTGGCCTTGATCATCGTCTCTTTTTTGGGGGTGTGGAACGACTACCTTTGGCCTAGCCTTTTGATTGCGGGCCATCCGGATTACTATCCGATTGCCCTCCGCATCCAAAGCGTAATTCTTAGCGACTGGTCGCCAACTGGCACCATAGATTATCCTGCTCTTATGGTGCGCACATTTTTAGCCTGTTGGCCTCCGGCGGCGGTTTATTTCCTCCTGCAGCGCTATTTTGTTCAGGGTCTTGTCGGCAGCGGTCTCAAAGGGTAGGGGCAAGTTTACGCTGCTTCGTTCGGTTTAAGCCAAAAGAAATTTGTGGTGGCACCACTTGGCAAGCTAAACTAAAGCGGAGATAGAAACATCCATTGGTTTCACTGGCAATTCTCGCCGAGCGCGAAAAGAATCAGGTACGGATAACCGATATTCAGGTTTACAAGCTCAAGGAGCACGCCATCCAATCGATCATCCGGGTGAAGACCAGTGCCGGCATCGAGGGGATTGGCGAGGCCGGGCTACCGGCCAACGTTGTGCAAGGCTACCTCGACTTCATGCGCGACCGCTTGATCGGCATGGACGCACTGGAGATCGAGAAGTGCTACGCCGAGATGACGCGCATGCAGGCGCAATGGCACGCCCACTGGGTGCAAAATCCGACCGTCAGCGGAATTGAGATCGCGCTGTACGACATCGCCGGCAAGGTCTTCAACACCTCGGTCTCCAAGCTGCTCACGGGCCGCTTCCGCGACGAGATTGAGATGTACATCAACACGACTGGGCCGGAACACTGGTTTGACCCGATTAGCTGCCGCGACTGGGCCGACGAGCTGAAGGCCAACCCTTGGGGCTACCGGGTCTTCAAGTTTGGATTTGAGTATATGAACTACCGGGGCGATCGGGTGCATCCCATGCGCCATCACGGCGGCTTGCTGGCGCCCATGCTCAAGCCATCGGAGCTGCACCTGATTCGGCAGGGGTACGAAAACTGCCGTGAAGCGCTGGGCTGGGACTACGACATTATTGTGCATTGCCACAACGAGTGGGATTTGGCGAGCGCCGTAGGCCTAACTGAGGCGGTGGAGCCGGCCAAACCGCTGTGGGTGGAAGACGGACTGCCGGTGCTGTACTCGGACACTTGGAAGGCGTACCGCCAAGCCGCCAAGGTGCGGGTGATGACGGGTGAGAAGCTGGAACACCCCGCCGAGTTCTATCAGTTCATGGCCAACGGCGCAGTCGACGCTATGCACCCCGACCTGGCCTTCATCGGCGGCTTTACTGGCGGGCGCAAGATCGCCGACATGGCCGAGATGTTCTACATACCGTTGATTACGCACATGGCCGGCAGCTATGTGCAGTTGATCGCCACCGCGCACTACGGCGCGATGGTGCGCAACTTCGTCATGACCGAGAGCCGCCAGCCGGTGAGCCAGCAGTTGTGGGAGAACATGGCCGAAGAAGGCGTGACGATAAAGAACGGCAAGCTCAAAGTTCCGGAAGGGCCCGGTCTCGGCATCACCCTCATCCCAGAGGTGATCAATTCGCTCGTCGACGGCAAGCGTTGGGACTAGGCTTGCGCCGCCTCTAGCCGACTACTGACCAAGGAACAGAAGATGAAGATAACCGACCTGAAGTGCGCCGTCATCGGACAAAACCCGACTGTTCGCATCAACACTGACGAAGGTATTTACGGCTACGGCCAGGCCGAGAACGCCAAACCCTACCTGCGCCCACATGTGCTGTTCTACAAGCAGTTCATCATCGGCGAAGACCCCACCAACGTCGAGCGGGTGATGCTCAAGATCCGCCGGCTGGGGGCCTTCAAGCCGTGGGGCAGCGCGGTCAGCGCGATCGAGATGGCCCTGTGGGACATCGCCGGGAAGGCCAGCGGGCTGCCGGTGTACAAGCTGCTGGGCGGCAAGACGCGCGACCGAGTGCGCATCTACAACGGCGGCGTGCGCTTCCCGATGAGCGGCGTGTCGCCTGACGACTACGCGGCTGATATAGCCAAGAGCGAGGCGGCGACCGAGGGCTTCACCATCATCAAGCAGAGCGTGGGCTTTCACAGCGCCATGCCGCGCGACCTCCGATACTTCTATTACGGTGATTTTATAAATGCCCCCGCGCACGTCAATAAAGGTCCCATAACCGAGCGCGGACTAAAGCACGTCATCGAATGCGCCGAGGCAATGAAAGCCGTGGTTGGAGATGACATTGGTCTGGCACTGGATTGCGGTCCGGGTTGGTTATTACCCGACGCAATTCGGCTGGCTAAGGCCGTCGAACCCCTGAGTTTAATGTGGCTTGAAGACCTCATCTCTGGCGACTACTCGCCATACAACTCAGTGGACGTTTATCGTGACTTGACCCAGTCCACATCGACGCCCACCCATACCGGAGAGCAGGTGTATTTGCGCCATAACTTTAAGGAGCTCATTGAACGCCGTGCCGTGCGCATCATAGGTCCCGACCCGGCGGACGTTGGCGGACTGGCCGAGCTCAAGTGGGTGGCCGAATATGCCGACCTGCACGGTATTCTTATGGCCCCGCACGGCATCTATGACGGCCTGATCGGCCTCGCCGGGCTGGTGCACGTGTGCGCAACGATGGGCCAAAACTACATTGCGTTCGAGTATCCAGTAGGAAAACCTGATTGGTGGTACGACATTATCACTGGACTACCCAACCCAATTGTCAAGGACGGATTGATAGAGGTCTGGGACTCACCTGGTCTAGGTGTGGACTTCAACGTCAGTGCCGCCCAAAAATATCTTCTTGAAGAAGATAAGCTTTTCTTTGAATAAACTGCATCACAAAGGAACAACACCGATGAAAGCTCACGTAAGAAATCACAACGGCGCGCCGACGCTATTTCTAGATGACCAGCCGGTCTATGCCAACCTGCAATGGATCGGCGGGTTTGATCTGGCCAACCCAAAGAGCGTTGAGTTGACCCAAACCGCCATGCGGGCTTTCTCCAAAAGCGGCGTCCACCTGTATTCCCTCGATGGCTGTTATGACTGGTCGGGGCCGCGCAATGGCAATCCCTCCCCATATGACTTTTCGCAAGTTGGGCCACGGCTGCAAGCCGGTATCGACGCCGATCCAGACGCCCTGTTCAATCTGCGCCTAATGTTCGAGACGCATCACTTGCTAGACAACTGGTGGAATAAGCAGTACCCAAACGAAGGCGAGGTGCTTTCTGAGGGGGAGGCCTCATCGGCCTCTTTCGCTTCAAAAATTTGGCAACAGCATGTTAACGAACTATTGACTGCACTAGTCGCCCACCTACGTGAAATTGGCATGTATGACCGCGTGATCGGCTACCAAATATGTACAGGCGTTTGTGGCGAGTGGATCAAGTCTTGGGGCAGCATGGATCCAGCCAACGGCGACTACAGTGAGCCCATGCGGTTGTACTTCCGTGCCTGGCTTACAAATCGCTACGGTACGGATGCCGCACTGCAAACCGCGTGGGCAAAGCCGGAGGTAACCCTCATTTCAGCTGAGGTGCCAAGCTCCATAGACCAGGACACCACCAGCCACTACTACTTTCGTAATCCTACAATTGAGCGCCATGTCATAGATTTTTACGCAGCCCACGCCGAGTTATGCGCCGACACGCTGCTCGACTTTTGTCATACCATCAAAATTCTGACCCGCGGCGACAAACTCACTGGCGCATTCTACGGTTACCTGATGGAGTTGTCGTGGAATGACGCGTTCTTTAACGACGGGTTCTTGGGCACTGGTGCGCTGGCTCTGGCCGCAGCCGAGGTAGCCACCATCCAGCGCAGTGGTCACTTGGGGCTGGCAAAAACTCTGCGCTCTCCGGATATTGACTTCTTCGTCAGCCCTTACACCTATGGCTTCCGTGGACTGGGAGGCGATGGCCTGGCCATGCAGCCAAGCGAGTCGCTGCGCCTGCACGGCAAGCTGTACTGGTTCGAAGAAGACACGCTGATGCATAACAATTTTGACAAACGCAAGCGTATGCACCCAATCAAACACTCGGTTGCGATCTATAAGCGAAATTTCGCGGAGGTGCTTACCCACGCTCAGGGCATCACTTGGCTGGAAAACGACTACTTCGCCGAGGATCCCAGTCTTGTGGACGAGTTCCACAACTTACAAACGCACTTTCACAACATCGGCAACTGGGCAGTACAGTTTGACCGTCGCCCTAGCGCCGAGGTGGCAGTGTTCCTCGACGACGAATCATATATGTATGAGGCCAACAAGAACGGCATCAGTCTGCCGCTGATTTGGCACCAGCGGTTGATGAATCTCAACCGTTTCGGTGCACCCCATGACCTCTACCTGCTTAATGACCTGTTGGAAGGCAGGCTGCCGGATTACAAGCTTTACATCTTCCTGAACATCTTCCACCTTAACGCCAAACGCCGCGCCGCCCTAAAAGCCCAGCTGCGCCGTGATGGCAAGACCGCACTCTTCCTGTACGCACCTGGCTATATAAATGAAGATGACGTGACCAATCCCTTCAGCACCGATCATATGTCGGACATAACCGGCTTTAAATTCGGTATGGGAAAGAGTTACTGGACGCCCATGATGCACGTGACAGACTTTACCCACACAATTACGCAGGATGTGTCACAAGAGTTGTTCTGGGGCACAACCCGCTCACTGGCACCGCTTTTCCATTTGGAAGATGACGACGCAACCACCCTAGGCGACGTAATTGGCTCACTCGGGCGTTGCCAGCCAGGGTTAGGCGTTAAGTCCTTCAACCCAAGCACAAAAGCCGGCTGGAACTCAGTCTACTTGGCCACCCCCAACGTGCCCTCACCCGTGTTGCGTGGCATTGCTCGCTTCGCGGGGGTACACCTTTACAATGATGACGGAGATGTCTTGTACGCCACGCCCAACCTGTTGAGCGTTCACACTGTTTCCGGTGGTCCACGCACTTTCAAACTACCCCGCCCCGTGGAGACCGTCTATGATTTATTTAACCAACGCCTAGTTAGCCATGTGCCAGAAGGGTTTTCCGTACAGTTGCCAGCGGCCTCGACAGCTCTGTACTTCACAGGCAAAACGAGCGCTCTCCATACTCTGCCCGGTGTTGTTCTAAATACCCACAGATAGCAATGGAAATTGCAATTACCGGGGGCAGCGGCCGCTTAGCTGGGGTGTTGATAAAACAGTTGCTCCAAGCGGGACATTCAGTCCGAAGCCTAGACCGAGTGGAGCCCTTAGACCCGCTGGTACATACATGCCATCCGACCGGTGCCAGTCGAATCACTCAGGTACGTATAGATCTCAACGATCTGGCGGCACTGACCGAGGCTATACGCGGATGCGAAGCCGTGGCTCACCTCGCTGCCTTTACTGGACCGTGGGGCCAGCCACCCGGGGTGGTTTACACCAACAACACGCACGCCACTTACAACGTTTTATATGCTGCATCAGAATTGCGCATACGGCACGTGTCTATCGCGTCCAGCGTCAACGCAATCGGTGGCTTGGGCAGCCAGCACGGCAATTTTTCCTACTTCCCGGTAGATGAAGACCACCCAACTTTTTGCGAGGACGATTACTCCCTATCCAAGTGGGTGGGCGAGCAAATTGCGAACTCCTACGCACGCCGCAATCCCAACATGACAATTAGCAGTCTGCGTTTTCACGCTCTACCCGATGAGCCCCCGCCCTTGCAGACAGAACTAGACTCTTCGGATGCACCAGCTGCCCGAAACGCGTGGAGTTTCACCCTTATCAGCGAAGCCGCTCGCGCATGCGTGCTCGCGCTGCAAGCCGGATACTTCGGGCACGAAATTTTCTGCATCGCCTCGCTGCGCAGTACCTCCGCCATTCCATCCCTCACGTTGGCAAAGTACGCATATCCAACAGTACAAATCCGCGGTGATCTATCAGGCAACAAAAGCTTTTTTGACTGCAGCAAGGCAGAGCGAATGCTTGGGTGGCGCCATAGCCCGGACTAAAATATCCGCGACGCGCTACATCATAGCCTCGCAGCAAATACGCCCGCTAAATACCATGGTGACAGAGCCCCCATTTGTCGTCAGGTGTGCAACCTTACAAACGAGAATTTTCCGGACAAATGGCGCCAACCTCAAGCGAAACCGTGCTTAGCCGGACAACAGGACCCATTCCAGTGACCGCGCCAATCAAAAATACTTGAAAACAATTCCATCGGATTGACTTCCACTACCAATACATATCAGTATTTTCTTCTTGAGGTGGGTACGCAGCGGTAACTTTTATCAACCACCTAATCAATAACAACCGATGGTGACCACTATATCCATCCAGACCGCTGAATAAGCGTTGCTTCGGCCACATTACAGGTCAGCACCTCTTATAGAATTCTATGAGCCTTACTAAGCTGTGTCAAAGAAAGCACACGGGATAGCCCACCTTTGGCGTTTACCGATATAAAGTTTAGGGTCTTACCAAAGATCCATCGGCACGCCGATCTTCCGCAATCAAAAATGATTTCGCAGCAAGCTCAGGTTGTAGCAATAATCGCGCCTGCACTTCATCGACATCAATTCCCAGGCCCGCCTTCTCATTGGCGTAAAGATAACCACCCTCCATCACCGCACAACCGGGAACGGCTGCGTGCTCTTCAGGGAGAAAGTGGTTTTCCTCCTGCACACCAAAACTATAACTTGCAAGGTCAAGATGAACAGCTGCCATTTGATTTACCGGGTCATTGTCGCCGCCTTCCTGCCACGCAGTGCGAACTCCAAACCACTCGCATAGCGTGCCAATCTTGCGGCAGTTAGTAATTCCACCGCCTTTTGACACACGCACCCGAACAAAATCAATCAGCCGTTCGGTAATCAACGGAATCCATTCGTGCGGATTAATAAAAAGTTCGCCCATCGCTTGGGGAGTCGTGCACTGCTGCCGAACCTGCCGATACCACAAGATTTGTTCGGGGGCTAGCAGATCCTCCAAAAAGTACAGCCGGTAGGGTTCCAGTAGCTTGGCCAGCACCACCGCATTAGTCGGGTGTAAATGCTCGTGGACATCATGTGTCAACTTCGCGCTAAAACCAAGTTTGCTGCGTAAATAGTCGAACATCTTCGGAATGTTCTCAAGATAATATTCGTCATCAAACACCCTGGGCTGCCCCCAGTGATTTTTGGGTAAGCCCGCGTCGATCGCTTTGCGGAAGCCGCCGCCGCCATATGGCCCCATCTGGCAACGCACAACATGGTAGCCCTCATCTAAATAGCGTCGAATATCGTCTTCAAGCTCCGGTAAACTATCGCCACCGGCATGCGCATAGCACATTACCGCTGAGCGGCACGGACCCCCCAACATTTGGTACACCGGCATATTTGCCTCTTTGCCCTTGATGTCCCACAATGCCATGTCGATAGCCGCTTGGACAGTATTGATTATTGAATCATTACGCCAGTAGCCGCATGTATATATGAATTGCCAAATATCCTCAATGTGGCTGGCATCGCGCCCTATGAGGAGTGGCGCTATCGTTTCGATAGCAGTTTGGACGGTAAGGCACCGGAAATAATCGCTCGCGGAACCGATACCGTATAACCCCGGCTGGTCGGTGACCACTCTGACAAAGAGCCACGTGCCATCAGAACGACTCCGAATAGTTTGGATTTTCTCGATTTTGGTCATAGTCTAGATTTTGGTTTCCTACCCTTGGTATGCATCACACTAAAAGGCGGTTAGTATACAATAGTGCGGATTCATGAGTCGTCAAGCCCATCAACTATCTTTTATCGACATAACACAAGTAAATGAGCGACTTTGACATTGGGGCTTTGTACTGCGCGACGCAAATGCAGAATCAAAATCAAAAAGGAGAACAACTCTGATGAATCGACTCGACAGTAAAGTTGTGATTGTAACGGGAGGAGCTCATGGAATTGGTGCTGCCATTGTGCAACGTTTTTGCGAGGAAGGTGCCAAAGTGATCCTTGTGGATATAAACCTTTCGGCAGGCTCTGAAACCGCAACTCGGCATGGCGCAACCTTTTCTCATACTGATGTCTCGGATCATGCTAGTGTTGGGGAGCTCATAACCAAAACAGTACTTGACTGCGGCCGCCTCGACTGTGTGGTGAGCAATGCCTGCCTCCACCAATACGGCCACATCGAAGCAACTCCGCCCGATATGTGGCACCGCGTAATCGAAGTAAATCTCTCTGCAAGCTATCATTTAGCCCACCACGCTGCGCCCCACTTGCGCCGACAACCTGGCGCGTCAATTCTCCTAATTAGTTCTGTGCAAGCAATTATGGGTCTCAAGAATTCGGCAGCCTACGCAACCAGTAAAGCGGGCCAACTGGGTTTGATGCACCAGCTCGCAGTGGACCTAGCACCACATATTAGGGTAAATGCCATATTGCCAGGCACAATCAGATCTTATCCAGAAAATATCACTCCTGAATCGGAAAAACAAATAGGGTCGTGGCACCTTGTTGGAAGAATCGGCGAATGTATAGAAGTTGCTAACGGGTGTGTCTTTCTTACTTCGAATGAAGCTTCCTTTATCACTGGGCATGGATTAGTTATTGATGGAGGCGTGTCCATTAAAGGACCAC
>SXGQ01468731.1_pt1 | contig 12763 bp, 8 predicted proteins | sample 3178371 | NCBI WGS metagenome assembly SXGQ01 (sample SAMN11356859, study PRJNA531348) | freshwater metagenome | isolation source: freshwater sample F1-20 | place: China: Fuxian Lake, Yuxi | collected 2017-12-25
CCCTTCGCGAATCAGTGATTCGCTGCGGGACGGTCGCTGCACTGTCGGGCGCAATTTTTCGGATGCGATCCGGCGGAGTCGATCTCCGAACGCCGTCTGACGCGAAGGCGCATGTTTGAGCAGCACTGCGGGCTAGCCTGAGCGACTTACCGGAGGCTGCCCGGTGGTGGCGATTGTTCGGGCAGTCTCCGAAAAATCAGAGCATCAGTTGCAAAAACCGCCGGAGCAACGACGAATGCCCAAGACTCACCGCCCTCGCAGCGACATCAACTCCGCACGCAGTCAACGAAGTACTTGACTTCGCCATCCACATCCATCGCCACCAACCCGTGAATATCCGTCTCAAAGCCCGGAAACTGCTTGTTGAACTCACGCGCAAATTTCAGATAGTTGACGATCGGCTTGTTAAAGCGCTCACCCGGGATCAACAACGGAATTCCCGGCGGATACGGCGTGAGCAACGCTGTGGTGATGCGACCTTCCAACTCATCAATCGCCACCCGTTCAATCTCGCGGTGCGCCACACGCGCATACGCATCTTGCGGCTTCATCGCCGGCTGCATATCCGACAGATACATCTCGGTCGTCATGCGCGCGATGTCATGCGTCTTGTAGATACCATGAATCTGCTGACACAGGTCTCGCAAGCCTACCCGCTCATATCGTGGATGCTGCTTGCAAAACTCCGGCAGGATTCTCCACATCGGCTGGTTTCTGTCGAAGTCGTCCTTGAACTGCTGCAGCGCAGTCACCAGCGTGTTCCAGCGGCCTTTGGTAATACCGATGGTGAACATGATGAAGAAGGAATACAAACCCGTCTTCTCCACGATAACGCCATGCTCTGCAAGGAACTTGGTCACGATGGACGCCGGAATGCCGATCTGCGCAAAGCTGCCATCCAGATTCAAACCCGGTGTAACCACCGTGGCCTTGATCGGGTCCAGCATGTTGAAGCCATCGGCTAGTTTGCCGAATCCATGCCAATCATCCGCAGCACGGATCATCCAGTCTTCACGCGAACCCATGCCGTCTTCAGCCAGCTCGTGTGGTCCCCACACTTTAAACCACCAGTCCATGCCAAACTCTTCGTCCACCTTGCGCATCGCACGGCGGAAGTCCAGCGCTTCCAGAATACTTTCCTCTACCAGCGCAGTGCCACCCGGGGGTTCCATCATGGCGGCTGCCACATCGCAGGACGCAATGATGGCGTACTGCGGGCTGGTCGACGTGTGCATGAGATAAGCCTCATTGAACACATCGCGGTCGAGTTTACGATTCTCCGATTCCTGCACCAGAATCTGCGATGCTTGCGAAAGACCCGCCAACAGTTTGTGCGTGGACTGCGTAGAGAACACAAGCGGCTCTACCGGACGCGGACGATCGCGGCCAATGGCGTGCATGTTGCGGTAAAAGTCGTGGAAGGTAGCATGCGGCAGCCACGCTTCGTCGAAGTGCAGCGTGTCGATGTAGTCGCCCATCACGTCCTTGATCATCTCCACGTTGTAGAGCACACCGTCGTAGGTGCTCTGCGTGATGGTGAGGATGCGCGGCTTCTTGTTCAGGGCTTCGCGCGCAAACGGATTGGCCTCGATTTTCTTGCGGATGGTGTCGGGCTTAAACTCATCCAGCGGGATGGGCCCGATGATGCCCAGGTGATTGCGGGTGGGCGTGAGAAACACCGGAATGGCGCCGGTCATGGTGATCGCATGCAGGATGGACTTATGACAGTTGCGGTCCACCACCACAATGTCGCCGGGTGCCACGTTGGCATGCCACACCATCTTGTTGGATGTGGATGTACCGTTGGTAACAAAGAAGCAATGGTCTGCATTGAAAATGCGTGCCGCATTGCGCTCGGAAGCTGCCACCGGGCCGGTGTGGTCCAGCAGTTGCCCCAACTCATCGACCGCATTGCACACGTCGGCGCGCAACATATTTTCGCCAAAAAACTGGTGGAACATCTGCCCCACCGGGCTTTTAAGAAACGCCACACCACCGGAGTGCCCGGGGCAATGCCAGGAATAGGAACCGTCCTGCGCGTAGTCCAGCAGCGCCCTGAAAAACGGCGGCGCCAATGAATCGAGATACGATCGCACTTCACGGATGATGTGACGCGCCACAAATTCGGGCGTGTCTTCGAACATGTGAATGAAACCGTGCAACTCGCGCAGGATGTCGTTGGGGATGTGGCGCGACGTACGCGTTTCGCCGTACAGGTAAATCGGAATTTCCGAGTTTTTAAAGCGGATTTCTTCGATGAAGTTTCGCAGATTGATGATGGCTGGATCCAGATCTGGCCCCGGCGTGAATTCCTCATCGTCAATCGACAGGATGAAAGCCGATGCCCGGCTTTGCTGTTGCGCAAACTGCGACAGGTCGCCGTAGCTGGTCACCCCCAGCACCTCGATACCCTCGGCCTCGATAGCCTGCGCGAGCGCGCGGATGCCCAGACCGGACGTGTTCTCCGAACGAAAGTCCTCGTCAATGATGACGATGGGGAAACGAAATTTCATGGTTGACCTCGGCAAAAGAGGAAAACAAAGGGTGACAGGGAAGATAACGGATTCAAACGGACAGCAAAAAGCGGCAAGGCGACCCAATACATCGGCAGTTGCGGCACTGTACCCGCCCCCCGGGCACTAAGCCCGGCAACAGGGCGCCAATTATCCAACAAAAATGGCTGCAAATCAGTGACGAAACCCGGCTTTGGAGAAGAAATTATCGTCAGAGGCGAAAAATGGAACTCTTTTGTGAAAACTGCCACTCAGGGGGAATCATACAAACGTAATCCCCCCCTTGAAAGGACTCCACCATGCATATACAAAACAACACAGCCGCCAACGGCCATTTACCCTCCCTTGCAATACCTCATACAGCCGACATTGAACGGGGGGAGACCACGCCAGAAATCGTGCTGACACGCGAAGAACAGGTCTCTGTCTGTAAGTGGACAACCGCAGATATCACGCTTCACATGGCCGGCCATGTATTGGCGCTGGCCGTGGCGGCTATTCAATTGGCCAACCGCACCAACGGGCTACAGACCACCGCAGAGAAACTCGCTGTGCCAACCGCCATATTCAGCGCCGGCGACATCTTGGCAACAGTGGGATTGGGATGCTACTCCCGCTCATTGCTGGCTCACGGTTTCCGGGGCGAGGCTGCATGTACAGACATCGGACGCATGTTTGCCAGTGGTTTTGGTATCGCGCTGCCCGCTTTGATACTTGCAAACCCGGATATGAACGCAGCCAGCAAGGCACACGAGGCTCTGTCTGCGGTGGCGATCGGCGTCATTGGAACCGCCATGATTTTGACCATGGCGAAATGGGGGCGAGGCAAAGGATTTGTGCTCCCCGCTCAAAGAGCTGAATTGCAACTCACCCACTTGAACGGCTCTGACCCGCACAACGGTGCCATTGCCCAACACAGGCCCACCGCCGGCTGATCAGATACAGCCCACCTAAAACAAGCTCACCGAAAATCAGGTCTTGGGCAGGGTAACACCCACCTGCCCCTGATACTTGCCGCCCCGGTCTTTGTACGAGGTTTCGCACACCTCATCACTTTCAAAAAACAACACCTGCGCGCAACCCTCACCCGCATAAATGCGGGCTGGCAAAGGCGTGGTATTTGAAAACTCCAGAGTCACATACCCCTCCCATTCCGGCTCGAAGGGCGTCACGTTCACAATGATGCCGCAACGCGCATAGGTGCTTTTGCCCAGACAGATGGTGAGCACATTGCGCGGTATGCGGAAATATTCCATGGTGCGGGCCAGCGCAAACGAGTTGGGCGGGATGATGCACTCATCACCCACAAAGTCGACAAAGCTTTTTTCGTCAAAATGTTTGGGGTCGACAATCGTGCTGTTGATGTTGGTAAAAATCTTGAATTCGCGCGCGCAGCGGATGTCGTAACCGTAGCTGGAGGTGCCATACGACACCAGCCGGCGACCGTCTTGCGCATAACGTACCTGACCAGGCTCGAAAGGCTCGATCATGCCGTGTTGCTCTGCCATGCGGCGTATCCATTTGTCTGACTTGATGCTCATGCATTTATCCGGTGCGTTCATTGTGTGCAGGCAGCTCTGCTGCCCAATGACCCTATTTTGACAGGTTTTTGGATGCCGGGGCTTGGATGTCCGGGGGGACGGTCTGCCACCTCGCAATCCGGGCGGTGGCGGCAATTGTGGATGCAAGGGGCGCAAGGCATATGTGGCGCAAACCATCGCCGTCCTGTCTGATCAGGCTGCCTTATTCAGTTGGACATTGGCATACGTGTTCAAAGATTGACCCGTGTCCCCAAGCGTCTTCAAAAGGCACGTTTTTATCTCAGCGGCTGTCTCAGTTACTCTGCCTTGGACACCTCGGGTATGGCGGTCAGCCGCATCAACCACATGCCCTAGGGTTGCAACCGCCGCACTGCCCCCCCAGTTAACCGCACAAGCGCTTGCAAAACCGAGCCCGCATGTGGCGGTCAGATCGCCGATTGTATTGACGCTGAACATATAGCCACCCATTGGAATATTTAACCCAGTCCACATCGCGGAACAGGCACCGCAACCCAATGCCATACCCAGTACATCTGCTCCCCCATGCCCGATAAAGGAAGCCAGCGCCTGTCTGACCCGGTGGTTACGCGATCCGTCTGACTGCTTGTAGGTCAGTTCGATATTGCATTTGCCATGCACCGACTGCACCGGCTTGTGTTGCAGGTAGGTGTGATAGCGGAAAAGATTGTCTTTAAGCGGACGCTGGACAGCGACCTGCGCCACGATACGGTCGAGACTGAAAATAAAGTCACCCAGGCGATTCAGCGCACCCGAGGCTCGCATGATGTAACGCACAACCCGATTTGTATCCGGGTCGCGATACATGCACGCGCCCATTTTCTGAGCAAACTTGATTTCATTGACGACCTCATCGTCTATGAGCTGTGCGCTGCCGCGAAACACATAGTTGGGGTCGTCCTTGAGGTGTTCCATCGGTTTTTGCATGATCCTGTTGCGAAAGGGCCGAAGTCTGTTGGCAGCCATTTCGAACAGGCTTTCATAGGTACGGCTACCTGGCGCGCCCACATTGCCTGTCCGCCCCCGATATGCATGCGTTGCACGCGCGGCAACGGTGACCGCAGAGCGCATCAGGAAAGACGTAAAGTAAAGGCCTGCGGCCAGCATGCCCATCTTGGCCAGAAAGGTGGCCTCCATACCGCTGAGCACCAGACCGGTTCCGAGATACAAGCCAGCAAACGCACCTGCCGACATGACGCAACCGGCCGACATCACCCATTGGTTCAGCGTGCCGTTCAACTGCGGTTTGTGCGCACGGTCGGCTTGTTTAAGAAGCTTCTTCATGACGTCCACCCGCGGGTCTTGTTCATCAGTTAGATCCTGCATGCCACACTGTTTCAGCAAGGCAAGCACATCAGCGGGCTTGAGCTCACGCTTGAGTGATCCGTGGAAATTCAAGAATCCATTTTGACGGAGAAATACCGTGGCCTGCTGCGCGAGGGTGTTCGCATCGACGCCGGCGAACGGCGATTTTTCAAGCCGTTTCAACTGCCGCCGTACATCGGCTGCAAAACGGGGGGCGCCGGCCAGTTCACGCAAGGAGCGACGTGCGATGCCGCCTAAAAAACGGCAGTAGCAACCGGTAAACCGGAAAGTAAGTTCGCCCCATTCTTCGGTACGGTTGGCAAAACGCGCCGCCCAGGCCACACCGGTGCTGAAGCTTTTGGGATTGGCATGGATGTAGTCGCTGGAATACATATAGCGGCTACCATAGAGTTGCCGCCACTCAAGAGCTGACAGGTTGCGCAGGTAGCGCTGTCTGCCGCCCGGACGCTCTACTGCGATGTAACCCTTGTAGGGAAGGTCTTTGAAATACTGACGGACCCCTCGCTCGACTTTTTGCAAACGGCTCTTCTCGCCGGAGTCTGCGCTCTTTCCCGAGCTCTTTGTCGTGCTCTTTCCCACGCTATTACCCGCGCTATGACCCGCGCTGTCACTTCCTGTGCCACCGGGCAGCAGACTTAAACTGACCTCAGGCGAAGAATTGCGCGTGCTGCCGCCGCAAGAAAAACCCAACCCCATGACAAAATCCTCTCAGGACAGCCCCGCCCGCAGACGATCGGAGGGGTTACGCACCCACCGGTCCGCCGGGACTCGTGGCGCGCTTGCGTTGAAGAAGCCGAGAGATTAATGAAGTCACGCCCCGTCAGGGGGAAGTCAACGTAAAAACGTACAGAACGAACTCCGTTCTGCTGCAAAGAAGGGAAAACGGGGAAAACCCGGCTTTTCAGCGGGTAGCGGGCATGAGAGGCTCGCGCCCCGACTGAGCGGGACGGAAGTCAGACAGTTTGAGCAGCAGCGGCAGCGGCGCCTCCAGCAGCAGGCTGGCTGTCCAGAATGCAGCCGGAATGGTCAAGCCAGACAGCGGTTTGAGAAGACCGGCACCGCCCAGCATCACAGCCGGCACCACGCCTGCGGAAGCCTTGGAAACCGCACCCCAGAAGGCCGAAACCGCCAGGCAGCCCGCAGCGCCGCCCAGCACATCGGCCCCGCCGATGCCTGCAAATCGCGCCCATTGAAGTCTGGCCTTTCCCATTCGCACATCTGCTGCGGCTGAGGTGTACCAGTCGTAGCCGGCAAAGCCGCCGCCCGTCTGACCCGCCATCTGCACAAAGCCGTCTTGCGACGTATAAGACAAACGGATAGCTCGCCCGGCCATACGGGTCAGTATGCAATCAGCCTGGCACACCATATCAGCAATATCGCTGGTAAAACCCACCGCGCACCGGGCATACAGGCGCTCAAACCTCGCTGCCTTTCCTCCCCGCCGCTGCAACGAAAAACTGTAAGACGCATGTTCCAGCGACTGGAACCTCAGGCCCGTCTCATCGCGAACCAGATCGACCTCCGGCGGACCAGGCAAGCCAACCCGTCTGTAGACGGCATTGCGCAGACTGCGCGTATTGGATCGCAGGGCCTCATACAGGGAACGGTAAGCCATGCTGTTGCGGCGAGCCCCCCCTCCCCGGTAGGTCTTGCACAGACGCGCCTGTACCGTGGTTGCGCTTCGCAATGCGAAACTGGTGACATACAAAGCGCCGGCCAAGCCCAGCGTGCCGGTGACGTAAGGCCCGGCAGCCCATGCAGCCGCCGGCATCAGCGCGATGGCAATGCCCGCACCCGAGACCATGGCCAGCATGCAACCGGCCACATGCGCCGCACGACGGCGCTTGGACCACGCTCTCCATTGCAGGCGCATATCCGCTTTTTTCAGGGCATCGGCCAGCAAGCTGCATTGCGCTTGAAAAGAATCGCTGCTGCGCTCAAAACCGAGATCCTCAATCAGAATTTTTTCAATGACCCCCTGTGCATGCTGACTGTGCGGATCGCACTTCAACGTCGCTTTCCCGGGGTCAATCAGCCCACGCTCAGCCAGTTTGTCGTAGAGCACCTCCATTGAGTTACGCCCCTCAGCCAGCGGTTTCGAAAGACGCCCCGCCAAGGCAAAACCCGCCGTCGCATGTTTGCGAAGGTGGTGCTGCAGGCGGCTGACAAAGCGCGCTTTTCCGCTGAGTTCGCGCAAGGTGCCGGGCACCAGGGACCCGACAAAACGGATATGCATTCCTGTCATGCAACTGGCCGTTTCAGCCAATTCTTCCATGACGTTGGCTGCTCGGGCCAGCATGCGGGTGGATTGGGTGAACGAGTGCCGGTGGGAGTGGATGTAGTCGCTGCTATACACATAATTGCGACCGTACAGAGAGCGCCATTGCAGCGCAGACAAATTGCGCATCATGCGGTTTCGCTGCCCGGGTGTATTGCCCTCGGTCATGACGGTAGCCCGCCCGAAAGCCATTTTCAGGTTCGACAGATGGGCACGGTCATGTGTGATGTTGTCCGGCATACTCACCTCCGCTGGAAGCTGAGCGTGTGAATGAACGCTCTGCAATCTGTGTGGCATGCCAAAACGGAAAGGTTCCGTTCTGCAGGGGTGACTAACCCTTCAAATCCGGGACGGCAAAGGATTAACCGGAAGAAACGGATGTCCCGGCAGAATGCCTGCAACCGGCCTGCCAGGCCCGCAGCAAAGCCTCTGCCGTCAGACTGCCAGACCATCCAATGGCGCCGACCACCGAACTGCCAAAGGGCACGATGACCGATGCACCATTGATGACCAACACCGTTCCCAAACCCCCTGTCGCCTTGCTCAGCACCGTCCACGCCGTTGACACCAACAGGCAACCCATCGCAGCCCCCAGCGTGTCGGCCCCACCCACGCCGACCAGACGGGCCAGCGCGAGGCGAAATTTTCCCAGCCGCGCATCGCTGGCAGCTGAGGTCTTCCATCGGTACTGGCAATTCCCTGCGGCTGTCAGCCCGGCATGTTGTTCAAATTGCTGGGCGGCACAGAATGAACTGCGAATCAAACGCCCCAACAGACGCGATGACACCGAATCCGCCGCATACACGACATCGGTCAACCGCTGGGTGCCTTCAACCAACACGGCCGCATAGTGACGCTCAGCCGGACATGCCTCACCACCGCGTCCGTGCCAGGCAAAATTTGCACTGCGGTATTCGCGCGTATCCATGTCTATCCCGGCCACAACAACGCGTGCTTGCTTCAAGTGCTTTGCATCCGACCCATACAGCAGGTTGCGCAACCTGCGGGTCTTTCCCAACAGATATTCCGAACGGGACACATACCGGCGAGATGCCCCGCCGGGAGCGCCGCGATACGTATGCATCCATCGCGCCTGACAGGTGTTTGCAATGCGCAGCAAAAAACTGGCGGCATACAATCCGCCCGCCAGTGCGAGTGTCTTGCCCACCACAGAAGCCAGAAAAGAACCGGATGCAACTGCCAACAGCATATTGATACCCAGTTGCGTTCCGGTAGACCACACGCTGCCGGCCACATAAGCTGTTTTTTTGCGTGCCGACAGCGAATTCCACAGCGTGCGCATATCAGCCCGTCGCAAAGACTGCTGAAGGTAGGGCACACACATGCGCGGCGGCAACAGATGCGCCGGCACCCCGCTTTTTTCCAATGCCAGAGCGATGGTTTTGGCAGCACCTGTGCTTGCAACATCGCAGATCAGTTGCGACTTGCGATTCACCACCTTGCCTTGTTCCAGCGCATCGTAAAAACGATTCAGGCTTTCGCCCTGAAGGTGGTTTGCAAGCAGCGCAGCAAGCGGATCTTGCCTGCGCCTGCCCCGCTCGAAGTCTTGCACCAACCGGCAACAGAAACGCCCCTTGCCGCTCAAGTCGCGCAAGGTGGCCGGAATGATGGATCCGGTAAAGCGCATGTGCCAGGTGGTCGTGCGCTGCAGAATTTCTGCGGCCTCTTCGAGCAGATTGGCCGTGCGCGCCAAGCATCGGGTTGAGCGCGAAAACGCATGTCGGTTGGCGTGAATGTAGTCGCTGCTGTACACATAGCGGTGACCATACAATCGGCGCCATTCCAGTGCGCTGAGGTTACGGAAAAACCGGTGGCGTTGGCCGGGCCAGTTACCTTCAGTGTAAAGCCCGTGATAGGCAAGAGAGTGGAGCAGGCGCATCAGAGGCCGCGCGTTGGATTCGCGCAGACAACCGTCACGCAGGCAAGCCTCTGACTGCCAAGCATGTAGTAGCCATACATCACGCGAATGGCATCACTCGATAGAGTTATGTTTGTGTAACGATTTTGTAACATCTGCGAATTTGTGATATTCCCTACACAAGCTATGTTGCAGATGCGCGCGGCAAGTTCCATGACATTTTCATGACATCTTGCTTCTGTACCGGCCGCGCAGGAAGCCGGCGCGTCGTCCGGGGCGTGCCCCTATCAGCGTGAGCGGTTGCGCTGCGCAGCCAGCGAGATGAGACGCGCACGCGGGCGGCGGTGTTCCTGTATGGCACCGGCCACAGCACTGAGGGCGAGGCTGCCGACTGCTGCATGCCCTACGTCGGGCAATTCCACCAGGTTGGCCTGCGGCAGCATGTCAGCCAGAAAATGCGCGCCCGATGGCAGGCACACTGCATCGCCGAGCCCTTGTACGATCGTCAGGGGAACGGAGCTCTGGGCGATTTTTTCAATGTCCTCGGTCCACTGCTGCGGCGATATGAAAAAGTCGTGCATCAAGAAATGAGCCAGACTACGTCTGGCCCGGATCACGCAGGGCTCCTGCGTGAGCAAACCGCTCCTGCCCAAACCCGATTCCAGTTGTGCCCACACCTGCGCGGCCACGGCCGCATCGCGCACCTCCATCTGCAGAAAATGTTGCGCGAATGCATGGGGATCGAATTGCCGTCGAAACACTGCTTCATAGCGCGCGGCATCTTGCCGGTGCAGTGCCTGCAGATAGGCACGCGCCACAGGCTTGAGGGGAATGAAAACAGACTCGATCACCAGGGAACTGATGCGCTCGGGGTACTGGGCAGCCAAAGCCAGGGCGGCGGCCCCGCTGAACCCACCGGCCAGTACATGAAATTGCGCCAGACCAAGCGCATCGGCCGCAGCGCATACGTCATCAAGCCAGCGCTGGAGGTCAATATCCTGAAGGCTTGCCCACTCGGATACCGGCCCTCCGGACGGATCCAGCGCCCACCAGGCAGAGTCGGTTCTGCGCAGAGGCGCCACTCGCCCTGGGTCAGGCGCCGCGCCGGGACAGTCAGGCATGACCAACCACGGTGTTGCATCCAACTGCGCATCCAGCCGCGGCAATTCGCAGTACAACTGGAACTCCCCGCCATTGACCGCAAGCGTGGTCACCGGTCCGTGCCATTGCATGCCGTCGTCTGCATGGGAGACGGGGCGGGCCAATTGGTCGAACATCTTTGCAGCAGCCATCGCAATCACAGTCAGTGCATTTCAAGCATGGTAGAGTCTAGAATTCGTCTTTTGCCGTCGAGCAGATTCTCATGAGCCTGTTTAGAAACGTCATCTCCAAGCTGGGCAACCAGGTTCAACAAACCGCCGAAACCGTGGGTCAGACGGTGGGACAAACCGTGGGCAAGCGCGTGTCGCAGTCACTGTCGCAATCACTCGACGCCGCGCTGTCTTCCAAGCTCGGGCACGCAATGGGCGAAGCATGGCAAAAGACCATCGCGGGTGTCAGCCCCGGCATCTCCGACTCTCTGCCCGTCTGGAACGCACGCGAATTTGAGAAGCAGATCAAAACGCGGCTCAAGCCCCACGTCAGCCAGCATCCGTTTTACCGCAAGCTTCGCGACGGCAGCCTCCATCAAACACAATTGCACGTATGGCTGGCAAACGAGTGGTACTTTCAGCAGAACTTGCCCCTGAAAGACGCGGCCATCCTGTCCAACTGCGAAGACGCCGGTTTCCGCCGCATCTGGACGCGCCGCCTGCTCGATCAGGACGGTGGTGAAACCGGCTCCGGCGCCGTTGAACATTGGGCGCGTCTGGCCAACAGCATGGGGCTGGATACCGAAACCCTGCAGGAAATGACACTGGTCACACCCGGCGTACGTTTCGCAGTGGACACTTACATCAACTTTGCCCGCCGCGCCCCTTGGACAGAAGCAGTCTGTGCCAGTTTGGGCGAGTTATCGAACGCAGAGACCATCAATGCCCTGTTTGCGACGCTTGAGCAGCACTACGGCAAACCGGACGCGCGCGCGACCGAATTTTTCACGGAACGGGCCGCCAGCCAGCGCAAGGATTGGGACGCGGCCATGGAAGCGATATGCGACTATTTCAAAACGCGCGAAGATCAGGAATATGCGCTGGACATCCTGCAGTTCAAGCACGACATCCTCTGGACCTGTCTGGACAGCGTGAGCTTGAGCCCATTGAGCACAGGGAGCAGCACAGCAGAGTCGGCAGATGAAGCAGCGCTGCCCACCGTCAAGGGGGAATCACCCCAGCGCACCCGCAAGAAAAAGCGGGCAGCTTACGACACGTCAGGCCGCAAGACCAGCAGAAGCCGCGACAAAAAACCGGTCGCCGCAGCACAGGCCAGTGAACAACAGGCCAAGGACAGCCCGGCAGGAGAATGAGTGCGGGTCTGGCATCGGAAAACTGAGCCGGAGCAAACCCGGGCTCAGTCCAACCGAATGCGCAATCAGGTGTTTTGCACCACGATGCTGGGGAACTTCAGGCTCATGTCCTTGGCACGCTCTGCAATCTTGACGGCCATGCGGCGGGCAATCTGCCGGTAGGTATCGGCCAGCGGACCATCCGGGTCTGCCACCACGGTGGGACGACCCGAGTCAGCCTGTTCACGGATACGGATATCCAGCGGCAAACCGCCCAGATATTCGATGCCGTAAGCATCTGACATGCGCTGACCGCCACCCGCGCCAAAAATATGCTCAGCATGACCGCAGTTGGTGCAGACATGAATAGCCATGTTCTCAATGATGCCCAGCACCGGCACACCCACTTTCTCGAACATCTTCAGGCCTTTCTTGGCATCCAGCAATGCGATGTCCTGCGGGGTGGTCACAATGACAGAGCCGGTCACCGGCACCTTTTGGGACAGGGTCAACTGAATATCGCCAGTACCCGGGGGCATGTCGACGATGAGATAGTCCAGATTGCCCCAGTTGGTCTGGCGCAGCAGTTGTTCAAGTGCGCTTGAAACCATGGGACCACGCCATACCATCGCTGTATCTTCATCAATCAGAAAACCCATGGACATGGCCTGAACGCCGTAGCCTTCCATCGGCTCGATGATGGTGCCATCGGCTGTCTCAGGACGCCCCTTGATACCCAACATGGTGGGTTGGGAGGGCCCGTAG
>SXGQ01628499.1_pt1 | contig 12763 bp, 9 predicted proteins | sample 3178371 | NCBI WGS metagenome assembly SXGQ01 (sample SAMN11356859, study PRJNA531348) | freshwater metagenome | isolation source: freshwater sample F1-20 | place: China: Fuxian Lake, Yuxi | collected 2017-12-25
GGCTCGCCGCAGCGGACGTTGAACTCGACGACCTTCGGACCGGTCGCCGTGACCATGATGCCGACGTAAAGGGTGCCGCGGTAATCGATGCCGTCGGCCTGCAGGCCGCGCAACGTGGGCGCGATGATCTCCTCGCGGAGACGACGCTCGACCTCAGGCGTGACGACGGTCGTCGGGGCGTAGGCGCCCATGCCGCCGGTGTTGAGGCCGGTGTCGCCTTCGCCGACGCGCTTATGATCCTGGCTCGGCGGGAGCATCAGGTATTCGCCGCGGCAGACCATGAGCATGATCGACGCTTCCTCGCCCTGCATGAATTCCTCGATGACGACCTCGTCGCCCGAAGCGCCGAAGACCTTGGTCTCCATCATGTCGCGCAGCGCGGCCTCGGCTTCGGCGTGGGTCGTCGCGATGACGACGCCCTTCCCCGCCGCCAGCCCCGAGGCCTTGATGACCACGGGGACGGGCTGCTTGCGCGCATACTCCAGGGCGGGCGCGAGGGAACGGAACGTCTCCGAGGCGGCGGTGGGCACCTTGTGTCGCACCATGAAATCCTTGCTGAAGGCCTTGCTGGCCTCGAGCCTGGCCCCGGCCGCGAGCGGGCCGTAAGCCGGGACGCCCGCGGCTTCGAGGACGTCGACGACCCCGGCGGCGAGCGGGACCTCGGGCCCGACGATCACGAAGTTCGAGCCGGTGCGGCGGACGAGTTCGAGGACGGCGGCGGGGTTCGCGGCGTCGACCTCGAGGCATTCGGCTTCCAGGGCCATCCCGCCGTTGCCGGGGGCGACGCGGACCTTCGCCACGCGAGGACTGCGGAGGCAGGCCTTGAGCAAGGCGTGTTCGCGCCCGCCGGAGCCGAGGATGAGGACGTCGAGTTTGCCCTGCGTAGCCATGACCCTACTACTGCGGGGTGTCGGGTTTGATGTGAACCAAAAACAAGGCCGATCCGTTTCCGGACCGACCCAGCCTAAATTGGTGCTCAGGCCGGGACTTGAACCCGGACACCTTGCGGCACATGCACCTCAAGCATGCGTGTCTGCCATTCCACCACCTGAGCAATAAAGGAAGGTGCACGCTGGAAGTCCTGACGGCTGGCGCAAGTAAAAAGCGATTGTGCCGATGCTTGCCAAGCGGTCATCTTTCCAAACGCTCATCCCCTCAATGTCCTCCGACTCGGCCGAAAACAACCCTCCCAAGGAAAAGTCCTTCGAACTGGACCTCTCCTCCCTTGGTTTCGGGCCCTCCTGGGTCAGCGGACCCTCCGAACAGGTCAGCTCCGGCAACGGCGGCCCGCGCCGCGACGGCGATCGTCCGCGAGTCCGCGACGGCCCCGGAGGCGATCGCCGCGGCCCGCCCCGCGACGGCCAGAACCGCGGCCCCCGTCGCGACGGACCCGGCGCCGGCAACGGCGGCCCGCGCCGTGACGACCGCGGCCCGCGCCGTGACGACCGCGGCGGCCCGCGCCGCTTCGAAGACGCCCCGGTCTTCCGTCCGGTGGTCGCGAGCGCCTTCTTCCCGGATGACGCGAAGTTCGAGATCCTCGGCGGGGCGATGAAGAAGAGCAAGATGACCTACGAGCTCTTCGAGGTCGCCCGCCTGATCCTCGACAAGGAAGACCGTCTCTCGATCGTCATCCGCCACCTCGACGCCGAACAACGCCCCGACGCCCTGATCGCGGTCTCCGTCCCCGACGGCCATCCCTTCCTCACCGAGGCCGAAGCGGTCTCGCATGTGATGTCCCGCCACCTCGACAAGTTCTTCGATACGGTGGAAGTCGAGGTCGACCCTCCCAAGGGCGCTTTCCTCATGGTGGCCCGCTGCCCGCAGACGGGCAAGCTGCTGGGCGCCCCGACGCATCACAGCTACCAACGCAACCTGCGCGAACACCACGCCCGCCACTGCCCGAACGTGCCTTTCGACAGCTTCAAGGGCCGCTTGGAAATGGTCCGCGAACAGGAGCAGATCGACGCCTGGCTGAAGTCGATGTCCACCCGCAACGAATACGCGCCCAAGGACCGCAAAGAAGGCGAACCGGAACGCCTCGAGTCCCTCGACGCCGCCCGCGGTTTCCTCCAGGCCTTCCGCAAGGACCTCGTGGTGAAGACCCATCCGTGGGTCCGCTTCGCCGGCCGCCTGCTCGAGGAGATGAATCCCGGGCCCCTCCGCGATTCGGTCCGCTTCGCCCTCGAACAGCAGCGCGACTTCCCCCTCGACACGGCCAACGGCATCCGCGGCCGCCTCCGCAAGGAGGGCTTCCATCTCTACAAGAAGGGCTCCAAGGGCATCACCTACGCCTGCTCCGTCCGGCGCCGCTGCCGCGACCCGAAATCGACCTTCAGCGACCCGATGGCCAAGATCTTCGACTCGCTCGACCGCAAGCCGGCCCAGCAGGCCAAGGACCTCGTCCTCGCCCTCGCCGGCGAGAACGCCGAGGACGCCGCGAAGACCCAGGTGCTCACGGATCTCTCGTTCCTCATCGGCGAAGGTTACATCGCCAACCTCCCCGACGGTCGTCTCTTCGCCCAGCCCATCCTGAGCAGCCAGGCCCAGGCCAAGGAAGAAGCCGCCAACGACGAGTCCGCGGACGAAACGAAGTAAGCGCGAAGGCGCCAAGCGCCTTCGAGGGGACACGTGGGCGACTACAGGGGACACGTGGGCATGTGGGCAAGTGGACAAGGGGACGAACAGTCAGCTGAGGGCATCAACACCCCAGCCGATCATCCGGTCTCCTTTTAGGTTATTGCCGACCTCCCCTTGTCACCGTGTCACCTTGCCCACTTGCCCCCTATACTGGCTCTTATTTCCAATTCTCCGCGATCCACGGGGTGGGCAGCACGCGTCGGTACCACTTACCGCTGCGCCCGACGAGCGCGTCGGGCGGATTCGGGAGCCCGTGGAAGACGACGATCTTCGCCTCGGCGGGGATCTCCGGCGTCTGCCAGAGCGAGAACGGGAAAAACTTCACGCAGTGCTTCTTGAAGCTGCGGCACCAGGTCTCCGGCCAATAGCTCACCTTGCCTTGGGCGCTCAGGTGCGCGGTGAGGAACTCCTGCTCGTTACGGTGACGCTTCCGCACGGCGTCGAGGTTCGCGCGGAAATATTCCAGGACGTCGGGGTAGGTGCCGGCGCGCCAACGGTAGACCGAGGAGTTGCCGGTGTAATGCCCCTTCTGCCAGTCGCGGATGATCAGGAAGTCGCCGGGCTGCGCGAAGAAGGCGTCCATGTTGCCGACGATGACGATGTCGATGTCGAGGAAGAGGACGTCGCCCTTGAGCTCCGGGCCGCCGGGCGCGGTCAGCGCGGGCGAGAACGAGACGAGCTTGGTCCAGCCGCGCTCAGGGGCGCCGGCCGGCAGCTCGAGGCTGGGTATCGGGAAGGTCTCGATGCCGGCGTGGAGCCCGGTCTGGTCGTCGGTCAGGCAGACGAAGCGATGCGGGATGGTCAGGTGGCGACTCACCATGGAGCGGAGACGGTTGACGTATTCCGGGCCGTATTTCTTGCCCCACTTCATGCAAAGGATGGTCGCCATGCTGCCGCCAGCGTGGGGATTCCCCGCCGAGGCTCCAGCCTGTTATGACGGACCGACCCCTTGCGCCTCACCCGGCCGCGGGCATAACATGCCGCATGAGCGACGACTACGACGACGAGAACTTCAGATCCGACGACGAATACGGCGAAGGCGGCATCCCGGCCGACCTCGAAGCCGATATCGAGGAACGCATCAACCAGGCGGCCGACGACCGCCTGCACGCCCTCCACGCCGACTCCGGCCCCCGCTCCGGCGGCTGCCTCCTCATCCTCGCCCTCCCCCTCCTGAGCCTCTGGCTCCTGAGGTAAAACCAGAGGCCATCAAGATGCATCGCAGGTAGGGGCAGTACCGCGTGCTGCCCTAGCTCTGCATCTAGGTAGGGTTGAGCGCCCTCGCTCAACCGCACGGCTGACCAAGTTGGTCAGCCCTACCACGAGTCAGCCATGTCGTGACGCGGTCCCGACCCTACCCCGTGTCCACGTGTCCACTTGCCCACGTGTCCCCTCGAAAGCGCCTCGCGCTTTCGCTCAACGCAAAGATCGCAGATACGCCACGAGGTCGATCAGTTCCTTCTCGGAGAGCATGCCGTCCAGACCGGCCGGCATGAGGCTCGTGGTGAGCTGCGTCGAAGAGGCGATGGCTTCGTTGGCGAGCAGGCGGCTCTGACCCGAGGCCTCTTTGATGGTCACGCCCTCCGCCGAACGGGCCTGGATGAGGCCGAGCACGCTCGTTCCGTCGGTGAGCTGGAACGAATTGAGGTCGTAGTCGCGGGCGATGTTGTAGCTCGGGAAGAGGATGCTCTCCACGAGTTCACGTTCGGCGCGGATCCCGCCGATCTTGGTGAGGTTCGGCCCGATCTCGTTGCCCTTCTCGCCGATCTTATGGCAGGCGACGCAGGCGCCCTTGCCGGATTCGTAGACGGCGCGGCCGGCGACCGGGTCGCCCTGCTTGACGGCGGTCAGCGCCAACGGGCCAAGTCGTTCGCGCTTGGCGTCGTTGGCCGCCAGGGCGGCGTCGAAGGAAGGTTCGAGGATCTCATACACTTCCCGCGGCAGGAAGCCGAAAGCCTTGCGCACGAGGTCCTGACGGAACGTGCCCAGCATCGGGGACTTGCTGAGGGCGACGGCGATCTTGCGGCCGGTCTCCTTGGAGATGCGCTTGTAGTTCTGCGGCACCGCCAGGGCGACGAGGAGTTCGTTCTGCTCCAGCGGGCCGGCGTTGGGCAGCAACGCGAGATAGGCGTCCCACTGGGCCGGGGTGAGCTTGGTGTTGGCCAGGCGCGCGGCGGCGTCCATCCGCAGGCCCGGGCTGGCCGGATCGACGAAAAGATCGGCGAGGAGCTTGAAAGCGGCGTCGCTGAGGTCCTCGCCGCTGCCGGAGAGCGCGAGCAGCGCCTTGAGGCGAAGCGAGGACGCTTTGGTCGTGTCGGCGGCGATCGCGTTGAGCGAAGCGTCGAAGCGCTTGTCCTTCACATGGGCGAGGGCGTCCAAGAGGAGCGGGGAAGCGCCTTGGGCGAGCTGGGCTTCGAGCGCGGGCAGCCACTCCCTGGCGTCCACCTTGCCGGTCTGGGCCGCGATGGCGCGGAGCGCCGCCTGGCGGACGGCGACCTTCTCATGCGCGAGCATCCGGGCGATGCCCTTGGCGACGCCGGGCTGGCCAGCCAGCGCGGTGGCGAACTTGCCCAAAGCGGCGACCTGCGTCGCGGTAGGCGCCGGCTGCGCGAGCCAACGGGCGAAGAGCGGAGCGACCACCTGATCGGCGTCGACAGCCTTGCTGAGGGCGAGGTAGGCGTTCTTGGCCAAGGCGGCGTCCGCGGAATCGGCCTGGCCGACCGCGAACTTCAGCACGTCCGCGTAGTCCGCCTCCTTGACGCGGGTCTGCGAGACGATGCGCAGGAGGCGCGCCTGGGCGACCGGTCCCTTGACGGTGGCGAGGTCGGCGGCGGTGAAACCGGCGAGACGCATGCCGGCGGTGAGGATGGCGTGCTCGAGCACGAGGTCGGACTCACGCGAGAGGAGCCCGCGGATGGCTTCGGTGACGGCGGGAGACCTGGCCTCGCGGAAAGTCAGGCCTTCAAGCCCGCGGCGGACGACCGCCTGATCGGCCGACGAGAGCTGCGCGAGGAGTTCGGCGTCGGTCTTGACCGGCGCGGGCACGAACGGACGGTGGGCCTTGGCGACGGCCTGATGTGCGGCCTTCCCTTCTGCGGTACGGCGCACGCGGTAGATCGCTCCGGGGACGTTGTCCACGCCCTTCAAGCTGGAAGGACAATGCGAATACCAGGTACCGGTGTCCACGACCAGCAACGAGCCGTCAGGGGCTTCGATGACGTCGGAAAGATGCGCGCCCATGCGGTCTACGGTCAGGAATTCGTGCTCGGTCGCCTGATAAGTGGCGCCCTCAGGCTTCAGCTCGAAACGCACGATCTTCTTGGAGTTGTAGAAGGCGACCAGGAGGTTGAGGTGATCCGGGGCGGACGAAAGCGGATGGTCGGCGGGGGCGACACGGTTTCCGTGCTTCCAGAAGGAGCAGCCGCTGGGGACGACGTGGCCGAGCTCCTTCAGGATCGGCATGCGCTCGTGGGTGCGCGGGAGGTCCTCGATGATGCGCAGGAAGTCAGGGCGCTCGTAGACGCCGCCGAGCTGCCACTGCATGAGGGTGTCGACGCGCGGGCTGCCGAAATAGAGGTCGACGGTGCCCACGATCTCGCCGGTCGGGGTGAAGTCGATGCTGGCCGGATTGTCGGCGCAGCCCAAGGCATGCCAGCGGATGTCGGAACCGTCGGTCTTCATCGACCAGACCCCGCTGTTGAGGCCGGCGTGCACGAGCGTGCCGTCCTTCTGCTTCACGGTATGACCCTTGCGGCCATGGGTCCAGTAAAGGCGGCCGTCCGGGTGCAGGCGCGGCCCGTGGCAATCCGCGCCGTTCGCGGTCCATTCGAAGCCGCCGACGACCAGCTCGCGCTGCTCGGCCACGCCGTCGTCATCGGCGTCGGTGAACTTCCAGATCCCGGGCGGCGAGGCGACGAAAAGGCTGCCGCCGGCCCAGCAGCCGCCCTTCGGCACGGTGAGCTTGTCGGCGAAGACCGTGCTGCGGTCGAACACGCCGTCGCCGTCGCGGTCCTCCAGCATCACGACCCGTCCGGGGTTCTCCTTCTCGAATTTCTTCGGGCTCCAATTGACGCCAATTGAGTCGCCCACGAAGAGGCGACCACGGTCGTCGACGCATCCCATGGTGGGATTGGCTACCATCGGAGTGGCGGCGGCGACGACCATTTCAAAACCCGCCGGGAGGCGGTAAGGGAGGGAGAAGTTGCGCGCCTGGTCCTTGGCGAAGTCGAGCTTCGACGGACGGAAGGCGTAGCCCGGGATCTCCTGGGCGTCCCCGTGCTTGGCCGCGAAAGCGGCCTGAGCCTTGACGTCGTCCGACGCGGGATGCGCGTCGGAGCGAGCCGCCTTCGCGGGGGTCCACTTCTCGGTGAAACCGCCGAGCGGATGGAGTTCGTAACGGCGGACATGCATCTCGGCGGCTTCGGTCTGCAGCTGGAGGCGTCCTTGGCTGGGTTTGACGTCGAAGGCCTCGTTCACCTTCACGCCGTTGACGAAATACTGCAGGGTGTCGCCCTTGGCGATGACCTCGAAACGCGTCCACTGGCCGAAGGGCGATTCGACGTCGTCCTTGCCGCGGAAACCGACGACATCCTTCCAGTCGGGATCCCGCTTGGACCAGTTGAGGCGGCCGCCGGTCATGGTCTCGCGCGGAGCACCGGGGGTCCAGACCTTCTCCTTGTCCCGGTCGCGGCCGACTTCGGCGGAGAGCGAGGAGAGCAGCACGGTGCCGTCCGCCAGCTTGGGCGAGAGGACAAGGATGTCGCCCACGCCGCCCTCGATGATCTGGGCCTCGATGCTGGCCATCCAGTTGCCGCCGACGGCCCCCTGGGGCCCGTAGCAATGCACGAGGATGCCGCTGTCACGGGAACGGCTTTCACGGGAACCCCAGGTCTTCTGACCCCACTTGAACTCGATCACGAGGTGGTAATCGCGGTAGGCGCCGAGGGTGGTGATGGCACCGTAACCTTCGCCGCTCACGACGAAGTTGCCGTCCGGACCGAACTTGAAGACGGACTTGGGATCGCCGGCGATGTTGCCTTTGGGGTTCACGAAGAGCTCGGACTCTCCCTTGCGGAAGAGTTCAAGCAGGTCGACCTTCTGGGTGACGGCCTGCGCGACGGGCTCCGGCGGCAGGACGATCTTGGCGACCGACGGCTTGCTCTGCGCGGAAAGTCCGAGGACGGACAACAGCGCGAACACGCAGGCGGCGAGGGGTGGGGTTCTCATGGGGTGAAAGAAGAAGAGGGGCGAAGGGCCGCTGATGTTCCAACGCTCCCGCCACTCTTCAACCCTTTCGCACCTAATGAGCGGAATAGGTCATTATCCGAGCGGAATTAGATAGGACGGGTCGGCACCACGTGCTGTCCTAGTGCAACCTCTCCCGGTGGCGGGTGGCGGCCCCAGGTAGCGGGTGGCGGGAAATCTACCTCGGTCATCCATTCAGTCCTCAACTCAGTCCTCCGCCCTGCCCTCGATTCAGCCCTCTACTCTGCTGACCCTCACTTCCCCCCGAATTCCTTCACCGCGGCCTTCTTGAACTCGCCCTGCGCCTGGCCGCCCTTCCCCGGGAAGCCTTGGTGCTGGACCATCCAGACGAGCACGAGCCCTTCCGCAGGGCGGATTTCCATGCCGGTGGCCTGCGCGCCGCCATGACCGAAGAAATCCGGCCCGACCATGAAACCAAGACCGTAGCTTTCCTTCAGGTCTTTGGGCGTCTGGCGCGCGGACAAGGCCTGCACCGAAGCGAGACTGAGATAGCGGCGCCCGTCGAGTTCGCCTCCGTTCAGGAGCATGCGGCAGAAGAGGGAGACGTCCTTGGCGGTGGAGAACAGCCCGCCCGCCGGCATGGGGAAACGATGCGAACGGTCGGTGAGGTCGGCCTGGAGCTGGGCGAGATTCCCCGGCACGAGCTTCTGCTTGGTGGCATCCGGCTTGTAGGTCTTGGCGAGGCGCGCGACCTGCCCGGCATCAGGCCAGAAGGTGGTGTCGGTCATGCCGAGCGGTCCGAAGAGACGCTTGTCCATGAAGTCTTCGTAAGACTGTCCGCTGACGACCTCGAGGACACGGCCCGCGGTGTTGATGCCGGCGTTGGAATACTGGTAGCGGGCGCCCGGCTGCGTGATCAACGGTGCCTTCGCATAGGTCTTCACGGCCACGGCGAGCGGGAGGCCGTCGAGCGTGGGCTGTTCCTCCGGAGAGCGGAACGGCAGGCCGCTGACGTGGGAAAGCAGGTCGCGGATCGTGATCGAGCGCACCCGGTCGACCGGTGCGCCCTTGCCGGCGGCGACCTTCTGATCTTTGAACTCCGGCAGGTATTTCTCGACAGGATCGTCCAGCGACAGCTTGCCTTCGTCGACGAGCATCATCACCGCCGCGGCGGTGATGCCCTTGGATTGCGAGGCGATCCAGAAGACGGCGTCCGGCGACATCGGCTTCTTCGCTTCGATATCGGCGAAGCCCACCGCGGTGACGCTCAGGACCTTCTCCTTGTTCGCGACGAGGGCCACCGCCCCGGCGAGCTCCTCGCGTCGCACGACGGGAGCGAGGACGGACTCGGCGGCGAGAGCGCCGACGGACAGGAAGAGCCCCACGCAGAAAGCAGCGATGCGCATCCGGGCATTCTCCGCCATGGCGGCGTGCCTGCAAACCAAAGGATTCGCCCGTTGACGGCGGAATTCGCCCTCGTCACGGGGTCTCTGCGATTGCCCTGGCCTCCCTGGCCTTCTATCAAGGGTGTCATGGCGCCCGAGCAACGCAACCCGCTGAAGCCCCTGATTTCCGGCATGCTCGGGATGGGACTGGCGGCCGTCGTCGCGCTCGCCCTCCATGGCTTCCTCCGACTAAGTGACCTGCAGGCCAGCAGGATCGCGGAAGCCGAGCAGACGTGGAAGACCGCCGAAGCCGAGCGTCTAAAGCGCGTCGCGGCGCGCGCGAAGATCGACCTGACCAAGGCCTACGGCGACCTGCGTCGCAAAGCCGCCGGCGGAGACCGCGACGCGCAGTTGCTGCTGGGTTCCATCCTGCTGATCGGCATGGAGGAGGTGGTCCGGATCGATCCGGCCACCGGCCTGCGGGTGAACTCGGCCGACCAATTCGAGGCGTTCGTGGGCAAGCATTTCGACGAACTGCACGAACAGCCGTTCACGAACGTCCCCGCGGTTCCGGCTGATCCGACCGCCGCCCGACATTGGCTCGAAAGAGCGGCCCGCCAGGGCCAGCTCGAAGCCCAGGTCAGGCTGGCCAAGGAACTCGAGCCGACCGCGCCGCGGGAAGCGCTGCGCTGGATCATGATAGCGGACCGCGGGTGGCCGCCGGAAAAGTGGCCGATACTCATCAACACCCATGAACTGAGGGATGAACTGCGGCAACGTCTGCTGAATCAGTTCTCGCCGGAGCAGGCCGCGGAGACCCAGCAGCAAGCAGCCGGCTTCCAGGCGATGCCCGAGAGCCGTTGAGCCGCCTGCTCATCGCCGGGTCGCCGGTCGCAAAGCCTCGACCGTCGCCTTCAGGCCGAGGGTCCGTTCCTTGACGTCGCCCGACGGGTCCATCGGCGCGCCGACGTAAATCGTGACCCCGCGCCGATAGAAGGGCCAGAGGCAGAACAGGATCATGTTCTGCACCGTGATCGAGAACGGCGTCACCCAGCGGCCCGGGTAATTGCCATATCGGAAATAGACCGGTACCATCCTCACGCCGGCCTGCTGCGCGATGCGCACCGCCCCGGTCTTGAAGGGCAGTTCGGCGTCGCCCAAGGCCTCGACCAGGCCGGTCGGGCAGATCGCCACGGTCTCGCCCCGCTTCAGCAGCGTCACCGCGTCGTCGATCGACACCTGCACGAAGCCCCAGCGGAGCGCGTATTTCTTCAGAAAAGGAAAACTGAACACCACAGGATGCACGAGCAGCCGCGCCGACGAACGGATCATCCCGAACAGGAACACGTCCCGGTAACTGACATGGTTCCCGCACAGCAGCAGCGGCCCCGCGGGCAAAGTCCCGACGACCTTCACCTCGCCGACCAGCATCCGCACCAGCAAGTCCGCCGGGCGCGGACTGATATGCAAAGGCTCGCCTGCGGGCATGGATGAACCATATTGACCCCACCCTCGGAAGCAACCCCTACCCATGCGCCTCCTCGCCCTGCTCAGCTTGTTCGCGATGAACCTCCTCTCAGCCGCCGAAGAAAAGATCGTCATCTGGAAGATGGACGACGTCCGCGCCGGCGAGAAGAAACGCCTGGCCCAAGGTTTCAAGCGATTGGCTGAATGGGCGAAAACCGAGAAGACCGTCGTGACGATGGGTGTGGTCTGCGATTCCCTCGCCCAGCCCAACGCCGACGACGTCGCCTGGATCAAGGCCAACGCGATCGAGAACGGCGGCGTCGTCGAGTTCTGGCACCACGGCTGGGATCACCGCAGCTGGACCGAAGGCGGTAAGCAGCTCTGGGAATTTCGCGGCCCCGAAACCGCTACGCAGGCCAGGCACCTCAAAGAGGCGCAGGCGATCTTCAAACAGACCACCGGACTGACCTTCCGCGTCTTCGGCGCGCCCTTCAACCAGGCCGACGACGCCACCATCGCGGCCATGGACGCCGTGCCCGAGATCGCCATCTGGATGTACCCGCCCAAGAACGAGACCAAGCGCAAAGCCCTCGGTCGTACGCTTAATATCGAAGTCGCCACCGGCAAGGTCAGCTACGCCAAGTTCGCCCAAGATTACGCCGCCAAGAAACCCACGTCGATGATGCTCCTCCAAGGCCACTGCGGCATGTGGAACGACGACTCCTTCAACGACTTCTTCAAGATCGCCGCCCTCCTCAAGCAGGATGGCTGGACGACCCTGACCGCCGCCCAATACGCCGAAAAGTCCGGCAAGAAGTAAGGGCGGAGGCTCACCTCACTGTGAGCAAAGAATTTTGAAGGCTTAGTTCAGTATCCTCCGTCAAGACTAACGGGCAACTGCATCAACTGACCCAATGCGTTGATGTAAATTGAAGCTTCATTGAGTTCCGCTCGTGTCGCGGGGAGGGTTGTCGCGATCTTTGCGGCAGACATTTTAGCGTAACATTCGTTCATCTTTTCAGAATTAATGGTGCGCATCGCTGCGTTGCTCTGAGAACTGAGGCTTAAGCGTCGCGATTTACCTATATAGGCCTGAAGCCTTGCGACCTCTGCTGCTGCGACAATAAAAGCAGCCTTTTCATCTTCGGAGGCACCTTCGCCTTTATTATAAATCGGCGACGATGCTTTAAAGTATGCCGAGCAGATGTTTTTCCGATGTGCATCAAATAACGAAAGGCTCTCAAACTTAAGGCCGGTCACCCTTGTTTTTTTGATGCCAACTGCGTTATCAGATACTGGGGCGAATGCTTTTACGCCCGCTAAAAAAGCAGCTGAGCGTGCTTTCGCCTCAGCCCACGATGCCTCAGATACATTATCCGGACGTCGGACAAACTCACTTTTAACGCGGCCTAAGCTTGTACAAATCAGATGCCATTTCTGCGTATCAATCACATGTTCAGGATCGTTCCTGTCTCCGTTTTTCTGCGTATATTCCCACATGAGCATGGCGCACTGTTTGTCACCTAAAGATGCGCCTCTCGTCAGATATGCCTTTCCTATTTCCAAATTCTTCAGGACAGGAAACTGTCCATTGCAATAATAGCGACCAAGTTCCGCCAATGCCTTTGTATCATCCCACAGGGCCCCCTTTGATTCCAACTCAAAGAAAACATTAAGTCGCTCGTCCTTGGGATTAGTAATCGTCTGAAGATCGTCACGTTGACCAGTTGCGCTACCTGGTTTATCTTGGGCGCAAAGCGCGTACAAAGCGAAGATTAGGGCGAGGGAGTTTTTCATTTTAAAGATATTCTATAGAACCTAATAGGCTAATTGGCAAGCAATAGCGATTTTTACCCTAAAACGAAAAGATCTATCTCGTTGCTAGTGCTCTCATGAAGAATCTAGCGACAGGCCGACGGCTGTGTATGCTACTGAGAATACCACGAGTACACAGGAGCCCGGCAGACCCCCATGGCTTGCTCTTAGAGGCTTAGTCAGGGGACCTCGAGGGTTGTTCCGATTGAAAGCAACTCACACGATAAATTGGCGGAGAGGGAGGGATTCGAACC
>SXGQ01507449.1_pt1 | contig 12762 bp, 12 predicted proteins | sample 3178371 | NCBI WGS metagenome assembly SXGQ01 (sample SAMN11356859, study PRJNA531348) | freshwater metagenome | isolation source: freshwater sample F1-20 | place: China: Fuxian Lake, Yuxi | collected 2017-12-25
AGAATGTATTAAGTACCAAAAGAAATGGGAAATGTACCGCAACCTTTTATCGAGGAACGAAAAACGTGAGCAAAAATGATACGCAACTTCAAACAGTATTGGCGCATCTTAAAAAGAAGAAGTCTGCCGGGATTACTTCTTGGGATGCTATTAGCGCCTATGGCATTACTCGCCTGGCACACTACATACACCTACTGCGTAGCCGAGGTTATGGAATTAATGACGAGTACGAGCGAGACAGCCAAGACCGAACCCACCGCTGGAAACGCTACTGGCTTACGAGTTCACCAAAAGCTGTAGCTAAAAAATAATAAAACACGAGGAGAATTACATGGTAGGAAAGGTCACCCCTAACGATATGCTTTCCGCAAGCCGCTTACCAGCGGTTTGTGGGATGAGCGTGTATCGGTCACCCAACGATGAGCTGCTCGCAAGTATTGCAGCAATTAATGGTGATGAATTACCAAACATTAGCAACGAGTCAATGGATTGGGGCAATCGCCTGGAGCCAACGATTCTGACAGAGGCAGCTCACAGGCTCGGATGCCACCAGCTGGACATCAACCACGAGAAACCATACTTCCACGATAAGTGGCCCATCTCATGCAGCCTAGACGGCACAGCCACCGGATCGATGGAAGAGGTTGTTACTGACCCAGAGCGTGGCATCTACGTTGTTGGTCAGTCTTCTATAAGACTTGATGGTACAGGAGTCTTGGAGGCCAAGCTAACCGCTATGGATGCCGAGGATGTCTTGCCTCTGTATCGTGGGCCAATTCAGTTGCAAGCGCAGATGGCTATCACTAAAGCATCGTGGGGCGCTATCGCTGTGCTGTATCGAGGCACAGAGCTGCGGATCTTCTTGTTTGCACCGCACCAAGAAACCTTGGATCTCATTGAGAGAACGTGCAAGGACTTTCAGGATCGGTTAGATCGGTACAAGAATACTGGTGGTGTTGACCACTACCCAGCCATTAATCCAAAAGATGCAGCTAGAACTTTCTCGGCTGGCTCGATTGATGAGCCTGTAACCTTGGATGATTATGGTACTGAGCTGGCTAAATTAATCTTGGAAAACAAGCAGAAAATTTCAACGCTTGAGGAAGAGAACCAAAAGGCACAAACCGAGATTATGAATATTATGAAAAGCCATACTGTAGCCATCGCTGGTAACTACCAGATCACATGGCCACAACGTAGCTACAAAGCTCAGTTAGCCAAGATTGTGCCAGCAAAGGATGCTTACACAGTTCGTCAATCAACATTAACAATTAAAGGTCTTAAATGAAACTAATCGCTACAGCCATGGTCAAGGCACAGAAAGAATTTGGCCCAGCTCTGAAGACATCCACCAACCCACACTTTAGGTCTCGGTACGCTGACCTATCGGCTTGCGTTGAGGCGGTCATTGATGCTCTGAATAACAACGGCATCGCTCTGGTACAGAAGTGCCACGAGTCTGATACTGGGGTCAATGTAGAAACATTGCTACTGCATGAGTCTGGTGAGTCTCTGTCCTGTGGAGTTCTGCACGTTCCAGCAAGCAAGCAAGACCCCCAAGGGTATGGATCAGCTCTGACCTACGCTCGCAGATACAGCCTCATGGCTGCCTGTGGGATAGCGCCAGAGGATGATGATGGCAACGCTGCCTCTAGAACCGCTAGAAACCCCCTAGATTCGATTCCAAAGCTGGCTGGGGTACCTATCCCTACACCCACAGCGAAAGTGGATCTACAGACGATTAAAGAAGACATTCCTGATAGTGGTAAAAAAACAACACTTCCGACCCCAGGCTCAGTTAGGCTCGAAATACCCGGCAAGGATGCCATCGAGTGTAAAAACCTTGAAGAGTTTATTAGCAGCTACAACACAGTTGCAGACAAAGTAGCCAACTCCAAGCTGTCATTGGCTGACAAACAAAAGAAGTTGCTGGAGTTTAATACGCTAAACAAAACCACCATCGAGATGCTCTCACCTGTTCAGATGGTAATTATGACTAGCGCAAAGCAGAATCGTAAGAAAGTATTAGATGGAGTTGCTTAACTAAATACTCTCGTGCCAGCCTTGTCAATGACAAGCGCTTGGCCACGAGGTTTTTCAGCTGCCTGATTGGTTACGCTGATGTGAGTCCAAGAACCAAACTCTTCAATAATTTGGTCAAAAGGTAAACCAGCTGCAATACAGGCAACCACCACCTCTTTAGGTGTCATGCCTGGCACTCGTATATCAGCAGCACATCCAATACGATGCTGGCTGCTGTCCTTGCTACCAACAGAATCATTCACAGCCTTAGACCTAAAACCTGAGTTAATCATGATTGGTTTATTAAGCAGCTCTCGCACTTGCTCTAGCAATCCAGCCAGCCTTGTTAGGTTGGCTATCTCGGTAGCATTAGGAGTGTTGTCTAGGTTCTTACGCTCCGCTACTTCAGAGTGAGTCAGTTCTTCAAGGGTAAAATTAGGACTTAGGTTCATCTTTAGCTTTCCTCATCTCCATGATTTTCTCCAGCGAGCGCCCGCCAAAATAGAAAGACATAATCAGCATACCCCATTGGCCGAGCAGCTCTACATAATTATTGTTGACCTCGATATCTGCTGCACTCATGGCTGCAAAAATTGTATACACCACCAATATAAAGATAAGAGTCATTGGTCTAATGTTCTTAGACAGCCATGAGTCGCTGGCCATATCGGCCTCTTGACGTTTAGTTAACTCTTGGGCCTCAATGTTATCTGCATTGAGTTCTGCCAGCTTGCCTTCTTGCTGCATCTGTAACAACTCTTTCTGAGCTTTGGCTTTAGCCTCTGGATCAGGAATAAATTTATCTAAGACTTTCATCCCAACATCAAACAAAGCCATTAGCGGTAACATTATTTATTCCCCCATACAATAAAATAAGCGATCCAAGCAGCGACTGCAAAGCACCAGAACTGCGCCCATCTAGCCCTCGATAGATCAGAGTCAAATGCTTTCTGAAACTCTTTCTCCTGTTTCTCCAGCTTGGCCCTGAGAGCCTCAACCTCTGCCCATCTCTTGCCATACTTTTTCAAGAAGTCAGCTCGCAGTCTTGCCTCTTCTCTGCGTACTTGCTCTTCATGTTCCCAAGCAATCAACACACGCTTGAGAAATAACTCTTTGCGTACTTCATTTTCTCGCAGTTCTCTACGTCTATCGAGATTGCGTTGCTGTGCTACATCTGATGCCTCTTTCTGGGTATCTGCAATGCTCTTGGTCAGCTCCTTGCTGACTTCACGACTAGCATTTAGAGAACTGCTGACACCCTTTGCGCCCTCAAGAAACCCGAACTGGTCTGCCACATCAGTTGCCGATCTTAATGTGGCCCATACTTGCAAGCATTGTTACTAGGCCAACAGCTCCAACCCCAACAATCCAAAAAAATTTGGTGACAACAGACTTACCGATATTGGTATAGACCTTTTCAATAACCCGCTCGGTCACCTTCTCGACAATCTCTTCAATCTCTTGTTCGGTTAGATTGGCCATATCAATCACGCTTTCTTTCGTACTGTTTTGCGTACTACTTTCTTGGCAGCCTTACGAACTGGCTTAACTGTTACTGGTTTAGCAATGGGAAACTCAAGGGTTGCCTTTGGAGCAAGGCCAATTCGATCTAATATCCAGGTAAATATAAATGTCATTTCAGGCCCATGCTTTCTCTAATCTTAGTTGCGGAAATATCGGTTATTGTTTTATCAAAAGTTTCTTGCTCAATCTTGTAGCCTACATCTCTGCCGTAGGTAATGTTTGTAATATTAGGAACGACCTGTATTTCATACTGACCTTGGAATAATGGGTCTAAGTCTCTCTTAATATTAGATTTTACTTGTTCTATGGCAAAAGGGTTGCTGCCTTGCCAGCCCTGACAATCACGAATCTGTATGACTACTTGACCTGTTTTAGCAATGGCTCGTTCAAACAAGGCTCTGTGTCCTTCGTGCCAAGGTTGCCATCTGCCTAGCATCTGTACTGTTTCTTTCTGCCAATCAAATGTAGGTCTGCGTCTATTTTCAATAATATGATTACCAATGAACTCAGCCCACTTCTCGCAATCTTGCTCGGTTACTCTAAAGTCATAGACTGTTGGTGGGATAAATGCTTTGTTGGTATCTTCGTACCGACCAGCATCAATGGTATCCATCCAGATAATCCAATCAGCCTTGAAGTTATTACGCATCTCAACTAGGGGCGCTACAAAGTCGCAGATTACATAATCACCGCCAGCTTCTAGTGCAAACTGAGCCATGCGTAAGGATTGACGGATTCTGCCTTCGTTGGAGAAATCCCAGTCGTTGTACTTCTTACGCACTTCGTCAGCGTTAAACCAGTTAACTTGTGCGTTAAAGCCAGTAAAGGTTTCGCCATACTCTTTGCGAGTACCATTTACTTCTAAATACTTCTTTAGGGCTTGGGCTAAGTAAGTCTTACCAGAGCCAGGTAAACCCATAATCAGTATTTTTTTCATAGGAGAGCATCCAATTCATCGTGAGTAGTACAAGCATCAATAGCGGCTTGCTTGGGTGCAACAGCATCTTTAGCGGCTTGTAGGGCTACTGGGTCATAAGTAGATGGGTCAGCTGCTTGCTGTCTAAATAGCATATTAAATGCCATTTGTGCCTGTTGTTTCATCTGTTCTTTGCGGTCAGATACAGCTACATCCGCAACACCATAAACGATTTCTACAGGGTCTTTAGTCAAATCAAAGGTGTGTCCTGTGTAATATTGGCGATGTGGGGTAATAGCAGGTTTTACTTCAATGGCATCTTTCCAGCCAGGTCTGCTGTCTGGTGGGGTATCCCAACAATCTTTGACCTCACCATTCTCAATACGAACATATAAACTCATTTTATTCTCCTAATATTTTGATTAAATTCACCAGTTACTTTAGCCAATGGGGTATCCCAATCACCAAATTTCTCTTGCCTAAACAACCTAACATTACGATACCAAATGCTAGATTCTTTGCCATCAGCCCATAAATAATAAGGCAATACAGGGCTAATAATCCAAGTTTCTTTACCCATCGCTGCTGCTAAGTGTGCAACTGAGGTGCAAGAACTAATAACCTTATCTACGCTTTCAATGACCGCTTTGGTATGCAACCAAGTATCTAAGCAAGGCTTTTGCACATGGTCTGGAATGTTATCTATCCCCACATCCCGTTGCAAGCTGATTAACTCTGCTGGTATTGTAAACAAAGGTGCTGGGTCAAATACTCTATTATGCTCATGCTCAAATCTTGGGTTGCCTTGCCACCGCAATCCAATCTTGCCGTTAGGTTTAATCGTTTTGCAAGAGATATAAGGGGCATTGTTGACTGTCAAAAAGCTGAGATAGCCTGACATTCCTAATACATGGTAATCGTGGTAAACACCGCCAGCAGCCATAGATTCGACCACCGCAGACACCCCATCCACCAACATCATTAGACCAGCCAACTCAGGCATACAGGAAACCACACAGACACCGCCACGACTGACAATCTCTCTTGCCCATCTAGCGGAGTGTATTTGGTCACCTCGACCACCTTCTAATACCAATAAAACAACTTCACCATTAAGGGGTCTGCCATCGTATCTTGGCATGGATGAGGGGTTTGGATTGCCAAAAACATTCTCATTACGACCTCTATCCAACAGTTCAAAGCCTTCTTTTAGGTTGCCATGTCTTAGTGAGTACCAGCCACGATTAAAAGCTGCTCGGTCATCATGCGGTCTTGTTTCTAAAAGAATCCTACACATTGCTTCAGATGTTTCAAACTCGCCACGCATAGCAGCTTCGACTTGAAAGTCTAGTATGTCTTTCTTCTGCTCTGTTTCACCCTTCCAGAACTTAGGTGCATTAAATCGGTACTCAAACTCACCCAAGATTTCTTTAGGAGATGTGCCTGTGTTCTTTAGTTCAGACTTGATGTCGTGTAGTCCAGCAATACCCCAAGCGTTCTCGTCATCCTCTGCGACTGACTTGCCATCAATATTATTAAAGTCGTGGGCAAAAGGCTGTAGATTCCAAAAGGCTTCTATCTTAGTAATGACCGATTGTGGGTCAGACATTAGTTCATCGTACTCAACAAACAAGATGTTCTCAGGATGCTCTGTATAACCTTCGTGTAGGGCAGAATAAGAACCTTTAAGGTGTCCTATTAAGTGTCCATTACAGAATTCTGCAAGATTTTCAGGTTTAGCAATCTTGGCAAAAGAAGCTGCACAAGTAGCTACATCTCTGACAGTAGCTACAATTCGCATTGGTGAGCCTAAGACTTCGCCCATTGTCTTTTGAATCTGTGGTGCTACCCAACCCCTAGACTTATCAACAGTAATCTTGCCATCCTCACGCACAGGAATTAGCTTCCTGAGTGTTTCGTAAAGGTGCTCGTTAGTTTGTTTCTGACCTTTAGTTGTAGGATTGTTTTCCCATGCTTGACAAACAGAGCCAAATATATCAATAAGCCCTGAAGTTGGGGTTACATGAATGTCGTTTCTTTGGTTTAGCAATGCAGCTAAAACAGTAGAACCTGAACGGGGTAGTCCTGATAGAAAATACATCATGGTGTTTTTATGGCAAGCATACTATAGTAAATTGAACTTACATTGTTCCAAGTAGTCAAAGAGCCTACTTGCACAGGCGATGATTGAGTAGTTGTACTTCCTATACCTAAACCACCGTAGAAATTTGAACCCCAAGACCATAATGTGCCGTCTGTTTTAATTGCACCAGTTTGGTAATAACCAGCACTTGTCTTAGACCAAGTTGTTAGGCTTCCTATTTGAACTGGAGAAGAACGGTTAGTTGTATCACCCAATCCTAATCTGCCTGAACTATTTTGACCCCAAGACCAAATAGTTCCATCGGATTTTTTAGCAACACAAAATCTTCTACCAACAGATATATCTGTCCAATTAAGTAGAGAACCAATTTGTTTGGGTGATGAGTAAGAAGTAGTATTACCTAATCCTAATTGCCCATAATTATTAATACCCCAAGACCATACACTTCCATCCGTTTTAACGGCTACTGTACTTTCTTGTGATGATTTGCTAGCGGATACATTTGACCAATTTGTTAATGAGCCAATTTGTTTTGGTGAAGAATAGCTTGTTGTATTTCCTAATCCTAATGCTCCATTAGTTCCAGCCCCCCAAGACCAAAGAGTCCCGTCAGTTTTAACAGCAAAAGAAGTTCTATAGCCAACATTAATTTTAGACCATGTTGTTAGGCTGCCAACTTGTTTGGGTGATGAATAGTATGTGGTGTTTCCTAAACCTAATTGACCATTTCCACCATTACCCCAAGACCATAATGTGCCATCGGATTTAATTGCAAGAGTGTGCCAAATGCTAGAACTAATTTTTTGCCAATTTGTTAATGCGCCTACCTGAACTGGAGATGAGCGAGCGGTTGTGTCGCCCAATCCTAATGCGCCATTGGTATTTGCACCCCAAGCCCACAGAGTTCCATCTGTTTTAACAGAAAATGAATTAGAACGACCTGAAGTTTGTAATGTAAGCCAAGTATTTAATGTGCCAATCTGTACAGGAGATGACCTATTAGTAGTGTTACCTAATCCTAATTCACCATTAATATTTCTACCCCAAGAATACAATTCGCCTACAAAAGCTGTAACTGTAGCTGTGTTAGCAGAGTTAGCAGATGTTGCACCAATACCATTAGTAGCTGTTACTACGCAACGGAGTGTTGAGCCAACATCGGCAGCAACAACTGTATAAGTGCTAGATGTTGCACCGCTAATATCGCTAGTGCCTCGTTGCCATTTGTATGTAAAGCTGGTTGGGTCGTTACTCCATGTGCCTAAAGTAGAAGATAGTGTTTGTCCTTCTTGAGCAGTTCCTGAAACAACTGGGACTGTTAAATTAACGGGTGCAACAGTTGGCAATCCTTGTATACAACCGCCATTACCATAGCCTGCTGATGGCACAACCCAAAGGCTTGAAGAACCAATTTGTTTAGGTGAAGAATAATTAGTTGTGTTTCCTAATCCTAATCTACCTTGACTTCCTGAACCCCAAGACCATATTGTTCCATCAGTTTTTAAGCAAAGAAAACTACCATTTGTTGATTTTGGAATTGACCAATTTGTTAAAGCACCTACTTGTTTGGGTGAAGAATAATTAGTTGTGTTTCCTAATCCTAATCTACCAAAAGTATTATTACCCCAAGCCCAAAGAGTTCCGTCTGTTTTAACACATAAAGAAGAATATTGACCCCCCGATGGGGTAGCCCAATTAGTTAATGAACCAACTTGTTTAGGCGAGGAATAGCTAGTTGTGTTTCCTAGACCTAATCTTCCAGTACCACCATCACCCCACGCCCACAAAGTGCCGTCTGTTTTAACACATAAACTAAAATAAACGCCACTACTAGCTGTTTTCCAATTAGTCAAAGCACCTACTTGTACAGGTGATGACCTATAGGCAGTATCGCCTAAACCAAGTTGACCAGCACCATTACGACCCCATGCAAAAAGTTTTCCAGCAGTATCGGTAGCTAAAACAGCATAACCTGCTTGTGGGCTAACTTCAGCAGTTGCCCAATTAGTATTAGAACCAACTTGAACAGGAGATGACCTGTTTGTTGTATCTCCTAAGCCTAATTCACCATTACTATTACTACCCCAAGTCCACAATGTTCCATCGGATTTAATACATAAAGACATACTGCCACCGACAGATGGCTTTGCCCAATTAGTTAAAGACCCTACTTGTTTTGGTGAAGAATAAGATGTGGTATTACCTAATCCCAACCTTCCAGCTGCACCAAAACCCCAAGACCATAATTCTCCAGCAGTATTAACCGCAAGGGTGTGTTTACCTGTATTCATTTGCGACCAAGTAGTTGAAGAACCTACTTGAACTGGTGATGAACGATAAGTTGTATTATTTTGACCTAATTGACCAAAATAATTCATTCCCCATAAAAATAATTTACCGCTTAAAACAGGAGCAGCACCACTTTTGGCAAATAAGAAATTACGAGAGCCGAACATTATCGAATCCCTTATGAAAGGTTTTGAATAGCACTACCATACCAAGTAGACCCAATCGCTATAAAGCTGATGATGTCTACTGCCGATGCTGTGGCTGTGATTGTAGGAGCAGTACCGCCAGCAAACTGAACACCAGTAAAAGTCGCTGTAGTCATGCCTGTAGCTGCTTGGGTGAGTCTTAGTATAAACGATGTTCCAGCAGTAGCTGTAGGCATAGTAAAGGTGCAAGGTGTTGATGCGGTCAATGTTGCGGTCTGGACTGTTCCTGTCGAGATAGTAAAGGTATGGGATGCACCGACTGTACCAATGGCTACGACTGTTTCTGTATAGCCTGTAAGAACAGGGGTTGTTAATGTAGGAGTATTGCTCAACACTACATTTGTAGATCCTGTAGAGGTGCCAACTCCTGTGCCTCCACGAGCTACTGCTAAAGTACCGCTAGAGATATTGCTTGCATTTGTTGTATCTGTTGTAGCAGATGCAACTAAACCAAGATTAGTTCTTGCTGTTGCAACATTTGTTAAATCACTAAGATTATTTGTTGTGGCTAAAAATCCTGTGCCGGATACATAAGCGGCCACCCAAGAAGATCCTGTATAAACTTTCATTACAGCTGATACAGAATTAAAATATAAAGCACCAGCAACTAAAGCATTGCCGTCATTATCTAAAGTTGGATCAGATGTTTTACTGCCGAGATATCTGTCATCAAAATTATCGTATGCAGCAAGGGCAGAATCTCTGGCCGACTCTGCTGCGGTCTGTGCGCTCTGAGCAGCTGTTGCGCTATTGGCTGCATTTGTTGCGTTGGTTGATGCATTCTGAATAGCGACAATGTTAGTAGCGTTTGTGTTAACCGCTGCAATATTTGTAGCTACAGTATTGACATTGGCTATAGATCCAGCAACCAAACCAATATCTGTGCCATCAGCTGCAACAGTAGTAACGTCAGCAGATATACCAGCAACTGTGGTTACGCTTGCTGCAACACCAGCAACTGTGGTTACGTTACCACTAATACCAGCAACTGTAGTGACGTTACCACTAATGCCAGCAACAGTTGTAACATTGGCAGACACACCAGCAACTGTAGTTACGTTTCCAGATATCCCAGCAACTGTGGTTACATTGGAATTATTACCAGCGACTGTATTAACAGATGCAATATTGGTAGCTACAGTATTGATGTTGGCTGACTGAGCTGCAACTGTGGTTACAGAGCCAATGCTTGGGCCAGCCTCTGGGTTACCAGTTGTTGCGTTAAATGCCAGGACTGTACCAACACGAGATGCTTTAGCTGGCAAGGTCATATTGATGTCAGTTGGATCTACTACTGGAGCCTTGAGGCCACGCTCTGCGGTCTCAGCGACTTGTTGAACATAGATGGTCTGGCTATCTAGATCAGTATTCAATGTGCTGGCAAAGAGGTCTCCACCAGTTGTATAGTCGCTGGTACGCTGGATCGCTCTAGAGCCAACAATGGTTATGTTGCCTGTGCCAGCGGTTACTAGGGTAACTGATCCTGTGCCGTTAGCGTTAATCGTTACGCTGTAGTCTGTAGTCAGAGTAAGCAACGTGCTACCCCGATATACAGCGATATCGGTATTAGCAAGAACTTCAAACGTAAAGACATATGGCCCGACACCAGTATTGGTGTAGACCACACGTCTTGCTACGTTAGATATCGCATAATCAGGCATAATATTTCCTTAATCTAGTTGATTTTTTCATAAAAGTCTATCGCTTGTATTTGCCGTAATCTCGTTTGGCTTGCTCTACATCTCGGAGTGCCTCGGCTAAGTCTGGATCCTCTGCAATCAATATCTTTTTAGCAGCGCTATACCTATCCGATATCTCTTTGCTAATAATTGATTGCGCCTTGCCTAAGTCTACAGATGCCAATTCTTGCAAGTTCTGGCCAAGACTTTCAATTGCCGTTGCCATTGTTCCATCTTGAGTTGCTATCTCAATCCAGCGGTTGTACTGACTAGCCGATAGTTTGATGCCTTCAATGCTTTGGTTTGGTATATACATTGGGATGTTGTACTCAACCAATACAGCATGGGCTGGACTAAACTTACCATCCGATAGCTTTAGGGGATTGAACATCTCATAAAGGTTACCTTTTCCAACCTTTTGTACATCACCAGTAATTGGGTCAAGTTGACGTGGCAAGCTATCTGAGGTTAATGGATTGCGAGACTTGTAGTAATTTACCGCCTCATAGAAACCACGCACAGCTGGCTCAATTAAGTCTTGTTTAAAGCCCATCTCGCCTGGCATTGTGTTGGATCTTGTTGGATCAACAAGTCGCTCAACTGCTGCAACAAAAGAACTATGTGTTCCCAATGGAGATCCACCAATAGCAAACTCAGATGCTTGCTTGCTTGCCTTCTTGATTAAATCATAAAAAATAGATGGCGCATCTTTAGAGCCTGATGTAAACACCTTACTGATATCGCTAAAGCCTTGGAGCATTGGCTGCTCTGAGAGATATTGGTATATACCAATGGTAGCGCCCATGGCCATCTTCTCTAAGTCTGATCCACCATGAGTCATCTGTGCATACTCACCAGCTGTAGCACCAATTCCAAGTAATGTAGCAATTGGCTCTAGACCAGCATAAGAAATGTATACTTTGTCTGGCCCATACTTAACTGAAGTAATCTTTTCAAACTGAGCAAGCAAGTCTGGATCTACGTCAGCCTTATTAAACATAATGGAATACTGCTGCCAGCCTGTACCTTCTAAAGCCTTTTTGTCATCCATCCGCATTGGGCCATAGCCTGTCAACTTGCCCTCAAATACACCAGCGCTTACTGAGTAAATCATTGCACCGCCAAGAGTAACACGAGCCATTGCTTGGTCTCTGCGGATACCGCCAGCATTGAAGTCACCCCAGAATCGTGGGCTTGCAAAGTTTAAGCCTGGAGTTCTGGCCAACGACTCTAAAGCAATATTAGTTGGTGTCTTAACGAATGGTACAAATATCTTGATTAATGGATTTTGAGCAGCTGACTGCAATCCTTGTAAGGACTGTTCCAGTTCTCGTGTAAATGTAACTGTGCGAGATACTGCCTTGGCAGCCTCATCAATATCTGGTGTTGGATTAGCAAGCAAACTAGCAGTTAAATCAGATGCCTGTTTGGCTGCCTCATTTGGAGTTAAGCCAGACTGTATTAGTTTTTTATATGTTCTGTCACCCTCACGAACTGCAAGAGCGTTTAATTCCATGCGATAGCCAACTGCTTTAAAGAACTCGTCTTCTGCCATAAGCGCTCTGCCTGGCAATGTAACGAACTTACCCCAATAGCGCAATCCATTACCAAGCGCTTTGCCTGTTTCTGAATCGCCAAAGTCAATATCAAATGCATCTCGCCCAACTCGGCCAGTTTCAATTTTGGTGAATGGATCAGTTGATGTATTTTTAATAAATGCTGTACCAGCTATTTCTCCACCTTCTCTAATACCCTGTAGGAACCCAGCGGCTTGAGCGTATACCTCATTCATTGAGATGGCCTCTTCGCCACCTTTAAATAATAGGTTTCTACCTTTGCCTATAAAGGATGCAACTGCTCGCTCTGGCATCTGTAATGCACCAAAGAATAAATTACCAGCAATGTTCTTTGCATGGGTTACTGGGCTAGACAATAGACCATTAATCCAAGTAGAGAACCACACATCTTTTAAAGTTCCTGAGATTGATTTATCAGCAAGATTTGCCATAGCAGATTTGCTTG
>SXGQ01088063.1_pt1 | contig 12761 bp, 11 predicted proteins | sample 3178371 | NCBI WGS metagenome assembly SXGQ01 (sample SAMN11356859, study PRJNA531348) | freshwater metagenome | isolation source: freshwater sample F1-20 | place: China: Fuxian Lake, Yuxi | collected 2017-12-25
GTTGGACAGCTGGGATCCTAAACTGAACAACAAGCAACTTCTTGATGATGACACGAAAGATGCTGCCGCTCGTTTTCTTGCTGGGGTGGCGTGCAATTTCGCAGGAGCTTAAATGAGCACCGACTCGCCGGATTATTTTGATAGCTTCTCGGGCGTCTTCGGAGAGTCCGAGTCGTCGATTGTCTCTTCGAGTCCGGCGGGTACGACCTCCGATCATACCGAAGAAGCACCTGTGGTCTCAGGAACTCGAAATTGGTATGACAAACCTTTTTCGGTCGCAGGTGCTTCGTCTGTTTCGACTGCGCCATCCGCACCCGCTCTCGGCCATGTCTCGTCGGAACGTGCTCTTGGCACAGAGAAAAGTGCGCGTCAACAAGACTATTCTCGGGCACTTGGAGCAAAGATGCCGGGTCGCTCCATGCCCGACACACGTTTTCAGACGTTAGGTGATGCTGTTGAAGAGACTTCGGCATTCGAGCCTTCGACAGGTAAAGATATTTTGAAGGTCATGGGCGTCGTTTGTCTTGGCCTGTGGGCTCTTAACGAATTGGGTGCTTTCGACTCACGAGGTAAGAAATGAGAAGTCATCGTACATCGAATTATGCACGTGTAATGCTGACTTCCTATCCGTACCATCTTCGCGATGTCGGTGATGCTCTGGGCGATGCATTCGGTGCCGCTGCTCCGTGGATCGACAAGGCATTGCGCGTCGGACAAGCCGTCAATCAAGCGTTGGCAGACCAGACCAATCAGACAACGCAACAAGAGAAACAACCCCGCGAAGGTTTGAAATACGCTGCGATTGGTCTAACCACGGTTGCAGGTATTGTTCTTACCCTGGCGATTGCCAAAGCGGTGAGAGGTTCTAAATGAAAGCGCGTGAAAATCGTCGTACCTCTTCGTCGAAATTAGGTAAATATAAGATCGGTCGAGGTGTTGAACTCGACGATGCTCAGATCGAAGAAGGCATCAAAGCCCAACGCGTCTGGACCTGGTTCGACGGGAAAGATCCGTCTGAGATGCCCGAACTAGAAGTCATTAACATCGATGACCCTGATTTGGGTGATATTAAACTGGTTGCGTGTGGTCGGTTGGTGCGTCTGCATGTACGGGCACCGCGCAAGAACCCGACGCATCCTCGTCGTCAACGTGACACGATGTTGGAATTGTCTCGTCGTGCATCGGCTCAAAGCTTTATCGCATTTCAGCCGGATCATCCGTATGAGCGTCTTCACATCATTCTGAGCCCTGAAGTTCAAAAGTCGGTCAAGCAGAAATTCTGGGATGACTCATCTGCACCTCAAATTCCGATGAATGACCTCGGTGCTTTGGCGGGCGGCAAGCATGGTAAATTACGGGACTATCCCGACATCGAAGTAAAACCGGTTGGTGTTCTTACCGCTGTCGTCTACTATACGAAGAAACACGGCGACACCGACGAACACGGAAATGGCTCTTACTACATTCACCAGATGGCCGAGATCACGCATCATTACCCGATCCTGGCTTGTGATGATCTTGGTCGACTTTGGATTTTGGGTGGTTCGTACCGGAGTCCATCCGCGGGCATAACCAATTAGTAACTAATTATTACCCCTTGCCAGATTGCCTCCTTGCTGTTACTATACATGCGGGAGGTAGATATGGCAAAAGTGCATACGTCGGAACCGAAACCTTGCAATTTCGAAGGCTGTGATCGACAAGCAAGATCGCTGGGTTTGTGCAACGGGCATTATCAGCAACTGAAGGCAAAACGTCCTCTGACTCCGCTTCGTACGGCAGGTCAGCCCATCAAGATGTGTACTTTCCCTGGTTGTGAACACCAGGTGTTGTGCTCTGCCCTGTGTGACGGTCATTATCAGCAACAACGTGCCGGTAAAACACTCGTACCGTTACAAAAGATCCATACAGTTTGTACCTTTGTTGGTTGTACTGAACCGCACGAGGCGAAAGGCTATTGTGTCGCTCATTACGATCAATATAAGGACGGCAAGGATATGCGACCTCTCGCTTATCTCCCTAGCCCAATTGAGATCAAAGGTGAATATGCTGAAGTCACTCTATACGGTAAAGACGAAAACGGACGCGTAGGAGACGTTGTCGGATACGCTCGAATCGACAAAGCGGATATTCCGGAAGTGTCACAACATCGATGGCGGACAAATCACGCCGGATATCCAACGACTAAAATCGATCAAAAACATATTTTCATGCATCGTTTCCTTCTTAAACCGCCGGAAGATCTTCAGATCGACCACATCGATGGAAACCCATTGAACAACACGAGAGAGAATTTACGTATTGTCACATACGAACAGAACATGCAGAACAAGAAGCCTTGGGGCCAGTCAGGTCATCGCAATGTTTTCTTAGACGAAGTGAAATCCTTATATCGCGTTCTTGTGCAAAAAGACGGCGTGAAGCATTCAGGTGGGCGGCACAAATCCCTGGAAAAAGCCATCGAAGCTGCAACCAAGTTACGGTCGGAGTTGTTTACGCATCACAACGAAGATCGAACGACTCGCGAAGACGAGTAGAAAGTTCAGAAAGGGAGTTAGGGAAAACCTAGCTCCCTTCCACTTTTTTGGTGCGATTTCGCCTAGCGTAGCACTCCGATATTCCCAAAAAGTTAGCTCAATTCAAGTAAGGGGCTAAAGATAAAACATCTGATCGAGGTTTGATATGTCCTTCCAGCCTTCTGCTTTGTCTTATGCTGATGCCGCGCAAGCGTACAAGTTGCCCATCTCCTCGGGTGGATCTCCTTCGACGCCTGACGGGCAAAAAGTCACGTTTGGTTCAGGCGCACATCGCGCTATTGAAGCACAGATCAACTCGATCTACGGTCCTTTTCCTCGTCCTGCAGGCCAAGTCATTAATTATCGTGACGTCAAAGGTTACGATGCGATGGGCAAAGAAGACGGCTACATCTATCGTCAGCTGAAAGATGGTAACATCTTCATTCAGGTGTCCGGTTACAAGCCAACGGTTGGCGGCACCAAGACCTCGCCACCAGAGAAAGTACCTGAGCCGACGGTTGGTTCGGGTGTACCGTTGGACACAGCAGAAGGGACAGACTGGAAACGTATAGCTATGCTCTACGGTATTCCTGCTGCTGTGATCGGTATCTCCTTTGGAGTTTATTGGTTTTACGGACGTAAGAAGTAATTGATATGGACGTCTTTGAGCAAAATCTGTGGACGATTGCTCGGTATCCAATCCAGGACGCCGGTCAATGGTACGCGTTTTGCGATTTCGTTGCTGCTGTTGGTGCGGGTGAAATCGTTAACAATCCGGCAACACCGGCCGTCTCAGCGATCCGTCAGAGCCCGCATAACCTAATTCTTGCCATCACACGGCTGCGCAACTCTGGATACGAGTTGTTGCAGCGAGTTCCGGTTCGCCGGTTGACGGCTCCTCCGAATCACTTCTCGTCGATGATCTCGACACTAAAAGTGTACGGCGCGAACCGAACAGCAGACGCCGTTAAAGGTGCAGCCTACACGTTTTGGCAGAACATCGAAAACGTGGTTGACACCAGTGACCGGACAACAGCTCCTTCGAGTTCCGCGGCAGCGGGCTCGTCGACTGCGGCGAGTTCTACTTCGAATTCAAGTTCGAGCGGATCCACTACATTCACGGCCTCTCCAACACCATCGTCTCTATCTTCTGCTCCGCGTCAGATCACAGAACAGGTATCGACCCCTTGGGCGCTCGGATTAAGTGCAGCGACCATCGCCGGGGTCATCTGGTATATCAAGACACGCGAGACGATTTAAGTCGTAGCGTTGCAGTTTTAGCCTAAAAATCGTATTTCTAAACGTAAAGTTTACGCAGGAATACGCTTACTTTTATTCGAAAACTTACCTTAGAGCGGCGTATTGATGACAAGTAGCTCGCCGTCAACAGACTCGGCAATGCTCTCGAGTTTTCGGACCGATTCGTGCAGCAAAAGGAAATTATAAACAGCAGCTCTGACCAAATCAGATACCGTCACATGCTCGTTCGTACGCAATGATTCTTCGTTAGCGACCTGTTCTAGTTTCTCAAAAATACCCTTTCGAATACGAACACGCATGAGATGATGACCGACTAACGGTTTCATGAAAACCTCGCTCGAAAAAGTATAACATACGCAGGAATAACACGTACGTTTAGATACCTGGTTTTTGCAGAGTGAGCACTATTTGTAGCACACGAAGACTGCAAAATGTATTGCCGATTTTTAGTGAACGGGAGAAACTAGTTTCACCCATGCAACGATTTTTGCGACGGAGAGAAAAGGAATGAAATCGCTTCCGCCTCTCTCCGGAGCCATTCTGATCAGCAATCCGAGACCTGACGAAATGTCTTCTTCGAAGGAAAATCCGAACAATCGGCGGACGATCAATTTGATCGCGCGATTTGCTTTGGATAAAGAGAAGACAGGCTCGATTGAAGCTCGTACAGAGAAAGTTGCGAAGAAGTTGTTTTCTGAACGTAATAAGCCTTCGGCCAAACGTAAGGTTTCGCGTACTGCAATGTACGGCAAGGCCGGTACACGTGGTGCGAAGTTCAAGAAGCAAAAAGGTTCGGTCAAGAAACTCCGTGCAACTTCTGAGCGTCGTAAAGGTGATTACGCGGTCGCGAAGAAGGTTGCAGCTCAGACTCTCGCCAAGCTGTACAAGCTGAAAGGTGTGAAGGCGGCCGAGTATGTCCAGCGCGTTCTCGGCGCGAAGGGCGATGCGTACATTTCTTCGGACAAAAAGATGTCCAAGTCCTATTTCGGTGGAACCCGTAAGGGTGAAGCGGTCAACGTGAAAGGTGTCCGTTCGTGGAACGCCTTGAAGGTTGAGCGTCGTGCCGCCGGAAAATGGGGTCATGCTCACGGTCGCCCTGGCTTCCGTGGCAAGCATCCTTTTGCGAAGAAACACGCTGCTGCGATCAAACGAGCGAAAGCAACTTTGAAAACAGCAGATTTTAAAAAAGTCAAACTCGCGAAAGCGGAGGATTGGAAAATGGCTAAGAAGTCTTCGAAGAGGAAGGCGGGTTCGACGGCTTCGCGCCGCCGTTCCGGCCGCAAGGGTTCGCTCGCCGCAAAGGCGATGCGTCTTCGCGCGAAACACAAGATCTCCCTTAAGGCAGCTTGGAAGAAGCTCAAGGGTGGCAAGGCTGCTCCGGCGCGTAAGCACCGTGGTGCGAAGAAGTCGCGTCGTGCGGCTCGTCGTAATCCGGAAGTCTCGGCGCTCATGAACCCGGTCTCGGCCCTCATGAACCCCAAGCGTAAGCGCAAGCACAAGAAGCACACCCGCCGTGGTCGCGCTTCGTCTGCCGCCGCGATGCGTCTGAAGCACCGCGAAGGCATCTCCTTGAAGGCCGCCTGGGCGCGTCTCAAGGGCAAGAAGGTCAAGGGTAAGGCACGCAAGGGTCGTATGTCGATGGCCGCTCGCAAGGCAGCCGCGTTCAGCAATCCTCGTTCGGCACGCAAGAACCCGGCGGGCGCGACCATGGCGCTGAGCCTCGGCAGCGCGAAGCAATACTTCGTTGGCTACGCGGTTCCGGTTCTTCTGGCTGGCGGTGCGGCTGGTGCCGTGCACGCAGCTGCTCGTAAGTACGACGTGACCGCGAAGGTCGAAGAGTACGCGGGTAAGGTGCCGGTCATCGGTGAATACCTCGCCAAGGCTCCGTACACCCTTCAGGGTGCGGCCGTTGGTTCCGCTCTCGCGATCATCGCTCCGATGGTTGGTGGCAAGGCTGGCGAAGCGCTCGCGCTCGTCGGTGGCGCTGCTCTGATCTTCGGTGGTGGTCTCGACGCCTTCAACATCGTGGGCGAAAAGATCGGTGCCGGCTCGGTTGGCGATCTCGCGTTCGGTGATTTGGCCTTCGGTGACCTTGCATTCGGCGATCTCGCCGGTGTTGGTGCCGCGGGTTTTAAGATGGGGTCGAGCCCCAGCAGCGATGCCGGCTCGGCCCCTTATGGTGACGGATTTGCGTACGAATTGGCTCCTCTGACCGCCAGCCTGTCTCAGGTTGATTACGGTCAGGCGAGTCTCCACGACGCATACTACTCCGGAGCAGACTTCTCGGAGATGGAAGGTCAGGCCATTCTCAATGGCCAGTCCAGCTTCCTCGAGGCGTTTGGTGCACCTCCGACGCGCATGGGTGCGAAATCTGCGGCACAGTCACACCTCGCCGGTCGTCCTGGACACCGTTGGGGCTGGTTGATCAAGGTCGTTGGATTCCGTAAGGCTCAGCAGATTGCTGACCTCCCGCCCAAACAGCGTATCGAAGTGATTCGCAAGATCCGTGCTGCAGCTCTCGCTGCGGCACAACAGGGCGCTGTCCTGGATCAGGCGAAGCAACTCGCTCACGAAGCACAAATGAGTGATGCCGAATCGGCTCCGGTTTCCGGATCTGCCGCTCAGGCCGCCTCGGGTGCTTCGGGTGCCTCCGCCATGGGTGATCTCGCCTTCGGAGCTTTGGCTCTCGGTGATCTCGCTCTGGCAGGGGAAGAGTACGGTGCCACCCTGTTTGCCCAATCTTGAACTTTGTCCCTTTGACCTTGGGTCGTAGTGATCCAAGGTCAGTCCTCCCTCGCTAGAAATTCTTCTAGACGATTTCACACTCCATAGGAGCTACTATGCAGCCTCTCGTTTCTCCCGGCGCCGGCCCGATTCCTGGCGTTCCTTCGCAACAGCCGACCAACCTCTTCCGTTTCGGCGAAATCACCCTCTACTCGACCCAGCTGTTCGCACCGGGCACCGCCCTCGCGAACTCCTCGTCGCGTCTCTTCGCGACCCCGCTCGGCGCGCAGGGTCAGGGTTACTCGACCTCGCTGACCATCAGCGAAACGAACCTCAAGGAAGGCGGCCGTATTCCGTCGGGTCAGGCCTATGACGTGTATGGCGTTGCCACACAGGTCATCGGCGCCTCGGTTGTCGGCTCTGCCGTGACCCAGGATCTCTCGTTCGCCACGGCGGCTGACGTTGCGATCCTCCAGAACATCGTCAGCAATGGCGCTTTGTCCTGGGATTTCACGCAAACCAAGGTCAACATTTGCCCCGTCATGTCGGCTGGTGCAGGTGGCGGTCTGTTCGGCGCGGTTTCGACCAACGCCGCTGCAGCGACCACGGGCGCGATGAACAACGGTAACGGCGGCATCTGGATGTACCGCAAGCACCCGGTTGCTCTGCCTGGTAACACCACTTTCGCAGTTCTCCTCGAGTTCGGTTCTCGTGCAGCCGCGATCCCGAACGCCGAAGCGACCACCGGCGCGGCCGTGCGCGTGGTTCTCCTCGGCTATTACAAGTCGGTCATCGAAATCGGCTGATATTGCCGTTTTGAGGCTAGTTTTAACGAATCAGCCTCGCAAGAACCCTCAGAGCTTCGGCTCTGGGGGTTTTTTGTTTGGCGGAAGAAGTCGTGTTGCTTTGCGCGTCGTGTTATTGGGTTACTACAAGTCCGTAATAAGAAAGCGAATAATTTTATGGTGCTCGCTTTACACTGACATCTGTTCTGATTACGGTGGTGTAGGAGGCAACCATGATGTCTATTTCGGATGAGCAGTTAGCACAGGCTTTACGCAAATACGTGTCGAATCGCTGGTCAGGTGTTGATTTTGCGTGCTTTCTTTCTATCTCACAGCCACAAGCGCATAATATTTTGTCCGGTAAAGCGAGAACGTCCGTTAAACGACCGGATGGATTTCAATATCCGTGGCCTGATGTCGCAAAAAGTCACGCAGTTTCAGGTGAAAATCACGGACGTTCAAGGTTGACCGAAGCGGATATTCTTGACGTGTTCAAGCGAATTGAGCAAGGTGAGTTTCAGTCTATGCAAGAGGTCCAAGCAGCGCTGGGTGTCGCTAAAGGAGCGGCTTCTGAAATTGTGTCTGGTGTCAAGTGGTCTCATCTTCCGCGGTCGGCAAAGATGAAAGCTCAAATTGCCACAATTATGCAACGGCAGGTATTAAGTCAGGATATTCAAGACGCTATCATTAAGGACCTTCTGGCAGGAACGAACCGCAACGACGTTAAAAATAAGTACAACCTCACGGACACTAAAATCCGTTTTTATGTCACCAAGGTCAACAAGATGAAATCGACGTAGATCACGTAGCACTACACTTGTTTTCCATTTGCTTCGTCTCGGGCTACACTACAAACAACTGCCTGAGATGTGACCATGCCAACTGAAGCCTTTTTCTCTCAGAACAAGTGGCCGGCTTCACCGGATCCAACGAAAATCGGAGTCCGTCGTTTTGCCGTAACTTTGAAAAAAGGTGTTGATTCGATTGAGCTACACCCTGAAATCGCACAGCCTTTGATCGATATGATCAAGTGGTGGGATCAAAACATTGAACCGGTATCTGTGATTCACGGTCACAACTGGCGGGAAATCGCAGGTAAAAAAGGCACCGGTAAACTAAGCAATCACTCTTCGGGCACGGCGATCGACATTAATCCGGATTTGCATCCTTTGGGCGGAGAAGGAACAGTCCCTGCGCATAAGAGAAGTGCTTTATTGCAAAAAGCAGCTTCCCTTGGTCTTCGTTGGGGCGGAAGTTATCCTGGCCGCAAAGACGAAATGCACTTTGAATGGATTAAATCCCCGAGCTCTACACGTTTCTCCACGTCATACGGCGATATCGCCCAAATTGCACGGCCCAACACTTTATACGTACCCCCAGAACATGGACCGTGGTATAAGAACCCGTGGTTCTATCTTTTCGCGGCTGAAGTGGTCGTGGCTGTAACTGTTCCTCTTGTCACCATTCTCGGATCTCGGAAGTCGAAATGAAAATCGGTGATCGCGTTCGTTATCAAGGTCGAACCGGTAAAGTTACGGCATTTATGCCCGGTAACATGGTCGACGTGCGCTTCGAAGGTGCAAGCTACGACGAGCGCAAAGCAAAGAATCTGTTGGAAGTCGTCAAAGGCGACGTTGCCAGAAAGAACGGAGGTCAACTTCGTCCTCCTCGTCGAGTGCGCCGTAATCCAGCAAGCCCTTTCAATGTAACGAATGAAGTCGAGACAGGACTGACGAAATGGATAGGTATTTCTCGTCAATCGCCCGAATCTCCGGCAGTACCGCCCGAGGCTAAAACAGGCTCAGGCTATGACTTAAACTCCATTTCTATTCCACCTTTAGATCTCGAGGCTTATCGAAATCAACTCGAGCGGATTGTGAATCGAGTAGCAGGGAAAGTCGGAGATATCAAAGACGAAATCGTTGCTGCTTTTGTTTCGCGTTTACCAGTCGATGAAACTCTGGCAAAAGAAGAGTTAGAGCAAGAGATTCATAGATTAGGGAAACTGGTCATAGCTCGTGCTGACGCTACCCGGTTCTTGATGCAAGCCTACGAGTCGAAAGATCCAGGGCGAATCGAACGGGCTCAACAATATTACGCGACGGAGTTTCCCTCGTGGGATGCTCGCGGTGTGACACGCCCTGATCCGGTTCTTCTCGAACACATTTATCTGAAAGGTTATTACGCCCGTCAAGTCTTAGACAATTTGGTTAAGGCGTACCAGTATGAAGCGTTAAACGTCATTAAAGATCAAACGACGTTTGAGGCTGCTTTTTCTCGTTTAGTCGTGTTCGTAACTCAGATCCGACAATTTTTTGGTTGCTCAGATCAAACCACCGAGGATTGTCTTCGCGACTGGTATGATTTCTCGTCTAGTCTTAGGTCTAAATTTGCACTTGCTACTAGCAGCGAGATCCCTGGTGCTTCGGGTCCCCTGGCTGCCTTGACTGAATCGCGGAAACGTCGCGGGAAACCTGCGCGCGAGCAGAAAGTCCAGAAAGTAAGCTATTTCAAGAAGAAAGAAACCGTTTCGCGTGAACCGAAGTCAGCCTTAGATGAATTGCTCCGAACGGCGGGCGGTGGTTTCTTCACCCGTCACGACCCGTTTCGACCGGCTAACTGGGATGAAGTTCTTCCTCCTGGCTGGTCTCAAATGTCGCCAGAGGAACAAGTATCTTCTGTCGACGAGAAAATGCTCAACGACTACCGTCCTGAAGCTTGTGGCAATCCCATTGACGGCACTGCCTATTACATGACTTTGGGCTCTCAGCCCTATAAGATGGCACGCTATATCACGTGGTTTGACGCAACCCGTGACGAACACGGTCCGGCAGGAAAGACGCGTCGAATCCATTCAGGTGTAGTGAATCAAACACAAGACGGCGACTTTCTGATCGGTGTGGATATTCCGGTTCGCTATCAATTCTTGACCAGTAACCCGTTGGATGCACGTAAGAAGCGCTGGCCTCAAGAAGTCATTGAGTTCGAAGCTGCTCTGTACCCTGCTGCCGATCTGTCTTCCGGTGAAATGGTCGCCAAGATCGATGAGGCCTTGAGCCCGTCGCAGGAAGAAAAGGTCAAGACCGAGATCAAAGAAATTGTTCCTGTGACTGTGGCGATTATCCGGGCGTCCCAGAGCAAGGCTCTCGTCGTCTCGAAGGCCGCCTGGGACGAGCTGCTACGGGAGCAAAATGAACGTGAGGCACGGGCTGAAATCGTTGAACGTCAAACGGGTTCTCGCCCAGATGGTTCCTTCTTAAAAGATATCCATGTTCGTGCGGTAGAACTTCTTCTCGAACGTCAAGAGAACAAACAACGCACTACGGAAGCGGCTTTACAAGATTTGCCCATTCCACTTAGCGTTCTAAATGACTTACTGACCTATACAGTTCAGGTCGGTTCGGACAAGAATGCCACCGTGTTGCAATGGGTGCGCCCCACCGTCGACAAGAAGACGGTGGAAAAAGAAATCGAGAAGATCAACAAAGAAATCCCGGTTTCTGCCTACCATAGAGTCAAGCTGACAAGCTATTATCATGCTTTTACTCAGTTGAACGAAGACTCGTTGGTTCGTGCGGAAAAGGTCTTACGTAATCTCTACGAATTGCGGCGCGTTTCTCGTTTCTTCTGTGCCGGTGAGACAAAGCCCAAGGAACTGAAGAAAGACTTGGAAGCGTTGAGAAAAGCGCTAAAAGACCATCCAGAAATTTGGGCTGAAGTTCAGACGTATGTAACAAAATCGAAAGAAGTTGCCGCCCAAATCGAAAAAACAAAGATCAAGCCTCACCCCACAGCGATTGCGGCAAATATCTTAGACTTATTAAGCCTGTACAATCCGGCGCTACGTCTTGAACAATCGTTGCTTTCGTTAGGTATACAGGACGCCAAAGGTGCTTTTGCTCCTACCGTCCTAGCTATTGACTCCTTCGCACAGATGTGCGGAAACATGTTCTTAGCATCCGTTACCAACATCGACGAAATCTTCGAGGAGATGAACGAGAAGGCGCTGACTCGACAAGGGACTTCGCCGAATGATCTCAATAAGAAAGTCCCGTACATTGAGAAGATCACGCAAGAGCAGCTAGACACGTTGATGTCTACTATGCTGGAGCCCGGTGAAACAAAGGTTTACCCGGTTACCCAGTTATCTACACGCGTTGATCCTTCCGGTGTCGGTAAAGCCACGGGTGCAGACCCGGCAGAACACTTTTATGTGGTCGACAACTTAGGGCGTAATGTCTTCTTCCGCGCAGAGAGGGAGTACAACCCTGCTTTCGAGTTTGTCGATGCGATGAACCCGTATGCTTTCCGGGCTTTCCGCGCACCTGCGGCAGGACCTGCTCTGGAAATGGTGTACGAAGCTTCCGTACGTGACGGCAACCCGATTTCTCGGGACGTTTTGCTCAAGTTCTTCAATAACGGCATGGTGACGGGCACCCTTTCCCGTGGTGTTAAGATCGAGACATTTGTTCTCGATGCGAACACCGATATTGATCCACGTATGATCATTCGTATGTATGCACGGCATAAGGCATACAATCCTTTCTTTACCTGGCAATTGGTCCAAGGCCCCGAAGCCGTCATTCAATCAGGCCCACCTGCCGAAGCGACCGCAGAAAATTATGTGCCTTGTGTTTCCAAAGCCGACGCAAATCGCATTCGAGGTTATCGGGCCACTAGCGATTTGATCTATCAATATCGAGAAGTTTTCTCGTATATCCGAAGCGTGCTTAATAAAGTAATGACCGAAGATTATTACAACTTACCGGCGAGTACGGGGTCGGAAGACCAACTCGACGAGGTTGTACGAAAGTACATTCGAGCAGGTGAGTATGCCCTCAACTTGCAACAACGTTGGCGAGAAGAAGCTCAGACAGGCCGATATACCGATCTTCGCCTTGCCGGCAAAGACTTGACTGGGTTTATGAGTGTCATCATTGGACAGCTGCCTAAGTTGATTGAAGAAAGTGGTTTCGGGCTGTTCCAGACTTCTCGCGATCCTTTGCGGAAGCCGAAAGAGAAAGAACGTCTCGAGACCGTACGAAAAAAACGTCGTCCACGAATCCGCACGGCAGATAAGCCAGAAAAAGATGACGATATTTTCCAGGGCTTACAAGATCAATACAAGCCTTACGTGCAACACGTTCTGGAACAAATCGTCACGGACGTTGACGTCGACATGACGGTATGGGATCGTGAGGAAGACGAAGGTCGTATCGCATACAATCGAAAAAAAGCGGTCTCCTGGCCGACCCTCGCCAAAACAGCGCTGAATTTCTTTGCACGCGCCGCCGGTCAGTATGCACAGGACGATGTTCAGAAAACAGAGATCAACACTTACCTGTATGGGCAATACCGAAAAGCGCTTCAGGAAGACTTGTACAACCCGATTGCCGGTGCCTTGCCATTTGTTGCGCCCTCGTTCGATAAGAACAATTTGATCCCGGCACTCAAAGAAGATCCGCGTTACGTAAAA
>SXGQ01285162.1_pt1 | contig 12760 bp, 9 predicted proteins | sample 3178371 | NCBI WGS metagenome assembly SXGQ01 (sample SAMN11356859, study PRJNA531348) | freshwater metagenome | isolation source: freshwater sample F1-20 | place: China: Fuxian Lake, Yuxi | collected 2017-12-25
CGACGGTCGGCTCGCGCGCGACGGCGACCGGGCCGAAGCTGCGCTCGCGCTCGCTCGCCTCGCCGCCGAGCGCGTGCCCGGCGCGAACCCGCAGTCGTGGTGGGGACTGCTCGCGCCGAGCACCGAGGCCGAGCTGTTCGAGGGCGAGGCAGCGGTGAGCCTGTCGCCGTCGAAGCTCGAGGCGATCGAGCGATCACCGCTCGACTGGTTTCTAGACGCTGTTGCGCCGAGCGAGACGAGCCCCGCGATGGGCATCGGCACGATCGTGCACTGGGCGATGGAGACCGCGACCGAGCCCGAGGTCGACGCCATCTGGGCGGCGATCGAGAGCCGCTGGAACGAGCTCGTCTTCGAGTCGCCCTGGCTTGTCGAGCAGCAGCGGCGACTCGCCCGACGGTATGCCCTCGGGGTCGCGGCCTACTTGCGCGACGCCGAGGCCGAGTCGCGCGGGCTCGTCGCGGCCGAGCAGCGCTTCGAGGTGACGGTCGATCGAGCTCGAGTGAGCGGCATCGTCGACCGCATCGAAGTCGACGGCGACGGCGGAGTGCGCATCATCGACCTCAAGACCGGTGCACCGTTGACGAAGCAGGCAGACATCGACGAGCACGCGCAGCTCGGCGCCTATCAACTCGCCTACGCCGATGGCGCCTTTGATGAGGTGCTCGACGAGGTGCTCGAGGGGCTGCCGCACCACCCGGGCGGCGCTCGACTGCTCTACGTGCGCGAGGGCAAGGGCGGCGACGACTATCGCGAAGCCGTGCAAGAGCCGCTCGATGACGAGCACCTCGACGGGTTCCGCGAGCGACTGCGCCAAGCCGTCGAGGCCATCGCGGTCGCGCAACTGACGGGCGTGCGCACGATCGATCGCTTCGATTTCGGGTTGGGCGCGCACCGCATCCACCGCGTGGGGCCGGTGACGGGCGATGAGTGAGCCGCACCGCCGCGCGTACAGCGCCACCGAGATCGCCGAGGCGCTCGGGCAGCACACGCCCACCGATGAGCAGCGCGCCATCATCGAGGCCCCGCTCGGCCCGGCGCTCGTCGTCGCGGGTGCAGGTTCGGGAAAGACCGAGACGATGGCCGCGCGCGTGCTGTGGCTCGTCGCCAACGGGCATGTCGCGCCCGATCAGGTGCTCGGCTTGACGTTCACGCGCAAGGCGGCGGGCGAGCTCGCGGCACGCATTCGCGAACGGCTCGTGCAACTGGGCGCGTCGGGGCTGTTGCGTGAGGCACCGCTGCTGGGCGCGGCGCCGTCGCCTCGGTCGACGGATGCGGCCGGCGCTGCCGAGGCCTCGAGCGCCCCCCGCGCCCTCGTCGACGCGTTCACGCAGCCGACGGTCGCCACCTACAACTCGTTCGCCTCGAGCCTGTACCGCGACCATGCCGTGCTCATCGGTCGCGACCCCGACGGAGTGCTGCTGCGCGAGGCGAGCGCCTGGCAGCTCGCGCGCGAACTTGTGGCGAGCTCGCGCGACGAGCGGCTCGCCGAACTCGACCTCAGCGTCGACAAGATCACCGCCTCGGTGCTGCAGCTCGCGCACGCCGTCGCCGAGCACGACGCCGATATCGCCGATGTTCGCGGTGTCATCTCCGACTTCCTGAGCGTCGCGGACCTGCCGCTCGGCGACCGGTACGAGCGCAGGGACAAATTCGAGGCGCTCATGAAGCTCGGCGCCACGCTGCCGATCGTCGACCTCGTCGAGAAGCTGCAGCACGTCAAGCACCGCGACGGCTACGTCGAGTTCGCCGACCAGGTGAGTCTCGCGCTCTCGATCGTGCGGCGTCATGCCGCGGTGGGCGAGCAGCTGCGCGACCGCTATCGCGTCGTGCTGCTCGATGAGTACCAAGACACCAACGTGGCGCAGACCTGGCTGCTCGCCGAGCTCTTCGGCGGCACGCCCGTCATGGCCGTGGGCGACCCGCACCAATCGATCTACGGCTGGCGCGGAGCGAGCGCGTCGAACCTCGACGACTTTGCGGCGCGATTCACGGGAACCGGTGGCGAGGCCGTCGGCCGTTACTCGCTCAGCACGTCGTGGCGCAATGGCACCGTGATTCTGCAGGCAGCCAATGTGCTCGTCGAGCCGCTCAACGCCCGCGGGGGAGTCGCCGTCGAGACCTTGCAGCCGTCGCCGGTCGCGAGTTCTCAGCCGATCGACGTGGCCGTCGAAGAGACCCTGCACGACGAGGCGCGCATCGTCGCGGCGTGGCTCGCCGAACGCGTCGCCGAGCCGCCGCCGAGCGCGAGACCCGGCGCTGTCGACGCCGAGGGCCGTCCGCTCAAGGCGAGCGCCGCGCTGCTCATGCGCAATCGTGCGACGCAGCCCGTCTTTCTCGCCGCACTGCGAGAGGCGAAGGTGCCGGTGCACGTGCTCGGCATCGGCGGTCTGCTCGAGCAGCCCGAGATCGCCGACCTCGTGAGCGCCCTCTCGGTGATCGACGACCCCGCTGCCGGCACCGAGCTGGTGCGTCTGCTCGCCGGCCCGCGCTGGCGCATCGGCGTCGCCGACCTGCACGCCCTCAGTCGCATCGCGTCGTGGTTGCGCGACCGCGACCTGGCGCAACGCGCCTTCAGCGACGAGGTGAAGGCGCGACTGCGCGCATCCGTCGCCCGCACCGACGGCGTCTCTCTCGTCGACGCGCTCGACTTCGTGGCGACCGCCTCAGACGGTCACTCGCAGCTGGCGAAGCTGAGCCCCGCGGGCCTCGAACGATTGCGGGATGCTGGCCGCCTGTTCGCCACCCTGCGCACCCGCACGGCGCTCGATCTGCCTGACCTCGTGCTCACGGTCGAGCACGAGCTCATGCTCGACATCGAGGTCGCGGCGAACCCTTCGCGCACGATGGGCGAGGCGCCGCGCGAGGCTTTTCACGAAGCGCTCGACGGCTATCTCGCACTCGCCGACCACGCGACGCTCGGCGGGTTTCTCGGCTGGTTGCGCGAGGCCGAGTGGCGCGACAACCTCTCGCCGCGGTCAGAAGATCCGGAGCCGGGCACGGTGCAGGTGCTCACCATTCACGGATCGAAGGGACTCGAGTGGGATCACGTCGTCGTGCCCCGCCTCGTCACCGACGAGCTGCCGAGCAAGCCGCGCGACGGCACGACCGGTTGGCTCAAGCTCGGCGTTCTGCCCTACGAATTGCGCGGCGATGCGGCCGAACTACCGGTCTTCGCCTGGCGCGGGGCTGAGACGCGCAAAGAGCTGCTGCAGCGCCGCGAGGTCTTCAGCGAGCAGGTCGGGGCGCACCTCGAGCGCGAAGAGCGCCGGCTCGCCTATGTCGCGGTCACGCGAGCGCGGCACCGACTGCTGCTCACCGGGTCGTGGTGGGCGGGGCAGACGAAACCGCGCAGCCCGAGCCCGTTCTTGCTGCCGCTCGCCGAGCGGGGCATCATCGGCGCGCTGCCTGACGCCCCCGCGAACGCCGACACCCCGATCGTCGACGACAGCGGCGACGAGCCATGGTGGCCGGTCGACCCCTTCGGCGCGCGACGCACGAGCGTGGTCGCGGCCGCCGAGCGGGTGCGCGCCGCCGACCCGACGGTGAGGGGGGATGATCGCCGCGGGTGGCAGCGCGAGATCGACCTGCTGCTGGCCGAACGTGCGGAGCGACTCGCCTCGACGGGTCGCGTCACGGTGCCGTTGCGCGTGCCCGCCTCGTCGTTCAAAGACTTCATCACCGAACCGGCCGAGGTCGCGGAGCGGCTGCGCCGCCCGATGCCGCAGCGCCCCTACCGCGCGACCCGGCTCGGCACCGTGTTTCACCGCTGGGTGGAGCAGCGGTACGGCATGGGTGCGCAGCCGGATTCCGTCGACGGGTTCGACACAGAGTTCGATCTCGCGACCGACGGCATCGACCCTGATGCGCTCGACGCGCTGCAGGCGACGTTCGAGCGATCGGAGTGGGCGACACGCACTCCCGTCGACGTCGAGCGCGAACTGCACCTGCCGTTCGAGGGGCGCATTCTCGTGTGCAAGATCGACGCCGTCTACTCGACCGACCCCGACTTCGACCCCGTGCGCGACCGCGGTTCGGGGCGCACCCCGCGCGGCGTTGAGATCGTCGACTGGAAGACCGGCAAGGCCCCGCGCGACGACGCCGATCGTGCGGCGAAAGAGCTGCAGCTCGCGCTGTACCGCGTCGCGTACGCGCGCTGGGCCGAGTTGCCGCTCGACGCCGTGACCGCAGCGTTCTACTTCGTCGCCGACGATGCGGTGCTGCGCCCGGCGTCGCTGCCTGACGAGGCTGAGTTGCGCACCCTCTGGCGCGCCGCCGTCGGCTGACCCTGCGAGCCCGAACTCTGCGCCGCCGTCTCTCCCCACCACGCCCTCGCGCGGTCCTGGTTTTTCGGCTCACGCAATGTGCCGCGCGCGGCATGTGCCGCGAACGGCACACAGCCTCAGCGACACTTCCCTTACTGCAGAGCGGGGGCGGCGAAGCGCGTGCGGTAGGCCTGCACAGCACTGCGCATCCCGATGCCGCAGACGCCGACGAGCGTGTCGCCGCGGTAGTACTCGACGACGCACTCGTCATCGGGTGATCCGGCGACGAGCTCGCTGCGGTCGGCGAGGTACGTCATGCCGAAAGCGAGCAGGTGGGCGTCGTACTGGTCGCTCCAGAATGAGGGCAGCGGGGCGAAGCCCGAGGCTGCCAGTGGCTCGCAGTCCTCGCCGGCGAGGTGCGCGGCGATGAGCTGGCCTGCGCGCTTGCCGGTCTCGGTCGGCAGATTCCAGTGCTCGACTCGTCGGGCCACGTCGTCGAACAAGGGGTTGGGGTACCGCGCCACGTCGCCGACCGCGAACACGTCGGGGTTCACGCCGCCGTCGATGCCGACCGCGCGCAGCCCGCCGTCGACGAGCACGCCGTCAGAGACATCGAGCCCTGACGACGCCAACCACTCGGTGTTGGGGTCGCTGCCGACAGCGACCACGAGCACGTCGCACTCGAGCATCACGCCGCTCGTCAGAATCACGCGCTCGACAGCCGGGTCGCCGACGAGTCCGAAGAGCGACTCGCCCGTGAAGAACGTCACGCCATGTTCCTCATGCCGACGCCGCAGCTCTGCACCGAGCAGCGGCCCGACCGCGCGCAGCAGCGGCACGCGGCTCTGCGTCACGACCGACACCGTCGCGCCGTTCTTCGCCGCCGTCGCCGCGATCTCGCAGCCGACGAACCCCGACCCGAGAATGACCACGTTCGCGCCGGGTCGCAGCACGTCGCGCAGCGCGACGGCGTCGTCGAGCGTGCGCAGCACGTGAATGCCTCCGAGCCCGTGATCGTCGATCGGCAGCGGCTTCGGTCGAAGCCCGGTCGCGATGACGAGTGCGCTGTACGGATGCTCGGCTCCGGCATCGTCGACGACCACGCGCCGCGCAGTGTCGAGCGAGACAGCTGAGCGCCCGAGCACCCACTCGACGCCCTCCTCGAGCGCTGAGCGAATCGGGAAGGCCACGTCGGCGTGACCCTGCCCCTCGGTCTGCAGCAGCTCTTTCGACAGCGGCGGGCGGTTGTAGGGCGCGTGCGCTTCGGCGCCGAGAAAGGTGATCGGCCCCGTGTAGCCGGCGCGCCGCGCACCCTCGGCGGTGCGGAGGCCCGCCATCGAGGCTCCGACGATCAGCAGCGGAGCATCCGTCATCGCACTCAGACCTTGGTGATGAGAATCGCCTGCATGGGGCAGACGTCGGCCGCGGCCTCGAGGTCGCCGAGCATCTCGTCAGGCGCTTCGGCCTGGTACTCGAGCTTGTCGTCGGCGTTGAGCTGAAAGACCTCGGGGGCCTCGAACACGCACTGGCCGTAGTGCTGGCACTTGTCCATGTCGACGTCGATCTTGATCATGCGTCTTCTTCCTCCTGGATACGGGACGGGTACAGGTCTTTCGACGGCGTGCGGATTCCTCGATACTCCCAGTCGCCGCCGAGCGCTGTCGAGACGACTTCTTCGCTCGAGGTCGGCTGAGCACCGACGTCGCTGCGAATGGGAGTCGGGCCTTCGACGATCGTGTTCGTGAGGCGACCGAGGCCGTCGACCTCGACCTCGACGACATCGCCGGGCTGCACGGGCCGCGAGTTCGCGGGCGTGCCCGAGAAAATCATGTCGCCGGGCACGAGCGTGATCGTGCGGGCGAGGTCGGCGACGAGGTAGTGCATGTCCCACTCCATCGTGTCGGTCGCGTCTTCTTGCACGACCTTCCCGTTGACGAGGGTGCGAATAGTCTTGCCGCGGAAGTCCCAGTCGGTCACGAGCCCCGGCCCCACGGGCGCGAGCGTGTCGCTGCCCTTGACGCGCAGCATCGAGCCGGCATCCGTGTCGCGGAAGTCGTGCAGGCCGTAGTCGTTGCCCACTGAATAGCCCGCGATGTAGTCGCCCGCCTCGGCCGGCGAGACGTTGCGGCACGTGCGCCCGATGACGATGACGATCTCGCCCTCGTAGTTGAGCCACTGCAGGCCCGCGGGTCGCACGACCGAGCCCTTATGGCTGTTGAGCGCCGTGATCGGCTTGTGGAAATACGTCGGCGCGGGCGGCAGCTTCGTCATGAACTCGTCGCTGCGGCTTGGGTAGTTCAAGTGCACGGCGATGATCTTGGTCGGCTCGGTGGGCGGCAAGTGCACGGCCTCGTCGACACCGACCACGCGGCCGTCGGATGCCCGCAGTTCGTCGCCGTGCCGCTCGACCTGCACGGCCACCCCGTCGAGCAGGATGCGCCGGTACTCGGTCACGCGGCGTTCCCGCGCGTTGCGGCGACATCGCCGGTCGGGTCTTCGCGAGACGCCGTGACGTCTTTCGGCAGCGGGAAGCCGCCCTCGGGCTCGGGGAAGTAGATGTGCACCTGGCCGGTGCCGATCGAGTTCTCGTACTCCGAGTACATGACGCCCTTGGCCTTGTTGGCCTCTTCGCCCGTCGCGCCCGCCATCTGCAGCCAGTGGCTGAAGTTGGCTTCGGGCTTGAACTGCTTGAACTCGGGCATCGTCTCGAGGATGCGCTTGTGGTCGCCCTGCTTCATCCACTCGACGCGCTCGAGGTCGGCCTGCAGCGCACCCTCGCTGTAGATGTGGTTCGGGTCGCTCGCCTCGTGCTTGCGCAAGTCGCGCAGCTTGTAGAAGGTGTGCGAGAGCGCGCCCGAGGCGAGCAGCAGCACCTTGCGGTCGCTGTCGCGAATGGCCTCGCCGAGCGCGCGGCCCGCGCGCAAGAAGTCGTCGGTCTGCGCCGTCTGGCAGACCGAGAGGCTCACCCAGCGCTTGTCGAGACCACGGCCCAAGTAGTGCCACAGGTTGACCGTCGCGTAGAAGATCGGCAGGTGCGGGTCGCTGATGGGCGTGACCCACGTGCCGTTCTTCTCGTCGTAGTTCGCCACGGCATTCGCGAGTTCGGGGTCACCGCGGAAGGCATAGGGAATCTGCGACATCCCGCGCGGAAGCTCTTCAGAGGTGAAGAGCCCGCTGCGTTCCGCTTGCGCGCTGATGACGAACTCGACGGTCGTGGCCCAGTGCGAGTCGAGCACGATGACGGTGTCGTAGTCGAGGGTTTCCATGACCTCTTCGCGAAAGCGCTTGAGGCCCGGAACGAGCGTGATCTCTTTGCCGCCGTTGAGGTCGTACCGCACGTCTTGCGGCAGCATGATGGTGGGTACGTGCGCGAGAATCGCGGCTCCGACAACCTTGCCCATGAGTTACTCCTTCCACCCTGAGGGTGCGTAGACGGTGTTCTTGACGTCGGCGTAGAAGTCGAACGACCACACGCCTCCTTCGCGGCCGATGCCGCTCTTCTTGCTGCCTCCGAACGGCGCGGCGAGGTCGCGCACGAAGAAGCAGTTGACCCAGATCGTGCCAGCGACGAGGTTCTTCGTCAGGCGCTCGGCGCGCTCGCGGTCGCCGCATACGACGACGGCGGCGAGGCCGTACTCGGTCGCATTGGCGACCTCGACCGCCTCGTCATCGCTTGAGAACGTCTGCATGGTGAGCACCGGGCCGAAGACTTCGGCGGTGAGAATCTCGCTGCCGGGCTTCGCGTCCATGAGCAGGGTCGGCCTGAAATAGAGCCCGCCGAGCTCGTCGTTGGGGCCGCCGCCGATGACGACGCGCGCGCCGTCGGCCTTCGCGCGCTCGACGAAGCCGGCGACGCGGTCGATGTGCACGCGGTGAATCTGCGGGCCGATCTGCGTGGCCTCGTCGCGCGGGTCGCCCTGCACGAGCTGGGCGGCCTTCTCGGCGAAACGTTCGGCGAATTGCTCGGCGATCGCTTCATGCACGAGCAGCCGCGTGCCCGAGAGGCACACCTGCCCGGCATTGTCGTACTGCTCGACCGCGATCTCGACGGCGAGGTCGAGGTCGGCATCGTCGGTGATGATGAGCGGGCTCTTGCCGCCGAGCTCGAAGCTCACCGGGGTCAAGTTTTCGGCGGCGGCGCGCGCGATCGTCTTCGCAGTCGGCACCGAGCCGGTGAACGCGATGCGGGCGATGCCGGGATGCGCAACAAGAGCCGCGCCCACCTCGGCACCGAAGCCCTGCACGACGTTGAAGACTCCGGCGGGCATCCCCGCTTCTGCGCACAAGTCGGCGAAGTAGCTCGCGCTCAGGGGCGTCCACTCGGCGGGCTTGAGCACGACGGTGTCGCCGGCCGCGAGAGCCGGTCCGATGCGCCAGGTGGCGAGCATGAGCGGAGCGTTCCAGGGCGTGATGATCGCCGCGACCCCGCTCGGGTCCCAGCTGACGACGTTGTCGTGGCCGCGGGTCTGCCACACCGGGTGCGACAACTCGTTGAGCGCCCAGTCGGCGAAGAACCGGATGTTCATGGCCACGCGCGGCATGACCCCGCGGCGGTGGCTGCGCAGCAGTGAGCCGTTGTCGAGGGTCTCGAGCTGGGCCAGCCCCTCGACGTTGGCCTCGACGAGGTCGGCGAGGCGGGGCCAGATCTCGCCGCGACCGGTGGGGCCGAGGTCGCGCCAGGCGGGGAAGGCTCGTTGCGCCGCAGCACCAGCCGCATCCGCCTCGGCCTGGCCGCCGCGCGCGACGTGCGCGATGACCGCGCCGTCGATGGGGGAGACGCTCTCGAAGGTCTGGGCGCTCGCGACTCGCTCGCCGCCGATGTAGTGCCGCGTGTCGACGGTCAGTCCGGCCAACTCCACCTGATGCACGCGGTTGCTCCCTTGCGATCGCTATTCGTTCGGGTACGAACGTTTCCGAGGAGTCTAGCCGAGCAGGGCCCGCGCGCAAGGGCGAGGTGCTACCGCTGACCTTCGGTCACGAGCGTCACCGCGCGCAGCATCTCGGCGAGCTCGCGTCGGCGATCGGGGTCGATCGTGCTCGAGATGGTCTGCTCGTGGCTGTTGAAGGTCGGAAAGAGCGTCGTCATGAGCGTGCGGCCCGCCGGGGTCATCGACACGTTGACAAGGCGCCCGTCTTTGTCGCTGCGCTCGCGCACGAGGTAGCCCTTCGCCTCGAGCGTGCCGAGCACGCCCGTCAGCGTGGCTTTCGAGAACCCGCCCTCTTCGGCGATCTGGCGGGTCTCGATGGGCTCCCAGATCCAGGTGACCCAGAGCACGACGAAGGCTGTCCACGAGAGGCCGCTCTCGGCGAGCACGCTGCGCTCGAGGTAGTTGCGCGTGGCGTTCGCGGCGCGGAAGAGGTTCGAGACCACCGCCATCGCCTCGAAGTCGAGGGGCAGGGCGCCGAGCTTCGAGACGACCTGCTCTTCGGTCTCGGCGAGCGTGTGTGCGCTGGGCATGAGTTCATTATCAGGGGCAGACCCCGGTCTGCGGTGACCGCGCCGCGCGGTGGAGTCGATGCCGGACTCGACGCGCGCGCGGAAGTTCGTTAGCATCCGAACAAATCGCTTCCTACGAAAGCAGGCGCTCATGTCGACCATGACCGATCTCACGCTCGCCGACCTCGATCTGTTCGCGAACGGAGCGCCCTGGGGCGTCTTCGACGAGCTGCGCGCGACGCCCGGCCTGCACTACTCGACCGAAGAGGCGCCCAACAGCGGCTTCTGGTCGGCGACGCGGTACCACGACATCGTGCGCGTGCTGCGCGACACCGAGACCTTCACCTCGACGAAGTTCACCAACCTCGAAGAGGTCGACCCGCACCTGCAAGACCAGCGGCGCTCACTGCTCGAGACCGACGGGCTCCGCCACCGCGCGCTGCGCCGCATGCTGCAGGGCGAGTTCACGCCCCAGGCTGTCGCGAAGTACGAGACGTTCTTGCGCGGCATCACGGCCAAGACGGTGGATGCTGCGCTCGCGAAGAAGGAGTTCGACTTCGTCGACGAGTTGAGCGCAGACTTTCCGATCCGGGTGCTCGCGCGACTGCTCGGGGTGCCCGACAGTGACACCGGGCAGCTCATCGCCTGGGGCAACCGCATGGTCGGCAACACCGACCCCGAGCACGCCGACGTGCTCATCGACTCTGTCGACAGCGACGAGTACCGGCACGTGCCGTTCCGCTCGCCCGCCGCGATCGAGGTCTACGAGTACGGCAAGCACCTCGCCGCCGAGCGCCGCGGCAAGGGAGGCACCGACCTCATCACCCTGCTCGCCGACGGCGTGCCGAGCGACGGGCAGCAGCTCAGCGAGCACGAGTTCAACACCAACTTCTTGCTGCTCGTCGTCGCCGGCAACGAGACGACGCGCCACACGATCACGCACTCGATGAGCAACCTGCTCAACAACCCCGACCAGATGCAGCTGCTCAAAGACGACCCCTCGCTCATCCCGTGGGCAGTCGAAGAGTTCTTGCGGTTCGCCTCGCCCGTCTACCACTTCCGCCGCACGGTCACGAAAGACATCGAGTTCGCCGACACCCAGCTCACCGAGGGCGAGAAGCTCGTCGTCTGGTTCGCCTCGGGCAACCGCGATGACACGGTCTTCGACGACCCCTACCGCTTCGACGTCACGCGCAACCCGAACGAGCACATGTCGTTCGGTCGCGGCGGGCCGCACATGTGCCTCGGCAACGCGCTCGCCCGCATCGAGCTGCGCATCATGTTCGAAGACCTGCTGTCGCGCGACATCACGCTCGAGCGCACCGGAGACATCGACTACTTGCGCAGCAACTTCGTGCACGGCATCAAGCGCATGCCCGTGCGCGTCGCCTAGCGGCGGGACTGCGAGCGACTAGCGGGGGAGCAGCCCCGCGACGTCGGTGAGGAAGGCGTCGACGAGCGCGTGGGTGCGGGCACGAGCATCCGAAGCGGTCGCGACCGTCTGCGCCATCATGACGTCGGGGTCGTAGCCAGCTTCGCGAATCTGGGATGCTCCACCCCAGTCGAGCCAGCCCTGCAGCCCCGCTGCGTCGAGCTCGGGGTGGAACTGCACGGCGAGCGTGCGTTCGATCGTGAAGGCTTGCGAGGCCGCGGCCGTGCGCGCGAGCTCGACTGCGCCCGGCGGCACCTGCCACCGGTCGTAATGGAACTGGAACCACGGCCCTTCGCCGACGAGCGAGGGCTGGTCGCTCCACACCGAGGTCCAGCCGATCTCGTTGCGCGGGGCGGGCGCCACCGAGCCGCCCATGGCGCGGGCGACGAGCTGGCCACCGAAGCAGATGCCCAGCACGGGCATCCCGCTCGAGACGGCGTCGCGCACCCAGTCGATCTCCGGAAGCAGCCAGCGTCCGATGCAGGCGTCGTCCCACGCGCCCCACGGCGAGCCGAGTGGTACGAGCACGTCGTAGTCGGCGGCTGCAGGAAACGAGGTCGCGATGTTGGGCGACTCGAAGTCGGCCTCCGGCACGACGAGATGCGTGTCGATCTCGAAGCCGTGCTGGGCGAATCGCTCGCCGACCGGCCCGAGCGGGCTGACATGATCGTGCTGGATGAACAGAACGCGCATCGGGCCTCCCCATCGAGTGTGCGGGTAGTCTACTATCTCGTTTGAACCCGAACGATCGGCAGTGCTGCCGCCCGCATCGTCACAGCAAGTGCCACGAAGGAGTCGCACATGAGTCACAGCCTGGCCAACCTGCAGAGCGAGCTGCTCGCTGCCGACATCGACGTGCTGCGGGTGATCTACGCCGACATCATCGGCACCGTGCGGTCGAAAGATCTGCTCGTGCGCGAGCTCGACAAGGTCAGCCACGGCGGCCCGACGTTCTGCCAGGGCGTGTGGGTCACGACGACGCAGGGCGGCGTGCTCGATGGCGCCGACGTGCTCAGCAACGGGCTCGAAGACTTCATCAGCCAGATCGTTCCCGACGGCTGGCGCGCGCTGCCGTGGGAACCGGGCGTCGCGTACGTCGTCGCCGGCGCCAACAATCCGGATGGCCAGCCGAGCCCGCTCTCGCCGCGCGAACTGCTGGGTCGTGTGGTGGCGAAGTATTCCGAACTCGGGTACGTGCCTGTCGTGGGCCCGGAGCTTGAGTTCTACATCGCCGACCGCACTCCCGAAGGCGGCTATCAGCGCGCGCTGGAGGCGACGGGCCGCGTGTACACCAGCGGCGCGACCGTCGACCCCAAGGGCACCTTCCTGCACCTGCTGCGCATGCTGGACCGTATGCGCATCGGCGTCTTCGCCGGCAACCACGAGTTCAGCCCGAGCCAGTACGAGATCAACATCTGGCACGGCGAGGCGCTCGACGCCTGCGACCGCATTCTCATGCTCAAGGCGGGCGTGAAAGACGTCATCGCTCGGCTCGGCCAGGCCGCGACCTTCGCCGGCAAGCCGTGGAGCGACGAGGGCGGCAGCGGCTTCCACCTGCACATGTCGCTCACCGACACCGCGGGCGAGAACCTCATGCACACCGGCGGCGAGCTCAGCGACCTGGCGAAG
>SXGQ01250238.1_pt1 | contig 12759 bp, 19 predicted proteins | sample 3178371 | NCBI WGS metagenome assembly SXGQ01 (sample SAMN11356859, study PRJNA531348) | freshwater metagenome | isolation source: freshwater sample F1-20 | place: China: Fuxian Lake, Yuxi | collected 2017-12-25
ATCAAGAATACCATTTAGATTAGCGTCACCAGAAAGTAATCCAGCAGATAAGGTTACAGTTCCTGTGCGAATAACCTGTGATGATGGATCCCAGTCTTGTGTTGGGTTTGCAATAGGATTATATTGGAACTGATAATCTCCCGCTGCTAATCCAGTAAATGTTACACCCTGCCAAGTATAACTATCCATTCCATATAATCTGGAAGCATCCCCATAAGGAACTAAAATTGTTCCATTTGATTGGAAATAGTTTGTCCCAGGAATTAATCCGTTTGGAGTTGTATTTGAAAGTAAAGTCCAGTTAACAGTTGTGGGAGAAAAGGCAGTTCCATTAACTCCCTGAAGAGTCATTGAACCTTCAGTAAAAGTAGTTCCAGCGTGCCAGGAACCATACCAGAATGTAACTGTACCTCCGCTAGCACCAACATATCCGATAGAGTTGGTGTGTGCTAATGCTGCTGTTGGCACTCCAAGAAGAAGCGCAGACGCTGCAGCCAGCGCCTTTTGCGTGTTAGACATACAAAAACAGTGAGTTGGTGGTTTGAGATTCTCTAGAACCTACAAATCACAACTCACTGTAGTGGTGGAGTTGTTTCAACTCAACGGTTGTAACTATTTATCCCTTCTTCCAGGCTTCACCTTCTGCTTTTCTTCTACGAGCAAGACCTGCTTCTACATTAGAACCAGGATTGCGATAGAGAAATAAAGCATCAGGAACTTGATCCCACTCTTTATTCTTCAGGCGTTTAGTAATAGTGTTAAAGTTATCACCACCGTAGAAACCAGCACCGAGATTATAAGCAAAGCTGAGAAGAGCCCCTCTTTTTCCATCTGACATTTCTCCCCAAAAAGGAATTTTACGAAGAGCAGGTAGAAACTCTTTCTTGCACTGCTCGATGAGAAGTGCATCTGCTTCTGCCTGTGTTAATGTATCACCAAGTTTGAATGCCGAACCATCCTTCTTACGAGTAGAACCCCAACCAATCGTGATTGGAAGTCCACCAGTCAGAGGGTCAGGATATGCTTTTAAATGACATCCTTCAAACTCTTTGATTAATTTAATTCCCATTTGTGGAACATCATCACCACCTGTTACAGGAGCTGCAGCAGCAGGTGCTGGTGCAGCACTAGTCTTTTTTCCTCTAAAGATCTCCGCCCAATCTACATTGTCCTCAAGAAATTTAACAGGAAGATTGTCTTCTAACCATTGTACTGCTTTGACATGATTAGGATTTCTTTCATCATAAAACTTAAAAAAATTGTGAAGGTCGATTCTTGCCATTAGTTTTCTCCTCAGTCGAAAATTCTACCCCAACCATCGTTGCCGCCTGGACACCAACGATGCTTAAGAACTGCTTTGGTATAAACGGTTTTCTTACCGTTTGTTACAGGACCAGTATAGTTATCATTAAGAGAACCATATGGGTCATTAACAAAATATCCCTTACCATCTGGAGTCTTACCGATTACAACACACATGTGCCCACCAGTAGGTGCAGATAAAGAACCGCGATGCAGAATACCAATAACAACAGGTTTCCCAGCATCGAGACTCTTATCAATATCAGCAAAAGAAAGATTGTAACTAAAGTGTGACTTAACTCCATAACCCGCCAGAACTTTAGTCTGTACCGCGTGATCAGTCGTGTCACCAATCGCAAATACTTTCTTGACATATTCATCATCACCTTTGATTGAACCTGGCTTAAGAAAAGCAAGGCACATAGCACACGACGAACTGTTACAAGTTCTATGTGCATCTCTGTAGTTGTCTACTTGATTGAAATAAGGAACTGCTAGAACCTCTGGTGTAGGTGGTTTGGTTCTAAACATTCCAATCCACTCAGTTTCTGCATCATCCAGAAATTCGGCAGGTAGGTTGTCTTCTAACCACTGAACTGCTGCTACATGGTTTGAATTGCTGTCATCATAAAATTTGAAAAAGTTGTGAAGATCTAGTGTCATATGATGATTATATGCAACGCCTAGTCTATTTATTATCTGGAGTATTCTTCGATCTTATCTAAAACTTTATTAAGATATTGATGTGCTAACCATTTAGGATCATGCCCCAATTTATTCATCCACTCACAATCCAAATCTCTCTTAAGTTTAAGAACTTCACAACGTATAGTGTCTCTAGTCAATTCCCCTCTTGGCATAATACTAAAAAAACTCTGCCCTGTATTTAGGGCAGAGTTAAAGAACATTAAGTCTTACATCAAAAGATGCCAGGAATGATTTGTCCAGTAGTGAGATAAGCACCAACACCAGCAACAAAACCAATCATTGCCAGACGTGCATTGAGGATCTCTGCCTCAGGGGTGAATCCAAATTTCATAATAGTTACCTCCGTAGTTAATTAATCAGAAGATTCCGAAGAAGAGTTTACCAGTGCTGAGATAAGAAATGAGACCAGCAACAATACCGACCATTGCCCAGCGTCCATTATACTTCTCCTTTACTTGGTTGGGGGTATCCATACCGTAGTTCTCGTAGTACATGGTAGGCTCTTTGGCGAACATATTCTGCTGACCAAATTCATTAGTTGTTACGGTCATTTAAGGTTTGTAAAGAACTGTTACATAATTATATAGCAAAAAGAAAGGGCTGTCAAGCCCCTTTGTTATGAAATACTGACTTTAATAAGTATAAATGCTTACAGATTATTGAATTCAAAGTCGAAGAATTGATGGATTTCCATTTTATTAGATTCATTTTGCCACCATGAAATAAGTCCGTCACGACTTCCTTTATGGAAAACATCCACATGTTCAGGATGAATTGTAGAACCAAGATCTAACTTGTATAAAAAGACTGGAATTGCATAGGTCTTTCCAGCATTATAAATTAGATCATCGGCAACAGCTCTAGGTCTAACGCCATTATCAAGCTTATACTTATCTCCACGAACATGAAGTGCCATAAGCTTTTCAGCGTAGCGTCGATTAATCATATAAGCTGCTGTAGAGAAATCATCCACAAGTCTTGGATGAAGGTTACCAAGAAGCTTACGAGGATTAATAACTGCAAGTTGAACCACATCCCAATCATACGGAATGTAAGAATAAAATTCTTTCCAAGTGAAGGGCCAATACTTTACAGTTTCTATATCCAGATCATCTTCACAGAAAATAGCATGGTCGGTATCTGATGTTTCCAACCAGTGCTTCATTCCTTTAAGGTGAGATGTGACACAACCCACTTCGCCAGATGAAATCTCTGGATATCTCCCAACGAGTATATGGCTAAGATCATCATCCCGACCATCGTAAGCAGAAATTCTTTCATAATTTGTAACTTGCCAATAAGCAAATTGGTCTTCAATGTTTTTTCTTCTTTCTGGTTGCCCATCTAAGTTTAAATAGTAGATTGGACATATACCATTTAATTTATAAGCAGATTTATTTGTATCCATTGATAATTTCAGTTACACTAGGGATGTAATGTTTTTTAATCACTTTGATCCAGTCAAAGTTCTTTGAGTATTCTAGTATATCTTTGCGATGTTGTAAAGAGTACTCACGGTTTTCTATGATCTTTTGCTCAACATATTCTGCATCTGTTACTTTGTCTTCTGGAATTACAGTAATGAATTCCTTAGTTGTATCTAAATTAGCTTTACCCCATTCACAAACAACTACTCCAAGTCCTGCAGTTAAAGCTTCCATGCAAACCAATGGATGTGCTTCGCCATCAGATAGCAATACAAGGTTACCGTATTGAGTAAGATCACGATGTAAGGTTTCCTTATCCCACTCACCTAAGTAATTTTTGTTTGGATTGAATCTAGAGTCTGCAATATTGCCAGCAAACCAAAGACTATCAATAGATTGAAAAAGATGCTGACGCTTACGATAATCAACCTTAGCAAGGTAAATGCTGCGATCTGCAAACTCTGGAGTATCAGTATAATTAAACGCTTCCGAATTGACACCATTTGGAGTTACAAATAATTGCTCTGGCGGAATGCCTAACATTACTTGATAAATTTTGGCAATGCCATCAGACAAACAAAAAATGTTTGGTTTGACTTCACCAAATGCATTGAAAATATTTACATATCCATTGAACATTTGTGGACGTTCTAGATATCCAAAATGACTTGTGATTGCTTTTGGATATTGAATATAAGGGTATATTGGAATAAATTCATCATAATGTACATGCACAAAATCTGGACGAAAGCCATTGATTTCATCAATGATTTGTCGAGCATCTTTTGTGTTTACAATTTGAACTTCATGTCCAAGTCTTTCCAACGCATTTTTTGTATCCCAAATTAGGATTTCAACTGCCCCCCAACCTGTTGGTGGGATGGGCATAATCCCTGGGCCTACGAGAGTGATTTTCATAAGTTTACCAAGTTGGGCCTTTACAATCCACCCCACGAACAAGACGCAAAGGTAGAGGAATTCTAACTAAGTCATTCTGACTATAGTATCGATTATAGCACGAATACTTAAATGCCTCAGCAACAGGAGCCCAGCATTCATCTAAGTTAACCAATCCATCCATTGTATGAGTATAAGCATTTAAAAATTTCTTATATCTTCTTCCAAATATAAATCCCAGATCTGGGAAATGTGGAGAATGTGATGAAAGATAAAACTTATTATTATGTAATTCGTACAGATCTGGATAATCCCAAATATTTATGTCAGTGCGAATAGTGATAATGAAGTCATATGTATAATCTAATTTTGTTAGAAGCTTCCCTACCTGCTCTATAGAATATAACTGGGATAGTTGATTATGAAAATTCTTTTTATGAAATCTTTCAGCATCAAACTTTTCTTGAATTTGTAAGAACATTTTTTCGTTCTCAAATTCTTTTGGTTTTTCAGTAATTAAATGATGAGGTTTCCATTTCTCAATAAATCGATTCAAATCATAGCGATCCTTAGGACAATTTTCCATCTGAAGCCATGTGGAAAATTCCCAATCGGATGATACATGAGATCGATCCCATTGCTGAGCATCATCTTCATCCCACCAAAGGTGGGCATAGATGTCTGTATCGTATCGGTCAAAAATAAATTTCTTATGAGATTCATAGCAATAAGGATTTGCTGTGAATCTAGGTTGACCATAATATAAACAAGCTACTCTCATTTGATTCTCCCAACATAATCGCTACAAACACCAAAACAATTATATGCTCTGAATTTAGAAAAATCTGTTTCTCCAGCAGATTCTGGCATAACAATAACTGATTGTGATGTATAAGTTTGTCCAGGATATGTCCAAATATAATTTTTACTCGTTAGGGTAAAATAATCTTCTTGATGCCAAAAGTAATTATATCCTCCAGTCCTAGTGGAAAAGTGATAAAGTGCATCAATGTTTTTACAATGAATCCACAAATTATCCATATGCTGTGCTAGCCAATATGGAGACACAACATATTGTGGTTCATCATGACCGAGATAAAAATTATTTTCAAAGGTGTTATATCGAACATCAATTTCTACATCATATCCTGCAGAGATTGCATCTTCAATGTACTCTGGTTGGTTTTCATTTGTTGAATTAGGGCCTTCAATATTCCCTCGATGTGCAATAAGTTTCATCTTTCTCAAGTGTGTAACGTGTCAATTCATCAAAACTGGATACTTCATAAACATAAGCTTTGCTAGCATAAGCAGCTTGTTTTCCAACTTCACTATCTTCAAAGATTAAAGTATTTTCTGGAAGAACATTAAAGTATTTCATGGCACTCAAATATATTTCTGGATCTGGTTTGGGAGTAACCGATTGAGCACTAAGAATTAAATCTACATATTCTTCAATTTTTAATTTAGAAACTACCTTATCTAAAAAACTATACCTAGCATTAGATGCTAGGGCAATTTTAAGATTGTTTTCTTTTAAATTTTTAAACAGTGGTCTTATTTCATTATTAACCACAATATTTTTTTCAAATAATTCACATGCATATTCATCTTTAAGATCCCAGATAAAATCAATAGCACCTTTGTTAATTTTTCCTTGCTCAGCTAGAAAATTTAATTTTTGTCTGGTGGGAATTGTTCCAAAATTTTCATCCTCTTCTCTAGTATAAAGATACCCATAATCTTTTAGGGCAAGCATGGTTGCAGGGTAGTGGAGGAGTCTACTATTAACTAGGACTCCATCCACATCAAATACACAAAGTTTGATTTTATCAAAATTCATTCTAACCTCTTACGGCATGTGCATTCATAGGGCAAGGTGCTAAGTCGCTGTGGCTATAGCGTCTGAGAAATGATCCCATTTTAAATGCTTCAGGAGAAGGTTCCCAAATACCTTCGTAAACATGATCAACATCATCAAAAACATTTTTTGCCCAACCCAAATATTTTGTTCCGAAGAATTGGATTGTATCTGGGAATCTTGGATGGTGACCAGGAAGATAGAACTTGCTTGGATCACACTCTTCAAGATTTGGGAAGTTTTCTAAGATTGTATCATATCTTGCAAGAATAATCCAATCATAAGACTGGTTTGTTTCTGGCGATCTACGATACGCATCAAAAATTTCAGCAACTCTTTTAATAGAATACAACTGAGACATGATATTGCTATAGTTATGATGGTTCCAATGCCCTTCAGGATGACGATCAGTATATCTTGCGTCTACCCATTCAAGAGCATTTGGTGGAAGCTCAAATCTTACAGGTTCATCATGCATTAAAATTAATGGACTGTATTTTTCACAGATTAATTCTAATGCGTTTTCAGGAATTGGACATTGTTTAATTTTAGACCAAGTAGAATATTCATATTCTTTTGCCCAATCTTTTTTTTCTTCCCACCAAGTATGTCCAAAAACATCCACATCATAACGTGATAAAATGCTTTCTTTATAAACTCGTTCAATCTCTGGATTATCAATAAAACGAGGTTGTCCAAAAAATAACAGAGCTACTTTCATCAGACTTCTCCTTTATAATTCTCCAGGAAGTAATCAAGATCTTCGGGAGTTCCGAGACCCCACATATCATCTTTGCCAATCTCCTTGATACGAATCTTTTTGCCATCCTCAATAGCTTCATTGTAGACTGGGCAAACATAAAACTCGTTATTAACACGAATATTATTTTCAATCATTTGCTCAGCATACTTCACATAATCTGAACCATGCTTCCAATAATAAATTCCTGCAGTTGCGTGTTCAGAAATGGGTTTCTTCTCAGCAACTTCACAAACATAACCGTCATCCCCAAGCTTAGCAAAAGACCACTTGGGGTGTGTGGCAGGGAAAGTAACAATTCCACCATCGGCATTGTCGTTATTAAACGCATACAAAGTTTCATTGGAGTCCCAAAGAATAAGTTGATCAGAGTTGGTCATGATCAGAGGTTCTTCAGTATTGATAAACTCTTTTGCCAATAAGGTTGTACATGCAGCGCCTTCAGTAACACCGTCAACTTGAACGATGTTGCAATTAGGAGTGAGAAGATTAAGCAGATATTGAAGATTATATTTTTCGTAATGACTTTTTTGTACAACATAAGTATACTTTGCTTCAACGTTTAAAGCCTCAACCACAACTTGAATCATGGGCTTACCACGAACTTCAATCAAAGGTTTTGGGAAGGTGTAACCAGCATTAGCAAAACGGCTTCCAGCGCCAGCCATAGGAACAAGAACATTCATTTTTTCAGATCTCCATGCAATTTTTTTCTTAGTTGTATCATTTAAAAGAGATTTAATCTTATCAACCTTTTGTTGATTAAAATCTTTACGGTCATCTACTGGTACGAGATGACATTTACTATCGATAGCACCTTGTCTTCCAATATGACTATCTTCTACAATTACGGTGTCTTTAGGTAAAGCACCCAATCTTATCATACATTTCCAATACATTTCTGGAAATGGTTTGTTGCGATAAACATCTTCATTGCTGATGTAGATGTCTACAAACTCCAATACTCCTAATCTTAATAAAATGATTTTAACAGTATTCCTAATAGAATTTGATGCAACCGCAATGCTATATCCTTCATCTTTAAGTTGTTGAAAATAATTCATCAACTCATAATCTTTGCGTACTTGCTCGTCAAAGATTGTAAAGGTTTCTTCCTGTTTATCACGCCAAATTTGTTCGTAATATTCTGTGGGAAGACCTTTGTTTTTTGTCAGCAACTCCAATTTAGGTCTAGTAGGAAGACCATCGTAAATGCTAACATGCTCTTGACGAGTGATGACATATTGTTCGCCAACTTTAGCAAGAGCTTTATTTAAAGCATCAAAGTGATAATCCTTACTATCAATAAGAACACCATCTAAATCAAAGATTACAAGTTTAGTCATCTAACATCTCTATAGAGTTTAGGATAAAATGGATGTTTATGAACGATTAAATTATTTCGTTTGACATTCCATCCAAGAATACATTCAGGATTCACAATTGCACCTTCAGCACAAATGTTTTCAAAGTCTGGATACATTCTACAATAAGCCATCATGGTATCATAATCGCCAAAGGCAAATGTATCTCCTAGAGCATAATCTGTATGGCTCTTAATATCTGTTATATGAAGTCCTTTTGGATCATAATCAGATAACTTACCCAAAGGTTCTACGAACCAATTGTCTGTGCGGGTTCTAATAACGCAATCAAATTTTTCAATTTCCGCATCCTGAACATATTTATCCATTAACAAAGATGCTTGATGTAAGCTATACGCTTGAGATGCAATGTTATTTAATGGATGATAATATCGTGGATCTGATACAATTGTAGGATGTGAAAAAGTTTTTGGTTCTTCATAATCAATCACACATGGATCCACTTCACGATCAATAAATTCTACAAGCTGGTGAGATACTGGTTCCCAAAAATGTGCGAAAATTGATAGCATATTGCCAGCACCAAACGCACCAAAATATTTTAGATGATTGTCCCAACATTCAATAAAGTCTCTGGGCTGTCCAGAATACAAAATAGCAATTGATTTATCAGACATGGAATTGGCTATTATCTTTAGATAAGTGTAGCATTTTTGGTTCAAATTCGCAATAGTCTGCAAACACTTCTGGGAATGCGTATTGCGAATGTAAGGTATTTACCTTATCACGATTTTGAGAAAAGAATTTATTTAAATGACTTTCATCATGCCACTGTGCAATGACGTTGTTTTCTAAATCTTTATTAACTTGGTCTGCAAGATACGAAATTAAAGAACTAATCTCTTCACCTTTCCCACCCCAAAGACAACCTTGATAATAAACTGAAAGATCATCTCCCTCTTCTACACATGCACGAGATAGAGTTGTAACATCAAAAGCCCCAGGTGGTTGATTGTGTGGAGGCATGTTAAGAAAATGGCAAGGATGATGCACCCCAAAGTAAGGCTTACTATCATCAAAGAATTCTTCGGCAGTAATCTTAGTTACAGGAATAAGATCTGCATCAAGGAAAACATACCAATCACTCTCTTTAATTACATCTCTAGCCTTTTGAAGAATTTCAAATCTTTTTAAAGTAATGTAGGGCCAATCAAGATGTTCTTGTTTATATGCTTTAACGTCTTCTGGAAAATCTCCCTCACCATCCGTAAAAACTAAAAATGTTTTTTCTGCTTCAGGTAAAAAATTATCGCTAACTTGTTCATACCATTTAGGAAGAAAATTAAGATAACGACCAGTACCAATAAAACTAATTGCTACTTTCATCAAACCAGCTCCCATGCTTTAGGAATTAAATCTTTAGTATCTAGGTGAGAATTATTTGAACCTTCAAACCAACCTTTTGGTGCTACAACATGATCACTATTTGATAACCATGCACCCCACCAACTGAAAGAACTATTTGCAATAACGTGCCCTTTACACAAAGTCATAAGACATATATCCAAATATTGATTTGTATTTTCCGAAATCATAAAACGATCATCATTAAACATTTCTTGTTCAAAACACCACTTAGGGTCATCAGAAAAAACAAGCACTTGGCGATTAGGAAAAGCCTCTAATGCTTTTTTATAATATTCTAAGGGGAGTACGGTATGATTTGTATTGGTTACATAATCAGTTCTTCGCACATGAAGACTAACTGGATTATTAAATGATGATATTGCTTCCATTGCTGGTCCTAGAATGTCATCATTGAACACAAAGTCACCTTTGATTTCTTCTTCAATAAAAGTAAAATACTTTTCGCTTTGAAAGAACCCCTGCAGTGTTACCCAGTCAGGACAATCATTAAAAAGTTTTTCATTGAAATGGAAAGTCTCTTCAAGAACTGTTGGTCTTCCCTCATCAATGTATTGAACGTTTAAGTAATTTGTATTTTTAAGTTTAAATGGAATAAACAATTGATGATCATACCATTCATCTTTTTGATATGATGGGGGAATGCAAAATTGATATCCTCGGTTTCTAGCTATTCCCTTTACTGCAGCAAACTGAAACATCTGGTTTCCAAGTCTGCCTAATTTGCCCAGGGCATTAAATCCAATCATGATTAGTAGTTAATTATCGTATATTATACAAAAAAATAAGTTTAAAGTCAAGTTTTTTTACATACACTTAATTTCTATCATTGAACTTCTATCCATTTTATCTACATTTTCTGGATCATTAAAAGCTTTTATAGCTAAAGTAAATCTATCTGCCTGTGCAAATGGTGTTAATGGTAATACTTTATGTTCTATTTGAGAATCAAAAACAACAATTCTACCAGGAATAAAATCTACAACTTTATGTACTGTGGAATTTTCTTCATATATTTTTAATTCTCCACCCCAAGTTTCATCCCAATATTTATTACAAAAAATAATAATAGTTAAACATCCAGGAAATGCTGCATCTATATGTCTATTGACATAAGATGTTTGTGGATAATGATTGATATAAAAATCATAAAGATATAATGTTTGATTGAGATTATTTACAATTTTTTGTACAGAGGGTAACACACCAGATTCTTCAAGTTCTCTAGCGGATAAGTGGCAAGTAAATCTAAGATCTCTTGAAGGAAACAATGGATCACTAGTATGTTCAAACTTATATTTTGATTGTATGCAATATCGATGCAAGTGATTTAGCTCAGCCCTAGTAAGCTTATCATCGTAAACAAATAATTGGTCTTTATAAAAATTAGTGCTCATGTTAATATTATAATGTGAATATAATCTCTTTTTAATTTCTTTAAAGTATTCAAATTGTTCAGCATTCAATTCAATAATCTGATCTAATAAATTTGCATACTCTATAATATATAAGTCTTTTTGTAAATTAAAATCAAATTTATGTTCTAAGATTTGATCAATACGGTTTTCTAAATTTGAATAAAAATATACAAGTTCTTCAGCACGATCACCTATTATTTTTTTTACATCTTCACGATTGGTATTTGAATCAAATTTAAAATAATAAGTTCCATAGATTGCATGATATAATCCAGCATCAATTAAATATTGTTCATTGGGGAAATACTGTTGTATTATTTTAGAAGTATTATATAAATGTTTATAGAAAGTTTTATTTCCATGTTGAACATTTGTAGTTCTATCTAATACAAATTTAAATTTTTTATTCATTTTAGCATTCAAAGTAAAAAAGGTGGGTATGCAACCCACCTTATGTAACTCAGGCTCGCCACTTGCCCTTTAACCAGAGGCAAGAAACTGGGCGGGGTAACCCCATCCACACCACCAGTTTTTAAGAGAAACTGGAAACTCCAGGGGTCATATGACCATCCCGACCAGGGTTGTTAACGTGTCTCCATCACGGGCATATTGGGGATGACTCCACCAGTACTGTTATAGACCATCCGTGTCTCTTATGCAATTTCTACTTCATCAAGAAGATCATTATACATATACTCCATCAGAATTTCATAATCATCAAGAGGATCTCCAGAAAATACAACTCCTTCATTTTCATAAAAGCGTCGTACTTTTTTGTAAAGTTTCGGATTCTTTACGTCAAGAAGAATTTCTCCATGTGCCGCAGCACGAAGAGTGCTAACGTCTTTCTTGAATTTGGCAGTAAGTGACATTGTTTTGAATGAACTACGAACAAATTATAAAATGAATCTAAGAGATTGTCAATAGGGCTTAAGCCCATGCTGGTTGTGGGGAACGATCCCACCTGTGTCCGATTATGAGTCGGGTGCTTTCACCAGATAGCTAAACCAGCAGCAGGTAGGACTGCAGGGAGTTGAACCCCGTTCACTCCGTTATAAGCAGAGGGCTTTAACCGATAAGCAACAGTCCCATTATAAAATTAATCAGTAAACCCGCTACATATTCGCACCATATCCTCATACTCTTCTATTGGCATAAGAACACAATCTTCGTTGACACTTTTAATTAAAAAAGTTTCTCCTTCGCCAACGCGATCAAGGTAATCTTCAAAATACTGTTGCAATTCATCAACTGTAATTTCAGTCATTTGTCGTATCAATTTTTTCATTTTATTTATAAAATGATATCGGGGTGATAGGATTTGAACCTACGGCCCCTCGCTCCCAAAGCGAGTGCTCTACCAAACTGAGCTACACCCCGTTATTTTGTTTTATGCACTACCATTATACCCATAATTGGTAAGATTGTCAACCCCATTCCACAAAGACCTAACCATATTGGACTTGCCGCTAGAACTTCTACTAAGTGAAACATCAGTATCCTCTCCAAGTCTTAAACTCATAATAAAAATATTGGTCAAGAATTCTATCGTCTAATGGAGCATTCTCATCTCTATATGCCCACTCAACACAAAAATCTACTATACGATGATCTTTTAGTGAACTATTCCCCCACA
>SXGQ01661631.1_pt1 | contig 12759 bp, 9 predicted proteins | sample 3178371 | NCBI WGS metagenome assembly SXGQ01 (sample SAMN11356859, study PRJNA531348) | freshwater metagenome | isolation source: freshwater sample F1-20 | place: China: Fuxian Lake, Yuxi | collected 2017-12-25
ACCAATATTGAGAACACCTACTACATCATTGGTACTGTTGCGGGCCCCCATCCTTATCCAATGATGGTGCGAGATTTCAATTCAGTGGTGGGTAAAGAGTGCCTCTGGCAGATGCCCGAGATGGTGGGCCGCCAACCCGACATCATCATGGCCTGTGTGGGGGGCGGCAGCAATGCGATGGGCATCTTTTATGACTACCTCAACGTGCCCAATGTAAAACTCATCGGCGTGGAGGCCGCTGGCGAGGGGATTGACTCCGGTAAGCATGCAGCAACCTTATCTGCCGGCATACCCGGCGTGCTGCACGGTAATCGGACTTACCTGATTCAAGACAGTAACGGACAGATTGCCGAGACACACTCGGTGTCTGCGGGCTTGGATTACCCTGGCGTTGGCCCTGAGCACGCATGGCTTAAGGATTCTGCGCGTGCGCAATACGTGTCGATTACTGATGATGAAAGTCTCGAGGCATTTCATACCTGCTGTCGTATTGAAGGCATTATTCCCGCGCTCGAGACAAGCCATGCCCTAGCCTATGCCGCAAAACTTGCACCAACAATGGCAAAAGACAAGATCATCTTAGTCAACCTATCGGGCCGTGGCGATAAAGATATGCACACGGTAGCGGAAAAAAGTGGCTTAAGCTTCTAAGCCACAACCGATCAACCGCCCGAAAAAAACCAATTCAGTTTATTGTGTCGCGATTAAAAACCACCTTCTCTCGGCTCTACTCGACAGGCAAGACAGGTCTCATTCCGTATGTCACCGCAGGAGATCCTTCCCGCGAGTCGGTCGTTGCGCTGATGCATGTGTTAGTGAGTGAGGGTGCCGATGTTCTTGAGCTGGGGGTGCCATTTTCTGATCCGATGGCCGATGGCCCAGTGATCCAGCGTTCGAGCGAGCGGGCCTTAAGCCGGCAGGTGAGTCTTCATGACTGCTTAGAGTGGGTGGCTCAATTTCGCGCCACTGATCGCGCAACACCAGTCGTCTTGATGGGCTATGCCAATCCAATTGAGCGATTTGGCATTGATGAGTTTGCTAAAGCAGCGAGTGAGGCAGGTGTGGATGGCACCATCATCGTAGACTATCCACCCGAAGAGTGTGAGGACTTCAGCTGTACTCTTCAGCAAAACAATATCGATCCAATTTTTTTACTTGCACCCACCTCAACCCAGGCTCGGATGAAAGACGTTGCGCGACTTGGGTCTGGCTACCTCTACTATGTGTCTCTGCGCGGCGTCACTGGTGCAGCAAACATTGAGCCTAAGGCAGTTGCGGATCGTCTTGGCTTGATTCGACAGTTCACGACAATGCCTATTGGCGTAGGGTTTGGTATCAGCGATGCAGTTTCGGCGGTTGCAGTAGCGCAATCGGCCGATGCCGTGGTCATCGGTAGCGCCTTGATTCGAATTATGGAAGACGCCCAAGCCGCCAACCAGAACCCTATTGAAGCGGCCGGGGTCTTCATGGCCTCGATTCGATCGGCACTCGATACAATGCCGGCTAAACGTTCTTCGGAGGCTGCATGAGCTGGCTCGATAAGATTCTTCCCCCTAAGATTCAGCGCTCAGAAGCGCCCCGCCGAAGCGTTCCAGAGGGCGTATGGTTAAAGTGCCCCTCCTGCGAGTCGGTGCTCTATCGGTCAGACCTCGAGGGCAATCAGCAGGTCTGTCCCAAGTGCGACCACCATCTGCGCATTCGGGCTCGAGACCGTCTCGACAAACTCTTGGATCCCGAGGGTCGATACGAGATTGGTCAAGAGGTCTTGCCCGTCGATACCTTGAAGTTCAAAGAGAGTCGCAAGTACCCGGATCGCTTGTCGGAGGCGATGGAGCAGACCGGCGAGACCGATGCACTGATTGCGCTTGGTGGAGCGATTAAATCCGTTCCAGTCGTGGTGGCCTGCTTTGAGTTTGAATTTATGGGTGGATCGATGGGCTCGGTTGTCGGGGAGCGTTTCGTGCGCGCTGCGGAGGCTGCCCTCGAAACAAAAGTGCCCTTTATCAGCATTACCGCGAGTGGTGGTGCCCGTATGCAAGAGGGGCTCCTCTCCCTGATGCAGATGGCACGAACGACAGCGGTTTTGCAGCGGCTATCGACTGCGAAACTGCCCTACATTTCTATCCTGACCGATCCCACAATGGGAGGGGTATCTGCGAGTTTTGCGTTTCTTGGTGATGTCGTCATTGCCGAGCCCAAAGCCCTCATTGGGTTTGCAGGCCCTCGTGTGATTGAACAGACCGTCCGTGAGAAATTACCTACAGGTTTTCAGCGTTCTGAGTTCCTGATGGAAAAGGGTGCAATTGATCGTATTGTTGACCGTCGAAAAATGCGTGATGAGTTAGCGGATCTGCTGACCCTGCTGATGCGTCAGCCTGCCGACGTGGTGCGTTAAACGGCAGCCTGTTGACGCCCCACGAACTTGACATTGAATCTCAGCGCCTGGCTCTCCGAGATATCAGCGCAGCACCCTAAAACAATCGCATTAGGATTAGAGCGTGTTGATCGTGTGGCACGCGAGATGGGGTTTGATCGGCACCCTGATGGGCTTGATCTCGGCTGCACGACCATTATCGTGGGCGGCACCAATGGCAAGGGATCAACCTGCGCCATGCTGGAGTCAATTCTAGTTCAGGCGGGATATCGGGTCGCGACTTATACCTCGCCGCATCTCATTCGATTTAATGAACGTCTTCGATTTCAGTGTGAGGCTGTTAGTGATGCGGCCTTGATTGAGAGTTTTGAGCGGGTGGAGGCGGCACGCCAAAGGCTGCCCGACTCTGCTTTAACCTATTTCGAATTTACGACACTTGCGATATTCGATCAGATTCGACGAGCAGAGGTCGATGTTGCGGTTCTCGAGATTGGGCTTGGGGGACGATTAGATGCAGTCAATTGCGCCCAGGCGCATTGTTCGGTATTGGTCTCGGTCGATTTAGATCATCAGGATTATCTTGGAGAGTCCCGCGAAGCGATCGGCTGGGAGAAGGCCCATATTGCCCGATCGGGAAGACCTTTTATATGCGCCGATCCGGAGCCACCTGCGACAGTGCTGCAGGTTGTTGAATCGGTCGGGGCTGATCTCTGGCAGTTTGGTGTCGATTACAACTTTCAGGGTGATCGACAGCAGTGGAGTTGGGCCGGCCGCGGGCAACGTCGAAATGCGCTCGCCTACCCCGCGCTGCGTGGGGCCAATCAGCTTCTTAATGCGTCGGCGGCGTTAGCGGCACTCACAAGCCTGCGGGATTTGATTCCAGTGACCCAGGGTGCTGTGCGTCAGGGGTTGGCATTGGTGGAGATCGCGGGACGATTTCAGGTGTTTCCAGGTCAGCCTGCAGTTGTCCTTGATGTCGCACACAATCCCCATGCGGCAGCGGTACTCGCCGTCAATTTAGATCAGATGGGATTTTTTCCCACAACCATTGCGGTGGTTGGGATTCTTGGCGGTAAGGATGCAGCCCGAATATTCGAGAGGATCGGAGATCGGGTTGATCACTGGTGTCTTGCGTCGCTCACGGGGGCAGATACTGGAGGCCGCGCACGACGCGCGGAAGAACTCGAGTTGATCTTACGCACGGTGAACCCGAAGGCCAAGAGTGAATGTTTTGAAACCCCAGAGTTGGCCTATCTGCGGGCGCAGACCCTCGCTCAGCCGAGTGATAGAATCGTGGCCTTCGGTTCGTTTTTAACCGTAGCCCCTATTTTTGAACATCGCCATGCCCGCTGACAACGACTACCGTTCGTCTCAACGCGACACTCAAGGATCCGATCCGATGGCAGAGCACAAGCGTCGCGCACGGTGGCGCTTATTTGGGGCGATCCTCATTGCAGGCTCCGTAGCGGCGATCACTCCATTTTTGCTTGAAGAGCAGGCCCGCCCGCTATCTCAGGATTTGCTCATCGAGATCCCGTCAAAGAATTCTAAGTTCACAAAAATAGACTCGTTAAAGCCCCAGGATCCCGCCGCTCAAGAGTCGGCGAGTTCAGTAACCTCAGCCACTCCGGTAACCCCTCAGGGGCCTGTAGCGATAGCAAAATCGGAAACCACTAAGGAAGCGCCCGCAAAGGACTTACCCGCGAAACAAACGCCTGCGAAGCAAACGCCTGCGAAAGAGGCGTCACCCACCGCAGCAAAGACCAAGGGTTTTATGGTGCAGGTCGGTGCCTATTCGAAGCCTGAGTCTGCCGCATCAACCAAGAAACGAATGGAGTCTGGCGGGCATCGGGTTGTGACTGAAACGATAAAAGCCGCCGATGGATCTGATCGCCATCGGGTGCGTATTGGTCCATTTGAAACCCGTGAGGCGGCAGAGCAGGTTCGGGATCGCGCAAAGGCCCAGGGTTATGATGCGATCGTGGTGAGTCCTTAATGGAGTTCTTCGCGGTATTCACCTGGATCGACTGGGTTGTCGTGACGGTTGTTTCTGCTTCCATCATTCTGTCGGTGGTCAGGGGGCTTGTGAAGGAGGTTGCATCTCTGGCTGTCTGGGTGGTGGCGGTGGTCGGCGCGAGCCGTCTGGCGCATTTTCCTGCAGAGCTTCTGCCCCCGTGGCTTAGCGCCCCACTTCAACAAACGGTTGGCTTTTTAATCGTGCTGGTCTTGATTCTGATTATTGGAAAGTTGATCACCATGGCATTAAAGGAGTTGGTGAGTGCGGCGCGTGTCGGAACGCTTGACCGGATTCTGGGCACTGGGTTTGGTCTTGCCAGGGGCGGCTTGATCGTCATTGTGCTTTCGGTTCTTGCCGCGATGACCTCATTGCCGACGCAACCCGCCTGGAAGACCGCAAAAACGCGTAGTTTTCTTGAGTTAGGAATTAGAACTGCAGCGCCCTGGCTACCTGCATCAGTGGGCGATCGTTTGCAGTTACCAAGCTCTTCTCGGCAGACCCAGGGGGTATTGACATGTGTGGTGTGATTGGGATCGTTGGCCACACAGCAGTTAATCAACTCCTCTACGACGGTCTTCTATTGCTTCAGCACCGAGGGCAGGATGCTGCGGGCATTGCTACTGCGCAAGGAAAGCGTATTCATATCCATCGTAGTAATGGCCTTGTGCGCGATGTATTCCGCACGCGCGATATGCGAAATCTCCAAGGTCAGATGGGCATTGGTCATGTACGCTATCCGACGGCGGGAAGCGCATCGAACTCGGAGGAGGCCCAGCCTTTTTATGTGAATGCCCCGTTTGGCATCGTCCTGGGGCATAACGGAAATCTCACGAATGCTGAAGAGTTACAGCAAGACATGTATCGCCGTGATCGGCGGCATATCAACACGGAATCCGATTCTGAGGTTCTGCTTAATGTCTTTGCCCATGAACTGCAGCAGGCAGTTTCGGGTCTGTCCTTAGACCCTTCATCGATTTTTAAGGCAGTCACTGCTCTACATGCGCGGGCCAAGGGTGCTTACGCCTGTGTCGTGATGATTGCAGGCTACGGCATTGTCGCGTTTCGTGATGCCCACGGCATACGGCCACTCGCCCTCGGACGTCATGTCGATGAACGGGGCGAGGAATGGATGGTTGCCTCGGAGACGGTAGCGATTCAGGGCCTTGGGTTTACGCCGGTGCGTGATGTCGCCCCCGCAGAGTGTTTGATCATTACGCTAGATGGCGAGATGCATTCCCAGATCTGCGCTAAAGAGACAGCTCTCAACCCTTGTGTATTTGAGTATGTGTATTTTGCAAGGCCTGATTCTGTGATTGATGGGGTCAGTGTTTACGATGCACGGCTAAGAATGGGTGAGTCACTGGCCGAGAAGATTCGCAAGCAATTCCCAAGGGGGTCAATTGATGTTGTGATGCCTATTCCGGATTCCAGTCGACCCGCTGCAATGCAGCTGGCTATGCGGCTTGGAATCGAGTACCGGGAGGGGTTTATCAAAAACCGTTATATCGGCCGAACCTTCATTATGCCGGGCCAGGCGGCACGAAAAAAATCGGTACGCCAGAAATTAAATGCGATTGCTTCTGAGTTTAAAGATAAGAAGGTCTTGATTGTTGATGACTCCATCGTGCGCGGAACAACCAGCCAGGAGATTGTTCAGATGGCGAGGGATTCCGGCGCAAAGCAGGTGATTTTCGCCTCTGCAGCGCCCCCGGTACGCTTTCCGAATGTCTATGGAATTGATATGCCGACCCGCGGGGAACTTATTGCCTTTGGCCGTAATGACGATGAAATCTGTAAGGCGATTGGGGCCGATGCCCTGATCTATCAAGATATTGAATCGATGAAGAGTGATATCTTGAGCCTGAATCCAGCGCTTCGCGGGCTTGAGGCCTCATGCTTTGATGGCCAATATATTACGGGCGATGTCACCGAGCGGCTCCTTGATTTACTCGAAAGCGCAAGAATTCAGGGCGGAGAGCAGGCCACCCGACAGCAGCTCGCATTAAACTTGCACAATGACGACTAAACCACCCCCCAAATCCGCTACGCGTCGCGACCTTGGTTTTTCAACCCGGGCCGTGCGGGCAGGAACAACCCGATCAGACTTTGGCGAACACTCTGAGGCCATGTACCTCACCTCGAGCTTTGTCTTCGACGATGCAGAGCAGGCGGCACGACGCTTTCAGAATAAAGAATCCGGTGTGGTCTATTCCCGCTTTACGAACCCTTCAGTTCAGATGTTTGAAGAGCGATTGGCCTCGCTCGAGAACGCCGAGCGCTGTGTTGCAACGAGTTCTGGAATGTCGGCGATATTGGCGACCTGCATGGGATTGCTGAAGGCGGGCGATCATATCGTCTCGACACCGAGCCTCTTTGGCGCAACGGTGCAGCTCTTTGATAACTACATGACAAAGTTTGGCGTAGCGGTTAGCTACGTGAGCCTCACCAATCCTGCTGACTGGGCGGCAGCGATTCTGCCCAATACGCGACTACTGTATTTGGAAACACCGTCTAATCCTCTGACAGAAATAGCAGATATCCGTGCAATCTCGGCGGTCGCAAAGTCGGCGGGTGTGCCGCTGGTGGTTGATAATTGTTTTTGTACGCCCGCCCTTCAGCAGCCCTTAGCCTTGGGAGCCGATCTTGTTCTGCACTCGGCCACCAAATACATTGATGGACAGGGGCGTGTGCTGGGCGGTGCTGTGGCAGGGTCCGGGGCACTGATTGAGCCAATCTTTCAAGTGGTCCGAACCTGTGGCCCATCGTTATCACCCTTTAACGCCTGGGTACTTCATAAGGGATTAGAGACGCTCAAGATACGGATGAAAGCCCACTCGGAGTCTGCACTGGCGCTGGCCCAATGGCTGGAGGGGCATTCGGCAGTCAGTCGTGTTCTCCATCCCGCATTACCTTCGCATCCCCAGCATGCGTTAGCGATGAAGCAGCAATCCGCTGGTGGCGCCATTATCTCCTTTGAGGTCCAAGGCGATACGCCGCAGTCGCAGCGTGAGAATGCCTATCGGTTAATTAATGCTGTTGAGGTGATGTCCGTGACCGGTAATCTGGGCGACACCCGGACGACCATTACCCATCCGGCAACCACAACCCATGGTCGTATCTCTGAGGAGGCACGGCAGAAGGCGGGAATTAAGCAATCATTAATTCGAATCGCTGTTGGGCTTGAAGAGATCGACGATCTCAAGGCCGATCTCGAACGTGGATTTTCCACTCAGTAAACCCGAGCACAACAATTCTTTACAAGATCCGCCGCATCGGGATCTATGTACCGATTGTGGTGTCTCTCGAACCGCGAATCCAAAGCGTTGTGGTTATGCCTGTCAATTTATTGCACCGGACTATCCGCGTATGGAAGAGCAGGTCCATGGTCGTGCCCGCCGTGAGTCCCAGGGTGATGAGCGTTTTTTTGGCCCCTACCAGATTCTCTATCGCGCATCGTTGAGAAACCCGCTGCCGGGTGCCCAGTGGACTGGAATTACCACCCGTATTGCAGAGCGGTTATTCGAAGAGAAAATGGTGGATGCGGTGCTGACCATGGCACCAGACCCCAATGATGCCTGGCGGCCGGTCCCGGTATTGGTGAGATCGAAGGAGGGCCTCACCAACTGCCGAGGTATGCGCATGGGCTATGCGCCCCTCTTATCTCTTATTGAACCCGCAATCGCGCAGGGCGTTGAGCGACTGGCCGTTATCGGGATTCCCTGTCAGGTCTATGCATTGCGAGCACTCGAGAGAGAATTGAAGTTAAAGAAGCTCTACGTGATCGGCACACCCTGTTCGGATAACACGACAACAGAGCGATTCCATGAGTTCTTAGAGCTCCTATCGCCGGCACCTGAGACGATTACCTATCTGGAGTTCTGTGCCGATTACCATGTCGAGATTCGGTTTTGTGATGGCAGTAAAAAGCGAATCCCTTTTCTTCTCCTACCGCTTTCAAAATTACCGTCGGATTTTTTCCCGCTCACCTGCCGCACCTGTGTGGATTACACCAATGTCTTATCGGACATCACGGTGGGCTATATGGGGGGCGAGGGGGCGCAGTGGTTGATTGTTCGTAACGATGCGGGAATGGAGTTACTCGATTTGTTGGGCGCTGAGGTTGAGCTCTCCGCCCCGGGTAGTGCAGGTCGACGACACGGCCCAGTGATGGGGTTTATGGAGAACACGCGTCGGGCAGCAGGGGGGCTGCCGCTGCGATCGATGCCGAATTGGTTGCGCCCTCTCGTGGGGTGGTTAATGCCAAAGATCGGCCCACGGGGTCTGGAGTTTGCCCGTGCCCGGGTAGAGATGAAGGCAATTGAGACAGTGATTCATCTCAAGCGCGAGGAGCCTAAGCGGATGAAGTCGATGATTCCAGATCATGTCTGGACGCTGACTAAACCGTATGGCATTACTCGACAAGACGACGGTATTGCTCGACAAGACGATTAATGAAAATCTCGAGAATAGGTTTCAAGATTGCCGAGTAATCGGGATAGCAGATCGGTTTGATCTTCAATGCGCTGAGCCAAGAGATGCTGGACCTGTCCTTTAGAGGCAGGATCAATGCCTTGGTCACGCTGCCAGGTGCCATAGACCACCATCAGTTGGGAGTAGAGCACTGCCTTATAAAAACGCGCCAACACATCTGGCCAGACGATGACATTAATGATGCCGGTGTCATCTTCGAGCGACAGAAATAAAGTGCCATTTGCAGTGCCCGGTCGCTGCCGATGGGTGACAAGACCGGCGGCACGAGCCAGGCGGCCATGCCGGTAGCCTGCTAGATTTGCAGCGGGTTGGATGCCTTGGCAATCAAGTGCATGACGCAGTAACGCCAAGGGGTGTCGCCCGAGGGTGAGCCCCAGACTTGCGTAATCTGCAACTGTGTTCTCGCCCTCGGTAGGCGGTGTCAGGGTGATTGGGGGCTCGTTAATTCTTGTATTTTTTAGCACTGCCGGCAGGCGGTGCTGGCCACTGGACTGCCATGTCGCCTGATGACGGTTACCGGCCAGTGATTGCAGTGCGCCGCTTGCGGCAAGGCAGTTTAAATCCTGACGGTCTAATGATGCTCGGATCGCGAGATCTTCAACCGTTTCAAACTGAAGGCAGCATTGTCGGGCCTCAATAATGCGTTGCATTCCATCGGCCGATAGGCCGGCGATTCGATTTAAGCCAAGCCGAACCCCATAGTCGTGAGCAGCTGACCGGGTTTTAGCTGGCGGTGGGTCATTCGGTTGTTGCCCTAACCGGTTTTCTAGCTGGCTTTCAACAGCGCTAATCTGTACATCCACCGGCATTACAACAACACCATTTCTGCGGGCATCCTGCACGAGTTGCGAGGGTGAATAAAACCCAAGAGGCTGGGCATTGAGCATAGCGGCAAGAAAAGCGTCGGGATGATGACACTTGATCCAGCAGCTCACATAAACCAGTAGCGCAAAACTCGCGGCATGGGACTCTGGAAATCCGTACTCGCCGAACCCTTCAATCTGCCGAAATACACGATCTGCAAAGCTACGGGTATAGCCCCGTGTCAACATGCCATCCACAATGCGGTCGTGAAATTTCTCGAGACCACCCTTACGACGCCAGGCCGCCATTGATCGGCGGAGTTGATCCGCCTCGCCTGCAGTAAAGCCGGCTGCAAGAATTGCGAGCTGCATGACCTGTTCTTGAAATATCGGCACACCCAGTGTTCGAGAGAGTGCTTCACGGACTGCAGCCCCCGGATACTCAATGGGCTCAAGCCCCTGCCGTCGTTTTAGGTAGGGATGGACCATTCCCCCTTGAATGGGGCCGGGTCGAACGATGGCGACCTCGATCACGAGGTCGTAAAAGCATCGTGGCCGCAGCCTAGGCAGCATCGCCATCTGGGCTCGGGATTCGATCTGAAATACGCCGATGGTCTGGGCTGCGCAGATCATGTCGTAGGTATCGCTGTCTTCAGCAGGAATATCCTGCATCTGAAAGGGGTAGCCAACCTTCTGGCTAATACACTCAAGAGCCCGCCGTATTGCAGAGAGCATGCCAAGGGCCAAGACATCGACCTTTAATAGTCCGAGCGCTTCGATGTCATCCTTGTCCCACTGAATGACACTACGGTCGGGCATCGCAGCGTTTTCAACCGGTACGAGATCCGATAGTCGTGTACGGGCAATGACAAACCCGCCGACATGTTGGGAGAGATGGCGCGGGAAACCAATGAGTTCATTACAAAGCGCTGCCCAACGTTGACAGAGGGCTGTAATGGGTTGCGCTATGACAAGATTGCGTTCAACAAAAGTGGGTAGGGTAAGGGCCTCGCTGAGCGTTGCTTCTAGGGCATCGGTATTGATTTGTCGCCCATCCCACCATTGATGTTGTTTGGCAACATGCTCGATTATCGGTAATGGCAGGCCCAACACCTTGCCAATATCCCGCAAGGCCGAGCGTGGCCGATAGGTGGTCACCGAGGCAGCAAGGGCTGCGCGGTCGCGGCCGTACTTCTGATAGATGTACTGAATGACTTCCTCTCGGCGTTGATGTTCAAAATCCACATCAATATCGGGGGGCTCATCACGCTCTTTAGAGATAAATCGCTCAAAGAGCATATTCATGCGATCAGGGTCGACCTCGGTGATTCCTAGGCAGTAACAAACGGCAGAGTTCGCTGCAGAGCCTCGGCCTTGGCAGAGAATTCCCTGACGCCGTGCAAATTCAACGATATCGAAAACGGTTAGAAAGTAAGGCTCGTAATGTAGCTCGTGGATTAAGGTGAGTTCATGCTCAATCTGTGCGCGAACTTTCTTGGGCACACCTTGGGGGTAGCGTTCAGGACTAAAACGCCTACGTAAGCCTTCTTCCGTGAGGTGTCTGAGCCATTGGCTTGGCGTAAACCCCGGGGGTGCAATCTCATCAGGATATTCGTAGCGCAATTCATCTAAAGAGAAACGACATCGCTGACTGATCTCAAGGCTGTTGGCAAGCATCTCGGGGGGATAGAGGCGGGCTAACCGTGCCCGATGCCGCAGATGCTGCTCTGCATTGGGTGTGAATCGTTTACCGCAGGCCGATAGCGTTAGGCCGTAGCGGATCGCCGTAAGCGTATCGGCCAGAGGTTTACGGGAGCGTCGATGCATTAAGACATCGCTCGTGGCGGTGATCCGAATTCGATACAGCGCTCCGATGGCCTGAAGATAATCACGCCATACGGCGTCGTTGCCACGAAGTAGTAAGCAGCAGGCAATATAAAGCCGGTCTGTGAATCGATGGCGAAGCCATTGGGCCGCCTGATGGTGCTGGGCTGCTTCTGCGTGAGGCGTTGGCTGCCAGAGCACCACACATTCAGATAAACCGCTGTCGAGATCGGTAAGATCAAGTCGGTAGTGGCCTTTGAGTTCACGGCGACGGGTCTGGGTAATGAGGTAACCGAGTTGCGCATAGCCTTGACGTGACATTGCGATAATCGAGAGCCGGCCATAGAGCTCAGCCGATTCGAACTGCGCGCCAATTAATAACTGCAGGCCAATTGATTTGGCTGCGACATGGGCCTGTACAACACCAGCAACCGAGGCCTCATCTGTAATTGCAAGTGCCTGATAGCCTAATGTCTGCGCCCGGGCGACAAGCTCTGCCGGCCGTGAGGCGCCTGACAAGAATGAATAGTTGGTTCTACAGAAGAGTTCGGCAAACCCGATAGCGCTCTCGCGATGCATAGTGGCGGTGTTACATCAGCTAAAAAAGCCGTGGAGATACCAGTCATAGGCGGGGGTGCGAAAGACCCATAGGAGGGCCTCGTGCCGGGTTTTGGCTACGAAATAATCGCGTTGTGTGGCGCCATTGGGTGTGTCGTCCCACCATCCGGCCTCAATCCGTTCTGGTCCGGATAGGAGTTGCAGTGGGCCGTGGTAGCTTGGCCGGTGGTCTTGCAGGGCCAATAAGAGCGGTGTTGCTAAAAGCCAGCTGGGTCGGTGCGCATCTCGGCTGGGGCCTACTGCAAGAGGGTTTGCTGGAAATAATTCGCGTGATGCGGTCGAGGCTTTTTCTGGGCGATGCTCGTCATGAATATCGAGCCCATGGACCTGAGACTCTCCTAGGCGGGCTTCTAGCCGTTCAATGAGTTCATGTAAGGCCTGTTCAGTGTCGCGGCCACCGCCCAAGAAATCTGCTGTGCGATGAGGAAGTGATGTAACACTAGAGGCATCGAGGGTGATGCGGTAGACCGGCCGAGGAATTGCGTGGCGCGATTGAATTCGTGTGAGACGTTCACTGAGTAGTCGTGCAAATCGTTGGTGTTGGCGCGCTGGACTCGCAAAGCCTAGGCGCACGATTGTTGGCGGGGGGTTATCGTGGTGGAGCGTGAGTTCAATAATATTCACACCGAGCT
>SXGQ01888461.1_pt1 | contig 12759 bp, 12 predicted proteins | sample 3178371 | NCBI WGS metagenome assembly SXGQ01 (sample SAMN11356859, study PRJNA531348) | freshwater metagenome | isolation source: freshwater sample F1-20 | place: China: Fuxian Lake, Yuxi | collected 2017-12-25
AGAACATGCATCTTCATGTTGGTTGACTGCATAATCAGTTGATAATAAACTAGAGAAACAAACGACTTGATATACCGCATCGTGTCGATATACAGGCCTGATATTGTTTATGAGACTTTCTTCTATATATCGTCGAGTTGGTATATTAAACAGATTTTATCTATTATATATTTACAAAAATGCCGTATAGAGATCCTGCTATACAGAAACAATATAGGACTGTGTATTATGAAAAAAACAAGGAACGGGCAAAAGATAAACAAACGACCTACCATGAAGATTTAAAAACCCATGCTATAGAATCTATATTATCTGGGAAGATTGTCGACCGGAAAAAATGGGAACTGTGGTGTAAACAAATACAGAGAAAGGCTCAAAAAAAACCATACTCTGTTAGTTTTACGAGTGATGTAATGTTCGCGATGATGACGAAGGGGTGTTTCTATTGCGAAGATATCGCAACTGGTATTGATCGGTTAAATTCTGATCTAAACCATACGCCAGATAATTGCGTTGGTTGTTGTTATGGTTGTAATATGTCAAAGGGGGCTGCAGATCCTGCGACATTCGTCAGGAAAGCGTATTATCGTGTATATGGGAAGTATGTCGATGATAGTGATAATATTTGGTTCGTTTATAAAACTAAACCAGATATGACAGCATACAAAAGATCTGCAGATACTAAAGGAGTTTCATTCGGCTTGACAGGCAAAGAGTTCGACATGATTATCAAGGGCGATTGTGCATATTGCAAAAGAAGTCCTACTTCATGGTTTGGAATTGATCGCAAGATCCCATCAGAAGGATACGTTCTCGGGAATGCCGTATCATGTTGTTATGATTGTAATGTTGATAAATTTGAGGATGCCGCTGATACAGTGATAAAACGTAACAAACGGATTGCGAGTCGTGTGATTGCTGGCAAACTCGTTATAACTGACTGCCCGAAGGTTATTCTTCATAAGGGGGTTATGAGAGCGTCTAAGAAAGTGTGCGTCCATGGCAACATATACACAAGCCAGAGGGAGGCATCAAGAGCGCTCGGAAAGGGTGGTGTTTACATTCGAGAATGTATTAAGTACAAGAGATGTTCTGATGTTATATTTCAAATATCAGACGAGTTTTATGATTTTGCCATGACTAATAAACTCGAAAACATTACCAAGAAGATGTATATATTATTTGAAAGAATGTAATCATTTTTTTAATTGCCTTCCGAGTTTCTTGTAACCAAACGCCTTAATAAGATCGTAACGAATATATGTAACGCTCGACCTGTCTACTGCATTAAACATCAACTCTTTGCCCGTCGGTGTTGCTCTGTTAAAGGAACACGCGCTCATATTTATACGAAAATAAGCATCTTCAGACCAATCCTGCTTTCCCAATGCACACGGAACCTCACGAATCGCAGCGCTTTTAGACCCCTTCATTGCAGGATCAGCACTCCTTGCCGTCCACCCGTTATACACGTATTTTTCTCCATTACATGTAACTCCAGCTATGGCATGTGCGACTGAACACGTGGGGTTCCTCAACTCCGCGCCAATGATACAAGAATCTAAAATGTATCGAGATCCGTTATACTTGATAATCTTCTCGTGTTTTTTAGGATTGTATCCTTCTATCTTTCCTATGGTAGGAACCGGTGTTGCCCACTGTCCTTGTACGAAATCCTCTCCAGAGTCTTTGTGTATAATTATGACCTCTGGCTTTCTCGTATCGACAAACACTCCCTTCGGTGACATAGTTTTCATTGCGCCAGACCATAACTTAGAGTCCAATGGTAGGTCTACGTTGAAGCCAGAATACTTGAAAACTCCTTTCACGACTCCGATTGACAGATGAGGGACTTGTAAAAACGCCAACATTGCATGCTGATACGGGCTGTAATGAGCCTCGTCTGAACCATCCTGCATACTGCCGAAATAATCCGGTCGTGCAATGCGAAGATCATGGAGGAATTGTCTTGGTCTCATAGACTCCAAGACGCGCGAAGACACTTTGTCGCCATCATACCCACGCAAAATTTCGAGAATGGCCGAACATATGTGGCGAGAACTCTGATCAGACATCATTCTCTTCGCATGATTACGTATTACCACCCTGGAATACTGGCTAAAAAATAAAGAGGTGAACAAAGCGGCAAACCAACAAATGGCACCTTCTTGTGGAAACGTAACAACCTCCGAACATGACTTGGTACGGGTGCTTCCTCCTTTTTTAATCTCGAAGACTCTACCAAGTTCATTTGTCATGATTTCTCTTTTCTTTTTTTGAACTCCTTCAATTTTTCTCATCGAGGGAGACTTGGAACGACTTTTAGTGCGTTGAAGCATAGGAGCCTTTCTCACCGGAGAAGAAGACCTGGGTTGGAGTGTATGAGTCCTCCTTACCACGGGGCTAGAAGAATTGATTTGCATTGGCATTGGTTTGGCATCACGTTTCATACGGATAAGTCTTTCTCTCTCTTGTTGTTGTCTTCTGGTCAGAGAAACATCCACGCGGGGTTTTCTTCTGAGTTTCGTATCCATTTATATATACATACTAATATTATTTGCGAATGTCGATACAAGAGCTTCGTATCGACAAACCGATGTTTCATACATTATTATACAATCACATACGCGGGTTTTGTAACGGCGTATTTTTGGGCCAACTCGTTAATATTCGCCTTGAAATCACTCTCGGCCCATTTCAAAAACGTCGTCATATACATACTCACGGCGTCGTGAACAGCTTGCGCGGTGAGCATAGCCTGAACAATTCCAGAGTTCCAGAATGGCAACTGAGTTTCAGGAATAGGAACGTCCTTCTTAAGATTGTTATACCAAGCTTTGTTATTCTTGATGTCACCGGATACGTATCCGGATGCGTCTATCGCCTTGGATTTCTTAAGAGATTCCGCAATTTTTGCAGAATTCGCAAATGAAATGGACGCCATCTGTTCGGCGAAAAACGGAGGAGTTATTTGTCTCCGAGAAGACACCAACACGGCAGCAGATTTTCCTAATTTCTTTAACATATTGGCCATCGCCAAACCGGCATCGCGTTCCTTCTCCGTCGCGAGAACGGTCCACAATGATGCCGGGGTTTTATTGCTCGGTTCACCCCTCGTCGCACTTTCGTTGAACATTCCATCACACTTTATCTTTCCATCGGCAACCATGCGCTGAATCATACCACCTCCTGCAGAACACCCTCCCAAGTACAGAGGTTTGTTGTTGGTTCCGGTGATTTTGCGAACCTGGTCTATCACGCTTATGGTAGTAACTGGATCTTTGCCTGCTTTGGCGGAAAAACATCCCGTCTTAGAATCAGCAGGAGCGACATAGAGAATCGCATAACCGGCCCGCAGACACTGTTTGGTACGCCCCACGTCTTCGGGCATCCCGAAGAATCTAGGATTCGCACTGGGCGGCCATCCTCCGTAAATACTTCTTGAGCACCCGTGAAGAAACACGACAAGCCCCTTCGGATTCGCAGGAGATTGGTACGCGTGTTGAACCCCTCCAACGTTTATCATGACAGGCTTCAGCCCTTTGTCAGACCGTTCTGCGACTGGTGCGGGAGGCTTTGGTGCGGGAGGCTTTGGTGCAGGAGGCTTTGGTGCAGGAGGCTTTGGTGCAGGAGGCTGGGGCACAGGAGGCTTGGGTGCGGGTGGTTTAGGCGCAGGAGGCTTAGGTGCGGGTGGTTTGGGCGCAGGCTTGTTAGACGAAAAACCACATTCCTTTTTGGCAGAATTCCAAACCAATCCAGCGGGACAGTTCATCTTTACGGTTCCGTTGTAAAAGAAAGAATCCCCATCCTTTCCCCACAAATCTTCATTCGCAGGGCGTATTGGTGCGATGTTATTGTTCGGCAGTACTGGGAATAATTTCTGTTCGTCCACGATCGTTCTCTTTGGGAATGACATAATATACATACCAGACCTTTTTTTAACAGAAATTTTCCTTGCCATACCCGATTACCGCACATGCTATTCTCTTACCGGAGTTTCCTGTCTTGAGACTCTCTTCGTTCCCTCCATCGCCACAATCGTCTTCGTCGGCATGAATGATGATGCTGCGACCGATGATGCTATTTTTTCCTTGAAGACGGATAACGTTGTCATAAAATATGTACTTCGCACTTCCATTTTTGTCAGCTTGGATGTTTCCAAGGTCGCCAACGTGGCGTTCTTTCTTCCCAGGACATCCGTGTTTTTTGTTCGTGGGATTGAAGTGTGCACAGGCACTCATGCACTTTTCCGAAAGGTCTCCCGCCTGATGAACGTGAAACCCGTGTTTGTGAGTAGGAGTAAGACCGGAAACGTTCAGAGTTATTTTAACACGTTTCAAGCTTTCTTCAAATTTCACTGTTCCTTTCACTTCGCTGTTGAGAAAACACGCAATCGCGTATATCTTTTTTTCTGTCGGGAGATTACTGGCTGAGAGATTCATGTTTATTACATATTACATATATTTAATTGTAATTTACTCTCTATTCCTTAATCCAAACCCATGCTGCTGTAACAATTGCATGCACAATACAGCTGCCAAACCCAAGGCCCGTGGAGATAGCCCACATATCCCCCGTGATCTTCTCGATCTTGAAAACATCGCTAAGCAAAAACATGATAATAACCTGTACTCCTGCCATTAGAATGACGCAGATGTCAACGACGCGGAATTTACGCATGTTTAGAACTGGGAAAATGTCTCCCTGTGAAGCCAGCACATTGGTCAGATTGAAAATCTGCGTGAAAATGAACATGTTGAACATGAACCCAGATAGTTGCTTGTCGCTGATGTCTATAAGTTGCGGCGTCACGAAGAAGACAATAAGCTGGCACGCAATTTGATACAAACTCTGGGGGATGATAGAACGCAACATCGGCAACGTCACCACGAATTGCTCGCGAGGCCCCGGAGGAGTCTTCATGAGGTCGGCGGACATGGGGTTTGTCGCGATACCAATAGAAGCAAACGTGTCCATCACAAGGTTCACATACACGAGTTGGATGACGTTCAGGGGGGTAGTGCCCTTGGCAAATGCCGCAATCGCCACGACAGTTAGTGCCACCACGTTGATTGCCAGTTGGAACGTGATGAATGCGCGAATGTTCTTCATGATAAGACGGCCCCACCTGACGCCACTGACGATGGAGTCAAAGTCGTCGTTCAGGATAACAATATCAGACGCTTCCTTGGCAAGGTCCGTTCCACTCCCCATGGAGCATCCGACATCTGCCTCCTTGAGGGCCGGTGCGTCGTTTGCTCCGTCTCCAGATGATGCCACCACATGGCCAAGACTTTTCATCAACTTTACCAGCTGATACTTATCCTCGGGCGAAGACCGCGCCATGATGCGGAGCTTGGGGGCGATGGCGATCTTCTGTTCCTTGGTCATAGAGCGAAACTCCTTTCCTTCGATGCAAATGTCGTCATACTTAAGCATCCCGATGTCGCGCGCGATGTGTGTCGCAGTCTTGATGTTGTCGCCGGTTACCATCACGACGCTAATTCCCGCCGACTCACAGGTCTTCACCGCTGCTGGGACACTCATACGCACCGGGTCCTTGATACCCAGGATACACAGAAGCACGTCGTCCACAGCCAGAGCGATTGTTCGCAGCCCGTTAGACGCCATCGCATCTACAAACCCGTTGAGGGCTTCACGGTCGTCGATCTTGCAGGCGTCCATGATGATCTCAGGAGCTCCCTTGGAATATTTCTTACCGTTGACTACTGCGGATGAGGTCTTCGTCACCGATGAAAAGGGAACTGCTTCCGTGGCCTTGTTCTTCTCGCGGATCTCCTCATACGAAGAGAACGTGTTCACGAAACGAAGCATCGCAACCTCGGTTTGGCTACCGATGCCCACGCCGTCGGAGATGAATGCCGTAGAGTTCACCGCGCAGTTGAGCAGGATGTCATCAGACACGCTCGGGGGGATGTGGTCATACATCGTAGTTCCGAAGACGCCCTTCATAACGGTCATCTTGTTTTCGGTAAGAGTCCCGGTTTTGTCGCTGAGCAGAATAGTGGTGCTGCCGAGGGTTTCGCATGCGGCCAGGTGGCGGACAAACAGATTTTCCTTCATCATCTTCTTGATAGAGTATGTCAGGACGATCATCACCGCAGCGGGGAGTCCCTCCGGCATTCCGATTACCAGGATCGTGATAGAAAATACGATGAAACGGAGGGGTCCATCGGAAAACGAAGGGCGAGGCGATTCCGCCCCCCAACGGACCATCTGGGCGATGAATACGGCCACGCTGACGGCAATGGCAGTGAGAGCACAATATTTGACAAAACGCATCAGTTTCTTCTGGAGAGGGGTCTTGTCGTTCTCCGTCTGGATGAGTGCGATCGTGCGGCCAAACTCAGAATTCTCGCCCACGGCAACCACAATCATCTTGGCATTTCCCTCGGTGACGACTGAACCAGAACGAAACCAGGGGTCCGCCTCATTCTTGCGAATAACGATGCTCTCTCCGGTGAGCGCCGACTCGTCAACACCGAGCCCATTGGCGGACACGAAATATCCGTCGGCAGAAACTTTATCTCCTGCCTCGAGAACAATTAGGTCTCCAACGACAATCTGCTTGTTCGTGATCTGTTGCTCCTCGCCATCGCGGATCACCTTGACCAAGTATTCATCGTTTGTAGAGTTCAACTTGTGGAACGCCAATTCTTGCTTGTAATCATTGTACGTGCCAATGCTCACGATCACGAAAACGGTGATCCAAATAGCAACTCCTTCTACCCATTCTTTGTTGTCACGCTGTTCCTCGAACACGAGGCCAAAAGTCGTGGCGATAGTCGCAGAGAAACACAGGATCCACAACAAAGGGTCGTTCGCGGTATTCCAAAGAATACGCCAAAATGACTTGGGTGGTATTTTCTTGACGACGTTTGTGCCGTATGTCTCTACACGTCCTGCGATAGAGTCGGTCTTGATACCGTCTGGTCCAGTGGCTAGATACGCTTCTATGTTAATATCTTTCATAGCAGAGGTGTCCTTGTCGGTCACCATGGTGTTAAACATCTTGAACCGTGTTAATTTTTTGTATAATTTACAATCCAAAAACACTGTTTAAGTATACAAAAGAGACGATATGGGAACAGGGTCAAATGACAATACTCATATCGTTCGAATTAAAAATAAAATTCAAACGGTTACGTATACTATAACACACCATGCGAGCAGCACATGTTTCGATGGCCAAGCAAACTACTGCCGAACAATCCGCGAATGCTGCAAACTTGACCGCACTCAAGAACTTTTTCAAAGACCTGTTTGGCCACTGTTCGTTCTCGCTAAGTCGTAACCACCCTGTCATCGCATAATTCTCACCGAAAATACTTTCTTTTTGCTTTGCTTTGTCACGCAACGGCTTGTCGATATGGTTAATCATATTGACAAGCCAGAATATAAAATATAGAAGTGTCGTATAACACATAAAACATAATACAATGGTTGCTATCATTACTTCCGACGGAAAGATGTTCGTTATCTCCGACGCAATTGTCAACCAAATCAGGATGATCAAGAATGCGGCCGAAGATTTCTGCGACGAAACCATCCCGATCCCGACCGTAAATTCCGATATCTTCAGTATGATTGTCGAGTTCTGCACTTTCAAGACTGAGGAACACGATTTCGGGGCCACTGAAGAATTCGTCACGAACTTCTTCGACGTACCGACCGACATTCTGTTTGACATCATTTCGGCTTCTAATTTCCTCGACGCCCCGGATGTTCTTGATGCCGCGTGTAGCGCAGCGGCTAATCTCCTCCGGGACAAGAACCCAGATGAAATCAGGGCGATTTTGAACATCGAAAACAAATTCACTCCGGAGGAAGAAGCAGAAATCATCAAGGAGAACAGCTGGGCTTTCCAGCCGAGGACTACATATCATCAAAATGGCGCCCACAATTAACCATCATATCGACATACAGTAATACAAATGTAACCGAAAATATGTAAAAGTATAATAACAATGGCTCCCGTCGCAGTTTCCGCTCCTCAGGCTCGCGCGTTTACCACCACAGTCAGACCATTCACAAGACCTTCTCGTCCTATTTCTAGGGATGTCAGAACTCGGGTTTCTCCCATCAGTATTGACATCATGCATCATTTTGACGTGTACAGTACAAAGGTTTCCATACTTCTTTCGTTTTTCACTATTTCAAAGTTGATTATGCGAGCTGCAGAAGACTCAGCAGATAGTTACGATTCCGAAGATTCATATGATGGTGATGATGACGACACGGATGGTGGAGAACCGATTCCAATTCGGGTCAAGGAAGACCTCTAAAAGCATCGGCGAGTCTGAGGTTCACATCATCGTGCACGAGACCGTCAATCCACTCGAAGGGCTGCATGTTCCCGGTGATGATTTCCAGGTTTAGGAACAGAGCAAAAACTCGCTCGAGAGTTCCTGCCATGTGGCGAGTGTCATTTCCCAGGAATGCAGTGACGTTTTTTAGGATGTCTTTTGTAAAGCACATCATACGCTTGTAATTCTCAACAGGGATAACGAAAGTGTGAAACAGAGCGAGCTTCATGGTATCCAGCTTATCAACATCGTCAACGGCAATATCAAAGAAGTTGGAGTACTTCTGGATGATGAATTGCCACACACCGGGCTGGAGGATCTCGAAAAGAGGCTCGATAGGGTAGGGGTAGAACCCGACGACCGCCTTGGGGTCCTTGCATTTCTCCTTGATCTGGTCAAAAATCTCGGGGGTAAACACCATGTCATACTGAGCAAACCCGATGTGGTCGAGGTTCAGAGTGTCAATAACGTTCATGAGGTTGAAAAATACAGAGTTCTGGTAGAAGTTGTTCTTCTGATAGAACGACTCGTACTCGGGAATGTCCCACTCATTGATAACACATTCCTTGGGGTATTCGGCGGGGATGTCTTTAGGCAGGTTTTCGTTCACGCACACGAACTTGACATATTTCTTCAGGTCATCTTCTGAAATACCCTCGACGGTCTGGGAGTAAAACTTTTGGTGGCCGACAATCGCGAGTTGGAAAGTCATCGTTAATTATCATAACTTTTTATTATTAAGTTATTACCGAGCTAAAATAACTTAATAAAAAACTTTGTATAATACATATACTCTGCACAATGGATGAGATGTTCCGCTACCCCGTAAGGCACATGATCGGCCAGCTGCACCCTGACACCCCAGTTGGTAACTTCCTCAACCACACCGCCAAAAACCCTGAATACAAAACTTTCATGGAATTTGGCACATGGAACGGTCAAGGGAGCACACTGTGCATCGGCAGTGCTCTCGCTGCACGCGAAGATCCCACAATGTTCGTGTCTCTGGAGGCGGACAAGGGTCGTCGGGATGCAGCCGCTGATTTCTGGACTACTCAGAACCACGGAAACATGAAACTAGATCTGATGTGGGGAAAGGTTTCGAACGAAATGCTGACTCAAGAGTACGTCGCCAACCACCCCAAGTTTTCCGCACAAATTCAGTACTATGATATTGAGATCTCTCAGACCTCCGAGTGCCCCCTGCTGGATGCCGAACTCCCCGAAACTGTGGATGTTGTTCTATTCGACGGCGGCGAGTTCTGCGGCATTGGTGATTACAAATTCTTCATGAAGAAGTACCCACACGTGAAAATGGTGATATGCGATGATATTGACACTATCAAGAACGAGCTTATTTACAACCACCTCACTCAAGACGGTAGTCCGTGGAAAGTCGTAGCTAGTGGCCCTCACCCCGGTCGCCCCGGTCGCGAGGATGGGGCTCATAAAAATTGCACATGGTGTGCGTGGGTTAGACAATAAGTTTCCACGTACGGCCATACGCAAATCGCCCTTCTTTATCAAAAACTCGTCGAATTTGTTTAGAATCTGCTTTCTCCCACCCAGAAGATCTTAAGTATTTAACCGCGTCTGATTGGCTGTCGTGATCTTTCTCATGAGCATCGTTAATATAAGAAGCACATTTCTGACGTTGAGATTTCGTACCGTCATAACAACCATTATCGTGAGCATCCTTTAAATTTTGCGATAAAGTACCAAGTCGAAGATTATGAGGTCTAAAATCTAGTTTATTATCGTTTTTGTGAAGGATGATTTCACTTGGCTTTTTGTGTTGGTATTCGTTCGGAAAGAATGTTTTGAATGCCAGAGTGTGACAATGGCCAAGTGTAATGTACGGATATCCTTTATTTAATCCAAGATGTTCTCCACATAATACATGTTCAGCATGCTCTGTGACAAACTTAATGCGATTCATGTTGGATATCTCCCAATGCCCTCGAGAATTTCTAGACTCACCTATTTCCAACCATATTTCACCAGATAAGTCGGGATAGTCTTTGTATGAGAATCCATATTGTTTTCTTTGAGCATAATGTTTAATCGTAGCATTTGTATATGTACGTTTCAAATGATTTTTTTCGTTTTTCAGATGCTTTACCCATTCTTTGGCAGTTTTCTCGAGCCCATCTCGAATGATGATAAACGCGGAATTTCTGGTATCAAGCCTAAATTGATTCATGCGTTGAACTGATTTTTCCGCCCAGCGAAGATTTTCAATACGATTATCGTCTCTATTTCTATTTATATGATCTGTAGTGTTATCTAAAGTAGGCGGCTTTCCGATAAACGTTGACACCAACATTCTACAAACAAAGATTGTACGTTTACTCCCTTGGTTATCTTGTAACGTACATATACTATACCCTGCCTTGTTTTGTGAATAGCTTCGTTGTTTATTCGTCTTCATGTTTACAATGTGATTGTTTTTATCAAGATAATACTTGTTAAACACGGTGTGAGTTCCATCAGACCACCAATATTCTGGAGACTTTGTGTTTAATTCCATTTTTACATACACATACGAATTCAATTTAAATTATTTAATGTGTCAATATGACATTCTCATACACAGAGAGATTTATAAGATTCTGGACGACGATCGCGTAGGATGCCCCAAAAACCTCTGAAAATGGCATACTCCACACGGTCAAACTCGTATGTAGCATGCCCTTTAATTGCGACTGGAGAAGGGTCTGCGTTGCCGTTCTCTGGCACCCCGCCGATCTGTCTAACGACAGCACCCCGATTGTTAGTGATAAAACTTCCACCGTAGAAATCGATCTTCTTCTCCTTGCCAATGCGATTCGCCACCGCGATCGGCACACCATTGGCAGCGGAATGACCCTGAATGGCCCTCATCCAGTGGATGTATGATTCGCCATCGGGGAACTCCGGTTCCGAACCGATGGCTGTAGGGTATACAATCAATTCTGCGCCAGCCAGTGCAAGAGCGCGGGCGACTTCTGGGAACCACTGATCCCAGCAGATAGCTACACCGATCTTTCCAAACTTGGTGTCAAATACCTTGTATCCATCCCGACCTGGGCTGAAGTAAAATTTTTCCTCGTAACACTTCCCCATTGGGATATGATGCTTGCGATACACATCTAGGATTTTACCATCGGCATCCGCCACGGCGCAGGAGTTGTAGTACTCGTTATCCTTCTTCTCGAAGAAAGGGATTGGGATAACGACCCCCAGCTCTCCAGCGAGTTCCGAAAACTTCGACACGATGAAACTTTCCTCAACTGTCTCCGCCCACGCGAAGAATGATGGGCTTGCAGTTTGGCAAAAATAACGAGACTCGAATAGTTCGGGGAGCACGATGACGTTGGCCCCCGTGACTGCGGCATTGCGAACCATCCTCTCTGCCCGATCGACGTTCCTGCCAAAATCCTTGTTCATGGAGAACTGGAGGGTTGCGACCTTCATAAACATTTTGAGAAGTAAGTAAATTACAGTCATGTAAACGAGTTAAGTAAGATAGCGTGTCGATATAATTATATTTGATATTGATATGGATAAGGTTAATGCAAAGGGAAGAAAGGTTTTCACGGACGAAAAGGGAAGAACGTTCGTGAAGCAAGGTGATAAGAAGGTGTACGTGAAGAAACTATTCACGCCAAAAAGAAATGCTCCCGCGTCTCCGGCGATGCCAGTCGTCATAAATAGAGGCCCTGGGTTGAGCCCGATGATCGATATTAAAAAGGTAGACGCCAAGAAGCGCCAAGTATTCCAAAATTCCAAGGGACGCACGTATGTGAAGCCAGGTGATAAGAAGGTGTACGTGAAGAAACTGTTCACCCCTCCGAGACCCACAACCCCTGCAGTGCCCGCAAAGAGTCCCGTGGTAGATACCGAAAAAGTAAACGCCAAGGGACGCAAAGTATTCAAGGACTCCAAGGGTCGCACACACGTGAAACAGGGAGACAAGAAGGTGTACGTGAAGAAACTGTTCACTCCGGCAAGACCCTCTGTCCCCGTGGCACCTGCAGTGAACCCGAGAGAAAGACCGAGAAAGACGGCGCCAAGAAAATTGTTACAACCGAGTATAGTTCCTAGAGTATCAGCAGACTGTGGAACGGAAGCTGGTCTTCGGCAGGTATCAATGACATGTTGGTTTAACGCGACCTTGAACGGGTTCGTCCTCGGAGAAGCCACTGCAAAGATGTTATTCGATAAAATTAAACTCTTGAGCTCATCTGAAATAGTCGCCCTGGCGAAGGACTTCCCGACGGATTCATGTCCGATCACATTGTCTAGAAAATACGTGTTACACTATTTCATGAAGATACATAGTGACTATCCGGTCATCGGAAAGAAGGGGGACATCTCCGTGAATTTGATGAACAAAATGTTCACCCCCAAAACACTGGCATCTCCTATTGCGAAGGGTAGGGCGGGTGGG
>SXGQ01329649.1_pt1 | contig 12758 bp, 11 predicted proteins | sample 3178371 | NCBI WGS metagenome assembly SXGQ01 (sample SAMN11356859, study PRJNA531348) | freshwater metagenome | isolation source: freshwater sample F1-20 | place: China: Fuxian Lake, Yuxi | collected 2017-12-25
GTCCAGAGTCTGGACGGTTGAGGTGCACTGAACGGGTAGGGGATGTCCAGAGTCTAGAAGCTTTGACGTGTGTTGATTCGACTTGTTATGGCAGCGAAAAGACAGATCAATTTTTCCAGTAATTTCGCATATTTTGCACTCAGACGCGTTACCTGTCATGCGGAAATTTAGACGCTAGGCGGGGGGCTTGAAACATAGACACAGCGTCCTTCAAAATAAGTTTCTAGAACTTTTGTCTTTGCAATTTCTTCTGGCGATTGGCCATGAAGCGGTTTAGCTAGTCTTATAAAGTCTGCTGACATGCCAGCTTTCAAACGACCTGTCACATTTTCAAGCCCCATTGATCGGACGGCTTGCGTTGTGAAAAGAGGCAAGGCCTCTTCAAGGCTAATGGCCTGTTCCTCACCTACAAAGCCAGGGAACAGTCCGAAGGGGTTGCGCCTAGAAATCATGCCTGCCAGTCCAACCCAAGGGTTGGCATCGGCCGCCGCGGCCGGCCAATCAGAACCATAAGTCAGTTCTGCGCCTGCAAGCATCAAAGATTTAATTTGGTGACATCTTTGTGTTCGAACAGGACCAAGCACCTTGACTTGGCCAGGTGTGACAGGGTTTGGAAACCAGAGTCTGGGTGACATGTCTGCCACCACGCCCAATAGCTTGAACCTGGGGTGGTCGTCGGCATGAACAAAGGCTGTGTGCCCAATTTCATGTCTGAGCCCACTCTGACCATTAGATGCTCTGACCGACTCCACAGCATCCAGTCCTGCTCTGGCAGCTCTGTCCCCCACGGCATGCATCTTGACTGTCAAACCCAAGCTGTCCAGTTCTGTGACAATTTCAGCAAGTTTGTTGGGCGCAATGGCCAGCAAAGCATCTGGATTGTGAGCCAATGGCGTACAACCTGGCATGGGCAAGTAGGGTTCTAAAAAGGATGCAGTTAAGCTAGGTGCTACACCGTCTAAAAATAATTTCACATAAGAGGTATGTACATGCTCTGAAGCGAATTGATCACGCCACTCTAGCAATTTTTCTATAGGAGTCATGCCTTCTAATGTGAGTGAATTCAAGGCCATGTGGACGGCGACGTGTAAATTCAATGTGCCATTCTTGTCAGCAGAATAATAGGCTTCTAACTCAGCTTCGCTTGCCATAGCTTCTTTAAATCCAGTCAAGCCCAAGCTGTGAAAATAGGCACTCATGTGCTTCACTGCATGTTCAAGCTGCACTTGGCTTGGCACAATAAAACGGCGCACCAAATTCTGAGCTTTTTCATACAAGATACCGTTTGGCTCACCCGTTAAAGGATCACGTCCGATGCGGCCTCCCTCGGGGTCTGGCGTATTTCTGTCTATGCCGCATGCCTTTAAAGCCGCGGTGTTCAACCAGGCCGTGTGGTAGGTGACATCCTTCAAGGCTACAAAGTGATGAGGTGCCGCCAGATCCAATACTTCATTCGGTGCTTTGTGAAAATCATCAATCCACGACATGTGCCATGGCCCACCTGAAATCCATTGGTTGGCGGGAACTTTGCTAGCTCGATCTGTGACGGCTAGCATCAGACCTTCCAAGGAAGACGACAAGCCTACATAGACTTCAAATTTATCTCTCAAGGCGCCCCAGATGCCATGGGCATGTGTGTCAATCAATCCAGGCATTAGAAATTGCCCACCTAAATCGTGAACGATCGTTTGTGAGTTGGCACTTTTCAGCAATTCTGAAGAACTCCCAACTTGAAAAACTTTTCCGTTCAAGATGGACAGGCCTTCTGCTTGGGGGTGCTCAGAATCTAATGTCAGAACAGTGCCATTGATCCAGATTTCATCTGGAGAATTTTCTTTGGTGTGCTGGCTCATGTGCAGTCAGACGTTTGGGTTCTTAAGGCGCTTTGTTAAAGCCATTAACAATGGCCAAAACAAAATTAGCAAAATTGCAATGAGCATTGCAAGTGACACAGGTCTTGTGATGAAGGGTTCAAGAGAGCCATCGCTTCGACCTAGTAATTGCCGCAATGAAGCTTCCAAAGTATCGCCCATGACCATTCCCAAAATGAGGGGGATGGTTGGAATGTTTGCTCTGGCACAGACCAAGCCGAGCACGCCAAAAATAGCGGTGATGACCACGTAGTACATTGAATTCGCCGCTGAATAGGATCCAACAAAACTCAATACCAAAATGATCAGTCCCAAAATTCTAGGGTTCACATAGGCCAATCGAGCGAGTGGTTTGACCGTCAAAATTAGCAAACCCAAGATGACGAAGTTGATCACCAACAAAGAGGCTAAAACACCATTGATGATTTCGGGCCGGTCTGTAAACAAAGAAGGGCCAGGAACAATGCCATGAACAACAAATACGCCCATGATGATGGCCGTGATGGCATCGCCTGGAATGCCCAAGGTCAGTACCGTGATCATGGCGCCTCCCGAGTTTGAGTTGTTGGCACACTCAGCAGCCACAATGCCTTCGGGATTGCCTTGACCAAATGGTGTGGGGTCTTTGGCGCCTTGCTGCGCCCAAAAATAAGCAAGTGAAGTGGACAAGGCGGCGCCAACGGCGGGTAGAACACCAATGCCAGAGCCTAAGAGTAGCCCTTTCAATATGGCCTTGGGATATCTAAAGGGTTCTAAAAAACCTCGCCAAGATAGACCCGCTGATTGAATGAGCGACGCATCAAATTGGGGTACTGGTGAACTTACCATGACCAGGGCTTGCGCCATTCCAAACAATCCTACCGCCACAGGTACCAAGGGAATGCCACTTAACATGCCTGGAATGCCAAATGTAAAACGTTGTTCATTTGAGTTGGGATCTATACCTACAGTGGCCAAAAAAAATCCGAATCCCATCATCATCATGGCTGCTGGAAACTGGCGGCGATAAGCTTTGCCAACGCATACAGCGGCCAACAAGATGGCCATCACGTTTTCTGCAGCACCAAATTTCGCAGCAAAACCAGCCATGGGTCTTGCCACCAATCCAAGTAACAAGGCACTTGCAATGCCCCCCACAAAGGCAGACATGAACGCCAGTGACAAGGCGCGTTGAGCCTGACCTTGTTTGGCTAATGGGTAACCATCGAACATGGTCATGATGGATGACGCTTCACCCGGCGTGCGAATTAAGATGGAGGTGACTGCGCCGCCATAAAATGCGCCGCAATAAACACCTAGTAAAAGCGATATACCACCTAAAGGGGCCATGCCGTAAGTGAAAGGCAGCAGCACCGCAATGGTGACGCCTGGACCAACGCCAGGTAAAACACCAACCACAATGCCCAAAGCCGCGCCAATTAAAAGTGCAATGGCAATGGGAGGACTTCCCAAAGATGAGAATCCACCGGCAAGTGCGTCAATGAACTCCATGGTTAAAAAAGCCAACTGTGCCCAAAGTAAACCTTGAGAATTTGCACAAAGATGACCCACATGATGAAGGACAGTGAGAAAGCCAAAAGAAGACTGGTGCGTCGTTCAAATTTCAGAAGCCAACATCCTGCCAACAGAAAGGCGAGGGTGCTAACAAGGTAGCCCACTATGGGGACTGCCAGCATATAAATTCCAAATGCGACCAATATGGCGATGGCATCGCGAATGTTGGCTGCGCTTGAATCAAGTTCTTCCGACTCACCAGATTCACTTTGGTGTCGTCGCTGATAGATTTCAAACAAACCACCAACAGCCACGATCAGCAATGAAAGTTGTGGAAACAGCGCAGCCGATTCAAACCAATTTGCATTGTGAGGATAAGGCTGAATTAGGAGGGGCGATAGTTGCCAGATACAAAGTGCTGCGCATGCCAAAGCCAGCAGAAGCCACCTATCCCATGACCACGAACCTAGCCTTGATAGCTTGTTTGAAATCACTTTTTCGTCATTCCCAATTCCGTCATTAGCTCTGAAATCCATTTGCTGTCGTCAACCACTCTTTTGCTCATTTGATCCGCCGACATTGGAAGTGCAGGAATGCCTGATTTTTTTAATTGGTCTTGCACGGGCTTATCTTTCAAAGCCTCCATCATCACACTTGAAAGTTTGTTGATGATGTCTTTGGGTACACCCACTGGAGCAGCCATGCCACCCCAAGTAAACAACTCGCCGTAGCCCTCTTCCTTCGGTGTTGCAGCGTTTGGAAAGACAGGGTTGCGATCAGGACCCCATGCTGACAAAATTTTAGTTTGGCCGGCTTTGGCATAACTCAAGGCGCCTTCAGCACCTGCAGTGGAGACATCGGCATCACCCGCAATAAGTTCCTTGATACTAGGATTGGGAAATGAAACAACCTTGTAGGGCCAGCCATCTATCTTTGCTATTTTTGCCGCAATCAGAGCAGGCACTGCAGCGGGTGCGTAGCTGGCAATGATGACGGGCTTGCCGTTCTTCTTGGCCCACGCGGCGAATTCTTTGAGATTGTTAGCAGGAATATCGCCTCGTGCTGCTAATACAAAGTCGTTGATCAACATACCCCCCACGGATTGGTAGTCACTTATTTTGTAAGGCGTGTTGCCAGCAACAATTTGTGAGATACCGGGTCCTGGTGTCCAAGTGCCTATTGTGTAGCCGTCAGGTTTCGCTCTGGTCATTTCTGCAAAACCCACGACACCACCACCTCCCGGTTTGTTAATTACTTGAACTGGCACACCCAATCTTTTGCTCATGCCCTCTGCTAACAACCGCGTGACGACATCCATTTCATTCCCTGGAGGATAGGGGTAAATGATTTCAATGGGTTTGCTTGGCCATTTATCTTGTGCCAAGCTTGGAAGTGCCGCCACTAAGCTCAAAACAGCCAACGACAAGATGCGGATGCGTGCGTTCATTTGTAACTCCTTAGGTTGAAAAAGTGTGTTTTAGATATTTTCTGCTGCAGAAAAAGCGATGTTCAAAATTCTCAATGTTTCGTCGACGTGTGCATGATTGAAAACCAAAGGCGGCGACAAAATCAGTCGATTGCCTTGAACTCGAATCATTCCACCTTCGCGCCGGGCCGTGCCCACCAGAGTTTGTATATACGGTGAGGGTGGCAAGAGCATTTCTTTGGTAACACGGTCAGTCACTAATTCAACGGCTGCCATGAGTCCTTTACCTCTAACTTCGCCCACATGCGAAAATTTCATCAATTGCTGCAAAGATTCCTGAAAATAAGTCCCCACGTGATGTGCGTTGCCAGGTAAGTTCTCGCGGGTCACAATGTCTAAGTTGGCATTGGCAGATGCACACGCCAATGCGTGGCCTGAATAAGTGTAGCCATGCATCATGGCGGCAGGTACATTTGGTTGTTCCCATGCGCTGGCAACTCGTTCGTTGACCAAAGTAGCACCCAAAGGCACATACCCAGAGTTAATGCCCTTCGCCATGGCCATGATGTCGGGTGCAACGCCCCATGCACGCGCACCACAAAGCGCACCAATTCGACCAAATCCGGTCACAATTTCATCGCTGATCAACAAGATGCCATGCTCATCTAGCAATTTCCGTATGCCAGGCCAATAACTGGCATCAGGCACGATGACACCGCCTGCGCCTTGCACGGGTTCGGCAACCAGAGCGGCAATGTTGCCAGCCCCAATTTTCTGAATCAGATCTGATAGTTCATTCAAGCACAGCTTGGAAAGCTTCTCGGGATTGCTTTCATTCCAAGGATTGCGATAGGTATAGGGTGTTTCAGTTAAATGGCAACCTGGCAACAAGGGCTCGTATGCATTTCGAAACATCGGATTGCCGTTGATCGAAGCGCCGCCAAAATGAACACCGTGATATCCCCACTTCAGTGAAATAAATTGGTGTCTGTTGGGTTGTCCCACCAACTTCCAATATTGGCGAGCTAATTTGAGTGCAGTTTCTATGGCATCCGAACCGCCCGACGAAAAGAAGACTTTGCTCATCTTTTCTGGCTTGAACATCGCCATCAACCTCATGGACAGCTCAATCGCTGGTGGGTTGGAGGTGTTTTGAAATGTGGAGTAATAGGCAAGCTTGTCGAGCTGGGCTTTGATCGCATCAATGACCTCTCTGCGGTTATGCCCCACATTGACATTCCAAAGAGATGCGACGGTGTCCAAATAGCGCTTGCCATCAATGTCAAAGATGTACACGCCATCCGCTCGGTCCACAATCAAAGGTGGATAGGCCTGAACCACCTTGGGATCGATCATGGGGTGGTACATGTGGTGGGCATTGCCACCTCGGACGTCGTATGCATTGTTCATTCGCTACAGCATAGACATCTTGGTGTAATGGATAAAATCAATTATCCTCAGGTTTTTCCCGAGTTTCACGCTATAGAAATCAAAAAGTTGTGATGCGCGTAACCCTTGAACGGCTATGAAAATTCAAAAACAAATGACGGCCAAGAGGATTTGAATCCGCTTGGCCGTTAAAGTTAATTGACTTGTTCTTAATCCGATTTTTTAGATAGCGGGCGCCTTGACTGGGCCCCACACTTCTTCGATACCCATACCGATAGACAGCAAATTTGCGTCTGAGCCTAAAGGGCCATCGATCTGCATGCCAACTGGCATTCCCGCAGCGGTCAGGCCTGCTGGAATTGACACGCTAGGTAAGCCAGCGTTGGTGCAAGGGTCAGTGTTTCTGATGCAGGTGCCAAAAGTATCTTTGCCTGTTTGCTCTACACCGCCAACGGTGTAGTTGACTGTGCCAGATCCCTTGACTGTGTCGATTTTTGGCGCAACCAAAATAGTCGTTGGAAACATGACGGCTTCTACCCCGATGGAAGCAAAATAGTCTTTGTAGAGCTTTTGCAGGGCAGGTCGTTTGGTGGCCATCACATCTGGATATGCCCCGCCGTACACATCGCCAAGGATGGCGCCAAATGCGCCCTGCACATCAGGACTGGCTAATTGATCGCTGACTTCTTTGACGGTGCTAACGGGTGCCTTGTTGTTTGTAAGGTAGACGGGAATGGCGGCCACAGGTTCATGCAATGCAATTGGAAATGAAATTGAGTCGTTCAGCGCCATGATGCCTGCCAGGTCGGCATCGACAAATACAACCCCTGCATCTGACAATTTTTGTTTGGCTGCCGTTGCCACGGTTTTGACATTGTCTTCCAACCCCGTCCAAAAACTGGCAGGAATACCGATCTTCAATCCCTTGAGTGCTTTTGCAGTGGGCGCTGTTGTACCCGTGATCACGGCATCAAGTAGCGCCAAATCGGCTACTGTGCGAGCCATGGGGCCAAGCGTGTCTCGTGTTGTGCTGATTGGCAGCGCATCATTGACGGAGTCGGCATAACGGCGACCTTTGCCTGCTCCATCCCCTACCGAAGGGCGAAAGCCCGCAATGCCACAAAAAGATGCGGGCTCTCTGGTTGATCCGCCAGTGTCTGTGCCAAGGCCTGCAGGTGCAAATCGAGCGGCCACAGCTACCGCTGTTCCGCCAGATGACCCGCCTGAAACGCGCGTCGTGTCATAGGGGTTTTTACATGGCCGGGTAGCAGCCTTTGTGATGGGGTCTATTCCAAGCGTGAAGTTGGTGCTTGTGATACCAAAGGCCCATTCATGCAAATTCGATTTGCCCAACACAATAGCGCCTGCATCGATTAACTTTTGCAGGGATGGCGCATTGGTCGCCGGCTGAAAGTTACGAAGAGAATAGGTGCCTCCAGTTGTCTTAAGACCTTTGGTGTTGATATTGTCTTTGACGACGATAGGCAGTCCTGCCAAGGCTCCCAATGTTTTGCCGGCACTGCGGTCGGCATCTATTTGTTTAGCTGTAGCCATTGCGCCTGCTTCGTCAAGTGTGATCATGGCGTTTAGATCAGACACAGCTTTGGCGCGAGCTATCAAGGTGCTTACATAAGTTGTTGCACTCAGCCTTCCAGACTTAAGGGCCGCCACAGCTTGTGTAGCCGTCAATGCCAATTGCTCGTCTGAAGAAAGAGCTGGAGTTGAGTTGTCACCACAGGCAACCAATGCAGTGCCGCCAAGCAGCGTCGAGGCCGAAACAGCGCCAGATGTTTTGAAAAAATTACGTCGGGAGAGTGAATGTTTCATATGATGCCTTCAGAATAAAAGAGTGCAAAAGTGTGTGCACAATTTCATCCTACGAGGATGTGGCGAACTACGATATCCTTCAAATTGAGGAGATAGCCAGCAACTCAATTCAGTATTTTGTGAGCCAGACCTGCTCTATTGCTTGCGCCTGTTTTTCTGAAGGCGTGCTCTAAATGTGTACGAACAGTGGTGGTCGAAATATTCAGTCGACGAGCGATCTCTTTGTCAGACAGACCTTGAGCCACTAACAGGGCCGCTTCTTGTTCCCTAGGGCTGAGTTTGATGATCAGAGAAGGAGCAGGGTTAACTTGGCTGCAGTAATTTCGTGCTCTGGCCAAAGCGCTGATAAACGCCGGCTGGATCATATCGAGCATGCGTAAATCATCTTCCGAGAAATTTTCTCGTCGACGGTCACGCCATATGCGCATGTCGCCCAAATTGCTCCCTTGGTGCCATGCATATAAATTGACACCCCAGTAGAGGCCATCTTTGTGTAAGAAATCGTTGAAGAACTCAGTTTTACGAAGCGCTTCATGCTTAAGAACATCGGTTGCCCGAACGGCCACCTCGTATCTTTTCATCAATGGGGTGATTGGGTCATTGAATTGAAAGTAAGTTTCATACTGTTTGATGTTGGCAGGGTCCATATTGATTTGGACCGGATGGCCGAATGAGTCTGATTCAGGCTGCCAAACAAAACTTGCATAAAACTGCGCCTGCAGTAATTGCATAACCAGATCGCCCACAATCTCGCGGATTTCATGCTCATGGTGTGACTCAGCAAATGCCTGCATGATTTTGGCGACAAGGCTCATTTGTTTACCGGTCAAGTACACAAGGTGGCTCCAACGATGCTGGTGATCAATAAAACGGATGTATCTTTGTATTAAATACTTGCAAAATATTCGTACCAATCGGGTTTACCCCTCCTTCAATTCAAGGATGGCGCAACCTTGCTTGAGCCTTGGATTAACTTACTTTTGTAATAGAGCCAGAAGGCGGTGGCCTATTTGTGCCTTGATCTCTTCTGAATAAAAGTGACTTCGCTCTGTCGGCGGTTCTAGACTTTCTAGCTCATCCACATGGTGTGAGCTTAGGTTAGCCATTCTTGCCACTTGAAAAGTATCAAGCCCTTTCTCCATGCGCAAGTGATTGAGCGCAGCAGCATTTTCAGAAATCCAGAGTAGATTTTGTGTCATGTGTGATTGGCCGTGCCCCTGCGAATATCGTATGCATTGCTCATTCGTTAAAGCATAGACATCTTGGTGTAATTGATAAAATCAACTATCCTTAGGTTTTTCCCCAATTAGCATGGTGATTTATGGGAATGAATGAAGTCATGCAAGCCAGTCAAAGGCCATATCCGAATTTCAAAGATCCTCAATCGATTTTTGATCTCTTCAATTTTGTCGTGTTTGAATTCATTAGCCTTAGCGGTTCAGTTGTAACGCGCATCTGTGAAGGTGACATTGGAATCACGCGTGAAGAATGGCAATTTGTAGCCATGCTGGCCAAATTGGGAGAAATGTCGCCATCCGACTTGGCAAGTAGAACCACCATTGACCGTTCCCAGGCTTCCAAAACCTTAAGAACATTGATGGCTAAAGGCTTGGTGGATCGCCATAAAGTCAAAGGCGATGGGAGACGGGCCATCATTGGAATCACTCAGCAGGGCAGGTCGCTTTATGAAAAGTTTTTCCCTAAGGTTGTGCAACTTCACAATGAAATTCTTCAAGATCTCAGTGATGACCAGCGTGATGAACTAGCCAAATTAATGAGCGCTCTACATTTAAGAGCAAAAGCGGCTACTGAATCTTTCAAGCCCGAGCATTCTGCAGCACGCAGAAAGGGCGGAAGTAAAACTCAATGGCAATCGAAAAAGATTGATTGATTTAGCCCAAAGAAAAACCCCTTGAGCATTGCTACAAAAGGGGTCTTTTATTCGGCTCCTCCGTCTTAAGTTTTGACCACAGAACCCCTGATTAACAGAAATCCAGGCTCGTAAAAAACCATTATAAATCAACGACTTATATGTGTTTTTAATAAACGTGTAATATTTCGTGTAATAACCACTAAAGTTACATAATGTAACTTGCCAGCCAAAACAGTCAAATTTACGTTCAGCGCTGTCATTTTACGCGTGAAAGTTAGGCGGTTGGCTTGGGGCTCGCGCTTGTTTTTGGAAAAGTTAGACGCCAGACGCGGACAGCGAGTTATTTTATAAATTCAATTAAAGACGGGTAGAGGGTGTCCAGAGTGAACCAGTCTGAACTCTGCACTGATGATGAAGGGGACCTTGGCGCTTTTTCAAAATTTACGGACTTTATTCCATCACTTTGGTAGAGCAGGGTGGTGCAGGTCAGTAGACCAAAATCACTTTTTGATGCATTGAATTTCTTCTAATTCTAATTCAATATTATTTTAAAGTTAGGCCATCACTGTCATTGACTGAATTCTTAATGTGGTCAAAAAGTTGGGGTTGTGGATCCAACGAATGGCTTTTTTTGTGCTGCTGACGTACTTTTCTTACAAAGGCTAAAGGCGTCATTTGCTTATATAACTGAAAAAGTTCGACCAGCTGTTCTTTTGTGAAACCACTCTGTTGAATCAATTGTGACCACCCAAGTACTTGCTGAGAGTTTTCAGAAATCCAAGCGCACAATTCCTCTAGCTTCTTGGCATTGGAAGCACTCAGAGGTGAACGGGTCTTGACTGTGGACCGCATGGTTTTGTTCCAATCATTGTCTAATTGTGAGTATCAATGCCATAGTGACATTGGATATTCTTAGCTAAATTGTGAGAAGTTTTAATTTGATACGTGGCATTGACTGAAAGAATTCAAAAAAACATTTTCTCGGTTGTTAAGGGCAGGGTAACAACGAATCGTGTGCCTTGGTTTACCTGGGTAGTGAAACTGATATTGCCCTGATGTGAATCAATGATGGTTTTTGAAAGCCACAGTCCTATACCCATACCGCTTTCTTTGTTCGTGCGCAGCAGTTCAAAAACAACCGCTTCAATTTCAGGAGAAATACCTACCCCATTGTCTGCGACAGACATCACAATTCGATTGCTTTCTATGTTTGTTTGAATCGTGATATTTTTCAAGTCCTCAAAGGTGGCTGGGAATGACTCGATCGCATTGGTGATCAGGTTCAATAAAACTTGTTGCAATTGCGATTTGTCGCCTGTGAAATTTAAAGCCTCGGAGTGCAATTGGATCTGAACTTGAATCCCGTGTCGACTGAAGGTGGGCTGGCATAAGAGAAGAACGTCATTGACAAGCTCATTAAAGTCAAACGACGAAATGGTTTTTCGACCCTGACCAAACATGTTTCGCAATGTAGAAATGATGGTGGCTGCCCGTTGGTTTGCATTTCGCAAGCCAGTCATTGCCCTGTCAATTCTGGGGTCTTGATCCAGTTTAGACTCGTGGTCGTTCAAAACCAATTCAATCATGCCGGCATTCGTTTGAATAACGCTTAGCGGTTGGTTAAGCTCATGAGCCAAACTGGCTACCAAGGCTCCCATACCTGCAGTTTTATTGAACAGCGTCAGTTGCCTGATAATTTCTTCACGCTCCTCAAGCAGTTGCTTCAGAATCAAGCTGGTGCGTTGAATCTCATCTGCTCGCTCGTTTGTCAGCGTCAATTCATGCGCTGCAGCCAATTTTTTCTGCTCAGCTATTTCTAAAAAGATACGCAAAAAAGCAATGTTGCAAAGAGTGATGGTCATGAATTGACCGACCACCATAATGGCTTGATGCCAACTCGGTTGATAGAGCTCATCGATCGAGCCACCAAGCGCTACTCCTATGGTGCGCATTGCCAAACTAAAACTCAGAATCAAGCCACCCCACATCAGCAGATTAGCGCCCAAAGATTTACGCTTTCGGTGAAGCTGAAGGCCGATGCGAAAGTAGTCAATGCACAGCACCGCATAAAAAGCATTGAACAAAATCAATGCCTCCCAATCGGCATTAAATACAGCCATGAGATAGACAAACAAGATGAAATAGGTAATGCAGGCCAGGCCGTACGTCCAGTAGACACGGTTCTGAGATTCGGGCAACAAGTACATTCTCAAAGCTACCATCCGGCCCCCGTTGCCAGCTAGCATTAACAACTGTGCTACATACAAAAACAAGAATTCAGAAACCAAACCTCGCATAGACAGTAAGACCACTGCCATACCGCTGAGCATGCCTGATGCACACCACAATTTAACCTGAAAGCTTCTGTACTCTTGCAAAGCCAACCAGATAGCCCCGTGCAAGATCAAGTACACGAAGCAAGTCATGAAAATGGTGGTCTGAGTATCTAGATTCATTGCATACAAAATATACGGTTACTTGTATTCAACACTAGAAATATGCTTGTGCAAAGTAGCACAAACGAGTGCTTAACCACTTGAAGCGTCTTTGTTTTTGATTAAATACAGGGGTGGTTTCTGTGAGGTGTTGGCGTCTGTTTTGCTACCAAGCATCAAGTCCGATAAATTGATACCAAGTTTCTTGGCGTACAAACGGGCAAACCAGATAAAAGGATTTGAATGTTTTTGAAAATATACTTCACTTCCACTTTCAACAGCTTCAATTTGTTGAACTCGTGTCCCCATTTTTTTGCACAGGTCTTCTATAGAAAGACCCTGTCTGATTCTTTCTAGTTTTAAAAGTCGACCTACTTCAAGCGGCATATTGGGATCGTTTATTGGAGGATGTGTCATTTCTAGGCATTTAGACTAGTGGTCAC
>SXGQ01357510.1_pt1 | contig 12757 bp, 11 predicted proteins | sample 3178371 | NCBI WGS metagenome assembly SXGQ01 (sample SAMN11356859, study PRJNA531348) | freshwater metagenome | isolation source: freshwater sample F1-20 | place: China: Fuxian Lake, Yuxi | collected 2017-12-25
CTCTCGGCCGAGATCTGCGACGGCTGGTTGCCGCTCTTCTTCTCACCGAAGGAAGACGGCTTCTACCGCAAGTGTCTGGCCGAGGGCTTCGCCAAGTCGGGTGAAGCCGGCAAGGCCGATCGCTTCGAAGTGGCGTCGACCGTCATGATCATCCCGGGTGACGATGCCGAGAAGTGCGCCGACATGGTTCGTCCGTTCCTCGCTCTCTACGCCGGAGGAATGGGCGCACGGGGAGCGAACTTCCACTTCGAAGTGTTCGCCCGTATGGGTTACGAGGACGTCGCCCTCAAAGTGCAGGACCTCTATCTCGCCGGCAAGAAGGCCGAAGCAGCCGCGGCGATCCCGCTCGCCATGGTGCAAGATGTGGCCCTGGTCGGACCGCCCGACAAGATCAAGGACGAACTCGCGCAGTGGAAGGAAACCTGCATCACCACGTTCCTGGTGAGCGGTCCGGCCATGGTGCTGCCGCACTACGCCGATCTCATTCTCGGCTGACGCACGTGGGTCTCGACTTCCTCGCCGTCGCCGAACAGCGGCGACTTCTCGAAGAGGGAGCGGTGAGTCCCGTCGACCTCGTCGAATCAGCGTTGGCGCGGATCGAAGAGGTTCAAGCCCGACTCAATTGTTTCGTGCACGTCTGGGCCGACGAGGCTCGACGTCGAGCGCGCGACCTTCCCATCGGAGTTGGGCCGCTGTACGGGATTCCGGTAGCGATCAAGGACACCACGCCTTGGGCCGGTCATCCGATCTCTCTCGGCTCGCGCACGCAGCGCGAGGTCGTGGCCGATCGATCGGCGTGGGTCGTCGAACGCCTCCTCGACGCCGGCGCCGTGATCATCGGCAGCACCAACACTCCCGAATTCGCCCACGCCGGCATCACCGACAACCGCTTGTGGGGTGCCACTCGAAATCCGTGGAATCACGCGCGGACCACCGGCGGCTCGAGTGGCGGCGCGGGCGCGGCCGTCGCTTCGGGTTGTGTCGCCGTGGCCGAGGGCAGCGACATGGGCGGATCCGTGCGCATCCCCGCTGCGTGGTGCGGTGTGGTCGGACTCAAGCCATCGCTCGGCCGCATACCGATGGACGTTCTGCCGGGACTCTGGGACTCGATATCGCATCACGGTCCGCTCGGTCGCACGGTCGACGATGTCCGCCGTTTCCTCACGGTCACCCAAGGGCCGTCGCTACGCGACCCGTATTCGGTGCACCCGATCTCGTCGGAGTCCGCGGTCGACCTTCGTGGTCGACGCGTCGCTCTGTCGACCGATCTCGGCTGTTGGTCGGTCGACTCGCAGATCGTCGAGGTCGTCGAGCGAGCCGGTCGACAACTGCACGAGGCCGGACTCGTGGTCGAACGCTCCGGGCCTCGCTTCACCCCGCGCGACAACGCCCTGTGGCTCGAGATGTGGGGCATCTTCATGGCGACCTATTACGGGAATCTCGCCGAAGAACAGGCCGCCGATCTGGACCCTGACGTCGTGGCCCTGATCGAACTCGGGCGCAGTTTCTCAGCCGTCGACGCCAAACGAATGGAGATCGAACGCAGTGCCGTGTGGAATCGGGTAGCTGCCGTACTCGAGACTCATGACGTCATCGTGTGCCCGACCATGGCACTACCACCCGGAGCCGCGACGAAGTCGGAGAACCAACGGCACTACTTCATCGATGACGACGGCCGCTACCACGGCGAAGACATGACATCGGTGTGGAATCTCGTGTCGCCGTGTCCGGTGATCTCCGTTCCGGGGGGACGGCACACCGGTGATGCCGATGACGGTCTGCCCATCGGCGTCCAGATCGTGGGCCGACCGGGCGCCGAAGATGTGGTTCTCGCCGTGGCGAAGGTGATTGAGGATCGGGTCGGTGCGCCGATGTGGCGCCCGGACTTCTGAACGTCAGTCGCAACAGGAGTCGCGCCAGCCGCAGCCCTTGCATTTGAAGTGCGCGTGCTCGGGAAAGAGATCTCCGCCGCACAGCGGGCATTCGGCAAAGGTGCCCAGCGGCGAACGACAGGCTCCACCACTTTCGGGCGGTGCCACGATTTGCTCGAGCGGACGCACGATCGGATCGACGTTGTTCACGAGTCAAGTGTGTCACGCCAACCCAACGACCCATGGGACCATCACTAGGCTCACGATGCCCCCATGACCGACTCGCCCGACTCCGCGCTCGCACCTCTTCCGCATTCGCACCGACCCGGCACCGCCCGAGCTGCTTTCGCCTATCGCGACTACCGACTCGTGTGGACCGGGCTCCTCTTGTCGAGCATCGGCACCTGGATGCAGAACCTAGGCCTGCCGGCTTACATCGACGACCGCACGGGTTCGGCCAAGATCGTCAGCCTTCTGATCTTCGCCCAACTCGGCCCACTCCTCCTTCTGGCCATCCCGGGCAGTCTCCTCGTCGACCGCGTCAACCGACGCGCCTTCCTGCTCGCGATGCAGTGGATGCAGTTGATCTTCTCGCTCGTCCTCGCCGCCATCGTGTCGGTGGACGGGCCCATCTGGGCGCTCTTTCTCGCCCAACTCGTGATCGGTACCAGTAACGCATTGAACGCTCCCGCCTTTCAGGCGAGCATTCCGCTGCTCGTCGACCGCCGCGACCTGGCCGGTGCGATCAGCATGAACTCGATCCAACTGAACGGCAGTCGGGTTCTCGGCCCGAGTCTTGCGGCGTTGCTCACGCTCTGGGGCGTGTCGACCGCCGGACTGTTCGTGATCAACGCCGTGACCTATCTGTTCCTCATCGTTGCCTTGATGATGGTCGCCATCCCCGATGTCCGCGGCGATCACCACGAGGAGGGTTGGCGGCAATTCCTCACCGGCGTCCGAATCAGTCGCGAACGGCCGGTTCTCGCCCGGCTCCTCGTGTCCATGGCGTCGTTCTCGCTCTTCTCACTCGTGTTCGTGGCCCTCTTCCCGTCGGTCACCCGCATCAACTTCGGGATCGACCCGGCGAGTTCGACCTTCAAGTGGCTCTACGCGGTGTGGGGATTCGGCGCATTCACCGGTGCCGTCGCGATGGGAACGTTTCTGGCCCGCTTCCACCGACCCATGGTGATCAGCCGCGGGTTCATCGGCTTCGCAGTGTCGCTGGCGGCTTATGCGCTCGTGCGCCATCCGGCTCCAGCATTCCCGATCGGCTTCTTTCTCGGAACCTTCTACTTCCTCATCGCCACGGCCATGGTGACGTCGTTCCAACAGAACCTCCGCGACACCGAGCGGGTTCGGGTGATGCCGTTGTGGTTCATGTCGTTCGGCGGCACGATCACGGTGGGTGGTCTCATCGCCGGACCGATCATGGACGCCATCGGTGCGCGGTGGATCCTCCTGGCCGGTTCTCTCTTCGCGCTCTTCCTCGCCTGGTGGTGCGACCTCGATCGCCTTCCACCATCGGCCTTTCTCAACGAGGACTGATCGCCTCGACGATCCGCTCGAGGCCAGCGACCCGACTTCCCTTCACGAGCACCGCGTCGTCGGCGTTCATCTCAGCCACGAATGTGCAGGCTTCGTCGATCGTGATCGGTTCCACTCCGTACAGATCGGTTCCCACCGCGACGAGTCGTACGCCGAGCGAGCGGGCTACTTCGGCGATCGCGGCGTGCGAACGAGACGGGTCGTCGAGTTCGGCCATGAGCCCGACGACGGCGGTCTTGCGTGATGCCCGCATGGTCGCGAGCGTCTGCAGGGCCGCTTCCATCGACGTCGGATTGGCGTTGTAGCAATCGTCGAGGATCGTCGCACCACGCGGAGTCGTCACCTCGGCCATGCGATGGTCGGCGATGCGCGCCGTCGCGAGTCCGGCGGCCATCGATTCGATCGACACCCCGAGGGCGACGCCCACGGCGATCGCGGCGGCCGCGTTCGACGCCATGTGCCGACCGGCAACGGGCAGAGACAACTCGATCCCACCATTCGGGGTGTCGATGTGGAAACTCGGTCGTCCGAGGTCGTCGAGGCGAAGTCGAGAGATCCGAACGTCAGCTGCTTCGTTCTCGCCGTACGAGAGAACTCCTGCCGACGTGCGCGATCGCATGGCGATCACCCGATGGTCGTCGGCATTGAGTACTGCGACCCCGAAAGACGGCAGGGCCTCGACCAGTTCACCCTTCGCTCGGGCCACGCCTTCGATGCCACCGACGAGGCTGGTGTGCGCCTCGCCCACGCGGGTCACCACACCGATCGCCGGTCGGCCGATGCGACAGAGATCGTCGATCTGGCCGAAACCGCGCATACCCATTTCGAGCACGAGGACCTCGGTGTCGATCGGTGCGTTCAGGATCGTGACCGGAAGACCTTGCTCGTTGTTGAAGCTCTTCTGGCTCGCGGTCACCCGACGTTCGCCGGCCAGTGACGCCGCCACGAAGTCCTTCGTCGAGGTCTTGCCCACCGAACCCGTGATACCGACCGCCATCGTGCCGGCCGGGAAGCGGGTACGCGCCCAGCGGGCAGCATCGATCAGCGCAGCGGCAGTATCGGCGACCTCGATGCAGGTCGCCTCGACTCCCGCGATCGGCCCACGCGAGGTGAGATAGGCCGCCGCCCCTCGCGCTACGGCATCGGCGACGAAGTCGTGCCCGTCCCGTTCGGCCACGATCGGAACGAACAGTTGCCCGGGAACAACCGCGCGCGAATCGAAAGAGACCCCGTCGACGACAAAGTCCGGACCGATCAATCGGGCCGGACTCTGCGCGTTCAGTGCTTCGGCGAGTTCTCGGGCCGAAAAACGCATGCCCGAGAAGGTACCGGTTGTGAGTGGTCAGTGGGAGGCGGGAAGTTCCTCGCCGAGGGCGAACTTGGTGTACTCCTCACCGGTGTCGTCCATGTCTTCGAACTGGATCACACCCATCTCCTCGAAACGACGACGCAACCACGACTCGTTGCGATCGAGAAGGCCGAGCTTCTTGCAGTTGGGCACGATCTTGGCGAACAACATCTGCTGGAAGACTTCGCGCGTCGGATCCTGGAGAACCAACGGGACCACGTCGCGGGTGTTGATTCCCATGCGCTCCCAGACCTCCTGCGACATGAAGCGATCGCGCATGCGCACCGAAGCTTCGTAGGCGAACTCCTGGCGGTCCTTGATCTCCTTGTCGGACATCCCCGCGTACACCTCTTGCAGCGACAGAACTCCGAAGGCCACGTGACGGGCCTCGTCGCTCATGACGTAGCGGAGCAGCTGCTTCAAGAGCGGCTCGGAGGTGAACTGATACATGTTGCCGAAGGCGGCGAGGGCCAGGCCTTCCACCATCACCTGCATTCCGAGGTAGGTCATGTCCCAACGGCTGTCGTTGATGATGTCGTCGAGGAGCATGCGCAGGTGGGCGTTGATCTGGTAGCCGCCGCCGAGCTTCTCGTCGAGATAGCGGGCGAAGACCTCCACGTGACGGGCTTCGTCGACGACCTGGGTACTGGCGTACAACTTGGCGTCGTACCACGGCACGGTCTCGGTGATCTTGGCCGTGCAGAGAAGCGCTCCCTGCTCACCGTGCATGAACTGCGACAGACTCCAGCGACGCTGCTCGATCGCGAAGTCGGTCCACTCCTTGTCGCTCCATTTCTCGACCGGAGTGCCGTCGTAGTGGGTGGCGGTCAGACCCGCTGACATCGCGGCTAGATCGGACGACACCTGAGCTTCGACATCGACGTTGGTGTCCCAGGGCAGGTCGGTGGTGGCGTTCCACTGACCGGTCTTGGCCTTCTCGTACAGCCGGCGCAGAGCCGGACGGGCCAACGTGTAGTCCCACGTGAAGATCGCATCCGCGTTGTCCTTCACGGCGTGCTCGACCTCGGTCGGATCGACGGTCGGGATGGCGAGGATCGCTTCGACATCGTTGAGATCGGCGCGGCCGATGATGTCCTGACTTTCCTTCTCGGTGATGCTCATGGTGTTTCTCCTGTTTCGGTGCTTAATCGTTGATGTGGATCAGTTGGACGAGCGGCGCAAAGAATTCCCGAGCCGACTCGGGTTCGCCGAGGTCGTGCAACGGACTCGGAGCGAGGAAATGAGAGATCAGAAGTCGCGCTGCGAGATCGACGAAACGCTGACTGGCCGCCGGCGGCAGGAACTCGGTGACGAAGGGCAACAAGTAGGCCGACGCCACGTTGATGATTCGGGGAAGTCCGTTGACCGAGAACTCGCGGAGAACCGATGCGTCCTCGGCGGCGAGCATCGAAACCAAATGCGCGTCGTTGCGCAACTCGTTGGTGGCGTACACCGATATACGAACCGTGAGGTCGAGCAGCGAATCGGCACCAAGAAGTGATGACCGCATTCCTTCGAAGAAAACGGTGAGATTGCGCACACGAAGCGCCTCGAACATCACATCGCGTCCACCGGGGAACAAGCGATAGATCGTCGCTCGCGACACCTTGGCTTCTTGGGCGACATCGTCGATCGTGACCTTCTCGAAACCCCAGCGCTCGACGCACGACTGCAACGCATCGAGAATCCGCGCTTCGGCAGCCGGGGTCGAGTGCGTCCCCGCGAAGAGCGTGTCGATGGTCACCACGCCTGAGACACTAAGACGGCTTCCGTCTCACCGTCAAGGCCTCCACCACGGCCGAATCGAATTCCGACTCTTTTGGTCAGGTTTTTGTTCGGTAGCCTGCTCGGGCTGGGACGAACGTCCAGCGTGACCACGGAAAGGATCCCCATGATTCGTCGACTCGGTCGAATCTCTCTCGCCGCCGCATTGGTCGGCACCTTCGCTCTCGCCGCTTGCGGTGGGGACGACTCCAGTTCGGACTCGAGTGGTGGCGACTGCCCCACCCTCACCGAAGGCAAGCTCACGATCGGCACCGGCTCACCCGCGTACGAACCGTGGGTCATCGGCGACGCCCCCGAATCCGGCGAAGGCTTCGAAGCCGCCGTTGGGCTGGCCGTTGCCGCCGAACTCGGCTACGCGGGCGAGAACGTCGTGTGGGTTCGCACCACTTTCGACGAGGCCATCCAGCCCGGTGCGAAGAGCTTCGACTTCAACCTGCAGCAGTACTCGATCACACCCGAGCGCGAAGAGACGATCTCGTTCAGTGATCCCTACTACTCATCGAATCAGGCCATCGTGGCCCTCGAGGGCTCGGCTGCCATCGGAGCCACTTCGGTTGCCGATCTCGTCGACGTGAAGTTCGGCGCCCAGTCGGGCACCACGAGCCTCGACTTCATCAACGACGTGATCAAGCCCACGACCGAAGCGTTCGTCTACGACGACAACGCCGGCGCCAAGGCTGCTCTCGAAGCCGGCCAGATCGATGCCATCGTCGTCGATCTGCCGACCGCCTTGTACATCTCGGCCGTCGAGATCGAGGGTTCGTCGGTGATCGGACAGTTCCCGGCTGCCGCCGGCGGAACGACCGACGACTTCGGTCTGGTCTTCGAGAAGGACAACCCACTCGTGGCCTGCGCGAACAAGGCGCTCGCTTCGTTGAAGGAATCCGGCGAGTTGGCCAAGATTCAGTCGAAGTGGTTGTCGGACAACGCCGGAGTGCCCGAGATCAGCGTCGGCTGATCGACATTCCAAGCGCAGCCAGATGAACGCTACGGTGCCCGGGATGAGCGATCTCCCGGGCACCGACGCGTCCGGCCGCACACGCCGCCAAGAGTTCGAACGCCGCCAACGCCGTCGTGCTCTGGCCGTCGCCACCACGTCGACGCTCGTCGTCGCGGCTCTCGTGGTGATCCTCGTCCCGCGCACGCCCGGTTGGTACAAGGTCAAACGATCGTTCTTCGACGTCGAGGTCTTCAGCACAACCTTTCCGCGACTCTTGAGCGCGTTCGTCAAAGACGTTCAGATTTTCGCCTGGTGCGCTCCGTGCATCCTCGCTCTCGGCATGTTGATCGCCGTTCTCCGCAGCGTGCGAGCCCCGGCTCTCTTCCCGTTCCGGCTCTTCGCCGCCGCCTACACCGACGTCTTCCGCGGCATTCCGGTGATCCTCACGATTCTTCTCGTCGGGTTCGGCGTACCAGGACTCGGACTCGACCGCCCCTACAACAGCCCGTATCTCTGGGGGTCGGTCGCGCTGGTTCTCAACTATTCGGCCTACGTGGCCGAGGTGTTCCGGGCCGGCATCGAGAGTGTCCACGAAAGCCAACGCGCCGGCGCTCGCTCCCTCGGACTCTCATCGGCGTCGACTCTGCGCCATGTGGTGCTCCCTCAGGCCGTGCGACGCGTGATCCCTCCGCTCATGAACGACCTCGTCTCGCTGCAGAAGGACGTGGCGCTCATCAGCCTCATCGGCCCGATCGAGGTTCTTCGCCAAGCCGGAATCGACAAATCGAAGTACGCGAACTTCACGCCCTACGTGGGCGCGGCCTTGATCTTTCTCCTCCTCACGATCCCCGAGACGCGTTTCGTCGATTGGTTGGTTGCCCGCGAGCGTCGTCGAACGACCGGAACGGCCGTCCGATGAAACTCTCCCTTCGCGATGTTCACAAGGCCTTCGGTCCACGCGCGGTACTGAGTGGGATCTCGCTCGACGTCGCTCAAAGCGAGGTGATCGCGCTCATCGGTGCGTCGGGAAGCGGCAAGAGCACTCTTCTCCGGTGCGTCAACCTTCTCGAACCGATCGACGACGGCGTCATACTCCTCGACGGACTCGACATCAGCGAACCCGGATTGGCTGCCGATGCCATTCGCCGTCGTATCGGCATGGTGTTCCAGAGTTTCAACCTCTTTCCACACATGAGTGTGCTGGCCAACGTCACCCTCGCGCCGCGCAAGGTCCTGAAGGTCGACAAGGCCGAGGCCGAAGATCGCGCCCGGTCCCTGCTCACTCGTTTCGGACTCGCCGAGCGAGTCGACAGTTTCCCTGATCAACTCTCGGGTGGACAGCAGCAACGCGTGGCCATCGCACGCAGCCTCGCCATGGAGCCCGAAGTCATGTTGCTCGACGAGATCACATCGGCCCTCGATCCCGAATTGGTGGGCGAAGTTCTCGACGTCGTGCGCGAACTCAAGACTTCGGGCATGACCATGTTGCTCGCTACCCACGAGATGGGATTCGCGCGCGAGATCGCCGATCGTGTCTGCTTCCTCGACCGAGGCGAGATCATCGAATCTGCGGCGGCGCGGGACATCTTCGAGCGCCCGCAACACGAGCGCACCCGACAGTTCCTCCAGCGGGTCACCGACGCCGGTCGACTCTGAGGCTCAGTTCGCGAGCTGGAGTCGCAAACTCGCGACCAGACCACCGCCGACACGCGGGGCGAGCGACACCGACCCGCCACTCGCCTCGGCCAGACGCGCTGCGATAGCGAGTCCGAGGCCGGTTCCACCCGGCTCCGCGTCGGGCGCGCGCCAGAAGCGATCGAGGGCGAGTTCACATTGTTCGGCGGTCATGCCCGGGCCACGATCGGCGACGCTCACCACACCGTCCCCGCCCACGACGTCGATCGAGACCTCGACGGACGAGCCGGTGGGCGAATACTGGACGGCATTGTCGATGAAGTTGTCGACCACTTGCTCGACGACGCCGCTCATCGCCACGACCCGACACGGGGCGGAGCCGACCATCGTGAGCGACACCCCGGACTCGGCCGACAACGCACTCCACGAGTCGATCCGATCACGCACGACGTCCAGCAACTCGACTCCGCCCAAAGCATCATCGCGAGCCTCGGCGCGCGCCAGAGCCAAGAGGCCGTCGACGAGCCGCTGCAACCGCTCTGTTTCGGTGAGGGCGGCCTCGATCTTGGCCCTTGCCGCGACCGGATCACGTTCGACCGCTTCCTCGGCTTGTTCGAGTCGAAGCCGCAACGCGGTGAGAGGCGTTCGGAGTTGGTGTGAAGCGTCACCGGCGAATCCGCGTTGCTTGTCGATGAGTCGCTGCAATCGCACGCGCATCCGATTGAACGAACGCGCGAGCGACGTGATCTCCGGGGGACCGGACGTCTCATCGGCCTCGGCGGTGAAATCCTCGTTACCGAGCTTCTCCGTCACTGCGGTGAGGCGATTCAACGGTCGGGTGACGGTGTACGTGAGCAGGAAGGCCACGAGTACCGCGACCAGGATCGACACGATGCCCGCGGCGAGTATCCCCCACAATCGTGACGTCACACGATCGTTGATCACCGCCGTCGGGTACGTGATCCGCACCGCACCCAGAACGTCGGTACCGGCCACGACGGGCACCGAGACGTAGAGCAAATTCTCGACGAGGGTCTGCGAGTATCGCTCCCCCGTCATCGGCGTTCCCTCGAGTGCGCCGGCGATCTCGGGTCGCGTCGAGAAGTCTCGTCCGACGATCGTTTCCTCGTCGGAGGCGACGACGACCAACCCACGACCATCGGTCACCACCACCCGACCACCAGTGGTCGTGGAGTACTCGGCGACGATCTCGTCGAGGATCGAGGTATCGGCACTACCGATCTCGTCGAGCTGTTCGAGAGCCTCCACCGTCCGACCGGAGATCTTGAAGGCGTCCACTTCCAGCCGCGCTTCGAGGCGATCCCGTTCTACGTGACGCAGGTGGTCGACGAGTGGCACGTCGTGCACGACGAGGACGAATGCGGTCAGGCCGACCATCGAAGAGATCAGGCGACGTTTCACGCGTGAACCACTACTCGAACTCGACCAATCGGAATCCGACGCCACGCACGGCTTCGATCCATCGGCTGTCGCCGAGCTTCTGGCGGATCGTCGCGACGTGCGCGTCGACGGTCTTGGTCGGGCCGTACCAGTTGACGTCCCACACTTCGTCGAGGATTTCCGAACGGGTTCGTACGGCATCGGTCGCCGCGGCGAGGAACCGCAGCAGATCGAATTCCTTGGGCGTCAACTTCACCTCCGACCCGCGCAACAGAACACGATGCGCGCGGACGTCGATGATCAACGATCCGCGGACGATCGTCGATTCATCGTCGACTTCGACTCTTTGCTGGCTACGACGCGCTACGGCTCGGATGCGAGCAACCAATTCGCGGAAACTGAACGGCTTGGTGACGTAATCGTCGGCGCCGAGTTCGAGTCCGAGAACACGATCGAACTCCTCGGCCCGTGCCGTGAGCATGATGATCGGGGTCGATGTGCGCGCCCTGATCTGCCGACAGACGTCGCGACCATCCATATCGGGTAGACCGAGGTCGAGGAGAACCACGTCACCGGGATCGGACCGCAAGGCCTCGGCGCCATTGCGGGCGCGGGTGACGACGAATCCCTGTTCGGTCAATCCGTCTTCGAGTCCGTCGCCGATCGCATCATCGTCCTCAACCACCAGCACTCGCATCGAACCCTCCCGCCCCATTGTGTCTCAGGCCAGTCGAGTCACACAGGCTCCCGCCATCTCGGTCGACTTTCGCTGATTTGGATGAATCTTGGATTTCTCCCCGGACTTCCTTTGGATCACCACCTCCTACCGTGACTCCGTCGGCGGGCACCGATTCGGCAGAAAGGCCACTATGAATACTCGAGCAATCACGGTTCTCTCCCTTGTGGGAGTCCTCACGGCCGGTTCCGCGGCCGCAATGGTCAACACCCGCGTCCTCAGCAACGACTCGACCTCCTCCGAGACGGAAAGCGTCCTCTCGGTGACGGGAATCCCGGCGGGGAACGGTCAATCGGCAGTCACGTTGTCGATTCCCGACCCGGCGACGTCCGACGCAACGGTCGATCAAGTGGTCGGTTCGGGTTCGGCCCGGTCCCTCACGTCGCCGACCGCGGTCCCCGTGGCTCTCGCCTCCAAGCCGACTCTTCCCTCTTCGGGATCGTCGGCGACCACCGCCCGTCGGCTCTCAGCCTTCCAGATCGGCGCGGCCGGATTGGTCCGCGTCGAGTCGGGAGGCTCCAGTTTCCGGATCGCTGAAGTCATTCCCGGCGACGGCTGGACGGTCGTCAGTTACACCACCGGTGAAGTACCCGGCACGGCCCAAGTGGTTCTGAGTTCGGGTTCGGTCGAAGTCACCTTCATCGCCGAACTGGTTGGCGACAACATCGTCACCCGGGTGGAATCCCGTTCGCTCTCCTCTGGAGGCGGCGGAGGTGGCGGCGGCGGAGGTGGCGGCTCGTCATCGAGCGGAGCTTCGAGCGAGTCCGACGACGACGAGTCCTATGAGGATGATGACGAGTCGTACGAAGACGAAGACCATGACGAAGACCATGACGAAGACCATGACGAAGACGAAGGCGACGACGACCATGATGAAGGAGAAGACGACGATGACTGACCCCGATCAGCAAGCCGAACGGCTCGCGCGTCTGCAGTCACGCAAGGCCAACTCCTCCGACCAGAGGCGCGCCGTCATCGGCAAGATTCTGGCCACCGGACTGACATCCACCACGGTGTTCGCCATCACGACGGCCCTCGGGTGGTCAGCGACATCGGCTGCGGAGAAGAGCGCCGCCGTCGGGGCGGATTCCGAACAGCTCGTTCTCGATCTGTCGACCGGGCAATTGGTGAAGTACGTCAACGGAGTAGCCGTTTCCGCACAGCAAGTCGCCAATCCCAATCAACTCATCGCCCAAGCACAGGCTCCGGCTGCGGCGAACGCCACGACTCTCTCGTCGAGTACTCCCACTCTGCCGGCGAACTGGAATCCGACACCTTCTCCGAAGCCATCAAACAGCAAGCCCTCGAGCGCGTCGACCGTGGAAACCACGGCCCCGACCGAGACGGTGGCACCGGCACAAGATTCGACGATCGTCGTCGAGTCTCCTCTGAACACCCCGACCCAGATCGTGACCATCCCCGTCGCCGTACCCGAACCGAGTCGCGTCATCGGTGACATCGGTGGCGGCTCTCGTGGCGGTGGCGGTGGCGGTGGC
>SXGQ01004387.1_pt1 | contig 12756 bp, 16 predicted proteins | sample 3178371 | NCBI WGS metagenome assembly SXGQ01 (sample SAMN11356859, study PRJNA531348) | freshwater metagenome | isolation source: freshwater sample F1-20 | place: China: Fuxian Lake, Yuxi | collected 2017-12-25
CTGTTTTGCCAGTAATCGTTGTTACGTTAACTATATTTGGTGCTGCCATAAATTCTCCTTAACCGCCGAAAACAATTGCCATAGCGATTGCCTTACCAGTTGATGCTTTCGTATTTAATTGTGTTTGGATAGCGCTTGTAACCCCATCCAAATAACCAATTTCCGTGTTAGAGACATTGGCTACCACCTCTTGATAAACAATTGGTGTACTCCATTTTAAACCAGTAGCAGTGCTTGTGTCAACCGTAAGCACTTGATCATTGGTACCTGTTGCTAACCTTGCAAGAGTATCATTTGCTGTTCCGACAAGTAAATCGCCTTTTGCATCAATAACTGTATTTAATGTTCCTGGTGGAACTGCACCAATTTCTGCCCAGTTAGAATCGTAATAAACATAAGTTCCGCCATCTGATGAGTTAAACCAAACTTGTCCCACAGCAGGGGATGTTGGAGCTGTATCAGAAACAGTAATTGTTGCTCCACCACCACCAATTTCAATCCATTGAGAATCGTAGTAAATGTTTGTAGCGCCAGCAGACGAGTCAAACCATAATTGTCCAACTGTTGGTGAACCTGGGGCTGATTCAGAAACACTTGCAATTCCTGGGGAAGCGCCAATCTCAATCCATTGAGAATCATAATAAACATAAGTTTGAGCTGTATCGGATTCAAACCACACTTGACCAGCGGTTGGAGATGCTGGGGCTGTTTCGGAAATAATTGCGCCACCAGCACCTAAATCTGTATATGTACTTCCATCGTTTGTAAACTGCCATTTATCAGTAGTTTCATTCCAACGAAGTTGAACATTTGTTGATGTCCCACGTTCAACTTCAATTCCAGCGTTTAAAGTAGGTGAAGCAGAAACATTAGAGTTAAGGACAATAATATTGTCCTCTATAGCCAATGTTTCGGTGTTTAGCGTAGTGGTAGTACCGTTGACTGTTAGGTTGCCAGTAACTGTCAAATCGTTGCTAATGATTACATCTGAAGGCAACCCAATGGTTACCGAAGCACTTTCACCACCAGAACCAGAAACGCTAATTTGGTTTGCCGTACCAGAAAGTGTTGCAATGTAACTACCAGTTGTATCCGTACCTAAATCAATTACATCACTAACCCAAAGAGATCCGTTGTATTTAAGAAAATCTCCAGAATTAGGAGATGTGGCACTAACATTATGCAATTCGTCTAGTTCGTAACCGTTTTGTGTTGCTACATAAATAATTCCGTTGTTTGTCGCACGAACAACTACGCCAACAAATACAAGGTGGTCAGGAGCAACAGCCTTAGTTTTCGTAAACTGACCGTTTGAACCAAGCCACAAAACATCGCCCGAACTGTATCCAACTGAAAGGTCAATCCCGTCAACATAACCACGGGTTACTACAGGTCCATTTTGAGATGCTGCAATGTTTGCGCCAATAAGACCAACAGTCTTAGATGACGTCGTGTCAGAGGCTTTATCAGCACGCTTTACTGTTGCGTGGTCACCAGTTGCACCAAATAGGTAAACAACTGTTCCAGTGGTAAGAGTTGTTGCTTCGGCGTTACGGACATATGTGACTGTTGAAGCATAAGCATTAACCCAATTTGTTCCGTCATACTCAAGAGTTTGGAATTCTTCTGGAGCTGTAATAATAGTGTCACTAAGATCGTCTAATGCACCAACTGAACTTCCACTGACATCTGAATCATTTATCCATGCAGTTCCATTCCATTTAAGAACTTGACCCACCGATGCCGATGTAATTGTCACATCGCCTATATCATCAAGATTGTTAATAGTTGGGATTGCTGACCAAGTCAAACCTGTTGCAGTTGAAGAATCTGCTTTTAAGAAATAACCGTTTGTCCCTACTGCTAAACGAGCAAAAGTACTTGAATCCCTAGAAAGAATGTCGCCTTTTGTGGTAAGCGCCGAAGCTCCATTTGGAGCTTGTGCACCAACTTCAATCCATTGCGAGTCATAGTAAATAAATGTTTTTGCTGTATCAGACTCAAACCAAAGATCACCTTCGGTTGGTGATGCTGGTGCTGTTTCCGAAACAGTGACTGTTGCTCCAGAAAGGGCATTAACCCATTGTGTTCCGTTATATTGAAGAACTTGATTAACTGACGCCGAAGTAATAGTTACATCACTTAAATCATCAATTGACCCAACAGTGCTTGCTGTTCCTGGTACAAACTTAGTGCCATTAAACTTTAGAACTTGATCAGTAGTTGCCCCAGTGGTGTCAACTTCAATGTCGTCAATAAATAATACTGGAGCTTTAAAAGTATCGTCTGTTTTTAAAACGTTTGCTGAATCACGGTAGAGATTAGTATCCCCAGCAGATGTACCGTCACCCCAAACAAGGCGACCACCAGCTTCAAGTTTTAAACGAGCGTAGGTGTCTGCATCAACATAGATGGTTACAGCATCAGAACCAGTTGACGTCAATTGCTTGACGGTAATAGGTACTGTAAACTTTTGTGCCACGACCTCAATCGCTTTCTATGTTATGACCCCGCAAGGTCTTTTATGTTTTAACCTTGTACGATAATAACGTAATCACCAGCGGTGATTGTTCCGTACATGGTTACTGTAACAGTATTGCTGTTTGTTCGCACTGTATCACCAATAACGGTGTTGCCAGTTGCGACTTCGTAAATCTGTACTGTTACGTCACTTGTAGCAAAATTGTGGGTTACAACAGTCGTGGATGTACCAGAAACGCTAGCGGCACATGCTTGCTTAGCAGTACGAGCAAGTGCTGGAGTACTAGTTGTTCGTCCAGATGCTTCACCCGCTGCAGAAGCAAGGTTGGTACGAGCACCAGATTCTGTTGATGAGCCAGTACCGCCGTCCGTAACAGCAACATCTGTACCGTTCCAAACACCCGTAGTAATCGTTCCAAGTGTTGTAATGCTTGCTTGACCAACATAGTTGGTTGAAATGTCTACAGCATCTGCACTAACCGAAATGCGGTTAGTAGTTCCAACTACATTGAGAACGTTGCCAGTTTTGGTAAGACCGTCACCAGCAAGGATTGTGCCAGCAACAGAGAACAAAGCCCATGAAAGACCTGTAACGCCTACGTTGATAGTTCCATTGGTTGTAAGAACCCAACCACTGTCTGCGTTGAGCGTACCTTCTTCTACAAAAGTAAATGCACCAGGAGTTACTTCAGCGTTTGAATCAAAGTCAGTGGCGCGAACAGCGGCACCAGAAGCTTGAACAACATAGATGCCGTTTTCTGATGCTGTGCTCTGGTCTTTAACAAGAACTCTGTCTCCAGCGACAAGTGTTACGTTTGTGTCAAGAACGTCACCAGCTTCTAGGTCTGTGGCAATAGTTAATGGGCCTGTAGTTGCGGCACGAACTGATTGCTTAACGTCAAGACCAGATCGGGCTGCATCAACATATGATTTAGTTGCAGCATGGTCATCATGTGTCGGTGTTCCAAACTTTGCCTGACCATTGGCATCACGGATAACAAGTTTATTTGCAGTGGCTTCAGAAGTAGCGTCTGCCAACTTTGTGTAGTCCGAAGACGACATAAGACCAGCATTTGAGCCAGAAGCAAGATTTGGAGTAAGGGTTACAGAACCATTAGATTCACTAACGGTAAGACCAGCAGCATAAGAACCTGCAGAAGAAATAGATGTAAGAGCTTTGCGCCAACCAGGAAGTCCAGCATCGTATACTTTAATAACACCTTCTGTGCTATTGAATATTAAACGACCATCAAAATTACCTGTATTTGGGTCTGTAGCTAAAACCTCAAAAGTGGCATTAATCAGTTGATTTTGATTAAGGTCAAGGTTAGTTAAGAACTTTTGTGCCATTGTACTTCCTTATGTTAGGTAGGCGAAGCCAGAGAACGCTGAGGTAAAGTTTACTACAACTTGTGACGTGCTTGTGTATGTGATCTCGCCAACCACAACAGTTTTTGAACTATCTACAATGGACACCGAAGGGTAACCTCCCAAAGCATGGTTTATTGTCCATGTTGTGGCGACTGTTGCTTGAGTATGAATGTGCCGAGCAGATAGTGGGTAAACAAGATTTAATACTTGATTGGGTGCAATACCTGTAATGGTTGCGCCAGCTTCACCAGTTGTCACCGTACCGATGGTTAGTGTGTTTGGTGGTCCTGCAGCGCCTGGTTGCGAAACACTAATTATGTCTGTAGATTTTTTGCTGATGGCTACCGTTTTACGGTTCCTTACAACCTCTACGGTCATACTGGCTCCGTAGACGTGGCTACCTCTACTACAAACGTTCCTTTGACCAACTGGTCCCAGTCTCCACTTGTGTCTTGAACAAAGATATCGTAAGTGTATGATCCAGGGGCAATGTCGTTTTTGTTAGAAATGTGCAATTCAAGTGTTGCTCCAGCACTTGGCGCAATATATCCACGCTTGTTGGCTGGAGTAAGCGCAATAACTGTTGCTTCGCTAGGAACAGTTGCATACCAACGGATGTCCAAAACTGTTGTGCCAGCAGAGTTCTTGGCTTGCATAAATGCATTTTGAATAGCCAAAATATCACCGTCTTCGTCACGCCACGTAAATACACGTCGGAAGTCTGTTCTCTGTGTGTAACGTAGTTCCATTGCGTCGTCATCCTCCGAAGGTGTAATGCTGTTATAACTGGATACGGTAATCGTTCCTTTTACAATTGGTTGATAGAGTTCATCAACAGTTGCCCATACATCATACGCCAAATTACCTTCTGGCAAATCTATGGTTTCATCGGCAGTTAGAGAAATACGAATGTTGTTGTTGCCAATAACTTCTGACATAATTTCTTTTTTGTGCAAAGAAGATACTTGAATATAAGCGTTGCAGTATTCAGGAACAAGGCGCCAATGGGTTCTACGGCTTTTAACCGTAAGTTGTCTGCTCCAAGGAAGTCCTCGGACCAATTTGTAATTTACAACACTTGGCATCAGTAAACACCTTCACAGCAGGCATCTCGGCTACCGCATTTTGGGCAGCGATAATGGGCATGTTCAGGATTCATTTTCTCACCGCAGTGTATGCACTGCTCGCTACAGTCTTTATTAGGCGTGTCCACCTACACAGTTTACTCTATTTGATAGGGCATGCGATGGCGCATATGGTCGTTCATGTAAGCATCGCCTTCGTCCCAAGCTTCGGGTGTGTCAAACAGACGGACAACGTGGATACAAGGATCGTGCCCTTCGTCCATTTCAAACTCTTCGTCAACTGTTAGAGGAATTCCGTCGTGTGTTTGGCAGACTGGGTAGTGACACCACTTGTTGTCAATTCCCAATGCCAACCATTCATCAAAATCCATTTCCTTCTTTTTGCCCATGTTGGTGCTCCTACGATACTTGTAATGTGATCTTATAAACCCCATACCTAACCTGATCAACAGACAATACAGATATGCGCTTATAACCTTGTGCTTGAGCCAGTTTAATGGCCTGTTCACGAGCATCATGCATCGCTGGTGTAGTGATTTCATATGTGGTTACCATAAGCTATCCTCAAAGTTTTGTAATGTCAATCGTTTGGGTAAAATTTCTTAATTTTCTTTTTAGACTGCCTGTCATTGTGTTCCCGACGGTTGCGTTTACCGACATGCGGTTGCCATTGGTCGTATTCGTCTTCCAATTCTTCTGAATAGGAAAATTGATTACTTAGTCTGTTCTTGTTCATTGTTTGGGTATTCCCACAGCCTACCTAATGATGTCCACAACTTTTTGTCTTTTTCAAAGTTTTCATCTTTGATAGATGACACCATGTTTCTAAATCGTTGTTTACCGTATTCGCCTAAACCTTGTTGTTTTGTCATTTTATTAGTGTAGTGCAATTACTCAAAGCCTGGGAGCTTAGTTTGCTCTGGTCCTTTGTATCTCTTTGGGTCGTTATCTTTGTAGAATTTGTGCGCAGCCATGCCAGCTTTTCCTAGTCCTAATGCATCTAATGATTTCCGAACATGCTCATGATTGTCATACATGTGACCAAGAAGTAGGACATTAGCTTTATGTTGTTCTTTGGGGTCGTTACCTATGTCGCGTTGTTCTCTCATACTAGGGCGGCCACCACGACTGTCTGTTAACTTCTCTGGATAATATTGTTTATACAAAGAAGAACGAGAAGGAACTTGTTGCATGTCTTCTACTCTTGGATGCGCTGCTGTGTGAGCCACCATTGCTGCATACAACGCTTTAGCTGTGTTGTTTGCAAACCCAGAAAATTTAGTTGAATATCCATAATGGGAAAACAGGTCACCAGTTTCACCCTTCTCAAACATATCTCTAGAAGTATTTTCTAAATAGTCGTTAGACATCACCAAAGCTCTGCCATCAGCAACTCCTTCTTGTGCAGGGTCTGGACGACCAACATCCGCAAGAACAGTACGTCCACGTCGTTTAACCCATTTTTGTGTAGACATTTGATCAAACATGTCATGCAGGTTTGGATCAAGGTGGTGCCCTAATTCATGAATTAAACTAGTTTGGTCAATAGTGTTGCGATGTTTTTTGTATACAGTGCGGGCTGGTACGACTTCTTCATGTGAACTTTCGTGTCCCACTATCCGATGACGGGTGTGAAATGTTCGGAGAGATTCATGACCCCTATAGTCGGCTCCATCATACACTTTGTGTGTTTTTACTACAATGTTTGGATCTGTAACATTGCTACCAGAACCGGGCCAAACATTGAAGTGATGTCCTGGTGGTAGATGCACTTCCCCTCCACGATTGTGTTTACCGTGGCCAGCCCTAAAGTCAGGAATATCATCTGTTTCGTAATGCGGAGTTTTATCATAAGGACTACCGTCTGGGGTAACAATATCCGCAATTTCAAAAACACCGTCTTGTACATATTGATCAGAATCCCAAACAACGTCTTCAACTTGTTTTGATAAATTAGGATTTGCGATAGGTTGCAACTTTACACCAGTGCGTACAGTTTTAGTTGTTTCAGGTACTTCAATTTTTTCAAAAGTAGTTGTATATGGAAGGCGAATTCTTCCTCTGTCTATATGACCACGTGTCATGTCTGTATTAGCAATTGCTAATGCAGGTCTAGGTACTAGATGTTTTTCTATTTCGTAAGTGGAAGTATTGGAGGAGTCTAAAGCATTTGTATATGCTTTTATTGCGTTAGCTGTGCTTTTAGGACCCAGCGTTTCACCTCTTTTGTCATTGGTTTTGTAAGACCCACCTGCTCTTTTAGCGTACTTATCTGGGTCGTCCATACTTAAACCTTTTTTGATTGCTTGTATACGACGTTCATGCGGCACCAAAGGATCATTTTTTGCGCCAGTACCTGTTTCTGGACTAAAAAGCATTCCTTGTGTCGGTATTGAAGCGTTTCCAGACATACGAGTAACTGTGAACGGATCACCAGGTGTGTTTAATACGTAAGACTGCGTGTTACCCTGCTCATCTGTCCAATGAGTATTTTTAAATTGGGGTCCTAAAGCCATTCAACAAGTATAAACTATTTTATGTTAGCCGCCGTTGGAGTAGAAACCTCTTCCGACAAGGTTCACAGCTGGGGCAAAAAACACTGGCTTTAGTTTTTCCCCACACTCCAAACAGTTAACTACGTATTGATTTTCTTTGATGCTGCGTTCTTCTTCGTGAACGTGATCATTAACGCATTTGTATTGATAAGTAGGCATTGTCCAAGTATAGATTATGCGGTTGTGTCATTTACAGTTTCATCAAATTGCGGTTGTTGGTCAAAGTCTTCTGGATACCAATATTGAGTATTGACTTTATATTTTGGCCTGTTACCCCATTCAGGCATGTCAACAGTAAATGAAGGGTCATGTACAAGTAAACGATTGCCAGGAAGTGCCGCCAAATGTCCGCACTCTAACCAAACAAAATTAAAGTGTTTATGCTGGTCTGGTGTGCGCGAATACACATCATCATATGGTGCGGCGGTAAACCAATAGTGTCCTTTTTCCCATGATCCCTTTAAGTAAGCACGAACCGATAGTTCTGACAGGGCGCTATATTCTTCTACTCCAAAGTCTTGCCCGTAACATGACCAAACTTGTAGTTCACCTAATTTGTGGTTGTGGTTGCTTTTACCATCTTTGACAAATGCGTGAACTGGTAAATGTTGTACAAGAGCACCATCAGATAAAAGAGCAGAAATTCCCCACGCTCTATTTGGCAATGCCGACAGACCATACAACAAAGCTGAAGTTACTTCACCGTATCCTTCTTGCATGTCATAAAGAAATTCGTTTTTGACATATGCATACATCGGACGAGGAATACTCGTGATGTGGTTAGGCATTAGCCTTTCTTGTTTTTCTTTTTCTTAAGAGCCTTAAAGTCCTCACCCGTAATTTTGTCATGAGGAGCAGATGCTGCTGCAAGTTTCTTTTGCTTTGGCGATAATTTCTTTTTGTCTTTCATGTTTATTTCTTCTTTCTGGCTACTGCCATATTGTCTATTAAGTTAGGATAAGGACGTCCTGCTTTTTTAGCACGGGCTTTTGCCTCAGCCTTTTCGGATGGATCAAGTTTTTCTGATTTCTTTTTAGGATTTTTTGTATCCCATACTTTCTTTTTAGACATTAGCAATCCCACTTTCTTAACGCTTTGTTGATACGACTATCTGGATCACGAGCAGTTTTAGCTGACGTGTTTTCTCTTTTCATGCCTTCCATACGAGCACAAAAAGATTTACGGCGAGCAGCAGACTTCTTAGATTTGGAAGCCTCTTCACGAGACACAGGTGGTTTTAGTGTCCCACCTGTTTCTTTTTTGTACGAGGCACGACCCTTTGCGTTTAGACCGCCTTCTGGGTTTTTGCCTTCTTTGCGTTGCCATGCTGCTGATTTTGCCATAGAAGTATTGTACAATATCTTTATGCCTATTTACCGCAAGGGACAATCTCAGTTTGGTTTGTACGAACGTGCTCGTGACCAAGCTAAGCAAAGGATTGCCCATCAAGCCGAACAATACAAAATTTTAGAAGATGAAACAGACGCACACGCCACTGGTCAAGGGTCAGTAGAATCAATGGTTCGTGGGTTTGATGCCGTTCAGGAGTTGCGTGAACACACTAAACGTGACATAAACTTTGAGCAAGGTGTATCAAATGCAACTATTGGCGAACATAAAGCTGAAGTTGACAAGCTAAACGAAGATGGTGGAATAGAAATGGGCAATATTAAATTCCAAGAAGAGTTACCAGTATCTGGTGATGATTTGGCTCTTGGTAAAAGGATGCGAGAACGCTCTAATCGGAGCAAGTAATGCCTGCACACGAACATTTAAATAATTATTTGTTTGCAGAACAGTTTCAGCACATGCATGGCATGACTGTAGACCAAGCCCTTTCGGGTAAAATAGCAAAAATAAATAGCACTTTGGTAACCCCAGAAGAATATGATGAATTTAACAAAGGCTTTACTTCTAAGCGGGAACGTATGCCGTTTGCTGAAATGCATGCAAAAAACATGGAGTCTGGAGATATTCCTGACTTCTTAAAGAGATATCAAGGAAATTGGAATACCCACCTTACTGGAAGCCCTTATCAAATAGCAGCTACTTTAAGGGATTTGTCAAATGTGGCTAGACAACAAAGTATGCCTAACCCTGTTCCATTGTACAGAGGGGCTGGTCTAAGCCCATCGTTGGATATTGGTCCACAAAAAACCCGCCCTTTATCGTTTACAGATGATCGTTATGTCGCTAAATCATTTGCGTCCCTTGACAAAATGAACTCAAAGCAAATCTACAAAGCAAAACCCAATATGGTTCGTTCTGTCAAGTTATCGGACATCGGTGGGATAAAAAGAACTGTGGGCAGTGGGCGACGTGACGAATCAGAGTACTTTGTATTACCAGAGTCTATCCCTCAAGAATGGCCTAAGAAGTAAAATAATGCCTAAAGGTAAAAGACTTACTGCCCAACAGATCATGGATACCTACCAATCTGGTGAATATGCTGCCCAAGGTGATGCAGAGGCTTCTGTAGGCAGGAATTTTACGTCAGATGAGTTTTGGGCAGGAAAGTTGTATGAAGCACAGCGTGTACGTGGGGAAAAATCCCTATATCAAGATATTGAAAAACATGGACAAAAAAAGCCCATACTTATAAATCAAAAAGAACAAGAAATAGTTGATGGACACCACCGCCTAGTGTCTTTGTATCACATGAATCCGCACCAATTCGTCAAATACCGTACTATAAACAGATACGCATATGATTCAGAGGGTAATCTACAGGCTAAAGACGCTTAAGAACGCGAAAACCTCTAGTAGACACAACCTCAGTGTTAGCAGCATACCGATTTGACTTAGTTGAAGCAGGCGAAAACCTTACTGGCTGTTCCCATGTGTAATCGGGGTTTGCATGTTGTGCAATAGCCCCACTTTCTGTAATAGGAGCAACAGCGTACATATTTCCGGATTTGCCCGTAAAATGTTTAGCAAGTTGGTAATCTCTAGTTGCATAAGCAACTTTTGGATACCTTGCTTCAGGAAGGTGTTGCGTCCACGTATTTTGCCTACGAGGTTCAATAATGTCTCCTTCGTTAAAATCATGTGGAGAACCATGGAACAACATCTTAGCCTCTATGGGTACTACGTCCATGTCGTAAATGGTAAAAGCATCAAATTGCTTGCTAAGGTTTTTAACATTTGGTTTGGGAGTAGGCACATCTTAAGTGTACATCGCCCATCCACGGCGAATTTTTTCATTCTATACTTGATAAATGCCAGCGCACGAACATATCAATAAATATCAACTTCGTTACCGCCCAACCGGAGGAGACCCGTTTACCGATGACTTCCACCACGAGATACAAGCAATAGACAAAGACACCAAGAAGCGTGTTGGAACTATGCAATGGACGCATCAAGGGCGATTGTGGGAAATAGAAGTAGACCATGAGCACCGTCGCAAAGGGTTAGCCACGGCGATGTGGAGCTTTGGAGAAAAGATAGCAACACAGGCTTATGACAAAGGTGTAAACAAACATATACCTGTTCCTGAACATTCTGTGTTTAGAACACCAGCTGGGGATGCTTGGGCAAAAAGTACGGGAGATCCTGTTCCTGATAATGTCTTTGAACAGTACGAGAATGCTAAAGAAGCATATAGGGATTTAGATTAGGTCTATCCAGCGGGTCGGTTGGGCGTACCCCATTTTTTTGACTAGGTCTATCTGGGGAGTGGTCGTTCTTGGGGTCTGGGTGCTCCCCCCCTCATAACCCTAAACCTCTACTTAAGGGTGAGGGTATCAAACCCTCAACTACTACTTGAGACTTTGCCCACCAGCCACCAAGCATCAGGTCATCCTCCGATCTCCTCTGCAGCACATCGCCATAAGCGTCAGGATGCGTTCTGAGGGCAGGTTAATTCAATCGCCTATACAGCCACGCAATGGCATACCGAGACTCTCCTAGAGGCTTATAGAGCGTATGGTGACAAATGGGCAATTTCGCCCTTATTTCATATGGCTCACGCTTCAGGATGCACGGAGAGCATGAGTTATTCGGAGTCAGCCACTACTAGTCATCCAGTGGGGTACTCGGCTGTAATCGCTTCTAAATAGCCTCTGAGGGCAAAACTGCGTATTTATTGAATAATGCCTAATTTTGGGTCTATCGGCACGATTGTGAAGATGATTGGCGTGCATGGGGAGAAGATGCCCCATGCACTCGCCATCAGATAATTGCTATTTCTTCTCCACGCTCCAGCCATAACTGGCAAGCACTGCCACAGCGTTGCTCTGCTCCTCTTCATTCATGAGTTCATGAGGTGCTCCATCCAAGACTTGGGCGAGAATCCCACATTTCGCATCCACGATGGCAAAGAGTCGCTCATCAATCGTGAGGTCGCCTTCAATGCATCCGAGCATGATGTGCGAAACGACTTCACGCTCCTGCCCACGACGAGCCAATCGGTCTTCGCACTGCATGAGGTCTGCTGATGTCCAGCACATCTCGGCGTTCACATGATGCCTGCCAGCAGTGAGAGTGATGCCGACTCCAGATGCAATCACATTGCCCACGAGCACATTTGCTTCGCCCGATTGAAATGCATCCACGCTCGCCATCTTGGATGTATCGCTCATGCCACCTTCTATGCGTACGACATTGCAGAACTTTCCGTCGGGCATTTTTACTTTGCTCAGGTGATTGACATACGCCTCGGCTACTGCTCGGTGCGTGCAGGTGATGAAGACCTGCTCGTTCTCTTCAAGCAGTGACTTCACATAGTCCACGACTCCTGCGACCTTGCCATGACCAGCCAGTTCTCGGAGCGTGTTGATGCGTGAGATGGCTTCAGCCTTCATCGCACGCTCTGCAGATGGCGTGCCTTTGGCATCCTCAATGAATGCGAAGAGGTCTGCTTCTGCCTCCATGTACTTGTCGGCAATCGCTGGGGCGATTTCAATAAAGGTCGAAATCCGACCCTTGTTCGGGAGCGTGAGCACTTCGCTTCGCTTGCGACGAATCATGAACTTGGCTTTGAGCGTGTCGTGCAGTTCATCGGTGTGGGCAACGCCACGAGCACCCCATCGGTCAATCCTCGGTGCGAAGCGACCCATGAAGTACTCAAAGCCATCCACGCCGTTGTTGGCGAAGTCATCCATGCGATTGAGCACGAGAAGCGACGGGACTAAATCCAGTGGATGGTTGATGAGGGGCGTGCCACTCATCACCACACGCACTGCATCTGCTGGCAACGCTCGTGCGATGTCCACGACTGCACGAGCACGCTGACTGCGCTTGGTGCTCTTCATGCGATGGCA
>SXGQ01348877.1_pt1 | contig 12756 bp, 6 predicted proteins | sample 3178371 | NCBI WGS metagenome assembly SXGQ01 (sample SAMN11356859, study PRJNA531348) | freshwater metagenome | isolation source: freshwater sample F1-20 | place: China: Fuxian Lake, Yuxi | collected 2017-12-25
CGTAGCCGGGGTGGATGGCGTCGACGCCCTTCTGGCGGGCGACCGACACGATCCCGTCGATGTCGAGGTAGGCCGCGACCGGTCCCTTGCCCTGGCCCACGAGGTAGGACTCGTCGGCCTTGAACCGGTGGATGCAGAACCGGTCCTCCTGGGCGTACACGGCGACTGTGCGGAGCCCGAGCTCGGTCCCGGCGCGGAAGATGCGGACGGCGATCTCCGAGCGGTTGGCCGCCATCAGTTTCTTGAAGGTCCGGCGCGTGGGGGTCTCGGCGGTGCGTTCGGCGGGGGATCGGTTGGACATACGGCGGAATGCGACCCTACCCGGGAATCCCGGGGTGGAAAAAGCGGGAAAGCGCGGTCCAAGCCGGGTTGCGATCGCCCGGGCAGCCCTTCACGGCTTTTTCGTCGGCAGCGAGAGCGCGGTGAGATTGGTCGAGGTTCGACCAATCCATCCCGCCGCGGTGGTCTTGAGATCCTCGGGAATCGTCCAGGGTGTCTTGAGCCTGGGGATCACGATCTCGTTGTAGAAGAAGCGGAGCGGCACCACATTCTTCACCGGTAGGTCCGCAGGGTTGGCTCCATTCAGCACCTCGGCCGCCAGGTCGCCGATCGTGTGTCCGAGCTGCAGGAAGTCCGAACCGAGGTCGAAGACAGCCCCGTGTTGGATCCGGGGTGGAATGCTGGTGAAGACCGGGATGCCGGATCGGAGAGCCGCCGCGATGAGGACATCCGAGGCTGCGGTCACGGTGATGTCCCCGCTGATCCAGAGGGCATCGATCCCCCGGGAGAACAGCGACGTCGCGGCCTCCATGACGGCCGTGGTGTTCTCGGCGTTGGCCTCGACGAGCTCAATCCCCATCTCGGCCGTCACCCTCCGGGCGAATCGGGTGTGGGCGAGGGAATTGGCTTCCGCGGCATTCCAGACGAGCCCCACCCGCTTCACGTTCGGACTCATCCGCCGGACCAGGGCGAAGGTCAGGTCGATCGGCTGCATCGACCCGTATCCGGTCATGTAGGGCGGATGCTCCGAGAGGTTGTCGGGATTGATGCCGACGCCGGCGCCGGCGGGGTCGGTGACCACTCCGAACACATGGCGTGTCCTGGCTCCGGACCGATTGGCGTTGGCGATGGTCTGGAGGGAGGGGGTGCTGATGCTGATGATGAGGTCGTAGTCTCCTCCGGTGACGGCGCGCGCGATGGTGTTGGCGGTTCCGAGATCACCCTCGGCGTTGAACCGGGACAGGCGGATGCGCTCTCCATCCCGGTAGCCAAGTTCAGCGAGTCGTTCCACGGCACCCTGTGCCCCGTCGTCGAGGGCTGGGATCGAGGTGTGCTGGACCAGGGCGATCCGGAACGGACGGTCCTTCGGACGATCCTGACGGGCCGAGCGGCGGGATCCGCGGTCGGTGTAGAGCAGCACCGCCGCCGCGAGGCAGATGAGGAGCAGCCCCAGGCCGAGGCGCCGGACGGACTCAATCATGGATCGATGCTACCCGGCGACCCGGCGGATGGCGAGGGGTGGGGATACCTGGGCGGGTGTCCCGGGCTGGCTTGTCCCTGGCTATTGCGCGGTCAGACGGAAGAAGACCTCCGTGATGCCGGCGGGCAGCATGACGGCGAGGGTCTGGAGGTTGCCCTCCGTGGCAACCACCGCGGGGGCCAGTCGCTGCCACTCGGTCCCTGCGAGGGCACCATTCGATTCGAGTCGCACGGACACCAGGGAATTCCGGTCGGAGCGGATCCGGAACCGCACCACAACGCCATCGGCGGTCGGGTCGATCCCAAGAGGTGGCTCTGTCTCTCTCACTGTCGGGACCCGTCCGAGGGCGAATTCGAGCAGGTTCGGCACGCCATCCTCATCAGCGTCGGCACTCGGACCCTGCAGGTCGGTGGGCAGTCCGAATCCGAAGATCCAGCCTGCGAATCCCTGGCCAAGGATCGGGGCACCGGGGGTCGGTGCGCTGGCCGACCATGGGGCTGGATCATTGCCGTAGGCGGCTTCGTTCGACTTCTGGAGGGACTTGCCGGTCTGCAGGGCTCCCGGAGTCCAGGGGGCCTGGCTGAGGTAGTTCACGCGGTCGACCCGGACATAGTGGCGCGTACCCAGCTCATCCACACCGGCGGGGCGACCGAGTTCCAGGGTTTCCCCGCTGTTCGACAGCCTGCCGCTGGTCCATTGGAACACCGGGACGCCCTCCGGTACCTGGAACGCGGCCTTGAAGTGGTCGAGGTTGGCGACCAGGACGAGGCGTCCTTGGGGTTGGAGCACGACGGGTAGGTTGGTGGGGAACTCGAATTCCACGCCGTTGCTGATCCGCCAGGCGGTCTTCCGGTCGGCGTCGAACAGGGTGACCGGAGCCGGGGAGACGTTGACGAGTTCGAGGAACTCGGTCTCGGGATCGGTGGCGGGGGCGTAGTGGATCTCGGAGATCACCACGGGTCCGATCCTCGGCGGGCTGTTCGGCTCACCCGGGGTGGGCACCAGAAGCGGCACGAAGTTCCAGGAATCAGTGGAACTTTTGTAGTGATTGCCCTGCGCCTCGCCCGGCAGGGAAGCCCCAAAGTCCTCTTTCGTGTCATATTCGATCTGGCCGCTGGCGGCGAACGCCGTCAGATGCAGTGTCTCACCGAGGTCGCTCAGGGCGAAGGGCACCAGACGGCCCGGGTCCGTGGACGTGTCCCCGAAGTGGAGGTCTTCCCGGAAGACGATGCGACCTCCCGGCTGCAGGAGAATCCCCAGCGGGATGCGATACTTCTGGAGCACCGTGCCGCTGTCGCTCAGGTACCAGCCGCTGATGTCGACCGGTACGCTCGACCGGTTTAGGAGTTCGACCCAGTCAGCACCGGACCCCGAGTTGGCCAGGATCTCGTCGATCACGACCCGTTGCTCCGGGGCATAGGGATAATCACCCAGCTGATATCGGTAGGGGGCACCGATGTCGGCCCGGGACCCGTCCGAGTCGGGTGCGTGGGCCGGATCTCCGGCGTCGATCGCCGGGGAATTGGACGGAATCTGGAAGTTCAGGATCCCTGGATCGATGAACCGTGGATCAGCGAGCAGGTTCCCGGTACCCGGAATCGGGAGCGTGTCGGACAGGCAATAGGAGGCCTCGACGCCCGAGAGCGCATCCGCCCGCACGGCCGCGACGGAGCACTTCGAGAACACGGTGTTCATGACCGTCGCCTGGCCACCCCCATCGCCGAAGTTCTTCTCATAGACATCGACCCCGACCGTGCAGCGAACGATGGTGTTCTGGTCGAGGGTCACCCTGGAACCGCTGTCCTTGACGCCGACACCCAGGGTGCAGCCGAGCACCAGGTTGTGGCGTAGGATCACCGAGGAGCCCTGTCCGACCGAGACGCCTTTGTCGGAATTGAAATAGATCCGGTTGCCCTCGAGCAGGACATCCGTACAGGCCTCGCCGATGTCGATGCCGTCGCAGTTGGGGCCTGCGAAGCGATAGATCCGGCAGTTCCTGATGATTCCGCCGACCACCCCGTCGTAGTCGATGGCGTCGGTGTCAGGTGCCGTGTTCCCGAAGAAGGTGCAGTTCTCCGTCAGCGCACCGCCCTGTTTCACGTTGATGCAGTCGCCGGTGTAGGGGGTGTGGAGTCGGCTGTTCCTGAGCGTCACGAAGCCGCCCCGGCAGAAGATCGGCCCCTCGCACTCGTCGATGTCGAGGCCGTCGAGGGTCAGCTGGGCGTTGAGGCCCGAGATCGCGTAGGGATAGACGGCAGGATTGATGCCGCGGGTGGCGCCCCGGAGGACCACGTGCCGGAGGGTCGAGGGAACCTCCGGTGTCTCGAAGCTGATGCCGCCCCACCGGGCTCCATTGTGGCCCACGAATCGGACCACCTTGTCGGCGGTGCCCTCGATCCGGAGCGCGCCCTGCACCCGGAGGTGGCGTCCAGGCTGCATCTCGAAGACCACCCCGGGATCCACGGTCAGTGTCCGCCCTCTGGGAATGATCAGGTCGGAATCGATGACGCAGGGGGAATCGGCCGCGGTGAGTCGACGGTCCGATTCCATCACGCCACCCAGAACGCTCCCGGGTGCGGGCTCGAACTCCGCGACGAGCTCGCCCGGACCGGTCACGGCGAACGTCTGCATGGGGCCGCCGTCACGACCGGTCCAGCGGACGAATCGATGGCCCGGTGCCGCGATTGCCTGTGCCTCGAACGGAATCCCCGGGAAGAGTCGAAGAGTTCCGTGGGGGACTGGAACTCCTTGGATCCACACCGTCCCGCCCGCAGTGGGGGAGGCCGCGAGGGTGATCGCCACGGCGTCGGCGTTGAGGCCGAGCTGCTGTCGGACCTCGACGAGGGCCCCATCCTCCTGCTGACGCCGCTGGATGAACGTCCGCATGTCCGCCAAGGCACTGGCCCGGCCTGCCGGGGTCAGGCCGCCCAGCGGGGCCCAGCGGGCAGAGTGGCGCGGGATCTCCGACTCGACCTCCGCGGCCATGCCATCGAGCAGCCCGGTCACCCTCGAGGGCAGGAAGGTCGACCCGACATGTGCCGCGAACCGCTGGGCGAGGCGGTTGCGGAAGGTCGAGCAGGTCTTGAGCAGGACGAGCAGGTCTTCCTGCTGCAGCATGCTGGAAAGCACCCCGCCACCGATCTGCGACAGCCGGAATGTCTGGTCCATGTCGGGAAGGAACCACCGCCATCGGCCCCCGGCCGCACGCGGGCGCCAGAACTCGCGGTTGTGACGCCAGCTCGTGTTGACGCCGTACGACTCGCTCACGACGAAGTCGATGAAGCTGTCGATGTCGATCTCCGCCTCCGCCGCAGCCCAGACCGCGGGGTCGTTCAGATCATGGGTACGCAGGTACCCGAGGAGGGCCAGCCAGGACGTGGTGTCCCCGGCCTCCGCACCGAGGGTCACGCTGGAGGAGGTGAGGTGTCCGTAGATGAGGTGGTCCACCGTCCCGGCATTCAGTCGGTGATGCTCGAAGAACCACATGTCGTCCCAGCGTGCCCGGACGTCATGGATCCCCCAGTAGGCGCCGTTGATGTAGACGATGCTGGGTCGATAGTCGGAGGTTCCCACCTCCATCTGGCCCTTGGCGAGGAACGGCCACAGTGCATCCCGGAGCATCTCCCGATCCCACGCATCGCCGCCGTCCCGGAGGGTCAGCGACTGGTGCAGTGCGATCCCGGATCCCGGGAAGAGATCATGGCGGATCTCGGTGTCGCCGTAGGCTCCCCGCAGCGCGAAGTTCAGGGCCCGCTGGGCGTGCACCCAGTTGTTCTCACCGCCCATCCGGAAGCCGCCATTGGCTCGGAATCCGGGGCCGCCGTCCGACGGGAGGAACTCGAGGTGACCCGGTGCATCCTTGCCCTTGTAGACGTCGCGCAGGCCGGATCCGCCGGAGGAGGCCTCATGCTTGTTGTAGTAGATCCCGATCCGATCCCCGAACAGCCGCTCGGGGTCGCTCACGACCGACATCACCGGCAGGGCACTGTCCGGTTCCCCGATCAGGTAGGTCCGCGTGGCGATGGTTCCGGGCTGGACGCCATCCACAAAGGCGCGCGCACGGACGACCGTGGTCTTCGTGAGGTTCAGAGGGCTCTCATACCGAGGCGAATCCGATCGCGGATTCGATCCGTCGAGGGTGTACCGGACCGTTCCATTCGAGGCCGTGAGCGTGACCTCCACGGGCCCGCTCCGACGACCGGCCTCGGGGGCGATGGAGACCGTGGGGCCCTCGGTCCGGAGGCTGGCCACCTTGGGGCTCGTGTTGGGAGCCATGGGGGTGGGCTCGACAAACTGGACCCATTCCCCGGAGTCATCACGGCCGCGGGACACGTCGGGCAGCTGCAGACCGTACGAGGTCTGGTCCACGATCTCCGCCTCCCCGGCAGCCGAGGCGACCAGGGAGAGATCGAAGCTGATGTCCGAACTGTTGGCGGCGACCTGATGCACCTCCACGGCGATCACGTTGTCTCCCGCCACCAGGGCTGTCGTGGGAATCGAATGGGAGGTGAACTGGCTTTCGGCGCCGCCGCCGATCGAGTTCCCGGCGAGGGTCTGGTGTGTGATCTCCCCTGTGGGCAGGTTCTGTCGGATCACCTCCTCGCCGTTCAGGTAGACCACGGCCCCGTCATCGACGAGCAGCTGCAGGGTGAGTGCCGTGGTCCTCTCCGGGTTGTCCACGTGGAACGCATGGCGGAAGTAGGTGGTGATGAAACGGTCGTTGGCGCTTGGCCCCGACCCGATCTCCGTCGCCTCGTCCCCATCGCCGTATCCCAGTGGTGCGGGCCCGGATTTCCAGGCGGTGTCGTCAAAGGTGCGGCTGCGCCAGGTCGTTCCCGGATTGGACCCATCATCCAGATACCGCCACCGGGCCGCCTCGAGGGGAGGCGTCGGTTTCGGGGTCCCGGGCACGATGAATGGGGTGCTCAGCGGTTGTCCCGATCGGGAGAGCACGACCGACTCCCCGGTTGCTGAGAGGGAGAAGTTCGCGTGATGGCCCTCGGTCACGAAGCTGCGCCACGGCCAGTAGCCGCGGGGATGGGTCTGCCCCGGAATGGCATCCTTGCCGTCTGCCCAGACGAGCAGGAATCCATGTGCCGGTATGACGGCTGTCGGCGGGAAGGCCCAGCGCAGGGGACGCGCCGGATCGTCACTCAAATACCAGCCGCCCAGCGAAACCGGCTGGCCGGTCGTGTTCTCCAGCTCGATCCAGTCTGGGTAGTCGCTGAAATCCACGATGTCCGGGTGCGACTGCGCGTTGGAGGCGAGAAACTCGCTGATCCGGACCTGGCCGAGTCCGACCCCGGTGGCGAGGCACTGGAGGAGCAGGGCGATCGCGGCGCAGCGACGTCCGGGACGCGGCTTCGGGCTGCGCATCGGATGTGGTGGTCGGGATTCCTCCGGGTGACGGACTGGAAAATTCACGGTAACAAAAATCTAGCAGGTCCGTTGCCGGTTTCGAGGCAAGTCTGTTTCCTTCGGTGAGTGGGAATGCCCTGTTCGGATCCACACCCAGGCCCAGGCCTGGGTGGTCACCGTAGGTGGCCCGATTGCCTGGCATCCGACCGAATTCCCAGCCTGTCGATGGGTCTGCACAGGAATCTCCTGACTCCGGTATCCAGGCCCCATAGCCTGCGGAGAGGTGATCGTGACCCCGACCTCCACTGCGAATTCCAAGGCATTCCCCAATGGTGATCGTTCTGCGGGGTGGGTCCGCCGTGGGTTCAAGGCCATCTGGAGGAGCCGGTGCTGGGTGCGGCGCCTCTTACCCTTGGTGACTCTCTTCCTGGTGGATGTGCCGGCCGCCACACCGCTGATGGAACCCGGTTCCTCGAGGGAGTTCTTCTACCGGAACGATGTGATCCCGGAGGTACCGTGGTCTGTGCACCTGGTGGGGATCGACCGTCGCCGACGGGATCTTGTTCTGACGACCTCGTTGGGCGCCGGCCATCGGATTGGCAAGGCGACGTTGTCGGACCAGGTCCGGCTGCTGCCGGACTCTATTGGCCGCCCCGTGGCAGCGATCAATGGGGACCTGTATCTCGACGGGGAGGGTCTGTCCGGGGATCCGCGCGACCTGTTGATCCGTGGCGGCGAGCTGGTCAGTGCCCCGGCTGGGCATGCCTGTTTCTGGCTCGATCAGCAGGGACATCCCCACCAGACGAATGTCCATTCGAGGCTCCGGGTGATCTTGCCTGGCCGAAGGCTTCTTATGGTGGGGCTGAACGAGATCGGTTTCGACGACGGGGCGATCCTGTACACGGCGGCGGTTGGGGCCCAGACCCCTCCCACCGTGGGTGTCCAGTACGTGCTTGAGCGGGCCCGTGGAAACTGGTTGCCCCTTCGTGTGGGACGGCGTCTGGATGTCCGGGTGCGGGAGGTCCGGGCTGGTGGACGGCAACCGGTGGGTCGGGATGACCTCGTGCTGACCCTTGGCGACAGACTCGGCCTGCACCTTGAGGTGGGGGATCGGCTGGAGGTGGTTCCCCAGACCCAGCCGGACCTCTCCGGAGTCCAGACGGCCCTGGGTGGTGGGCCGACGCTGGTTCGGCAGGGAAGGCCAATGACGTGGTCGGGCTTCCCGCGACGCCACCCGAGGTCTGCCATAGGGTGGAACGACCGCTGGATCTTCCTCGTGGAGGTGGATGGACGCCAAGGTGGGCTCTCGGTGGGGATGACCTTCCCGGAGCTGGCGGCCTACCTCGTCCGTTTGGGATGTCGTGAGGCGGTGAACTTGGACGGCGGGGGATCCTCGACCCTATGGCTGTTGGGACGGGTCATGAACAGCACCTCCGATGGGGCGGAGCGCCCAGTGGCCAATGGCTTGGTCCTGATCCAGAAGACTCCGCTGCCGGGCAGTAGGAATCAGTGAGTTCGCAGCGACGGAATCGTCCGGAAGCCCTGGCGCTCACGGCCGGCTGACGGCGCGGTACACCCGGTCGGGGAACTGGGCGGCGGCCGAGTCCTGGAGGTCGAGTGTCCCATTCGGGCTCTGGGCGACGCCCGTGCCGATCGGTTCCCAAGTTACCATTCCTGAGCCTTGGAAACGGGCCGCCTCCAGCGCGTAGGTCACGCCCGGTTCCCCGTGGATCCGCAGCACAAAGGCTCCCGTGTGCAGGAGGCCCACCGGCTCCAGCACTGGCGGAATGTCCGTCAGGGGAATCGCGGAGACCCGGTAGTCGTCGAACACCATGAAATTGTCCCCCGGCTTCCCAGGCGTCAGGATCACCCAGGCCGGATCGATGTCCCCCAGGGTGAGGACCTCACCCACGGAAGTGATGGGAAGCGATGGGACCACGGTCTGGCCATTGATGCGGGCCGTCCAACGGTTCCGCTGGAGGTTCAGGTCGATCTCCAGGTCGTAAGGTTGGCCCGGCTCGAAGCTGAGTCCGGTCGGCACGATCGGCGGCGGGGTCTGTCCCCTGGCGTCGTCGAGGATGTAGTTCACCGACAGTGTCTTGTTGTCGAAATCGAGACTCAGGAACCGGTGCTCCGAGAGGCTGTAGACGCTCCATCGGAAGCTGTCGAAGTACGGTGCGGCGTCGGTGGAATCCTGGATCTGGAAGGTGACCTGGAACCTCACAAGGGGCAGGGGTGTCGAGGTCGGCTTGAACTGGACCGGCCTCCACACGCTGAAGTCGGCCGTGGCGTCGGGTGCCGTGTAGCCGATGTAGGCGTATTGTCCGTTGAATCCAGACAGGGGTTGGGCCAGCACCCCGTTTCCGCCCGGATCGGTTGATTTGCCCGCCAGGTCGCCGGCGAACCCCACCCACCCCCCTTGGCCGATCAGGTCCTGGTCGGCCTGAAAGCCCTCGAACGCCTCGAACCCGGTCTCGTAGAGAATCCGGGTCTGACCCCGGAGTGGGAGGCTGGAGACGATCGCCAATGCGAATCCGAGCACGGCTGCGGAACTGGGGGGGCGGGAGCTTCCAGCGAATCCAGGGGACGGGATGGAATGGAGCATCGGTCGACGGGATGGAGTTCAGCGACCGGCCAACCGGGTTGGGATCAGAGGCTGTTCGGGCGCACGAAACTGGGGCGTCCCACCGCTCCTCCGTTCTGCATCACCGGGGCAGCCCCGCGTCCGACAGGCATCGACGGGGTGAAGGTGGGTGCGCGCTTGGTGACGGTCTCCTGCATCGGCCGCACGGCGGGCGGCACAGACGAACGTTGGGAATATCCACTGTTGAAGGAGGTCGTGGGATTCTGGACCGGTTGCGGGGTCTGGCGTGGCGTGACGAAGCTTCGGGTCGGGCTCTGCGTCGTGGGAGACACGGTCGACGGGGCAGGGCGGACGGGCAGGGTCGACGGCGTTGTCAGCCCAGGGGTCGTCACGGGTGTGGCATTGGCCCGCGGTTGCACGCGGAAGCCGGAGGAGGCTCCCGGCCATGTCACGGTCGACGAGGGAGCCTGGCCGCCGGTAACCGCCGTGGATTGCCCGGGGTACTGGACTGCGGGCCGAGGCGGGGTCACCCGAGCGATCGTGGTGCCGGGGGCCACGGCGGTGGCGGGCGTGTTGCCGCCGGCAGTACGGATCGTTGTGGCGGGCGTGGTTGTCGGGCGCGTGGCCAGCCTTCCGGAGGAGGCCACCCCCGGCGTGGTCGCGGTCCGGGGACGGTCACCGAGCAGTTGGATGGGCGACGGCGTGAGGTTCATCCCGGGGGCGGTCGGGGTCGAGCCGGCCGTGGCGGCGCTGCCGGGTCGTCTCGGAAGACTCGAGCTCCCGGCACTGTGAATCGTCGTGCTCATGGAACCAGGGCGGGCGGGATCGCGGGACACCGTCACAGGACCTTTGTTGGCGAGGTCCTGGCCGAGAGTCGGACGGTAGACGGCCAGTCGACCCTGGTCCGGACTCGAGCGGGGGCCCACGGATCGGCCGGCCTGGCTGGGGGAGGCGACGTCGGCGAGGGCGACCTTCCGGATCTCGCTCCGGGTGTGCTGGTTAATCGTCGTCGGGGCGATGCCGCCATTCACCACTGTGTTGTTGTTCCCGGTCACGTAGTTGTTGATGACCGTGCTGTTCTGGTAGACTTGGTTCACTTGGGACCTTGGGACGCCGTAGGTCCAGCAGTTGGCCGCGGTGAAGCAGGAGGCGGGAGTCCAGCAGTAGTCGGCGGCACCGAAGCCGAAGCTGAACCCGACGCTCAGGCCGGACCCCGACCAGGTGAGGCCAACGCCCGTCGAGAACCCGCAGCCCGGGGGCAGGGGGGCCCAACCACAGTACCCGCCGCCGTATCGGAAGGTCACCCACGAGGGGGCCCAGGTGGAGCCCGGAACCCAGCACCAACCGACGCTCGGGGCCTGGACCCAGGTGCCGTAGTGGAACGGTGCCCAGCCCCAGGAATATGAGGAGTTCCAGTACCAGCCCGCATCCGTCCAGGCCCAGCATCCGTTGTTCCAGTAGGGACGCCATCCCGGTGTGGCTACGGCGCAGGTGGGCTGCCAGACATATCCGTAGGATGGCACCGTGACCCAGGAGCCGTAGGGGGCGAGGGAGTTGTAGAAGATGTTGTAGTTGTTGACCTGCGTCGCCGGCTCCGAGGCGCTGGCGGCGACGGCAGGACCCACCTGCGGGGCGGGTACCGGCTGGGAGCCGCCTGGATAAACGGTCGGCGCGGCGGGTTCAGGCGCCGGGGGTGCAGGCACTGCGGGTTTTTCGGCCGGCTTGTCCTGGACCGGTGGCGGGGCGCTGGCCGCGAGCAGTTGCTCCCGGGAAAGCAGGGCGTCCAGGACCGTCTCGGAGAGTCCTACGTCCCGCAGATAGACCACCTGGTCGGCCTTGAGATGGAACGGATCGGAGAGATTCGCGATGAATTGCTGGATCGTGGAGTCCCCGACGCGGGCATGGGCGAGTCGGACCACCTCCCGAGCCGGTTCCGGGAGGTCCTCGGGGAACTCCGTCACCGGGGTCAGCGAGGCGGCTGCCTGCACGACGTTCGTCGCTGGGACCGCGTTGGTGGTGGGGGTCCCTGCCGGTGGTGTCTCGGGGTTTCCCTGCAGACTGCAGCCCACGAACGTGAGGAAGACCGAGACGAGGACAACGATGGGTTTCATGGGGGAGGGGGCAAACCGCCGGGAAGGAGGGGTATCCCGGAGCGAGGGTGGGATCAAGCGGTTCACCGTTGGGATCACCGATCGGGTGGATCTGGCATTCCCGCCCAGTCAGACGGCGAGCTGCGTGCGGTATTCAGTGGCGGGTTGGGCAGGCGGTGTCCGGTGGGTTCCAGGGCCGGGATTCAGGCGTTCCGGGGTCGTCCCGTTGCCAACCCCCTGGGATTGTGTCATGGGACTTCGCATGGCGAATCCCCCCGAGCGGCCCCCGACCCTCATTCCCGAGGTCCTGCCGCCGGAGGCTCCTGGCGCTGCGGTGCCCCCTTCGGCCCGGGACACCTCCCAGGGCGACGCACCCAACGGGGCACGGAGGGCGCCGTTCCATGTCATGTCGGCCCTGGTGCTGATCGGTGTCGACAACCTCTGGAACCTTGAGGAGTTCGCAGCTCCCCCGCTGATGGTGGTGACCATTCCGCTGTCGTTCCTTTCGGTTCTCTTCGCGACGGCCTGGATCCAGTGCCGCTTCCAGGGGGATCGCCCACGGGTTGCGTGGTGGAAGGCGTTGTTCCTCGCCTGCGTGGCCGCGGTTCCCTTCTCGGTAACCGGCACGCCGGTCGGGCTTGCACTCCTGGCCTGGGCAGGCATCCGGCATCCTTGGCGACGGTAGGATCGGATCCGACCTCGGGGTCCAGGGCTCGACAGGTGAAGGGTTCGCGTAGGACAACTCGTTGGAACCGAATCACCCCGAGCCATGAACGCGTTGCGTCACAATAGCCCTCGGGACTGGTCCCGGAGGGCGATCGGCGTCCTCGAGGCGGACTTCAACCGCTCGAGCGACACCCATCTCATCCCGCTCCCGCTTCCCGCCTTCCCCGGAATCCATCTCTACTTCAAGGACGAGTCCAGTCACCCGAGCGGCAGCCTGAAGCACCGGCTGGCCCGCTCGCTCGTCCTGTATGCCCTCTCCAACGGCTGGTTGTCGGAGGGCATGACCGTGGTCGAGGCCTCGAGCGGGTCGACGGCGGTGTCCGAGGCGTATTTCGCCCGGCTGCTCGGACTCCGGTTCGTCGCCGTGATCCCGAGGGGCACTTCCGAGGAGAAGGTCGCCCGGATCCGGTTCTATGGTGGTGATGTCCATTGGGCTGAGAGCCCAGCCCAGCTTGTTGAGGAATCCGCCGCCCTCGCGTTGCGCCTGGGGGGACACTTCATGGACCAGTTCACCTACG
>SXGQ01619587.1_pt1 | contig 12756 bp, 12 predicted proteins | sample 3178371 | NCBI WGS metagenome assembly SXGQ01 (sample SAMN11356859, study PRJNA531348) | freshwater metagenome | isolation source: freshwater sample F1-20 | place: China: Fuxian Lake, Yuxi | collected 2017-12-25
ACTGGGGGCCATCGCCCAAGGCCCGCAGTATCGGCAGCTTGGTGTCCTTGAAGGCCACGGCCTGCGCAGTCAGCTCGGCGAGGTTTTGTTAGGCGGGTTCAATTAAACGCTGAATCTCAAGTAGTCAGGCATTACTCTTTTTCAAGCAACTCCTGCAAAGCCTTGCCGTAGGTATTCCGCGCAGTTTGCGCGATGGCGAGTTGTACTTTTAAGCGAGTGATTTCTTGATCAGCCGCTTGGATTGAAGACATCTGGGCCTTGGCAGCCTTTGAGAGTTTGGCGCTGTCGTAAGACTTTCCGTTGATTTTTATGTTGGACATTTGTTTTATCTAAATAGAAAAACCCACCGCCCTTCGGACGGTGGGTGCGCATCTAACTTAAAACAACGATGTAAGACTTTAGGTGTAATCAAACATTGTTGCTGCAGCAGCGACGATGGCATCAGAGTCAACTCCCACAAGCACAATCGAACTAGTAGTAGCAGCAAAAGTAGTATTCGCACCTGTGTGGAACAATAACGTATCAGCACCAGTACCGTTCGCTACAATTGTGAACTTATTTAATACACTATCAAAAGTGCCTGAAGCGTAATATAAAGCGCCGGCAGTGAGCGTAGCATGGGTTGCTCCAATAAACGCGGTCACAGCAGTTTCCGCTGTCGAAAACTGAATGAAATCTGAATCAGTAAAGTCATAAACGACATCTACGCCGGCACCAAACGTAACAGAGTCAGCCGCAGCCACGGTTGCAGTCAGCGAGGCAGCAGAACGCGCTGTGGAGTCCGTATCACCCTGGACAATGACGTCAATATTCGCACTCATCGTCAGAATGTCATTTCCATCGCCTCCTTCAATTGTCACACTGACTAATGGATCGTCGTAGTCAAAGTCTGCATCGCTCAGATCAATTTCATCATCGGTGGTAAATCCCACTACTTCGACAATACCTGCAGCCAAAGCGTTAGCACCCAATGCAACTGTGCCTCCAGCAGACAATTCAAGTGTTTCAATTTCTGATACGTTCTCAAGGTCAGCATCGACAACATCTGAAGAGGCAGTCAATGTCAAAGTATCATCGCCATCGCCGCCTGCCAGTGATGCAACTTCAGCCAGATCTATGTCATCGTCTATCTCGATGGTATCGTCACCTTCGGAAGCGGTGATGTCATACGCCTCACCATCATCTGTGACCGAAATATTGAGACCGAGTACTGCTCCAGCAATTGAGTCATTGATCGTCAGCGAAGACCCATCAAACGAAGTAACGTCAGCAGCCAATACCACGTTCAATACGGCTGTGGGATCGCCACCGGCGCCGGTAGTGCTGATTTCGTAAGATTGACCGTCTAGCAGATCACTCGACACTGTCGCTGTCGTGTCGTCTTCGGCAAGGATGATTTCATCTAGGCCAGATACAGTCACCGAATCTGCGGTAGTGAGGTCTGCACCAGTTGAGAGGGTCAGTGTATTCGTCCCGCCACCAAGTGATAGTACGACAACACCAGTGGTCTCGTCGAAATCAACATTGTCGTCACCATCGCTAGTTTCAATCGAAACATCCCCCGTGGTAAGGGCGGTAACATCAATGTCGTTGTCACCATCCTCTTCATCGACAACTGATACATCCCCAGCTGTGGAGTCAATCGTTAGATCCGAATCACCTCCGGTTCCAACATAGACAAAATCATTTCCGGCCAAGAGGTTTTCCGTATCGACAGTGGTTGTTCCCGCTGCACCAATTACCGTAAGCGCTGCTGCTGCCGCTTGGTTATAGGTAAAATCGCCCTCCACGCCCGAGGCATCAGCCTCAGGCGACTCGCCTAGTGTAACAAACACATTGACGTCTGCATCGTCGGAGACAAATGCGAAACTAGTGGTTGTGCCACCGTCAATATCTGCGAAAATAAAGTCATCATCGGTATCGAAATCAGAGTTAGGATCAATCACGAATGTGACACTTTCAAACTCTTGATCAGCGGTGTCATCAAATGTCTGCGCGCCGGCTTGGATGGCTTCTACGGTCAAAGTAAGCGCATCGGCGGATCCATCCAAATCTGCATTCGTCTGAAAATCAGTATTTCCAAGTGGAGCTTCGGCAACAACTGACGCGCCATTCAGCAAGGCAATATCAAATGCCCCCGCTGCCGCTTGAAATACGATCTCTGTTTCGACGTCAATATTTGTCAGATCAGTTGCGGCGCCTAGGGCATCAGATAGAAGAACCCGCGATGCACCGGTGATAGTTAGTTCATCTGCATCAGATGAATCTGCAAAATCTACATCTACGTCAAAATCTCCTGACACATTGATTTCGGAGATGGTGGTAGGGGCCACCACTACCGTAGCGACAACATCAGCCGTTGCTTTGAGTTCAACTACCGCGTCGTCGCCATCGAGCTGGAGTGACGCATCCACACCTAGCGTGATGTCTGCTGTATCAAAATTTCCGCCGGTCAAATTGATGTCATCAGCAGAGGTTGCGACCAACACGATGTCGTCCGGACCAGCAATACTGACAGTTTCGGCTGCCCCTGCATCTACAGTAATCAAACCGTCGGCGTTGGTCACCGTCAGCGTGGTAGCTACCGATGCTGTGATCGATGCGTCCTCAATAGAATCGACCGTCACGGTACGTTTTATACCGGCGCCTACGACAACGTCATTCTCGCCAACATTGGTAAAGTCGGCACTACCTAGGTAGCCAGTTTTTGTGGATGTCAATGTGACTGTGGCACCACTGACGTTATCCAGATCGATCTCGGGCGTGCCAAAACCATTCCAGTTGATATTAATCTTCTCGACATTTGCAACATCGATGGCACCGGTATCTGCTGTTGCGGTGATGTTCATCACGTCCGAGTCGGTCGTGCTGCTATCAACGATACGGTCGTCGATCGACAGCGTGGCGGTCGTCGCGGTGAAAGTGTCGTTGCCGATCGTACCGGTAAAGGTATCGTCATCAGTAGTGAGCGTGCAATTTTGGCTTTAAAAATACTACATAAAATCAGATATTTATATATATTTCCAATATTCATTCTTAATTTACCTACGATTGTCCTACCGTAAAAACCCCAGACTATCGGTCGTAAATTAATCAAATGGCATCGGTTATTTATAGTGCCACATTCAAATATTTTCCCCGCAGGCTCATGTTTTGCGCCAGTAGACCGTTATAGTCTGCACATCAAACCCGTGCTGATACTCAGTATTAGGTAACTGATCAGCGACAAGTCGTCGCCGGCCGGGAAGGGAGGGGAGATGCCAAGTTTGACGCTGACACCCGCGGTGGTGCGCGACACGCGTTGTCCAAATGACAAACGCAAAATTGACCTATTCGATACCCACACCCGCAAGCTGATGCTGGAGGTGCGCAGCAGCGGCCGTAAAACTTATTACGTGCGCTACCAGGATGCGCGCGCCAAGACGCGCCAGTTCCGGCTGGCCGATGCCGATGAGGTGAGCCTGGCGCAGGCACGGCTGCTGGCTGAGCGCGTACGTACCCGTATCGCTATGGGCGAAGACCCTGCGAGCGAGCGGGTGGTCAAACGGCAGGTGCCTACCTTTGCGGAATTTGTTGAGCATAGCTATTTGCCATTTGCGCGGCATTACAAGCGCTCGTGCCAGACCGATGTCAGCTTGCTGAAGAATCATCTGTTACCCAAGCTCGGGCAGCGCTATCTGGATGACATTTCGCGTGATGATGTATTTCAAATCCATCAGCAGCGTCGCGCGGCGGGCGCGGCAGCGGGCAGCGCGAATCGTTTGGTGATCTTGCTGCGATATATCTTCAACCTTGCGCTGAAGTGGGAAACGCCGGGCATTAGTAAAAATCCGGCCAAGGGCGTCAAGCTACTTGAAGAGAACAATCATCGTGAGCGTTATCTTTCGGCAGATGAAGCGCACGCTTTATATGATGCTGTATGTCGTAGCGATAACACGATGTTGAAATACATCATACCGATGCTGATTTTAACCGGCGCACGTAAACGCGAATTGTTAGACGCCAAATGGGAGGATATTGATATTGCGCGTCGATTATGGCGCGTGCCCTTGCCGAAGTCGGGTAGGGCGCGTCATATTCCTTTGTCTGAAGCGGCGCTGTCGTTGTTGGCCTCGATACCGCGCTTGCCTGAATGCGTTTGGACTTTCCCGAACCCGAATACCGGTGAGCCATTTGTCTCGATGTACTACGGCTGGGACACCGCCCGGCGCCGCGCCGGCTTGCCGGAGGTGCGCATCCATGATTTGCGTCACTCTTTCGCGAGCATGCTGATCAATCAAGGGCGTAGCCTGTATGAGGTGCAGCGGATTCTCGGTCATACCCAAATCAAGACCACACAGCGCTATGCGCATTTGAGTAATGCGACTTTGCTGGCGGCGGTCAACAGCATCGTCGGATTTTATGCTTGGTGCACCCAAAAAAATATCGACAATCAGTATCATTGATACTGAAGTCGAGCAACGAGATGACAACGACACGATAACGACAAAAACATCGCGCTAACGACATTGGCGATTTGACTCAAAAAAAATTTCAGCGATTTAGGCCTGTTACGGTGTTTCAATAGGCCTTGTTTCCGGTGTACATTCTGCCTCCGATCCGGAGGTGCATGTTGTCGTCGCAAGTTCTTACCAATGAGTTGCTGTCGCAGATTGCCTGCCCGCCAGATAAGCCGCATCTTGAGTTTTTCGATGCCTTGATCCGTGGCTTTTATGTTGATCTGCTGCGTAATGGTCGTATGAATTTTCGTTTGCGCTATCGTGTAGACGGCAAGGCCCGAGTGACAACGCTGGGCGATGCGCGCGTGATGACAGTTGATGAGGCGCGCGAAGCCGCTCGCCAGTACTTACGCGATCTCAAGGCGGAAAGACCTACATTAAATACTGCTACGCCGCAGCCATTGCTGACGGTCGGCGAATTTTTTACCGAGCATTACATTCCCTATGCAAAGAGCTATAAACGTAGCTGGGATACAGATCAGTCTTTGATTCGTAATCACATCATTCCCAAGCTGGGCGGGTTGGCCCTGCCTGAGGTCATGCCAAAAGATATTGCGAATGCAGTCTCGGCAATGCGTGCGGCAGATTACGCGCCGGGTACGTGTAACCGCTTTCTAGTGTTGCTGCGTTATGGTTTCAGGTTGGCAGAGCGCTGGCGATTGGGTGGCCTGGCGTGTAATCCTGCAAAAGAATTGGTGAATTTGCGTGACGATAATCGTATCGAGCGTTATCTGACGCCGCTGCAGTGCGAGACGCTGCTAAAAGAAATTCAGTGTAGCCCTAACCCCATGCTGGGTTCAATTATTCGATTCTTGATTTTGACGGGGGCACGTAAACGTGAAGTGCTTGACGCTACTTGGGTTGATATTGATTTCGAGCAGCGCTTGTGGCGAATCCCGAAAACTAAATCAGGAAAAATTCGTTATATTCCTTTATCAGTTGAGGCGCTACGTGTACTAAACGAACTGCGGGTGAAGGCAGCAGCAGGGCGTGAGCATATTTTTGCGAACCCGGCGACTGGAAAGCCGTTTATTTCAATTTTTTATAGCTGGGACGCCTGTCGCAAGCGTGCTGGTTTGCCGGAGTTTCGTATTCATGATCTTCGCCATAGCTTTGCGAGCTTTTTGGTGAATGCAGGGCGTAGCTTGTATGAGGTTCAGCAGCTGCTTGGGCACGCTGATATCCGGACTACCAGCCGCTACGCCCATCTGAGCCGCGATACCTTGCGCGAGGCGGTAGAGGTGGTGCCGCTCGGCTTATCGCGCAGCGCATAGCCGTAAAACGTCATCGTAAAAACGTCATCGTGCAAACATCGATATAAAAACATCGCTGGCGTTTCGCATACGCTACCATAGCGTTCTTGATGAAGGACGCTCTATGTTTCGTACCTTTTTTTCTGCTGATAAGTCACGTTATGCCGAGTTGGTTGAGCTGGCCTACCGCAGCGTGCTGCACCGTGCGCCAGATGCTGAAGGTTTGGCAAACTATACCGCACAGCTTCGCACAGGGCAGCTGACTGCCGATGGCTTGCTGCGTAGTTTGATGGAATCTGATGAGTTTCTTGTCTTATCCAGCAAGTTAGAGGCTGATGCTATTCAGCGCAGCGCTGCAGCACCACTAGCCTTGCCCAACGCGGTGCGGCAACTTTCTGAGGCACTCGCAGCCTGTGATTCGGTGGGTTGGGAAGCGTATGTAGCCGCTTGGCGCGATGTATTTGACAACCCATCGCACGCGCTGATTATTGGGCAAGATGCGTACGGGGTGACGCATCAACGGCGATTCTTTGAAACGATGAATGCACTGGCTGTGCTGGGTGCAGGTCGCGCGGGTGCGCACTTATTGGAATTTGGTGCGTCTGATTTCAGTATTTTGTACCGGCGGTTTTTTCCTGCGGCTAGCCTGGCGATTGCCGACCGACCGGTGCCGGATGATTATATCGGCTTCACCGCAGACGTCGCTCACCATAAATTGGGTGCGAGTGCGTTTCATACGATTGATTTAGAAGCGCCGCAGTCTTTTACATCGTTGGCCAACGAATTACCGCGCTATACCCATATTCTTTTTTGTGAGGTGTTAGAGCATCTGCTTGTTGACCCGGTTGAAGTACTACGGTTTTTATTGGCGCTGCTGAGCGAAGACGGTGTGTTGTACCTGACCACACCGAATTTTTTCCGGGGCGAGAGTATATCCAAAATCACGCAGCGAATTAATCCGCAAGAGGTTTATCCGCCGAGTGGTGGCAACTGGGACGCGCATTTTCATCATCGCGAATTTGGCGTCCGCGAGTTGCTGGATTTCGCGGCTGCGGCCGGTGGCAGCGTGCAAGCCTGCTACTTCAGCGGCTGCTGGGAGGCGCCCGGCGCGGCATCTGTGGATGACGAGCTTCTGGGCAATATTGTGATGGTGCTGTCGCGATCAGATCGAGCCCCTGCCACGTAGTTATAAGTAGCCGCTACGTGTTCTCTATACTTGCGCCAGATCCAAGGGGAGGCGCATGAGCAGCACAGCAGGCAGTTCCGCAGCGACTGAGCATAATCTAAGGGGAGACCTGTGGGGCGGCTTAGCCGCCATGCTGGTGGCCTTGCCGTCAGCAATTGCGTTTGGTGTGACGATTCTGGCGCCGCTCGGGCCGCAGTTCGGGGCGCAGGGGGCGATTGCGGGCTTAATCGGCGTCACCATCCTCGGGCTTTTGGCCGCGCTGCTGGGCGGTACACGGCGACTGATCTCTGCGCCAAGCGCGCCGGCTGCGGCGGTGATATCAGCGCTGGCGATCGAGCTGGTGCATCAAGGGCACGAGCCGGCGTCGATTCTGTTGATTTTGTTTCTGGTGGCAGTGTGCAGCAGCCTGCTGCAGATTATGCTGGGCGCGTTCGGTATCGGGCAGCTGATCCGGTATATGCCGTTTCCGGTGGTAAGCGGCTACCTGAGCGGCGTGGGCAGTTTTTTGGTGAGATGTCGTTTCTTGATCATCACCCGCACTCAGCCGATGTTACCGCGGTGACTGATACTGAATTGCTGATCTTGCCGAGGCCGGATTTTGATCGCTATGCTGCTGAAGATCCGGTAATGGCGTCGCATGTTTTTGCGTCGTTATCGCGCGCGCTGGCAGACCGGTTGCGGCATACCAATGAGGAGCTGCGGTCGCTCGAATCTGCCTAGAAAAATTGGCTTGTCATGTACTGCAGTTATAGTTTGCGTTAAGTCGTTGGTGAGCGCGGGCCGGCGGCCTGTAAAACTGATAGCAAAATGATGACAAATGCCGCGCATTGAGAGGGGAAAAACCAATGAAAACCTGTCTTTCCATGCTTGTAGTTTGCCTCGCTTTCACCGTTAGCAGCGCGCAGGCTGCTAACGAGCAGCAAAACAAAATGGCAACCTGTAACAAGGAAGCCACCGGCAAGAAGGGTGACGAGCGCAAGGCCTTCATGAAAGAATGCCTGAGCAAGAAGCCCGCGGAGGAGCCGAAGCCAGCCATGAACTCGCAGCAAAACAAAATGGCCACCTGTAACAAAGAGGCGGCCGGCAAAAAAGGCGACGAGCGTAAGCAGTTCATGAGCGAGTGCCTAAAGGCAAAATAAACGCCGACATGCGGTTTATCAAAACCGTGGTGGACTAAACCCGCGTTCACCAAGTAAATTAGGGGTGCAGTCGCGCGAAATAATTTTCAAATTACTATCATTCGCGCGGCTGGTGCTTTTTATCTAAAAACATAACGATCACGGAGACACTCGCATGTCGCAGACTAAATTCCTGCTACCGGAAGACCGCATCCCACGCCGCTGGTACAACATTCAGGCCGATCTGCCTAAGCCGCTACCACCGGTGCTGCACCCGGGCACTTTGCAACCGATCGGTCCGGCTGATCTTGAGCCGCTGTTCCCGATGGAACTGATCATGCAGGAGGTCTCGACCGAGCGCGAGATTGATATTCCAGAGCCAGTGCGTGAGATCTACAAGCTGTGGCGCCCGGCGCCGCTGTATCGCGCGCACCGTCTGGAGCAAGCTTTGCAGACGCCTGCAAAAATTTTCTATAAATACGAAGGTGTCAGCCCTGCCGGTAGCCACAAGCCAAACACGGCGATTCCGCAAGCTTTTTATAACCAGCAAGCAGGTATCAAACGCCTCACTACCGAAACCGGTGCAGGGCAGTGGGGTACGTCGCTGTCATTTGCGGGTTCTTTATTCGGTATTGATGTCACCGTATTCCAGGTGCGTGTGTCGTACGACCAGAAGCCGTACCGTCGCGCCGTCATGGAGACCTATGGCGCGCGCTGCCTGCCTTCGCCATCGACTGAAACCAATTACGGTCGCAAAGTGCTTTCCGAGCGCGCAGATCACCCGGGTAGTTTGGGTATTGCGATCTCCGAGGCAGTTGAAATTGCCGCTACGAACGCCGACACCAAGTACGCGCTGGGTTCGGTGCTGAACCATGTGCTGATGCACCAAACGATTATCGGTATTGAGTCGATGGAGCAGATGGCGATGGCAGATGCCTACCCGGATGTGATCGTTGGTTGCACCGGCGGTGGTTCGAACTTCTCGGGTATTGCGTTCCCCTTTATTGGCGCGGGCCTGCGCGGTGGCGCCAAGCCGCGTATCGTCGCCGTCGAGCCGGCTGCATGCCCGTCACTGACGCGTGGTCGTTACGCTTACGACTTCGGTGATACCGGCCACATGGCACCGCTGACCAAGATGCACACCTTGGGCTCGTCGTTCACGCCGCCGGGCTTCCACGCGGGTGGCTTGCGTTACCACGGCATGGCGCCGCTGGTGTCGCACCTGAAAGAACTCGGCCTGCTCGAGGCGGTGGCGTATCACCAGACTGAGTGCTTCGCGGCCGGTGTACTGTTTGCGCGTCATGAGGGTATCGTGCCGGCACCTGAGGCCAACCATGCGGTGAAGGGTGCGATTGAAGAAGCACTACGCTGCAAGCGCGAGGGCAAGAGCGAGACGATTCTGTTTAACCTGTGCGGTCATGGCCACTTTGATATGGCGGCCTATCAGAACTACTTCTCGGGTAACCTCAAAGACGAAAACTATAGCGAGCAAGAGCTGGCGATGGCGCTGGCCGGTCTGCCGAGCGTGCCTGAGGCGGCATGATGCTCTGACGCTTCGCGTTTTCGTAGACGACAAAAAACACCGGGTGCGTCCCGGTGTTTTTTTACGCAGAGTGAGTCGCAGGCGCAGAGCCGGCGCTGTATGGGCTTGGGTAGCTCACCGTATAATCGCAGGCTGTTTAAACGCAGCGGACCAGCCGCCCTCCCGTGAGCTACAGCGTCAAAGAAATTTTCCACACCTTGCAAGGCGAGGGCGCGCAGGCTGGCCGCCCTGCGGTGTTTTGCCGCTTCGCCGGTTGCAATTTGTGGAGTGGGCGTGAAGAAGACAGATTGAGCGCGATTTGCCAGTTCTGTGACACCCATTTTGTGGGTACCGATGGCGTGAACGGTGGACGCTTCGCCGATGCGCAGCGCCTGGCTGATGCGATTGATGAACAATGGCCAGAAACCGAGTCGCTGCATAAGTATGTGGTGTTTACGGGCGGCGAGCCTTTGCTGCAATTGGATACGCCCTTGATTTCAGCGATGCACACCCATGGCTTTGAGGTGGCGATTGAAACCAATGGCACCTTGCCTATCCCCGAGGGTATTGATTGGGTGTGCGTGAGCCCAAAGCAGGGCGCGAAGCTCATCGTCGAGCGTGGTAATGAAATCAAAGTCGTCGTGCCGCAAACCGGGCAAGACCTGGCTGCTTTTGAGCAGATGCATTTCCAGCATTATTTTTTACAGCCGATGGATGGTCCCGATAAACAACGTAATACAGAATTAGCCATCAGCATTTGCAAGCAGCGCCCGCGTTGGCGTTTGTCGGTACAAATGCATAAATTGCTTCAGCTACCTTGAGATTGCATGATCACCATTACCCGCAAATTAGAGTTCGATGCCGGACATAGAATCCCGGACCACAAAAGCCAGTGCCGCAATTTGCACGGGCACCGCTACGTGCTTGAGATTACGTTACAGGGCGAGGTGATCGAGCAGGAGGGCAACTCTGACAACGGCATGATTATGGACTTCTCTGATGTTAAGGCGATCGCGCGTCAGCATCTGGTCGACGTCTGGGACCACGCGTTTTTAGTGTACGCCAAAGATGCTACCGTCAGAGATTTTTTGAACTCGCTGCCGAACCATAAAACAGTGGTGATTGATCGTATTCCCACCGTTGAAAATCTTGCGCGCACGGCATTTGATATTCTTAAAGCAGCGTTTATCGATCGCTATGGTACCGGCCTTAAGCTGCAAAAACTGGTGCTGCACGAAACACCGAATTGCTGGGCTGAGATCACCGAGGCCGAATGACCGATCAAGATTACATGCTACTCGCGCTCTATGAAGCGGCAAAAGCACGCGAAGCGGGCGAGGTGCCGGTCGGCGCAGTTATCGTAAAAGAAGGGGCGGTGATTGCGCGTGGTTTCAATCAGCCGATTAGTTGCAACGACCCGAGTCACCACGCTGAAATCGCGGCGCTGCGCGCGGCATCTGAAGCCCTTCGCAATTACCGTTTACCTGGTTGCACCTTGTATGTGACGCTGGAGCCCTGCGTTATGTGTGCAGGTGCGATGATGCATGCACGGATTGCGCGGGTGGTGTTTGGCGCGAGTGACCCTAAGACAGGTGCGTGTGGTTCGGTGCTTAATCTATTCGCGAATACGCAGTTGAATCATCACGCCACGATAGAGGGTGGGGTGCTGGCCGAGGAATGCGGCACAATGCTGTCTGAGTTTTTTGCGGCGCGGCGGCAGCAGTCGCGGCTTGAGCAATTGAGCATTGAACAGTCGCAGGTTGAGCGGTCATGACAAACACTTTTCGAATCGGCGTGGTAGCGCCTAGTGGCTATGCAGCTGACCCGGCGGCGTTTGCACGCGGGTTGGCACACTTGCGCTCGCTCGGCCATACGGTGCAGGATTTTTCTGCAAGCGGTACGCGTGAATTGCGTTTTGCTGGAACCGATGAGCAGCGTATTGCGCAGCTGCATGCCGCGGCGCGTGATCCGAGCATTGAGATTGTGATCGCGCTACGGGGTGGTTATGGTTTGTCGCGGTTAGTGCCCGCGATTGATCTCAAATTACTTGCGGATAGCGTGATCAACGGTGGCAAGCGCTGGGTCGGGCACAGCGACTTTACGGTAGTACAGCTCGCTCTATTGAGCAGCGGCGCGGGCACGTATGCTGGGCCGATGATCTGCGATGACTTCAGCCGAGAAGACCTCAGCGATTTTACGCAGCAGCATTTTTGGCAGTGCATGTCGCAAGCGTCGGTCCGCGTGCAGCTGCCGGTGCATGGAAACCCTCGCGTGCAGACCGATGGCACGCTGTGGGGAGGTAACCTGACGATGCTCTGCAGTTTGTTGGGAACGCCGTGGATGCCGACAATAAAAAACGGCATTTTGTTTATTGAGGATGTGAATGAGCACCCCTACCGCGTTGAGCGTATGCTGTTACAGCTGGCACAAGCTGGCGTATTAGACCGGCAGCGTGCGATTGTGTTGGGCGATTTTTCAGGTTACAAGCTAACCGATTACGATAATGGTTACGACTTCACGCAAATGCTCAGCTACATGCGCGAGCGGCTGTCGATACCGATTCTGCAAGGTCTGCCGTTTGGCCACATGAAAGATAAAGTGACGCTGCCGGTGGGTGCGCACTGCGTGCTGGATTCATCGGAGGATAGTGTTAGCTTAACGATGAGCACCCAATCAGTAATACCAGCAAAATGACATTCGTGATCCAAGTTAAATTTTATGAGCTTGCATTGAATTTCTTTGGAGCCCGTGTTGGAAATTAAGACTGTTGAATTTGAAAAACCCAACGCTGATGGTATCAGCTGCGTTACCTCGGCTTGGGCCAAGGTGCCAGCACCTGTCACACCGCAACAGCGTGCGCAGTTGAAGGATCGCGCGCGTGCCTTGTTGAAAGAAAAGGGTGCGGTACTAGTAGCGCATTATTACGTTGACGCTGACTTACAAGACCTTGCCGAAGAAACCGGTGGCTGTGTCTCTGACTCGCTCGAGATGGCGCGTTTCGGTCGTGACCATGCCGCCAAGACATTGGTGGTTGCTGGTGTGCGCTTCATGGGTGAGACTGCAAAAATTCTCTCGCCGGATAAAACAATTCTAATGCCCGATCTGGATGCGACGTGTTCGCTGGATTTGGGTTGCCCGGTCGATGAATTCACCGCGTTCTGCGATGCGCATCCGGACC
>SXGQ01303300.1_pt1 | contig 12755 bp, 8 predicted proteins | sample 3178371 | NCBI WGS metagenome assembly SXGQ01 (sample SAMN11356859, study PRJNA531348) | freshwater metagenome | isolation source: freshwater sample F1-20 | place: China: Fuxian Lake, Yuxi | collected 2017-12-25
CCGCCCCCGCGTCCTGCAGCCGGCGCGCCGTGTCGGCGTCATCGCAGAGCGGCGATGCGCCAACGATGAAGGGGGTGCGGAGGGATAGCCCGAGGTAATGGGTCGCCAGGTTCATGGGGTCGGAAGCAACCCCATAGTGGCGGAATCGTCGGCGGCGGGCTCGCCGATTGTTGGGATTGAATGCGCAGGATTTGGCCCCCGGCCGCGGCGCGGTCAGATTGTGCGCGAGTGTTGCGCGGGCAAATTCGTCACTGTCGGGTCGAAGCGCATGGCAATCACCCGCAGCAAGGGCACGCCCTGCCGCGTGACTTCCAGTCCCGTGGCGCTGCGCGTCACGAGGCGGTCATTCTCGAGATCGTCCAGGCCGGCGATTTCGGTGCCATAGACGGCGCGGAAATCGAGTCCCAGCTCCGCCGACAGCGACTGGTAGTCGAGCCGGCGGTCACACATCAGGTGCATGATGATTGTGCGGCGGCGCCGATCCTCCGCGGTCAGGCGCAGGCCCCGCTCAACCGGCAACCGGCCCGCGTCGAGCGCTGCGCGCCATTCCACCAGCGTCTTGTAGTTCTGGCGGTAGGTGTCCGGCGTGGAGGAAATGGCCGAGATGCCGAAGGCATAGAGCGATGCGCCGCCCTGGGTGCTGTACCCTTGGAAATTCCGGTGCAGCGTGCCTTCGCGCTGCGCGATCGCCAGCTCGTCGTCCGGCCGCGCAAAATGATCGAGCCCGATGTCGATGTAGCCGGCGCCGGTGAGCATCTCCTGGGCGACGGCCGACATCGCCAATTTGTCCTCGGGGCCCGGCAACTGCGCCCGGTCGTCGAAGATCTTCTGCGCGGGCTTGATCCACGGCACGTGCGCATAGCTGAAAACAGACAGCCGGTCGGGCTCGAGCGCCAGCACGTCGCCGACCGTGCGGGCGAAGGACTCCGGCGTCTGCAGTGGCAGCCCGTAGATGAGGTCCACGTTGATGGATTCAAATCCCGCCGCGCGGAGCCAGGCGAAGGCCTGTTCGTTCAGGGCCTGGGGCTGGATGCGGTGGATCGCAAGCTGGACGCGCGGATTGGTGTCCTGCACGCCGAGCGAGGCGCGGCGGGCCCCGATATCCCGCAGGGCGGCCACGTGCTCTTGCGTCAGCCGTCGCGGGTCGATTTCGACGCTGAATTCCACCGTCGGGGAAACGTTGAAGATTTCCCGGACGAGCGCGCCCAGGCGACGCAGTTCGTCCGGCGGAAAGAATGTCGGCGTCCCGCCGCCGAGATGGATCTGGGTGACCGCGCGGGTGCGGTCCATGAGCGCGGCGGTGAGCCGCATCTCCCGGGCCAGGTCGTCGAGGTACTCGGTGGCCGCTTCGCGCCGCCGCGTGATGACGGTGTTGCAGCCGCAGAACCAGCAGCGCGTCTCGCAGAACGGCAGGTGGAAATAGAGCGACACCGGGCCGGCACTCGGGGCGTTGTCGGCCGCGATGGCCTCCTCGATCCGAAGTGACGCGAGTTCGGTCGTGAACTTGGTCGCGGGCGGATACGAAGTGTAGCGCGGGCCCGGGACGGAATATTTCCGGATCAGGTCGAGGTCGAGGGCGGAGGCGGCACCGCGCGGCGGGTCGTCAGGAAGAATCATGGCGGTCACCCAGTATCGCAGGACCCGGCGAGGCCGGCTCCTCCGCCGTTGCGGGAGACTGCGCAAATCTTGCGGTCAGGCCGCCACCGCGGCGGCCGACGGGCTGCGCCAAGGCCCGCGGGGCAGCGCCAGGCAGGCGATCGCGATCAGCTGGGAACCGATGAAAGCGGCCAGCCACCAGAACGCAGCGTCCATGAACCCGTAGCTGTGCAGGCCGACGCCGAGCATGTTCACGCCGAACCAGCTCCAGGCGGTGACGACGTTGCCGAAGATGGCCAGCGCCATGAGGCCCCGCTGTTTCACCAGGCCGCCCCAGCGGGCATGCAGGATGAGGGCGTTCCACAGGACGATGATCAACGCGCCGTTTTCCTTCGGGTCCCAACCCCAGAAGCGACCCCAGGATTGGTCGGCCCAGATCCCGCCGAGCACGGTGCCAATGAAACTGAAGACGGTCCCAAAGCAAACCACGCCGTAGACCATGCCGGCAAGCGCATGGACCGTCCGTTGGTCGAGCGAGCGGGTGAAGAGCGCCCGCCCCAGGTAGATCAACGCGAGGAAGCCGGCGAGGAACGTCGCCGCATAGCCGACGGTCACCGTGACGACATGCGTCGCGAGCCAGAAATTCGAATCAAGCACCGCCCGCATCATTTCGAGCGTGTCGCCGGTGAGCGACAGGTGATGCGCGATCAGCAAGGTGGCGAATCCGATCAGACCGCCGGCGACGGTGCCGATCGCGTTTCGATAGGCCGTCTCCAACACGAGGCAAAGGGCGACGGCGCCCCAGCCAATAAAAAGCGCGGAGGAGTAAAGATTGGTCACGGGCGGGCGGCCCTCGAGCCACATGCGCGTGCCGATTCCCGCGGTCGTCAGGATCCAAGCGACCACAGTAACGCCGAGAGCCGCGCGGCCGAGGGCGTCGAGCCATTTCAGCCAGGAGGTCACCGCCAGCAGGAAGGCCGCGACGTAAAGGAGGGTGCTCGTGTAGAAAGGCTGCGCGGCATTGAAGCGAGCCTCGGCGTCTCCTTTGCGCAGGAAAGTGGGAATCGTCGCGTCGAGGCCGGCGCGATACTCGCGCACGAGGGCATTGAAGTCCGCCGGCTGGTTGTTGCGCCAAGCCACGCCGAGCCTGATGTAGGCGCTCGTCGCGGCATCGAGGCGGCCGCGTTCCACGCTCGCGCGGAGGGCGGCGCCGGGGTTCGACCAGGCCGCCAGGTTTGCCTGGTCTCCGGTCGCTGGGGGGATGAGGCGAAGGTTGCCGAAGGTTTCGATCGTGGAGAAGCTCGTGCGCAATCCCGCGAGCGTTTGCGCCGCGACCTGGTCGAACAGGTGTCCGGCCAGCTTCGCCCGCTCCGCCGCGAGCCCGGCCGAAACCAACGCATCGAATCGCGCCAATTGGTCGAGGTAACCGTCCACGCCCGGCGCCAGGATGTTCTCCTGCAGGTTCTGGTAAAGGATCACGCCGTCGCGCAGTTGGACGATGGCCCGTTGGAAAGGCGAGCGCACCGCCGACTCGACCGCATCGGCCAGCTTCGCCTGGCGGTCGAGTTCGGGAATCCCCTTCGCGAGCTGCGCGTAACTGAACCGCTTGCGGCCCGCGCCGTCGTCGGGCGTCAGGTTGCACAGCGCCAGGACATCCGGATGCACGATCTCAAAGACCGGGTAGGCGTTCGCCAGTTGCGGCTTATAGAGCATGTCCAGCAGCCACTCGACCGGGCTGACGGTGCTGCCATCGGGGGCGACCACCCGCTGGCGCCCCTGCAACACGAGCAGGCTCGTGCGGGCGACGGTGTCGAGCGGCTTGGTCCGACCGTTGACTAGGGTCGGCAGCCGGCCGAACGCGGCGAGATCGAAATCGCTTTTGACGGGCCGCGGGAACCAGGAGAACGCCACTGCCACGGCCGCCAGCGCCGTCACGACCAGCGAAAATTTCCCGGCAGGTTTGGCCTCGGTGGCTCGCGCGGGGGAAGGACGGGGCGTGGCCGGGGAGCGGCGGCGGCCGACGAAACCGAACAAGTGCAGCCCGAATTGCCAGACGAGCCCGGCGGTGATGATGCCGCAGGCGACATAGGGAATCAGCCAGCTCGGATTGCGCACGACTTGGAGCACGGTGGTCTGGTCGTTGTTGGCGAAACCGGCCTGGTAGAAGGTGAGGCCCGCATAGCGCAGCGGATTGTTCATGTAGATCAACACCTCGCGGTCGTCGCGGCCATCCGGCGTCGTCAGCCGGAGCCGGCTCGAAAAATTCCGCGGGATTTCCGTGCCCGCGTAGCGGTCGTGGTTGAACTTGAGCAATGTCAGCGCGTAGGGCTGGTAGTGCCGCGCGAAACGCAGCGCGATCTTCCAGCGGCGACCGGCAAACTCGAAGCGCTGGGGCTCGAGCAGGGGCGAGACCAGCCACGTGCCGAGCGAGCCATCGGGACCCGCCAGCTCGACGTAGGCGGCGGGCAGGTTGCGCTCATCCTGCTTGTAAGTGAGGGGCTGCGGCGTCACGACGACCTGCGGGCCGACGCCCTGCGTTGCCGCGAGCCCGGCCGAAGCGGCCGGTGCGGCAGCGGTGCTTTCGCGGAGTGTGGCGTTGGGCAGGTAACCCCGCACCTCCACGCGAAACGGCAGCTTCAGATGCTGCACCACCTGCTTGCGCGCCAAGGGCGCCTCCGGCACGACGACCACGTCATCGAACTGGGCGTCGGTCGTGTCGGTAAGGGCGAGCTCGATGTTCCGGTAGCTTTCCGAATAGTTCTTCGTTTCGCCCTGATCGAGGCGCATCTGGTATTCATCCTGCCAGAGGCCGGTCAGCAGCTGGCCGACGAGCAACAGGATCAGGCCGGCATGCGCGAGCCAGATGCCGAGCTTCCGCCAGGAAAACTGGAACCGGTAGAAGTGCGCGGCCACCAGGTTGAGCAACAGCAGCCCGCCGAGCGTGTAACCGCCGGGGAACACCGCGAGGGAGAAGTTCCCCACGGGCCAGAACACGACGAAGGTGTTGAAGTACTTCGCCTGCACCGCCCAGATGCCGAGATTCACCTGATCGAGGGTGGCGACCAGGATCAGGATGATCGAAAGCAGGATGAGGGCGACCGTGAGTTTGAGCGAGACCAGGAGGTCGCGGGTCTCGCGGAGGAATGATTTCAGGAGGTTCACGGCGCGGAGAGGGTTTGCACGAAGGCGAGGAACGCGGGTTGCTCGGCGGCGACGAGCGCGGGCGGACCGGTGAACTTGAAGAACCAGGTGGAGCCGCCCGCCGGCACCATCGCCCCGAGCAGGCGCACGGGCGCACCGGCCAGGCCGCCCGTGAGGTCCACGAGGGTGACGGGCAGGCCGTTGACCGTGATGCGCGTGACCGCGGTGGGAAGATCGGCGGCTGCAATCGGAGGCAATTGGAGCTGGCCGCGCCAGCGGTTGACGTTCGCGAGTTCGCCGCCCACGTCGCCCGGAAAGGCGGTGACGGCGATTTCGCCGCTCGCGCCGTCGGGACCGGTCATCGCATAGGTCGCCTTGCGCATGGAAGTGGCCGGCTTGGCCTGCCAGTGCGGCGGGGCCGTCCATATCAATCCGGGCCCGCTGGCCTGGATTACCGGAGAGCTCGCCATGTCGGGAGCGGCGACCGCGACCGGCGGCGTCGCGGCCGCGGGCCGGATCGTTTGCAGGAAATCGAAGTAAGCGCCGCGAGCCTGGGCGACGACCGCGTCGGGCCCGGTGAGCTTGAAGAACCAGGTGGCTCCCGCGTGCGGCACCATCGCGCCAAGCATGCGCTGTCCGCCTCCGGCGAGATCGACGATTTTCAAAGTGAGGCCATTCGCGGTGAGCTTGGTGAACATGGCGTCCAGCTCTGACTCCGGGATCGGCGCAAGGCCAAGTTGCCCGCGCCAGCGGTTGATGTTGGCCAGATCGCCGCCGACGTCGCCGGGAAAAGCGGTGATCGCCAGGTCGGCGGCGGCGGTCCCCTCCCCGCCCACGGCGTAGCTGCCCTTGCGCATCGCCGTGGCCGGCTTTACCGGCCACGCGGCAGGCGCGGACCACTCGAGGTCGCTCGAGCCCGCGGCCGCCGCCGCAAATCCCGTCTGGCCGGCCGGCGGTGCGGCGGGAGCCGGCGCCGGCGCATCGTGCTCCTTGGGAATGCGGTAGGCCGTCACCTTCGCCTCGCGGCAACCGGCCGCACCCGCCAGCAGGATCAGGCAAAGCAGGCAGAGCGGGCGGTGGGATTTTGGAAATCCTGACCGGAAGCGGCTGCGGCCGGACCAGGCCGCTGGGATTGCGCGTGGAAGCAATGTCATCGTGGCGCGCCATCATGCCAAAAACCACCCGGACGGGCTCCGCGTATCTTGCAGGGTTTGAGGCAATCCTTGCGATTTACGTCAGGCCTCGGACGGAAACTGGACAAACCCTGCGCGATGCTCGGCAACCGATGCGGAGCCGGGGAAGCCGTGGATCGGGTACGCTCGACGTGACATCAACCCTCCAACTCCACGAATCCCATGAAAAACCGCCTGCTCCTCACCACCGGCCTCGCCTGCCTGTTCGGCGCCACCCTCGGTCTCGCCGCCCCGGTCGCCGAGAACTGGGAAAATCATTGCACCAAGTGCCACGGTGACGATGGCAAGGGCCAGACCAAGGCCGGGAAGAAACTCCAAGTCAAAGACTACACCGACGCCAAGGTGCAGGCCGAGATGAAGGACGAGGAGATGATCAAGGTCATCACCGAGGGCGTGAACGACAAGGCGGGCAAGGAGAAGATGAAGGCCTACAAGGACGAGCTCTCCTCGGACGAGATAAAGGAACTCGTTGCCCACATCCGGAAGTTCAAGACCTGACGCCGACCGCGCCTCTCAACATCGCGTCGCCGCGGCCGGGCCGGCTGCGGCGATCCCCCCGAGTCCTTTCCCGCCATGTCCGAGCCCACCCTGCCGTCCGGCGAAGCGCGCAAGCCGCGCTCGCATTTCAACAACTGGATCAGCGCCATCGGCGCCGTGGTCGCGGTCGGCGCGCTGTTCTCCTTCGCGCTGCTGGTGTGGATGGACTTCACCCAGGGTGACCGGAACCCGTATCTCGGCATCTTCACCTATATTGTCGCGCCGGGCTTCCTGATCACCGGCCTGGTGCTCGTGTTCTTCGGCGCGTGGGCGCAGCGCCGCTGGGCGATCAAGCATGCTGCAACGATGCCGGACAAGTGGCGGCTGGATTTCACGAATCCGGCGCAACGCCGCTGGCTGATCCTCTTCGGTGCCGGCGGCGTGGGCTTCATCATGTTGAGCGCCTTCGGCAGCTACCAGACCTACCACTATGCCGAGTCGGTGCAGTTCTGCGGCCAGGTGTGCCACCAGGCAATGAACCCGGAATTCGTCGCCTACCAGCGCAGCGCGCATGCCCGGGTGGATTGCGTCGACTGCCACATCGGCGCCGGCGCCGAATGGTTCATCCGCGCGAAGATCAACGGCACGCACCAGCTGATCGCCTACACGCTGGACAACTACAACCGGCCGATCGCCACGCCGCTCGCCAAGATCCGGCCCGCGCAGGAGATTTGCGCGAAGTGTCACTGGCCGGAGAAAAATCACGGCAACCTCGACCGCACCTACGAGCATTTTCTGTCCGACAAGGCCAATACGCCTTATGCCGTCCGCCTGCTCCTGCGCGTGACCGAGCCGCGCGGCGACGGCTCGCTGGGCGGCATCCACTGGCACGCCGGTCCCGACGCGAAGGTCGAATACTACGCCAGCGATGAGAAGCGCCAGGTGATCCCCTGGATGCGTGTGACCAACCCGAAGGACGGCAGCGTGCGGATTTACCGGGCGGACGATTTCAAGGACGAGCCCCCGGCCGGGAAGATCCGCCGGATGGACTGCATGGATTGCCACAACCGGCCCGCCCACGTGTTCCCGAGCGCGAACGCCTCGGTGGAGCAAGCGATGGCCTCCGGCGCGCTGAGCCGGAAGCTCCCCAACATCAAGCGCGAGGCCGTGAAGGCGATGCTCCAGAAGGAAATCACCACGGCGGACGCGGCGCCCGGGAAGATCGGCGACTACCTGCGCAACCGGTATGCCAGCGCACCGGACACCGCTCCGGCCACCGCCGAAGTGCAACGGCTGTTCGCCAGCACGATGTTCCCCGAGCGCAAGGCCGATTGGCGCCAATATCCGGACAACCTCGGCCACAAGGATTCCGCGGGTTGCTTCCGTTGCCACGACAACAAGCACAAGGCGGCCACCGGCCTCGCGATACCTGCGAGTGACTGTGCCTCGTGCCACACGATCCTCGCCCAAGGCAAGGGAGCGGAACTCGAGAAACTCAACGCGCGCGGGTTCGAATTCAAACACCCCGACGGCGAGCCCGACGCCGAGCTGACCTGCGCGGACTGCCACAACGGCGGCATCCAGAAGTAGCGACGGCGGGCGCCACTCACCGGGGAAACGCGCCAATTACTGCCCACACGTTGCCAAGCCATGCGCAGCCGCAACCCGGCAAAACGAGTATAAGAAACGCGCATAACCGGAACCCTCACCCGAGCCTTTTCTCCCATGAATCTCCCCATTCGCCTGACAAAAAACGCGCTGCTCTTCGGCGGGATCTCCGCCTGGGGACTGCTGCTCGTCTCCTGCGTCTCCGTGAACCGCGCGGTGCTGGCCCCGCCCCAGGTTCCGGGCGCCGCCTTCGTCGGCAGCAAGAGCTGCGAAGAATGTCACGCCGAACAGACCGGGCACTTTGCCTCCGCTTCCCACGCGCGCGTCGCGCTCGCCGACCCGAAGCTCGGTGACACCGGCTGCGAAGCCTGCCACGGCCCCGGCTCCCTGCACAACAAGTCGGGGGGCGCCCTCGGCACCATCGTGAACCCGGGCAAGTCTCCGCAGGCCTGCTTCGCGTGCCACTTGGAAAAGCGCGGCGAGTTCAGCCTGCCCAACGCCCACCAGGTGATGACCGGCCAGGTGACCTGCAACGACTGCCACGACCCGCACAAGGGCCGCGTCATCGCCCGCACGGGAGCCTCGCTCGAAACACCCAACGAGACCTGCACCCGCTGCCACACCGCGCAAAAGGGCCCGGTCCTCTTCGCCCACCAGGCCATGCAGGAAGGCTGCACGGCGTGCCACAACCCGCACGGCTCCGTCAACGCGAAGATGCTGGTCGCCCGGGATAACAACCTCTGCCTGCGCTGCCACCTCGAACATCCGGCGGTCGAGGGCAACGGGACCATCATGGCGGGCGGCGAGAATCACCGCACCCGCATCCAGGGCGGCACTTGCTGGAGTGCCGGCTGCCACGAGGACATCCACGGCTCGAATGCGAGCAAGGCCATGCGCTACTAACCTTCACCGGAGATCACCACCATGAATCCAAACGCCTCTCCCTTCGTCCGCGGCACCGCGGTCCTAACCGGCCTCGTGCTTGTCCTGGCCGGCCCCGCCCGCGGGGCCGACAAGCCGAACGCCGACGCCTTTCCGCAATTCGAGAGCTACATCAAGATCTCGGGCCGGGCGCCCTCCGTCACCGGCAGCGATTCCGCCTACGCGCGCCGCTTCCAGCAACCCGCCGACGGAGCCTATGGGATCGAGGCCCTGCACTTTGCCCGGGACGTCAAGGACGGGCCCACGGTCTCGTTCGACGGCCGCGCCCTTTACGGCGCGGAGGATTACCTCGGCAAGTTCAAGGTCGCGAAGGAAGAGCTCGGCTCCATCGAAATCGGCTACAAGCGCTTCCGGACCTTCTATGACGGCATCGGCGGATTTTTCCCGCTGAACAACAGCTTCCGGCAGCTCGGCAACCCAGAGCTCCACACGGACCGCGGCAATTTCTGGGTCACCGCGAAGATCGAGCGTCCCGCGCTCCCGAAGTTCGAGTTCCGTTACACCAACGAACAACGCACCGGACGGAAGGACACCACGATCTGGGGCGACACCGACCTTACCGGTATCCCGTCCTACTACGGCGTCGGCGCCGCCGCGCTGAACCCGCCTTACTCCGCCGCGCGTAAGCTCGTGCCCAATACCATCACGCTCAACGAGCGGCAGCAGAACTGGATCGGCTCGGTCAAGCACACCGTCGGCGGCACGGAGCTGGAATTCGAAATCGCCTACAACACCGCGAAGAACAACTACAATCGCTCCGTCGTCCGGTACCCGGGTGAACTGCAGCTCTTTCCGCGCCAGAGCAACGCCACCAACCCGCCCCAGGTGTATCCGCCCGAGACCATCGCCAACCAGATCATCGGCTATGACCGGCAGCTGCTCGACGCGAAGACCATGAGCTACACCGGCAAGTTCGAAACCAAGCTTAGCGACAAGTTCACCGTCCATGGCGGGGTGCTCTATGTCGATGGTTCGGCCGACATCGGCGGTGATCGCCAGATGACGACCTACTTCCCCACTCTCGCCGGCGGGGTAACTCCGATCGGCGGCTTCGTCGGCGCCACCGGCCGCCCCGCCTATTCGTACACCACCGCCAACGGAGAAACCAACGAGAAGGTCTGGGCCGTCAATCTTGGCGTGCGCTATACGCCCGCATCCCCGTTCTCCGCGGGCCTCGCCGTGAAGTACGAAAAGGAGGACATGGATGGCTTCAACACCACCCTCTATAAGAGCACCCAGGTCGACCAGACGACCGGCGCCCTGACGGTGATCAACGCAAATGCCCCGAACATGGCCAACCGCACCGAGAAGTCCTGGGTACCTGAGGCCGACCTGCGCTATACCGGTGTCAAGAATCTCACGCTCTACGGCACCTTCGACTACCGGTACACGCCCGGCGACGAGTATGGCAGCAGCAGCGCCGCCACCACCGGCGGCGGTCTCGGCGCCGCCGTGGTCAGCTACGACAACATCAAGCTAAACCATGGCCACTACAAGGTGGGGGCCAACTGGGCGGTGAATCCGAAGGTGACGGTCCGCGCCGAGTTCTTCTACAAGGACCACAAGAACAGCATCACGGGTTACGGCTCCAGCGCCGGCAGCCGTTTTGTCCTCGGTTACCAATTCCAGGGCGAGAAGGTCACGGTCGTCGCCAAGCCCGTCCCCACCCTCGCCTTTACGACGCGCTACATTCACCAAAAGGGCCGGATGGACACGACCGTGGATCTCGGCTCCAGCTATGATTCGATGGATTCCACCAACCACACGGTGGGCGAAACCATCGACTGGAATCCGATCAAGCAGTTTTACCTGCAGGCCAACCTGAATGTCGTCTACGCGACGATTTCCACCGTTTACCCCCGGGCCGGCGGCCTGGGCAACGATGTCCTCCACAACGCGGACAACAACTACATCACGGGCAGCCTCGTCTCCGGCTTCGCGGTCGACAAGGTGACCGACGCCAGCCTGGAGTTCACCTACTACCGCGCCGACAACTATGACCCCTTCGTGGCCACCGTCGGTTACGGCGCCGGGGTGAAGGAATACACCGTCGCCGCCAACGTGAAGCGCAAGCTCACGGAGCGCATGATCGGACGCATCAAGGTCGGCTACTTCGACAGCAAGAACGACACCACGGGCGGCCGGACCAACTTCCGCGGTCCGATGGCCTATGTGTCGCTGGACTACTCTCTTTAGCACCCTGGACACCATCCTCTCCGGCCGCGGCGTCACCGACCAGCGGCCGCTTTTTTGACAGGACAAGAATTGCGCAGTCCCTGACAACGGGTGCCGGGCTGGGCGGCCTGGCTGTGATCCTTGAGCAGGTGGCCGTAGGTTTTCATGGCGAGGGCTCCGCCGTCGGCATGACCCAGCCACCGGGAAATCGTCGGGATGTCCACGCCGCTCGCGATACACACCGAGGCAAAAAAATGGCGCAGGTCGTGGTTGCGCAGCGGCGACAAGTTCAGCCGCTGGCAAGCCCGGCGCATGGCGGTGCGGGGTTCGGCGGTGATGACGAGCTTCGTCTTGGGCCCGACCCGGCGACTCTTGATTCGGTCCAACACCGTGCGCAAAGCCGTGTTCACCGGGATGGTGCGTTCGGCGGAGGCGGACTTCGTGCCCCAGATCTTGAATTCGTCGCCGTGATCGTCACCGACTGTCGAGACCGTGGCCTCCTCCTTGCGCATGCCGGAATAGGCCAGCAACTCGGCATGGTCGGCCATCTCGGTTGCCATGGTCTCAAGATAAACCCGTTGTTCGGGGTTTGGCCCGAATCCTTCCGCGCCTTCCGGCACGCGGCGCATTTCCGCGAAGATGCGGAGCATGTCAGCGCGGTCGGGCAATTGGAGCTTGGAGCCTCCCTTGACGCTCTGTCCCCTGCCCTTCGCGAACAACCCTTGGCGCAGCGTGGTGGATACGGAGAACGGATTCTCGATCAGCACCAGCTTCTCCACCGCGATGTCGAGCATCACACGGAGGACCCAGAGGGTTTGGTTGACTACCGGAACTTTGAAGCCCCGGCGCTTCGATTTCTGGAATTTCCATTTCCATTCGGCCTTGTGAAGGAGGTGCTCGCGCAGTTCGGCCACGACATCGGCCGTGACGTTGCGAGCCTGGAACGAGTCAAAGTCGCCCCGTTGCCAGTTGGCCCGAAGACGGTCGATGTTGCCGGCACGGGCAATCTTGGTGTTTTCCGCCACCGGGATTGCGTCGAGACGCGCCTTCACCTCGGCCAGCAGGCCGCCCAATGTTCGGTAGCTGCCGTCGAGCGTCGCCCCGCGCTGGCGGTCCTTCTCAACATCCAACTCCCGTTGGGCGTATTTGAGCTTTGCGACGGTGAAAACTTTCGTCTTCAATGACCGGAATGTCCGAGAGCCATTCAGTTGATACCGCGAGTAATACATCCCTGACCGCGTATTCAGGTAGAGGCCTTCAGGGCCGGACGGCTGCCATGTCGGGGTTTTCTCGCTCATTTTCGGGGTGGTATAAAGTAGTGGTATAATCGCCATGACCCCAATGATGCAACAGTATTTCGAGGTCAAACGCGGCTTGCCTGCGAATACCCTCCTGCTTTTCCGGCTCGGCGACTTTTATGAGATGTTTTTTGAGGATGCTGAAATTGGCTCGCGCTTGCTGGGCATTACTTTGACGAAGCGTCAAGAGACCCCCATGGCCGGCATTCCCCATCATGCGGCCGAGAATTACGTCAGCAAGTTACTCGCCGCTGGCAAAAAAGTCGCGTTTTGCGATCAAGCCGAACCGGCGAAGGCCGGTAAATTGGTGAAACGGCACCTCACG